>ORJL011761504.1_pt1 | contig 12924 bp, 7 predicted proteins | sample 1779941 | NCBI WGS metagenome assembly ORJL01 (sample SAMEA104232317, study PRJEB22302) | groundwater metagenome | biome: forest; feature: aquifer; material: groundwater | place: USA | collected 2011-08-07 | depth 5.8 m
AACATCCAGCCGGAGCTGCAGCGCATGCCGCGCGAAGAAGCGCTCGCCGCGATCGAGCGCATACCCGATGCGCATATCCGCACGCGCTGGCGCCAGGCGGCGACCGATGGCATTTCGGCGGACGACCTGGAGCCGTCCATTGCGCGCCTGACCGAGATGGTCGAGCGCATGGATCGCGCGCTGCAGGATGCGCCGTCGCTCGCCGCCGAAGAGTACAGCCTTGCCGATATCGACATCGCGCCCTTCGTGCAGCGCCTCGTGCGCGTCGACCTGTTCGGCCTGGTCGCGGCGCGCCCCCAGGTGAACGACTGGTATCCGTGGTCGGGTTCTTGGCGCTCGAGGTACATGTGATTGTATTGCTCCGCTACCCAGCATCCCTTACGACCAAGAGAACTCCCTATGCGTTTTCACCCGCGACCTCGATCATCTTCAAGGCAGCGGCTTTGATCCCATTGAACGATACCGGGTGTACCTGAACCCCGCCATCGTAGCTCGCCGTCACGATCCGACTTCCGTCAAGAAAATACCGCGCATCTTCGATCGCCCCGCGATGTGTTACTGTCATTAGAGCGTCGCCGGTGGCCGAATCCCATATGCGCGCAGTCATGTCGCGACTCGCGGTCATCACCTGCCGGCCGTCGGGCGAGAACGCCACGTTTCTAACCTGGTCAAGATGACCGGATAGTACGAACATCTCGTTGCGGGAGGCGACGTCCCAGAGACGTGCGGTGGCATCGCGACTCGCCGTCAGAAGCACTTTCCCATCCGGCGAGAAACAGGCGTCCCAAATCAACCCGAGGTGTCCATCGAACGTCCCGAGGCTCTGCTGCGTTCGAGCAAGCCACAAGCGCCCGATTTCGTCGTCACCGACAGACACAATTTGGTCTCCGGAATGCGACAGGGCGACGGCGCGAACGGCCTTCCCTTTTGCATGAGCCTGCCAGCTCTTCGGCGTCCAGCCTGTGTCGCGATTGCAGACCACCACGACGCCGTCGTTTAACCCTGCCGCGAGACTTGAACCGTCGCGGGAAAAGGCCAAGCGTTCGATATCGTCCGAGAACTCCTGCATTGACACTACGCGGGATAGCGACGCTACGTCCCAAAGTGTGATTCGCCGCCGCGAAGATACAATCGCGAGTAGTTCGCCGGTCGGGGAAAGGCATAGGGCGGTGGAGCCGGGTTCGAGTTCGCCGACCTTGGCTCCAGTCGTTGCGTCCCACACGCACGTCGCCGCGTCATAGTCGCGCGTGGCAATCAGCGAGCCATTGCGGAGAAAACATGCTGAGGAGACCTTCGGCCCCGCCGCGATTTGGAGAAGTAGCGCGCCGGAAACAGCGTCGAAGATTCGCACGGTGCCGTCCGCGGTAAGCACGCGGCTGCCGTCCGGCGACGGCTCGCAACAGGAAAAGCCCTTTGCGTGACCGCGGAGGTTGAGCAGTCCCTCTCCGGGAAGTGCCCAGAGGCGGGCGTCCCCGTCCTCGCTCGCTGTCACGATCTGCTTGCTGCTCGGAGAGAACCGCGCGACGAAGACCGCGTTCTTGTGTCCATTCAAGCGGCCCACGGGAAAGCCGTTTTGAGCGGTCCAGACGCGGGCGTCGCAGTCGTCGCTCGCTGTCACGATAAGCGTGCCGTCTGGCGAGTAGCTCGCCATGTGAACCGGCCCCACGTGTCCGTGGAGTACCGTCACCAGCTCGCCGCTGGCTACCTCCCAGAGCCGAGCACTCCCGTCGCTGCTGCAAACGACGAGGCGAGATCCGTCAGGCGAGAAGACCGCGTGCTTCAGTCGCCCCATGTGGTGAAATCCCCGGAGGTAGCCGTTCGTGCGATGCCACAGGCGAGCTTCGCAGTCGCTGCTCCAGGTGATGATATGGTCGCCGTCGGGGGAAAACGCGAGACCGCGAGGCTCTACCGGATGGGCGAAGTTGACCGCGGCGGACGCCTTGTGCAGATCCCGCAGCCGCAGGGTGCTCGATTTAGTAGTCGCGTGAAGCGATGCGATCTCTCCGCGATAGGAGAACTGCGCAGCAACCACATCATCATCAAAGCTCGCTTGGCATACCCCCGACGCGACTTCCCAGAGGAACAGCTTCTTCGAGCTGCAGGTCAGCAGCGTGGCGCTATCCGGGGAAAACATCAGGTTGCGAACGTATCGGGGATGCCGCAAGACATGCAACGATGTCCCTGTCTGGGTGTCCCATACGATTGCTGTCCCATCGTCCCCCGCCGAGGCAAATGTTCGCCCATCTGACGCGACGGCGATCTCCTGCACAAACGACGTCCCATGCCCCTGCAGTTGCGCGATCGAACTGCGCGAACGCGCATCCCAGATTCGAACGCGCGGCTCGTATTTGTTGAAGCCCCCCGTGAAAATGCGCGTACCGTCGGAGGAGAAGGCCGCATCCGCTATCGTCCAGCCGTCGGTCTTGCCAAGTGGATATGACCGATGCGCGGCAAATACCGCTGCCGCCATACCTCGTAAAACCGAGGGCGAAGCGGGTGCGACCGCGGACGCCCCAAGCCGCGCTGCTTCGCGCAGGGCCTCCCGTTCCCGTCCATTGGTGGCGAGTAACACTGTGCGACGGCTCAGGTCCGTCATTTCCTGGATTTCGACTGCGGTCAGGAGCCTGTTCCGCGTTTCATCAGTGTGCCTATCGACATCGAGGAGTTTCTCATACGTCCACCGCCGCTTCGAGGCGTCTTCATCGGCTGCTGATAGTGCGACGGCGGCAAGCCATGGCCGGATCTTGTGTTCCGCACCATCGCCCAACCTTCGTCTTGCCGCGGACTCCAGGAGCGTGATCGTGTCTTTGAGATTGGGTTGTTCGAGGCGCCATTGAGTGCGATGCCAAAATGCGGCGAACGTGGCCTTGCTGCGGAGGACCTGGCGAAGCACGTCAAACCCGGATCGGCGCTCCAGGTCGGCAGCGAGACGACCGTAGACGGCATCGATATTTTCGAGAAATGATTGATCGTCAGTTTGGGCACTGAGGCGTTGCGTGCTGACGAAGACGAACCTCGTCTCGGGAGGCTCGTTCAGCCACCCCTGAATCATCTTGAGGCTCTTCTCAGTCGTAAGCGAGAACGGGTGCGTCTGGTGCTTGACTTGATAGATCTCGATCCCTTCTCCTGGCGCATCAATGGCGATGTCGTCGAAGGTCTCAACGCACACCGCGCGTTGGGAGGCACCGGGCTCCAGCAGCAACTCGATGACCTTGGCGAACTGGAACAAGTAGCCGCGAATCGAAGGAATCGCGCCACGGTTTGCAGCTGTTGTCGCCGGGTCGGGGTCCACGATCCTGGGCGTCCTCAAAATGGCCTGCGCCGCTAGGCGACAATGCGCTCTTCATCGAAGTCGGGGAAGTACGATCCTACACTCCCCTCGGCCTAGCGCAAGCCTGCGGTGCCTGCAGTGCTTGCCGCTTGGTGCAATCGGCAGTATCGTGCACGATGATTGCTCGCTCTTCCAGGCGTGCACTAGTACCGCCCGTCAAGCAGAACCTAAATCCTATGGCAATCCATGGACCAGGAAATGACAGGTAACATACACACCCTCCTGTCACCCACTGAGGTCTGGGATCGGGTTGATCCACTCGCCACGGATTTGGGTGCAGACCCGCCCGTGGCGGGCTTGGCGGCGCTTCCCTACGCTCAGCTATTAGGTCCCGGATTCGAGCGCCTCTGCTATGAGCTGCTTGTCGCCGAAGGTTACTCGCCGCGATTCTTTGGTCTGAGTGGTCAGAGGGACTATGGCGTCGACGTCATCCTCGAGGTCGACAAAACGCGCACGGTTTTTCAGTGCAAGAACCTGGCAAAAGCACCGACATTTTCAGACGTTCGCAACGCTGTCACCAAGTTCCAGACAGATTGGGTGCAACAGGCTGGCCTCCGACCTCCCGACCGTTTCATATATTGCTGTTCTCAATCCCTGAAAGACATTGAGGTCGGACGCCCTTGGACCACGTTCAAGGACGAGTTCTTGCGGGACACTGGGGTCGAGGTGTTGTTCTGGGATAAGGACGCACTTGATACCCGCCTGCGCGCCCTACCCGACATCGTCGCCGGACTATTCTCGGATTCTTACGCGGAGCACTTTTGTGGTCGTGATAGGTGGCGGCTCGATGATCCCTGGACTCGCGTACGCTGGGGTGAGCCACGGTACGCATCAATTAAGCGCTTCTTGGATCGACACGCCCGGCGGACGATTGCTGTTTCTGAACAGGAGCAAGAGCGTTTTCTCGACCTCGTGACCAACTCGCCGGTCGTCGCGATCCGCGGCTTCCCCGGCTCGGGCAAGACTACTTGCGCTCTTGAGCTCGGTTGCCGCTTGCGCGATCCCCTGCGCCGAATCTACTACGCTACGCTCGAGGACTCCGCCGCTCCCGAACGCCTGTGGCAGTCGGTACGACGGCGCGGCAGCCTGCCCGCTCTGTTCGTGCTCGACGACTGCCACAGGGACCTAAAGCTTGCGGGAATAATTCAAGAGCGTCTGGCCCCTGAGTTCAAGAACGGCGCGACAAAGCTCTTGCTCGTGCTCCGCGACCTACCCGGCTCCACTTCAGGCGAAATCGATGACACCCCCGAATGGCTGACGCAATTGGAGCAGGACGGCGCAGTGATCGACATGAAGACGGACCTGAACCGAACCTGTATGATTATCGATCACCTTCGGCCCGATCTCGCCGGTCTGTCCGCTGCGCGGCTGAAGCGTATCCATCATTTTTGCGGCGGCGACCTGCTGTTGCTCGACGAACTCCTGAGCGACGTTGCCTCTCCAACGGAGCTGGATGCGATACGCCCAGACAGAGTGTATGGCCAGATTCGCTCCAGATACTTTGAAGGCAATCGCATCCTGCCGACCATCCGAACGCTGGCGTGTCTAGCGCAGTTCGAGTTGCTTCCTACAGCCTCCTTCTTCGATGGTGGGTGGCAGCCGGGCGAGAAGGATCTGGCGGCCCCGCTCATGACGACACTGTTCGCGCCGCCTCGCTACCAATTTCTGCATTCCTCCCTCGCGGAACTGGTGCTTCGCGCGCAAGTAGAATTGGAGAATGCAACAACGGACCTTGAAGATGCGGTGGAGGCGGCAACCAAGACCGCACTCCGCGCTTATTTCCACCACCTCCTGTCCTCCGGCGACATGCGCATGGCAAGCGGCATCGAGTTCATGGCCTTTCTCGAAACGATGCTGCGTGGAAGTCTTAAGTTGGCAGATGGGCCGAGAGAGGCGCGCATCAAAGCAGACGTCTTGGCCGACGAAGCGATCCGCACAGCTGTCGAATCGCATTTACAGCATTGCACATTCGCCTTTCTGCATCTCTGTCTCATTAGCCTCTTCGTCGCGGCCAATGCGGCGAAAGATCGTTATGTGAATCTAGTAGAGAAACGCTTTGCAATTCTGTTTCAGCATCGAGATCATGGATCGGATGAAAGGGGGTTGGAAAGCCTCGGATTCGGTCTTTTCACTCTGTCCATACATGCTCCTGCAAGCCGCGATGCCGTACTGCACGAGCACGGGGCAGGGGGCTACCTTCGCCTCATAGCTGCCAATGGTACGCTGATCGAGCTGTTCAAGCTCCTTGAGTATGCCACGCCTGCCTTCCAAGAAGCGCTGCTGGGCTTGCTCGACGAGGCCACCGTGGGCGCGCTGGTGGCAAAGACCATCGAGGTCGGGCGCTCCGTCGGCACGCTCAGCTTAGCAATGCGCGAATTGGGCAATGCCGACGCGGCGCTACTCGGGCACCTAGAGCAGAGGATCGGAGCGGAGCGCTTCCTGCGCCTCATCGTCGCAAATGGCAACCTGTTCGATCTGTTTAGGATCTTGATGTGTGCCACCCCTGCGTTCCGGGACGCGCTGCTGGGCCAGTCCGGCGAGGCCACCGTGCGGACGGTGGTAGCAAAGACCATCGCGGCCGGCCGCTCCATCGGCACGCTCAGCTTAGCAATGCGCGAATTGGGCAACGCGGATCCGGCGCTACCCGGACATCTAGAGCAGAGTATCGGAGCGGAGCACTTTCTGCGCCTCATCACCGCCAATGGCACCCTATTCGATCTGTTCAAGATCCTTGAGTACGGCACCCCCGACTTCCGGCAAGCGCTGCTGGGCCAACTCGACGACGCTACCGCCGGAGCGCTGGTGGCAAAGACCATCGCGGCCGGGCGCTCCATTGGCACGTTCAACTTGGCCATGCGCGAACTGGGCAACGCCGATATGTCCCTACTCGGGCGCCTAGAGCAGAGCATCGGAGCGGAGCGCTTTCTGCATCTCATCGCCGCCAATGGCACCCTGTTCGATTTGTTCAAGATCTTGATGCGTGCCACCCCTGCCTTCCGGGAAGCGCTGGTGGGCCTGCTCAACGAGGCCACAGTGGGGGCGCTGGTGGCAAAGACCATCGAGAAAGGTCGCTCCATCGGCACACTCAGCTTGGCCATACGCGAACTGCGCAACGCCGATTCGGCGCTACTCGGGCACCTAGAGCAGAGCGTCGGAGCGGAGCGCTTCCTGCGCCTCATCGCCGCCAATGGCTCCCTGCATGAGCTGTTCGACATCATTCATTATTCCACTTTTGGTTTCGGAGTTGCGCTGCTCTGCACGCTCGACGGCACCACCACGTCGACACTGGTGGCAAAAACTGTCCGGGCTCGGCGCTCAATTCAATCGTTTCACTTCGGGTTAGGCCGCTTCGCCAAAGACTCCAACCTTAGGTCGCGACTGGAAGAATTGGTGGGAATCCAAGGCTGGTGGCAACTAATCGTTAACTTAGGAACTTTGAACGACCTAAGCCAGATTTCGAACGCCATGAGTGACGGTTTCCGAGCGCGGTTCATCACCGCATCGTTCGGACTGAGTGTCCCAGATTGGCGCGGTATTATCGTCCGTGGTCTGTTTCTGAACGCCTGCACCTTCGCCATGGACGAAGTCGCGGCCTATCCTCCGGCTAGCAAAGTCAACTTTTGCAAGGCCCTAGGCGAGACGGCGACCGAGCTAGCGGCAAAGGCGCGCTGGTTCGATCTCAATCCGAGCCGCCCGCCGGTCGACCCGGATGCTGAGGAGGGCTGCATTTTGCGCGAGGCCTTGCGGCATCGGATCGCGGGGATAATGCCGGGCGACCTGTCTGGCCTAGACTTCAGGGAAGCGGTGAACGCCCTCGCTTTTGCCTGGCGCGAGCGCATAGATCTGCGTCCGGTTTTGGCGGAACGCTTGTGGGACATCCTTCCGGCACCGGCGAATTGGCCTCGGAAAGAAGGAGAAGTCGCTGCCCTGCGTTTCGTACTTAGCATCGCCCGGTCGGAGACCATCTCTCCAGTGATCGCACAGCAGCTATTGGCAGCGACAGGCTCATTCCTGGACCCGGAGGTATGCGCAGATATAGATACCTTGCCTTTATTTCTGCTGGTGTGGAATATGGCGGCGCTACGTTATCAACGCGGATCAGATCGCTCCTTCGATCGGACGTTGCCAACCGCTCTGATCGAGACCCTGCTCGATGTTCTCCGGGACAGGATCCACCCGAAGGGGCCAAACGAGGAGAAAGTCGCTCAGCTAGGGCTCGCCGGGCTCCTCGGGTTTCTGCTACCTCAGCTTAGCGCGAAACTGCGTGCCAGAATGGCGCCGCTCAGGGGGGCGACACCCTGGCTTTCGGAATTAGCGTTAGAACAAACGTTCGTGCCAGCTTTGTTCGCCTTGGAAGGGATTGCGCTGCTGCAACCTGGCAATATGATATTTACGCCTCTTGTTAGCATGGGCCTGCTAATGAAGTCCAAGCAATATGAGGATATCGGCCCGGCAGTCGAACACCTGCGCGAACGGGTGAAGCGTTACGGTAAGCGTCGATAGGGTCAAGGCGCAGGCAGACGTATTGCCTGACTTCGGGTGCACTTCGCACCATGCGATCGCCCCACGCCTCTCAGGATTCGCGGCATCTTGACGTAACCGGCATTGCAATCGGTCGGGCGCAAGCGCAACATATTCCCAGCGTAATACTCGGTAGCGTTGAATCAGCGCCAAACCGTCGCCATCGGCCAGAGGTACGAAAAGAGCAGGATTGAATTTTCAATCGTTTTCTGAGAGGTGGGTGGATGAAATCGGGACGAATGGCAGGCAGGCCGGCTGGAGCGGCCTTGGACACACTGCTTCGCGGCGCTCCCGTCTATCTGTCCGGCCCGATGGACTTCGTCGCCTCGCGCGAAACGGAGAAGAAGTACGGCCGGCGCACCCGGGTCGGTGACCCTTTTTACCCTGCCAAATCATTGCGGATGGTCTGATGCGCCTTCTGGAGTATTTCGTCAGGGGTTTTCCTAGCTTAGCGAAAGTTGGATGCGTCGCTGGGGCCAGTCCCTCTTTGTAGATTTCATTTGCTAACTCTTCCAGCTCTTTTTGGTACCTTTGGTTCTGCGGCCTTTCGCAGAACTTGTGGATATCGATATGGAAGGCGTTTCGGTATCAACATCCAACAACTTTTGAGCTTGCTGCAATAACATTCTTATCTGCCTGTTTCGCTCAGCACTCAGGTCGAGCCTTCCGCGCTCAGCGTCTGCGTCATCTAACTTGAAGCGACTGTCCGAGTCGCTCAGAAACCTCACAAAAATTTCCACGCCTGGAAGCAATGAAACCAACATTGAACGCAGTTGAGTAGGCTTAATTGTTCTAGATCGTAAGCCTATACGCCCAAGTACAACCAGCTCTTCGAATGATATGTCTGCGGTCGGTCGAATATTAAGGCTAAAGCTTTGCTCCATATCTCGAAGCAACTTTGCACCAAGTCCATAAAAAATGGCGCGAGCGTCAAATTCGGATGAAAGGGCAGCAAACAATGCATACCAAATCAAGATTGTAGGGCTCTCGACAATTTGTCGGCTTAGTAGTCGTGTGTGTGCGAAGGAACCCGGTAGGATTGAATTGCCAAAAAAAGCTATCGCGAGGGCGTCAAGCTCCGCGCCTCTTTTCTCCGCCAAGATTGCGCCTGTGACCCTTTCGAAAGCAGGTACCCTTCCATCGAAATGTTCTGAGAGACCCGCTCTAATTCGAGATATTCCCGGATAAAGGTGTTCAAGAATTTCCGCGAAGCCGTTTGCCGTGATTGATCCTTTAAGTAATCCTTGAATATCTACGCCTAAAGCCCTCACGGTCGGGTTGATATCTACCGTGGAATTCCTTTGAACCGCTGAATAAATCCATGAAATGGTCGCCGAAATACTCGCGTCCGCCTCCATTCCAGTTAGTTCTCGCAAGTGCAACCACTTAGGGGTTAGGAGTTGGGTATCCAGTTCCGGGTAAATAAAGCTTGTCCTCGCAAGGGAAAAAGCGAGTGTTCTACGACACACGGGAAATGAAACGTTATTTTCGTTCCCACCGGCTGCATAAGCACTCGTCAATGATTCGGCAATCGCTAAGGCCACCCCGATCCCGTTTCTCTGCTCCGTACGGGTGTTTTCTTGCAACGATCTCAAGGTAGATTCGTTGTCAGGAAGAATCTGACCGGGAAACATGTGCGGATCAATTACATGTGCATATGCGGTTATCGGAGAAAATGGAGAATAATAAGTGGCGACATCCGCGAACAATGTTTCTAGATCACCATTTGCTGGCACTACCAAATTTGGTAGATAACCGTCAACTTTCTTTTCGTCAAACCAAGTGCACTCATACCTTACGATAGGTTTGTCTACCGTTGACGAAAAAAGATCTTCAGAACGAGAGCGTTGCGAACGCGCTCGCACGGGGATCATTTCGGGCAACGAAAGCGTCTTTGTTATCTTCATGATTTCTTCTTAAATAGATCGCTTAATCTTGGCGATCCTTTCGGTGGCGAGAGCTTAGCGACAGCGCTTTCTAAGTATCCCGGTACGCTGCCAGTATAGTAAATTGCCACGGCCGTCTGAGCTCGCAAAATGGCTGTGTAAATCAGTCTTTTCTGAGTGGCTCCCATGCGATACAACGCTTCGCAACCGCCCAAATGGACTGCGCGAAACTCTAGCCCTTTGGCTCCATGCATAGTGTCCACTCGCACTCGTTCGCCTTCCTCCCCAAAAGAATGACGAGCAAGCTCGTCCTGGAAGCTCGAAACCTGCTCCCTCTTCGGGAATAGAACACCGATTAACTCCCCAGGATACGCGTCTAGCTGTGCGGGAAGGCGCTCAATAATTTTTCTAAATTGTGCGTCCAGGTTCGGCAACTCATCAATTTCTACCGATGAAGGTCGGGCGGCCTCGTCATACAAGCAATCTTCTTTTACTGGTGCGAAGTTCGCAGAATCGCGCAATACTGCATCCGCCACCCGACATATCCGTAGGCCACTTCGATAGTGATATTTCAAATTGATACTCTTGTTATTCACCAGTTTCTCAAGGAGATTCGGAGTCTGAGTCGATTTGTATATGGATTGCCTCGAATCTGCGGCCATTATTAGTCGAGTAGCCAATTTTCGAAATATATGCAACTCGGTGTCAAGATAATCTTGGCATTCGTCTACGAGCAGTGCCTCAATTGTATTGCTGATCCCTTTTTCTTCGATCAGAGATTGCGCTTTTCCACATAGCAATACTCTATCAGCCTCGAAATTGTCACTCGTTTCGTAGCCCACCCCGTATTCATCAAGCAATTCACGGAAAAACTGCGTCGACGTAACAACCGTCTGCCAGGGAACGCCATATTCTTCACAACCTTCTCGAATAAAGTCTCTCAACGTGCGGGTGAACACGATGATCTTGAAATCGCTTATATCCTTGAGTCGGAACCACTTAGCTCTAAGTAAAAGAATGTTTGTCTTCCCAGACCCTGCTGGCCCGCGAATGAGAAAACTCTCGGCCTCGGACGTGCCTTGAACGGCCACGGATTGGTCGTCATCCAAATCCGCGTCACTCACCCACCAGGTTCCACTCATGAAAACACCTTATATTAGGCCTACGCTTGGGGAACTATCCTGTCTGCGACCTGTATCAGAATTTGTTGAATTATGGACGCTGCTTTCTCTACAGTAAAATACTCTACCCACGTGCCCTGATCTATGAGCTCCTCCTTGGGTTCGAGATATGACACCTGTACCGTCAATTCAAGGGATTGGCCATCGCCCTCTTTTCGACAAAGTCCTATCTCTGCCTTTATCGCGCGTTCAAACGCAAGTTGAGGAGATCTTTCAAAAGTAAAAGTCGTTGAGTACTGATCGGGCGAGTGAATGATGTGATTTGTGCTAAATCGGGGGAATATTTGCGTACCGCTCAAGAAACGGCGAACCTCCAAGAACACTTTATCCTGAAGGTTCCACAACTCTTGAACGCCGGCGTCCTGCGGGACCTTGAGTTGTTCTGCCAGTTGGGCAATCTCCAGCTCGTCCTTTCTAATCTGTCGTAGTCTAATTGCAACCTGCTTCTGCGCGATCCCACCCACTTCAAAATTCGGTTCCAGAAAACTCTCCCATGAAACTAGCCTTGCCCGCTCTCGCCAGTCCTTGATCAAGCACGATCTGGCCAGCAATATTAGCCACTGTTCACAATCTTGCGCTTCGATTTCAGGCGAAACGAGCCTAATTGAGTCATACAGGCGAGCAGGAGGTTCGTCTTGATCTGCAAATAGCCGCTTCTTCATGATCAAATCGTGCAGAATTCCACCAACTTGGTAGAACGTAACAGCTTGCCAAGATTCAATGGAGTCGACTTCAGTTCGCCACACAAATTCCGGGGGGCTGTACCGTGGAGTTGCCACGAATCTTTTTCCTGACAATCGACCCTCGTCATCGTTAGCCATGCTCTTAACGATTCCCAAATCCAATAGTGTCAATTGCGAGAAATCCGAATTCACTACGATATTCGCCGGTTTTATGTCGCGATGCACTAGACTCTTTTTTTCCAGGAAGGACGCAGCATCTGCGAGTTGTCGAACGAGAGGTCCGATCGACTTTCTCGGAACCTGATCCAATACTTTGTCCAGCGTCTGACCAGCTACTTTCTCCATAATCAGAAATAGGGTCTTTCCAAACTCTTCCGTTACACCACCGCCAAATATTTCAACTAGGTTGGGATGTTGCTTAAGCCCTTTCAGCGTCATCTGCAATTCCAGACGTGCTGTCTCTTCTTCAAAACCGTGCTTTCCTAACGCCTCGGGGAAGAAAATCTTGATCGCCGCCTCTTTGCCATTTTGTCGAGCAGCGTAAACTATCGCTGAATCCCCTGCCCCTAGGACGCCTTCAAGTCGCCACCCCTCAAAATGCCTGCCAGTTAGCTTTTTGATGTCATCCATTTTGGGCTCAGGTAAGACAATTCCTCGTAAGAAACGGAATCCACGGGAGAGCAAGTGAATCAACGTGATTCTCGAATGGCGTGTGGTGATACAGCGCCGCGGATAGGTAGCCTCGCTCGTTTAGTGCGCATTTGACGAGGGCCCGATTAATCCGCTACCTAAGAATCCTTCTGGCAAGTATCTGACAGCATACTAGCGAATGGCAAAGATTCATGCGCGCCAGTCATCGAGTATTTGTCCATTTTCCCGTCTGATCAAAAAGCGATATTCTATTTTTGAATTTACGTGGCCAAAAGTGCAATAGGTTCCGACCCCAAACTTGTGACGATGCGTCCGGAGTAAATGTCTACCCGCTCAATTACGATGGGCTTCGGAAACATTACATACTCCTCCGATACTGCCCCCCCACCTCGAACAGCGCATGGGTAATCTGCCCCAGCGAGCAACACCGCACCGCGTCCACCAGCACTTCGAACACGTTCTGATTGTCGATCACGGCCTGCTGCAGGCGGAGGAGCATGGGGCCGGATTCGTCCTTGTGCCGCGCCTTGAAGTCGCGCAGGCGCTTCAACTGGCTCTGCTTTTCCTCTTCGGTCGAGCGGATCAGTTCGATTTTCTGCGGCGCGTCGCCTGAGTGCGGGTTGCGGAAGCTGTTGACGCCGATGATGGGGTAGGAGCCGTCGTGTTTCTTG
>ORJL011557945.1_pt1 | contig 12921 bp, 13 predicted proteins | sample 1779941 | NCBI WGS metagenome assembly ORJL01 (sample SAMEA104232317, study PRJEB22302) | groundwater metagenome | biome: forest; feature: aquifer; material: groundwater | place: USA | collected 2011-08-07 | depth 5.8 m
AGAGTCGGCGGAGGCGGGGGACATCGTGGCGGTGGCGGGCGTGGACGAGGTGGCGATCAGCGAGACGCTCTCCTCTCCGGAGAGCCCGCAGGCGTTGCCGCGCATCGATACCGGCGAGCCGACCATCCAGATGACGTTCGGGGTCAACACGTCGCCGTTCTCCGGGCAGGACGGGCGGTACATGAGCTCCCGGCAGATGCGCGAGCGCCTGATGAAGGAGCTTCAGACGAACGTGAGCCTGCGCGTGGCGGACACGGATACGCCGGACGTGTTCCTGGTGTCCGGCCGCGGGGAGCTGCACCTGGCGGTGCTCATCGAGACGATGCGCCGCGAGGGGTTCGAGCTGGAGGTTTCCAAGCCGCAGGCTATCGTCAAGGTCATCGACGGCGTGAAGCATGAGCCCTACGAGCAGCTGCTGATGGACGTGCCGGAGGAGACCATCGGCGTCCTCTCGGAGGAGCTGGCGGCGCGGCTGGGCCGGATGGTGAACATGCAGCACGACCTTCAGGGCCGGGTGCACCTGGATTTCATCATCCCGACGCGGGGGTTGATCGGGTTCCGGAGCTTCTTCCTGCGGGCCACGCGGGGCAACGGCGTGATGAACACGGTGTTCCTGGACTTCCGCCCGGTGCAGGGGCAGATCAAGTCCACGCGGACAGGCGTGATGGTGGCGGCGGAGACCGGTATGGTGACCGGGTACGCGGTGCTGAACGTGCAGGAGCGGGGGATCACCTTTGTGGACCCGGGCCAGTATGTCTATGAGGGCATGGTGGTGGGCCAGCACCAGCGGGAGAACGACATGGTGGTGAACATCTGCAAGGAAAAGAAGCTCACCAACATGCGGGCAGCGGGCGCTGACGTCATGGTCCGGCTGACGCCTGCGGTCCAGATGAGCCTGGAGGAGGCGCTGGACTTCATTGAGGACGAAGAGGTGGCGGAGGTGACGCCGAAGCACGTGCGGATGCGGAAGCGGGTGCTGTCCAACGATGCGCGGGCGCGGGACAAGAGGTCGAAGAACAAGGAAGTGGGGGGGTGGGCGTAGGGGACCTCGTACGGCGTTGCGATGGGGCCGCCTGTCAGAGGCGGCCCCTTTTTTTGGCTGTGCGGGGGAGGCGCTCGTGGGTATGCTGCCGGAGGCTGGATTCCGGTCCCGAGAAGGACTCGCGACTCCTGGTCGGAGCTTCCGCCGGAACGACGAGCGAGAGAGCCGTGCGTCGTAAGTGTTTTTCGGGGGCACTACGTTAGAACAACTCGTCCAAGAGGATGAAGAACTCTATCTTCGCCCAGTCGGGAGCGGCGAGGCCGTAGCCGGTGAAGAAGTCATCCTCAAACCCCTGTCCGCCATTGTCTCGCAGGCTGCGGATGCCGAGGGCGTTGTCCCGGTAGCGGTCACCGATGCCGGCGCGGCCCAGGTCTATGAAGCCGCTGACCCTGTCCCTGTCCAGGATGACGTTGGGGAGGCAGTAGTCCCCATGCGTGAAGACAAGGTCCTCCACCGCTGGGCGCAGGCGCAGGACTTCCTGGAAGACTTCTTCAGCCGTCTTCCCGAGGTTGTCGTCGTCGAAGTCGGCCTCGTCCACCAGGCCGTTGTGGACGTTGCGGCGGGCCTTCTCCAGGAATGCGTCCAGCCGCCAGTCGAAGGGGCAATCGGCGGTGGGGAGGGCGTGGAGGGTGCGCAGGGCCTGGCCGAGGGTGCGGGCCAGGGCGGCCTTGTCCACGTCGGCTGAGAGGGCGCGTGTGGCGGCGTCGGTCCCGGGGACGGCGGAGAGGAGGAGGTGCTCCTCGCCGCCCTCGTGCGCCCAGTCCAGCGCCTCTGGGACAGGCAGCTTGCCGCGCAGCCAGTCGAGGACAGCCTTCTCCTGCACAAGGCAGTCGCCCGGGGCGGAGGCCTTGGCGGTCTTGAGGTAAAGCGTGGGGAGTCCGGGCCGTTCCAGCCGGAAGGTCCTTGCAGGCGACTTGCCGATGGTCATTTGCGTCCAGGCATAAGACTCGAGGCGCTCTGCGAGGAGCGGTGGGAGATGAATCGGCGGCGTCACCGCGAGCTGTCTCCCGCAGTGCGAAGTAGACGAGAGAACCCCGCCCCGATCCGTTCAAGAGCGTCCTTCGAGAGCCTCAGGATGAACGGATTCCTCCCCACCTCGGCGCGCTCCAGGCAATTCATGGCGTCACCGCCGTGGGGCGGGCGGCGGAGTTTCTATCCTGCCCATCAAGGGACTGGAGGGGTCGGCGTAGAACTTGCGGGGCATGCGTCCGGCGAGGAACGCTTCGCGGCCGGCGATGGCGGCGTGCTTGACGGCGCGGGCCATGCGCACGGGGTCCTGGGCACGGGCGATGGCGGTGTTGAGCAGGATGCCGTCGCAACCGAGCTCGAAGGCGATGGCGACGTCCGAGGCGGTGCCGACGCCTGCGTCCACGATGACGGGGACTTTGGCGCGCGCCTTGATTATTTGAAGGTTGTGGGGGTTGCGGATGCCGAGGCCGGAGCCGATGGGTGCGGCAAGGGGCATGACGGCAACGCAGCCGATGTCCTCCAGTTTGCGGGCGGTCACGGGGTCGTCGTTGGTGTAGGGGAGGACTCTGAAGCCCTTGGCCACCAGGGTCTTTGCCGCGCTCAGGAGGCCCTCGATGTCCGGGAGGAGGGTGTCCTCGTCCGCGATGACCTCCAGCTTGATGAGGTCGGTGCCCAGGGCCTCGCGGGCAAGCTCCGCCGTGAGGACGGCGTCGCGGGCGGTGAAGCAACCGGCGGTGTTGGGGAGGACGCTCACGCCCATCTCGTGGAGCGCCTCGTAGAGGTTGTCGTCGCCGGTGTTGACGCCGACGCGGCGGAGGGCCACGGTGGCGATCTCCGCGCCGGAGGCGCGGAGACTGTCCAGGAGGACCTGGCGGCTGGGGTAGCGGGATGTGCCCTGGAGGATGCGGGAGTTCAGGGTGAGGCCACCGAGGGTCCAGGTGTCAGGGGCAACGCCGGTCAGGTGTGCTTTTCCGTTCGTAGTCATGCTTTTCTATCCTCCCTGGGTAGGCCGGACGATCTCCACGTAGTCACCGTGCTTGAGACGGCGTTCGATCCACTCCGCGCGTCGTACGATCTCTCCGTTGACGGCGACGGCGACGCCGAGCTTGTGCAGGCTGATGTCCATCTGTGTCAGGAGCGTGGACACAGTGCCGTCGGTAGGGAGGGAACGGAGCGCCCCGTTCACGGTGATGGTCTCGCCTCTCTGGGTCTGCATGACTACCTCCTCAGGCTTTCTCTGCCAGGCGCGGCAGGGGAAGGAAATGAGTCAGGAGGTCTTGCGTTTTGCCGTCCACGATCAGGTCCGCCATTAGCATGGCGGTCACAGGGGCCAGGAACACCCCGTGCCTGCCGTGGCCGGTGGCGATGAACGCGCCGTCCTGCCGGAGGGCGCCGAGCATGGGGAGATGGCTGCGCGTCATGGGGCGGAAGCCGGTGGCCACCTCCACGAACTCGAGGTCATAGATGCCGGGGAGGGCGCGCCAGGCGCGGCGCAGGAGGTCCATGACGGCCCCGGCCTGGGGCGTGGGGTCGAAGCCCTTCTCCTCGCTGGTTGCGCCGATGACGATCTCGCCGTTGGCGCGCGGCACGATGTAGACCTCCGGCGTGCGGATGACGTGGGAGATAAGCCGGGGGCCCCGGACGCGGACGGTGTGGCCTTTGACCGGGCGCACCCTGGATGCCGTCTCCAGGGCGGGGAATTCCACGGTGGACCAGGCGCCCGCCGCCAGGACAGCCGCATCGCAGCGGACGGCGACATCGTGCCCGGCGGAATTGACGGTCATACCGCGGACGCGGCCCGCCTGCACGTCCAGGCCGGTGACCGCGGCGTTCTCGATGATGGTCCCGCCGAGATTGCGGGTGCCTTCCGCAAGGGCCAGGGCGAAGGAGCGGGGGTCCACCTGGTGGTCGTCCGGGGCGAAGAGGCCGCCCGTGACCCATCCGGAGACCTGGGGCTCCTTCGCAAAGACCTCCTCGGCGGTGAGGTGGTGGGAGACAAGGCCACGCGCGGCCTGAGCGGCCCGCAGGTGATCAAGGTCAAGCTCGTCGTCACGGCCGAGGGCGAGGAACAGGGTGCCTTCGCGGCGGTAGCCGCAGGACAGGCCAGAGGCCTTCTCCACGGCGGCGATGAAGTCCGGGTAGAGGCGCTGGGTCTCCGCCGCCAGGTCAAGGAGCGGAGCTTCCTCGCCTTCCGCCTCCGAGACGCTGGCGAGCATCCCTGCCGAGGCCCAGGTGGCCGCACGGCCAACGAGGTCACGCTCCAGCACAAGGACGCGCTTTCCGCGTCGTGACAGCTCGAATGCGACGGCAAGGCCGATGATGCCGCCGCCGATGACGGCGATGTCCGACTGCTCCGGGATGGGGGATGTCATGTGTCTTACCTCCGTGCAACGAGGGCGCGGTCAAGCGCCAGGCGATAGCGGCGGGCGGCGGCGGTGGGGTCCTCCTGGCAGGTGATGCCGGAGAGGACGGCAACGCCATACGCGCCGGTGGCCAGAACGTCGTCAATACGGTCAACGGTGATGCTGCCAATAGCGATGACCGGCTTGTTCACCGCCTGGACGATGGCGCGGAGGTTATCGAGGCCCATGACGGGGGCGGGGTTGGCCTTGGACTGGGTGCCGAAGACCGGGCCGACGCCCAGGTAGTCCACGGGCGTCTGTGCAACGGCGACGGCCTCTTCCAGGCTGTTGGCTGTGCCGCCGATCAGGACGTCCTCGCCGAGGAGCCGGCGCGCAACGTCCGGTGGAAGGTCGTTCTTGCCGAGGTGGACGGCCGGCGCGTTGACCGCAGCGGCCACGTCCACCCGGTCGTCCACCACGAAGAGGGCGCCCGCCCCGGCACAGGCCGTCCCGATGCGGGAGGCGACGTCCATCATCTCCTTGGTGATCCACAGGCGCTTCTCGCGGAATTGGACGGTGTCCGCGCCGCCGAGGAGGGCGAGAGCGGCGACTTGCAGGTGGGAGAAGCGGGTCTGCAACTGCTCGTCCGTGATGACGTGCAGGCGTCCGAGCGTGGGCTTCATAGGGACTCGTTCCTCGATTCCTTGAGGGATAGGCGTTCCTGCCAGACGGCGGGGTCGGTGTGGCGCATGTAGAAGAGGTGGTCCAGAGGCTGTCCGCCCCCGCCGATGGCCGGGCCTTCCCGGATGGCCTCGGTGACATAGGATTTGGCGATTCGGATGGCTTCGGCCAGGGGCTTGCCCCGGCCCAGCAGGGTGGCGATGGCGGAGGCGTAGGCGCAGCCGGCGCCGTGCGTGCGGCGCCCTTCGATATAGTCGCCAGGGAAGGATTGCGTCTTGTTCCAGGTGACAAGGATGTCCGTGGCGCGGTCCTGCTCCAGGTGGCCGCCCTTGACCAGGACGGCGCCGGGGCCATAGTCCAGGAGGGCGCGGCCGGCTTCTTCCGCGTCCCGCGCGGAGCGTATGGTGCGTCCGGTGAGCCTCTCCGCCTCCGGGACGTTGGGGGTGACCACGGTAGCGAGGGGGAAGAGCTCCCGCTTGAGGGCCTCGATGGCGGACTCCTGCAGGAGGACGTGGCCGGAGCTGGAGACCATGACGGGGTCCAGGACGTAGAAGCGGGGTTTGTAGCGCCGCAAGGAGTCTGCGACGGCCCGGATGATGGCTTTATTGGCCAGCATGCCGGACTTGCAGGCGGCGACCGAGATGTCCGCGAAGACGGCGTCGAACTGGGCGGTGACGATGGAGGGGGGCAGCTCTTCGATGTCGGTGACGCCGAGTGTGTTCTGGGCGGTGACAGCGGTCATGACGGACGCACCGAAGCCGCCTGTGGCCTGGATGGCTTTGAGGTCCGCTTGCATGCCCGCGCCTCCGCCGGAGTCGGACCCGGCGATGGCAAGGATGACTTTCACCGTGTGCGCCCCTTGCAGACGCTCGGGGGAGGGGAGGGGCGGGGGGACGGCGGAAGAGGCCCTCGTTGGGAGGCTGGAAGAGACCTGACATCAACGCGCTCTTCACGCGATCATCCCTACGCCGGCATTCCCCGGATCAGGTTCGGCGGGTCTGCTCTCAGATCCCTCTCTTCGCTTGTGGGCGGAGGGAGAGACCACCCCGACATCGCGTCTGGTGCCAGTTTACCATAGACGGAAGGGGGGAGCGGGGGTACCTACGTCTTCCCGGTTCTTGAGAGGACTTCGTGAACCGCCTCCTTCGAGGGCCTTGCCGATAAGCGATCAAAGGCTACGAATGTGCGGGAGGGGGCGAACCGAGCCAATCGGCCCGCCCCCTCCAGGCCCGATGACAGCGAGTCAGGGCGTTGTTCGGATTGCGGCGGGAGTGGCGGTGGCCGTATCGCCGGTGGCGATTGGGCTGGCGATGGGGCCGGGCGTTTGATCGCCGCTGGGTGAGGGTGTGCCGAGGAAAGGAGGCGGGGGCGGCGGGGGGACGTTGGCGCAGGGAGAGCTTACCGAGTCGCCGGAGACGGTTGTGATCAGGGTGCTGGTGAAGCCCTCGCGCGGGGCTTTAGGGTCGTAGGCCACGGCCATGAGTGCCTTGTCCGGGGCGCAGAAGACGAAGGGGCCGGAGGTGGCGTTGGGGTCGGGAGCGCCGCCGTCAAGGCTGCGCTCCTCCCACCCGTCCCTCTTGAGAGAGGTCCGGAAGTGGGCCAGGATGTCCACCTGGGACATGGGGATGTCGATCAGGGACTGTGTCTGGGAGGAGGTTGCATCCACCACAGTGCCGACGATGTCGGCGTCCTTGGGCAGGCGGCCTTTGACGGTCTCGGGGACTTCAGCGACGAGTATGTAGCTTGTGCCGGCGGTGTTCGGGCCGATGGTGACATCGAGGAACCGGGTGACGAAGCGGGCGAGCTTGTCTTTGTCCACGTTGGCGGCGGTCTGGGTCGTTGCGGGTGTGGCGTTGCAGGCGGCCGCCGCAAGCGGGAGTAGGAGCAGGGGGAGCAGGAACAAGAGGCGTCTCATGGACCGTCCTTTAGTGCGTGTGCGATTTCCCCCGACGGACACGCGAGCTTGCTGGCGGCGAGGCCTGGGAGATAGACCTATTGTCGCAGTCCATGGGCGCGGGTTCAACGGCAGTCTCTGGGATGGGGCGGACTTCACCCAGGCCACCTTTCCGTGGACGGAGGAGGGGGAGGAGAAAGAGCTCGCCCCCCATTCCTTCGCAGAGACTTCCCCCGCCCCGATGCGTTGACACATACGGGACCTGCGACTGCGCGGACTTGCGGGCTCGCAACGACGAAGGATGAGGCCGTCAGAGTGTCCCGATGCGGCGACGTACCGGACGTGCCGTTTGCCCCTGGAACCAGGGACGGGATGAAAGGCGTTTCCGGTCCGGAAGGAGCAGATGGCCTTCTCAGGGAGGAGGCGCGTTGACCCTCGCCTTGCGGCGGGCCTAGAATGAGGCGCTCTGTCCCATGGGGACGGCGATCCATCCGGGAAAGGACCGTGTCATGACAGCCCCGTTACTCCCTCGCCTGTCTTCCCGGGTGGCGAGGGACATCGTCGGGGGCTTGGGCCGCTATGTGGCCGTGCCCTTCCTGCTTGTGGCGGTTCTAACCAGTCTCCTGGCAGCCCCGGCGCTGGCTGCTCCAGCCACCGCATCGTTTCCTGAAGGCGCGGTGTCTGACGGCTCGGGACGCATCGTGTTCTGGGGAGCGGTGGCCGTCCTTGTGGTGGCGCAGGTGGTGCTGTTGGTGGCGGAAATACGCCGCCCGCGCGCGCCGTCCTCGGACTTCCCACGGCTGGCGAGCAGGACTATGGAGATCGTCTGGTTGCTGCTGCCGGTGGCCTTGCTTGCGGCCCTTCTCATCTTCACATGGCCAACCCTGTTCGGAAGCTAGGGGCGCATCCACCCGTGTTCTGATCGCTGACGTGACGGTTAGGAGCCAGGAGTGTCTGGCGCACGCCTCGGCCTGGAGACTGGTGTGGTGCTTCTAAGGCTTCGTCACCTAGAACCTTGGCCTCGGTTCCGTTCATGGTGTCGAAGATCCCGAGGAAATCGGGAAGGCCCTCGAACCACCTCCTTGCTGCGAGGACCCTCTGAAAGAGACCCTTCAAGAGCCTTCCCGATTCCTTCGGGTTCCACGACAGGGCGAACGGATTTCCCCTCCCCATGGCACTTTTGGAACAAGGCTTTCCCCTTGCGGGAGAGGGGACAGAAGAGGGACACCCCACCCTATCCCCCCAGAGGTGTCCCTTCGGGGCTGGTCGGTTACAAACCCGTTCCTACGCGGGTACCGCACTGCCTTTCGAGCGGTTCCGACAAGGGATCGGGGCCGGCGTCAGGATCACCCCTTGGCAACCTCAGGGCGAGTGGACCCCCACTTCCCCTGGTGGCGCTGGGAAGGGCCCTAGAAGATAATACAGCCCTTCCCCCCGGGTGATAATAGTGTTGTGCCATGCTTCACAAGCTATTGACGGAGGCGGAAAGGTGCTTTTATAATCCTGTCGCAACGAACTTGGTGCATTTGCACCAGAGAATCCTATATGTCATTAACGCGGCAGCTTGTGTAACATGGGAACAGGGGGAGTCACTTGGGGATGCGTAGCCGCCTACCATCAGTATTTCTGGGGCTTTTCCTCGTCGCGGTGCTGGCCGGGGCCTGTTACCCCGAGCACCCGCAGTCCATCTTCGACCCGAAAGGGATCATCGCGGAACGGCAGAAGGACCTGCATGTCCTGATCCTGTCCGTGGCCGCCGTGGTGTTCGTCTTTGTGGAGGCTCTGCTCCTCTATATCGTCCTCCGGTACCGCCATAAGGGCGGCTCGCCCACGATCCCACCGCAAACCCACGGCAATACGCGCCTGGAGATCGCCTGGACTATCGCTCCCGCGCTCATCCTTCTGGTCATCATGGTGCCGACGCTGCGCGACATCTTCGACAACGCGGAACCTCCGGTGGGGTCCAACCCCATGCCTGTGACGGCAACGGGCCATCAGTGGTGGTGGGAGTTCGAGTACCCGGAGCTGGGCGTGGTGACGGCCAACGAGCTTCACATGCCGGTGGGCCGGGTGGTGAACTTCTCGCTGGAGTCGACGGACGTCATCCACAGCTTCTGGGTACCGAAGATCGGCGGGAAGCGGGACAACATCCCGGGCCGCACCAACGAGCTGTGGTTGCGGGGGGACGTGCCGGGCGAGTATAACGGCCAATGCGCCGAGCTGTGCGGGGCCTCTCACGCCCTGATGCGCTTCACGGTCATCGTGGAGCCGCAGGCGGAGTTCGACGCGTGGGTGGCCCGGATGAAGCAGCCGACGCCCGCGGCGACGGCGGAGCTGGCCAAGCGGGGCGAGGCGATCTTCATGGGCGAGAAGCCCTGCATGGCCTGCCATACGATCGAAGGGACCAAGGCGCAGGGCAAGGTGGGGCCGAACCTGACACTGTTCGGGGAGCGCGACCACATCGCAGCGGGCATCCTGCCGAACGATGCGGGGAGCCTGGACAAGTGGCTTACAGACCCGCCCAAGGTGAAGCCGCAGGCGAAGATGCCGAACCTGGGCCTTTCGCCGCAGGAGCGACAGGCGGTCATAGCCTATCTTCAGTCCTTGAAGTAGGGCGGTCCTTGAAATAGGGCATTTTGGGGGCAGGCGGCCTGGAATGGCAAAGAACGGAAGTCCTACAGCGCTGAGTGGAATGGCAGGAGAGGAATCATGACGTCGGCAGCAGCGACAATGACGCCGCAAAGGCATTTCAGCGGCATCATGGCATGGGTCACGACGGTCGACCACAAGAAGATCGGGACTCTATACCTGTCCACCTCTCTGTTCTTCTTTGTGGTGGCGGGCATTGAGGCGCTCCTGATCCGCGTGCAGCTGGCCCAGCCGGACAGCACCGCGATAAGCGCGGAGGTCTATAACCAGCTATTGACCATGCACGGGATATCCATGGTCTTCCTGGCGATCATGCCGCTCAGCGTGGCGTTCTTCAACTGGATCATCCCGCTGCAGATCGGGGCGCGGGACGTGGCGTTCCCCCGCCTGAACGCATTCAGCTATTGGGTGTACGTCTTTGGAGCGATCACGCTGAACCTGGGCTGGTTCACGGGCGGGGCGGGGGATGCGGGGTGGTTCGCGTACACGCCCCTGTCCGTGCAGTCACCGGGCAATGGCATGAACTTCTTTGGGGCGGGGCTGCTCATCCTGGGTGTCTCCTCCCTGGCGGGCGCGTTCAACTTCCTGGTCACGATAATCAACATGCGCGCGCCGGGCATGACGCTGATGCGGATGCCCCTGTTCGTGTGGATGAGCCTGGTGACGGCGTTCCTGCTGATCTTCGCGCTGCCGGTGTTCACCATCGCGCTGATCGAGCTGTTCCTTGACCGGTATGTGGGCACGAACTTCTTCAACGTCGCCGCCGGGGCGGACCCGCTCTTGTGGCAGCACCTGTTCTGGGTGTTCGGCCACCCTGAGGTGTACATCCTGATCCTTCCGGCCATGGGCATCGTGTCCGAAGTGCTGCCCACGTTCTCGCGGAAGCCGCTCTTCGGCTACCCGGTGGTGGTGTTCAGTGGCGTGGCAATCGGCTTCATGGGCTGGAGCGTGTGGAGCCACCACATGTTCTCCACCGGGCTAGGCTCCGTGGCGGACTCGGCGTTCGCGGTGACGACGATGTTCATAGCGGTGCCCACGGGCGTGAAGATCTTCAACTGGATGGCCACCCTGTGGGGCGGCAACATCCAGTTGCGCGCGGCCATGTATTTCTCGCTGGGGTTCATCGCACTGTTCACCATCGGCGGGCTGAGCGGTGTGAGCCACGCGTCGCCTCCTGCGGACTTGCAGCAGCAGGACACCTATTACATCGTGGCGCACTTCCACTATGTGCTGTTCGGCGGGGCGATCTTCGCCATCTTCAGCGGCATCTACTACTGGTACCCGAAGATGTTCGGCAAGATGCTGCACGAGGGCCTGGGCAAGCTGCACTTTTGGCGGATGTTCATCGGCATGAACCTGACGTTCGGGCCGATGCACATCCTGGGCCTGGACGGCATGCCGCGCCGGATCTACACATACCCAGCGGGCTTCGGCTGGGACCTCTGGAACCTTGTGGAGACGGTGGGGGCGTTCATTATCGCGCTGTCCATCCTGGTCTTTGTCATCAACGTGGTGAAGACGGCGGGGGTCAAGGAGAAGGCGCCGGCGGACCCATGGGACGGGCGGACACTGGAGTGGGCCATCCCTTCGCCGCCGCCGGAATACAACTTCGCGCACATCCCGCAGGTGCATTCGCGGGACCCGTTCTGGGAGGAGAAGCAGGGCAAGGGCGGGCATGGCCACCCTGTGAAGAGGCCGGCAGGCGCGGGTGGCGAGCAAGAAGGGCATGGGCTACACGTCCCGGACCCGTCGTACTTTCCCTTTGTGGCCGCGTTCGGGTTCAGCCTGGTGGGCGCGGGCCTGCTATTGCCGCCCTTTGTGACGGTGGGCATCCTGCATATCCCGGTGCTGAGCGTGCTGGGCGGGGTGATCATGACCACGGGTGTGTATGGCTGGGCGTTTGAGCCGGTGAACGGGTAACAGCGGACAGAGAAAGAATAAGGAACGAGAGGGCACATGGCACACGCAGCGGCGCATGGGATGGAGGCAGGGCACCAGACCTCCACCGGCCTTGATAACCGGAAGCTGATGATGTGGCTCTTCCTAGGCTCCGACTGTCTCTTCTTCGGGGCGTTGATAACGACGTATCTGCTGTACCGGGGCCGGAGCTTGACGGGGCCGTACCCGCACGAGATCTTCGACATTCCGTACACATCGGTGAGCGCGTTCGTCTTGCTGATGAGCTCGCTGACCATGGTGCTGGCGCTGTCGGCGCTGCAGCGGGGGAACCACAGGGGCACGCGGGTGTGGATCCTGGCCACGGCGCTGCTGGGGGCGATCTTCGTGGGGGGCCAGTTCTACGAGTTCGCCACGTTCATGCACGAAGGCCTGAAGCTGAATGGCAACCTGTTCGGCACGACGTTCTTCACGCTGACCGGGTTCCACGGCGCGCACGTCACGGTGGGCATCTTCATGCTGTTCACCTTCTTCATCGCCTCGCTGATGGGGAAGCTGCCATCGTCCAAGGCGCTGAACCTGGAACTGATGGGCCTGTACTGGCACTTTGTGGACGTGGTGTGGATCGTGATCTTTACTATTGTCTACCTCTTCGAGTTCGCGGGGACGACAGCGGCGTAACTTGTATTCATTCAAGGGATAGCAGAAGGAGCAAGGGATATGGAGCAGGCGCACCACCCCTCGACCGAGGCCCATCACGAGGGGTCGCACCCGGGGGCAGGGGTCTACATATGGGTTGCGACTATCCTGGCTATCGTGACCGTGGTGGAGTTGCTCATCATCTACTTGCCGCTGGGACGGCCTCTCCTGATAACGGTCCTGCTTGGGCTGTCCGCGGCCAAGTTCTACACGGTGGCTATGTTCTTCATGCACTTGCGGTATGACGACAAGCTGTTTTCGATCATATTCGGCGGGGGCATCGCGCTGACCCTGTCGATCCTGGTGGCCCTGTTCGCCCTGTTCGGGATCATCAAGTAGGGGTGGAGGAAAAGATGGACCGCTGGCTTCAAGCTTTCCTGGTCCCGATGGCGGCCTTGGCCGTGACGGTGGGCCTGATCGTGGGTATTGGACTGCTGCTCCTGGGGATGCCTCATGAAGAGATCGCGCACCTGAGCGGCACGCCGGTGTTGCTCTCCGTTCTCGTGGCCCTTGGTCTGGCAGTGGTGGTGCTCATTGGGGCGAGCGTTGCGGCGCGCGGCGGAGACACTGCGCGCAAGTAGGCCTGGACGGGTGGGGCGGCTGCGGGTATCCGGGCCGCCCTATTTCTTTGCCCTTTGGATGATGCATTGCGGCGGGCGGCTTTGGAATGCGCGGGATATAATTGGATGGTGGCGGTGGGAGGAGGCGGACCTCACCCCCCGTCGACGGACAGGGGAGAAGACAAAGGC
>ORJL011349560.1_pt1 | contig 12920 bp, 13 predicted proteins | sample 1779941 | NCBI WGS metagenome assembly ORJL01 (sample SAMEA104232317, study PRJEB22302) | groundwater metagenome | biome: forest; feature: aquifer; material: groundwater | place: USA | collected 2011-08-07 | depth 5.8 m
GTGGTCGGCGCGGGCCGCGGGGCCCGCCCGGTGGGGGCGATTCACGAACCGCCCCGCCGCGTTGCTCGTGATGCCCGTGGTCGTCCGAGCCCGCCGAACCCACATTTCGTCATTGCGAGGCGTCCGACGCGGTGGCAATCGTGGCGGGTAACCCCACGCCGGGCGGACTATAGCCCGTGCGGGGAGAGCCTCGACGTCACGGTTGCCACGTCACCTTCCGCCCCCCGCAACGACGATGCGCTGCGGGCCTTGGGCGGGCGCCATGCCGCACCCCGCTCCCGATTCCTGATTCTGGACTCCTCCGGTGACCCACTGGTTGCCCGTCGCTCGTGAGGCGTCCTATACTAACCAAGTGTCCCCGCACTTCCTGGGGTAGCCAAGTGGTTTAAGGCATCGGTCTGTAAAACCGAGTATCGCTGGTTCAAATCCAGCCCCCAGGACCATCCCACTCTTCCGTCCTCAGGCCATAGCATGCCCACCGCCGCCGAAAAGCTCGACCTCATCAGCCGGAACACGGAAGAGGTGCTCACGGCGCAAGACGCCGAGCGGCTGGTCATGGACGGCAAGCCGCTCCGCCACTACATCGGCTTCGAGATCTCGGGCCGCATTCACCTGGGCACCGGCCTGCAGTGCATGGCCAAGGTGCGCGACTTTCAGGCCGCCGGTATCGACTGCACGCTGTTTCTGGCCGACTGGCACACCTGGATCAACGACAAGCTGGGCGGCGACTGGCCCTTCATCAAGGCCGTGGCCACCGCCTACTTCGCCGAGGGCTTGAAGGCCTGCCTGCGCGGCCTGGGCGGCGACCCTGACAAGCTGACGCTGCAGATGGGCAGCGACCTGTACCAGAGGGACGCCGACAACTACTGGTCGACGGTGGTGGAGATCAGCAAGCACACAAACCTGGCGCGCATCCAGCGCAGCATCACCATCCTGGGCCGCAAGGAAGGCGAGTCGGTGGACTTCGCCAAGCTGCTGTACCCGGTGATGCAGGTGGCAGACATCTTCGCCCTGCAGGTGAACGTGGCGCACGCCGGGCTCGACCAGCGCAAGGCGCCCGTCATCGCGCGCGAGGTCGGCAAGAAGCTGCACATCCACCCGCTGCTCGATTCAGCGGGCAACGCCATCCCGCCGGTTGCGGTGCACCACCATCTCATCCTAGGCCTCCGTAAGCCGCCGGTCTGGCCGGTGCCGACGGAGAACCGCCAGGACCTGTGGGCCAGCATGAAGATGAGCAAGTCGGAGCCGGACTCCGCCATCTTCATCGACGACAGTGCCGACGACATCCGCCGCAAGGTGAACAAGGCCTTCTGCCCGCCCGAGGAGTCGGAGTTCAACCCCATCCTCGACTGGGCCCGCTCGCTGATCTACGGCGCGGCTGGCCAGACCATGCGCATCGCCGACCAGCAAGGCGCCACCACCACCTACGACCGGTACGACGAGTTGGAGACGGCCTACATGACGGGAGCGCTGCACCCCGGCGACCTGAAGCGCGGGATGGCGGAGTGGCTCATCGAAACGCTGAACCCAGCTCGCGAGACACTGGGCAGCGCCGAACTCACCGACATCCGCAAGCGCCTAGAAACCCAGACCACCGGCCGCCGGCACTAAACGCCGCTAGGCGGATCCACCGGCGGGCCGTCCGCCCTCGAAGTGGCCGCCGCGGCGCACGCTGGCGTGGAAGCGCCGCAATGTCCGCCAGTTCTTCATCACGATCTTCCAGGTCGGCAGGTCGTAGGGGCGGTCAGTCAGCGCCCGCAGGCTCTCCATCACCTGCTTCTCCAACAGGGGCCCGTGCCCGAACGACGCCATTTCGGCTTGCACCTCGCGCAACCGCCGCAGCGAGGCGTCCAACTCCCGGCGCTTCTGCCGGTCCCACATGAGCGGGCGGCTGATGCGGTCGCGGTTGTTGATGGCGCTGTCGCCCAGGAACAGGACGGCAGGGCTGTTGAGCAGCAGGCAGATGCTGCCGGGCGTGTGGCCGGGGGTATGCATCACGTGCAGGCCGTCGAAGCAGGGCAGCACGTCGCCGTCGACCACGGTGCGGTGAATGGGGATGGTGGGGAAGTCGATGGCGTACGCCCTGCGCTTGGGGGCGCCCACGATCCAGCGATACCAGAAGGGGATGTGCTCGCCCTCGGTGCCCTGCCGCAGGGTCAGCCCGCCGTCACTGGCAGGCAGCGCCTCGGCGGCGTGGGCCACGATCTCGGCGCCGGTCAGCGCGTGCACCTCGGCAGCGCTGCCCGAGTGGTCGAAATGGTGGTGGGTCAGGATGATCCACCGCACGTCGCTCGGGCTGCGGCCAATGGACTTCACGTAGTCGATGATGCGCTCGCCGTTGCCCGGGATGCCGGTGTCGATCACCGCCATCTCATCGCCGGCCAGCAACACGCAGTTGCTGCCGCTCACGTTGTCGACCCGGTGGATGCGGGGCGCGATCTCCATGATTCCGCCTGTGGGGTGGGCTAGGTGCTCGCGCAGCATAGTCGAGAACGCGCCATGCCCACAAGTCGCGAGCCGGATGGTGATCGTCCACCACCCCAGGGGCAAACACCCCAGCCGGTGCGCTATGATAACCGTGGCCGCCAGGTGCGGCGCTCCGTTCGGAGCGTGCGGGAGTAGCTCAGTGGTAGAGCTCCTGCCTTCCAAGCAGGCTGTCGCGGGTTCGAATCCCGTCTCCCGCTCCAACCCTCTCCTACCCAATCTGTAGCTAGCGGGTGTAGCAACCACTGCTACAAAGTCTGCTACAGAACCGGCCACCCAACAGAACGGCCCGCCAGCGTGGATGCTGAGCGGGCCTTGCAGTACACTAGGCTCGTTCGGCGTGCTGACACCACGCTGGACCAAGGCTCCGGGCTGTTACCAGCAGCGCCGGGGCTCTTTATTTATTCGTACGTCCGCAGTCTAGTTGCCGGTCGCGCGCCGGTCAAGCATGGGTCAGCGGGCCGGAAGCACCGCGGGCACCTTGTCGTCGCCGCTGATGGTGCGAACGTTGTTTAGGCAGGCTAGGCCGTAGGTCGCATTGACGGAGCCGGGCAGCCCGCCGGCGAACAACTCATAACACTTGGTTAGGGCGTCTATCTTCTCTTTGGCCGTCATCGTTCTCACCGGCTCCGGCCGCGCCGCCTGCCCCGCCAGGTACCCGCTGCCCCACGCTTGGGGCCACATCAGGCCGGTACCAGCAGCGAGGCCGGCACCGAAACCACCCAGTGCCACGAGAACCGTCACCACTACACTGCGCATCACGACCCCTCTAGTTCGTCATGTGGCGATGCACGGCCATCACCGTGAACGTCACGATGCCACCGCTGTGGATGTAACCGGCGCTAGTCACCCCACCGACAACCGGGGTCGCACAGCCAGCGGAGCATTGCGTAGAGGGTGGTCATCTAACAGCCGCCTGCGCCTTTGAGATACCCCAACAGGTTCGAGGTATCAATTCGGGGCAGCTTAGCAATGTTCTCGCTGAGGTAGCCAATGACCTTCTGGTCGCTCGTCCGCACCACAATCGGCGGCGTCGAGGCGAATTCGTTCGTCGCGCTGCGAGTGCTGAATTGGCTGCCCCATGCCCCAAACTCGTTGCGGATACTGGTGGCCGAAAACTCGCTCCCGTAAGCACCAAACTCGTTCGTAATAGAATTCGCCGCAAAGCAATTCGATGACACGTCGCCGAGGAATTGTGCGTAGTGGTTCTCGGTATCCGCCCCCATCACGAACGAACGCCCGTCCAACTGGTCAAATGATATCGAGGCAGGTGCGGGGGCAGCGGTAGGAGCGGGCGCAGGAGCGCTCCGACTAGCGGCCTGTTGGTAGTCACGCATCGCCTGCGACGCGTTGCCGTAGTGCCATAGCATAGTGTTTCGAATCCCTTCAGGGTGGGACATCTGGGAAGCGGTGCGGCACCACACCGTGTCTAACATTTCTACGGCGTCGGCGTAGTAGAAGAGGTTGGTAAGAATATCGGGTGGCCCAGTGTAGGTCTGATAGGGGTACGTGCTGACGGTGGTATTGACGGCTGACAACAAACCCGGGCCAAGCGCGCAAATGTCCGCTATCGATGCAGCGGTTCGCTCATCCGCGCTGGCATCCCCGCCAGACCCCGCAAGCGTGGCCACTGCAACAAGGGTAACCAAAGCCAAACGCTTCACATCACACCCCCTCGGTAGGTTCTCACTGCCACACTACAAGTTCCCAGTGGGTCCGCTCATAGCCCATCCTCAGTGGCGATAGGCAGTGCCAAAGTCTCGCGCCATTGTTGCCGCTGGTGCAAGCAGAGCGTAGCCAGGTACAACCGCCATGGTGCGGCCGGTCCGTGTGACAGATGTACGCCGGCCTAGCGCGTCGGGTAGGCGCGCCGAAGCCGCAGGTCCAGAGCATCCGCCTTGCGCTCCATCCCATGCTGCAACCAGCACCAGCGGTCGGTATGGCGCCGCTGTCGCAGCACTGCCGCCTCATGGCGCTCGGCCAACTGCGCCGCCCGCACTGCCGCCACCATGGCCCACAGCTCCGGGTGGTGAAGCCGCACCCGTAGCAGGTGACCCCGTAGCGTACTGAGGCGTACTCGCAGCAGCGTCGCCACTTCAGGCAACGTACGCGCTCGGCCGCCATCAATGAGCGTGAGCACCGCATCGAGCTGGCGCTCCGGTAGCGTTTCCACGGCTAGGGTGAACAGCCGTACCCAGTCAACGTCATCCGGTTTGGGTATCACAAGTGGTGTGACACCCTCTACTGCGCATGGGTGCCGCCGCGGTCGCCGAAGCCGGGGCCGAAAGATGGCAGCGATGTCGCGCAGAGCGAGGCATCCGCCCAGCACTAGCACGTCGCCCTTACCCTCTGCGAACAAGAGTGCAGCGGTCGCAATCAGACCGCGCGCCGACGCGTCGAGGCTGGCATCGTCCCAATCACCGGCGCTCATGTTCGGCGCTTCGCTGATGATTTCGTATGAAAGCCAGCGCTGCCGCGACGGGTCGAGGTTCGGCCGGGGGGTGCGCCGGTGCTCACAGGTGTGGGGTATGCACTTGTGCACTTGGAGGGGGTCATTTCACTAACTCTCCCTCACGAGAGAGTCCTATAGAGAAGTATGTGAAACACCTGCATGAAGTGCACAAGTGCATTTTGCCGGTGGCATCAGACAGCGATACCAATCCACGAGTGGGCACTATCGTGGTCCTGCTCGTACCCCAGCGCTTTCATTGCCTGTGCGAACCCCTTGCGCCCCAGCCCGTGCCGCTCCCCCGACGTGTCGCGCCAGTGGAGATAGCTTAGCCATAGCGCAGAGCTGGCGGTGCGCGCCTCGGCGTCGTTGACTATGCAGGCCTCTACGAAGTCGGTGAGGGGGTTCATTTCGGTGCGGTAGTCAGCAGATGCGCGTAGCACCGCGGCGGGTGCCCGTAGCCCCTCGGCGAGGTAGCGTTGCGCGCCCTCAATGAGCCAGCCCAGTACCGCCGGGCCGGTCACGTCCGCATCGGCCAGCACCGTGCGCAGGTTCGTATCCCGTTGGTCTTCGGGCCGCCGCTGCTCAAAGGGGATTTCTCGCAGGCGTTCCCAAATGGCATCGTCGTCGGCGGGCACATTGGGGCGCTCGTTGCCGACAATGAACACCGTGAACTCCGGGCGGAATGTCACCGGCGCGGTGTACATGCCCCGTGCCGTGATGGAGTCCCCACCGCTGAGGCGTTTCAGCAACGACACGTCCAGCTTGACGCCACGGTTCAACTCGCTGGTGGTCACCAGCCGAGCGCCGCGCAGCCGCACCAGTTCGGGCCGTGGACCGCTGCCGGTCTGCCGCTGCGCCAGACTGTCAATGTCGGCGGTCTGGTGGTAGCTGCCCAGCGCCGCCCCGATTGCCGCCACCAGCGTTGTCTTGCCCGTGCGGGTCGGCCCATGCCCCACCAGCACCAGGTCTTCGGTTGGGTTGCCCAACAGGGCATACCCCAGCGCCTTCTGCACAAAGCGCTGCACACCCCCATCGGGGAGCGTTGCGGCCAGGAATGCGTCCCACGCCGCCGACCGCGCGTGAGGGTCGTACAGCGCGGCCGTGCAGTGCGTGAGCAACCGCCGGTGGTCGTGAGGCATGACGCAGCCGGTGCGAATGTCCACGGTGCCGTTGGGGGTGTTCAGCAGCCCGGTGTGTTGGTCGAATGCTTCAACCCGTGCCGCAAGCGCCGGCTCGGACTGCCCCAGCGTCAGGAGCTTTTGCAGCCGGTGGGCATCTTCGGACTTCAACGCCCAGTCGAGGTGCTGCTTCCGCTGTGCACTATCGACGGCAGTGTTTGCGGGGTCGCCAAGCCGCCACCAGTGGCGCGGTATCTCGCGGGCACAGCGCATGGCCTCGCCCGTATCATCCTCGGCCCAGCGGACGCCGCCGTACCACCACCAGGCCTTGCCCGCATACCGCAGCCGCCCCGCGAACTTCTGAGCGAACATGCGGGCGTTGAGCCGGTCGCCTAGGTGAAGGTCCTCCGGCGCGTCGGTAGCACCGGGGGCCGCTGGTGCGTCTTCTGGCCCGGCGTCCGGGGTGTCTACTGGCCGGTAGCGACGCGTAGGGTCGTAGTGTTCGGTCCGGTTCTCCAAAGCGAAGCGCAGGGTCCGCTCGCGGTAGTCGGGGCGCTCCCACTTCTCGCGGTGCAGGCCGGAGCTTCGGAACAGGCGGTCGAGCTGGGCCTCATCTTGCGTCCAGAACGCCAGCACGGAGAGCAGCGCCGCGTCTGCCGAGGAGGCATCGCCGCCGTAGGCGGCAGTGTCGCCCCCATAGAGCGCCCGCACCCTTGCCCCGTTCTTGGCCTTGAACGCCAGACGCAGCACCTCGGCATCGGTCATGCCCAGCGCCACGCGGGGCACCGGTTGCGCCGCTCGCGCTGCCTTCGGTGGGAACGTTTCGGCGTGCAGCGCCGCCAACTCTTCGGTGCGCTCCTTTAGCGCCGAAGGTGAGCCCGCCATGTGGTCGCCGGTGACCGTGAAGAACCGCCCGCTGTCGTACATCTCCAGGTCGCCTTTCCTACGCCGGCCGGGGGGCAAGTGCCCGCGAGTAATGACGTGCACGCCGGTACCGCTGGGGCTCGCCTCGGTGTAGCTATGCACCTGCGCAACCACCGCCTGCGCCCAGGCCTCAACGTGGCCCGTCACCGGGTCGCGGCAGTGGTCCAGGTCAACGCCCACATAGCCGTCGCCCAGGGCAAAGCCCACACCGTCGCACGCGCGCTCTGCGCACCAAGAGAGCGCGCCGAGCAGGCCGGTGCAGTTGGTGGCGTGGGTGGCATCTAAGGGCAGCCCCAGCGCGCCCACGGGCACCTTGGTGCGCTTCTGGCCCCGTTGCTGGTACCGCCACGCCACCCAGCGCTGAGCGGCCACCATATCGGGCGGTAGCGCCTGCGCAAGCTGTTGGTGGGCAACAGCCACGCCGGGGAGCGAGCGGGGCACGGTAAATGGCGCCCTCACTCGAACAGGCCTAGCTGGTGGCCGTTCGGCCCACGATGCTCCCACTTGGCCAGCGGCAACAAGCGCTGCGGCTCATACCCGCCGCGGTGCACCGGGATACCAGCCGCGAAGTCCCCCAAGGTTGACACCCATTGATGGCCGTCGGCGTTGAGTTCCACGAACGCCGGCACGCCATACCGCTGCGAGAACCCCCGTAGCAGGTCCAGGTGGCCGGTTGCGATGCAGAACCCCGGCGGCCGGCTCAACCGGTGGGCGTCGGGGCGCACATGCTTGCGCAGCGTAATGCGCTCCCCTTCATGTTCGATGCGGCCCACCGTCTGCCCCTTCGGGTTATGCAGCGGGCACGGCAGGTCATGTACACTGTCATTGGACATACTGAATCTCCTATGAGCGCCCCGGTGTTGGTTTGCTGCCTGCCGGGGTGCTTGCTATGTGGGGTATCGGTGTGGCCTGCCCGCTCCCGTGTTGACGCACGGAAGCGGGCGCCTTCTAACTGTCTAGCTCCAAACTCACCTCCTGCGTGCTGCTACGCCCGCTATGGGTTTCACGCCAATCAACGCTGGCGATGGGCGCTGTCGGGCGCAAAGCCTCCAACAACCCGGACAGCAGTGCTACTGGCCCGTTGATGATGAGGCGCTGGCCGTCTCCTTCGATGCTGGCCGAAATGGTGGGCCCCCTGGTGTGCATTACCACACTCCTCCTAAACAGAACTCCCGACTTCAAATGTAGAAGTCGGGAGCGGGAAGGTGGGGGAAGTTACGGTAAGTTACGGTAAGTTTTCGTCGTATAACCCAGCTAAGCCATTCGCAATGATTTTGCGCAGCGTCTTGGGGGTTTTAGGCGCGATGTCGCATACAGCGGGGTCTCGTTGCAGCTTCGATGTAATGGAGCGAGACCCAGCGGCGTTGTCAGGCGGGAGCCCGTTCCTAACGTCTTGTTCGATACTCAGCCACACACGGCGTTGTCGACGCCAGTGAGCGCCGCGCCGGGGGATGGTACGTTTCGCGCCCGCCTGCGCAGGGCCGGAGCCTTGCGGGGCTTGGCGGCTCTCGGCCGCCCATGAAGCGACCTGAGCGTCGGTAACTGCAAAACCGTTGGCCCGAACGAACTCGACCCCCAGTACTTGCCGTAACCGCTCCGAGTCCACTTTTGCCGCGAGTCCAGCGCGCACATCCCCCTGTGCAAACAACGCGCGCACGTCCCGCTCGGCGCCGGCCAGCGCAGACACGAGCGTTCGCGGCATCTTCCAGTGCGTCTTGAAGTAAAACGCTAAGCCATCAGGCCCCTTGCACGCCACGAACTCGTCATAGTCGAGCCCTGGGCCGCTGTTGACGGTGGTGCGGAGCGCTGTCCACCCAGGCGGCAAGGCAGCTGGGGGTAGCTTCCTAACCTCCCAGTCGTCCGGGTCGTACTTCTGGTGCTCGGCGCACAACGCCAGAAACGCGGCTTCGGTTATCTCTTCAATTTCCACAACGCGCGCCTCCACAACAGGGCAGGTGGGGTGGGCAGCCGGGCCACCGCTCAGTTGTGGTGAGCGGCGCTTGCGGGGCGGGCCAAGCCCACCCGGCGTTCCATTGTTATTTTACATCGAAACACGCTCCACCCATGTTGCTACGCGCCATCTAAGGCACGACTTAGCATAACTGCGCGACGCTGAGGGCTTCATAGTCGCCCGCTAGGACCTGCCGGGTGTCGTCGTCCACAAACCACAGGCTTGTAAGAATTGGGTCCGGTTTGAATGTTTGGTCCCTGTCGGACCAGAAGGCACTGTAACCGCTAGCGAGAACACGCCAGGTGCGTGGACTCTCAAAGCTCATGTCCTTGACGTTATAGCGAACGAGGGTTCGCAAATCCTTTGACTGGCACTGCAAGTGAGGCAGAACCAAACCCATAACAAGGTCTTGGCTCAACTTCGGGTGCGGTGTCGCGGGCGGCCGTGGCGTAGATGTGGGTGCAGCGGTGGCCGTTGCAGTCGGCGTTCGCACGGCCAGCGTCAACTCGCCACCGGGGAACGGCACGCTGACCGCACCCGCGCCGGCCAGAACCGTCGCTGCGTACACGGTCATAGCCACCACCAGCAGCACTAGGCCAATACCCAATCGTCGAGGCGTAAACATGCGCTGATGGTAGCCCCCCGCCATTCACCACGGCAAACCTCCCCGCCGTTATGCCTCCAACACCCGCCCCACGGCGCTTGCTGCGCCACTGTCGGCGCCGAGGGCGTGGGCGTACACGTTGAGCGTCAGCGCCACCGAGCTATGCCCGAGGCGCTTCTGTGCGGTCTTGATGTCCACGCCCGACGCTACCAACACCGAGGCATGGGCATGGCGCAGGCCGTGCAGCCCGACGTAGGGCACGCCGGCCACGGCGCACACCCGCCGTAGGGCGCGCCGCAGGTTGCCGGTTGCGGGCAGGGTGTCGGTCTCGGTACAGAACACCGGACTATCGCTGTGCAGCGCTCGCGGCAGGCGGTTGAGGGCGGCCACCGCGAAGGGCGGCAGCGTCAACGTGCGGGCACCGGCGCGGCTCTTGGGCGGCTGTACGCTGTGCTGGGCTCCCACCCACACCACACCACGGCGTACCGTCACCGTGGGGGCAGCCAGGTCCACATCGGCCCACCGCAGGCCGAGCGCTTCGCTAATGCGCAGCCCGGTGCCCAGCAACACCACGAATAACGGTGCGTAGCGCGTGTCGGCGGTGTCGGTGGCGGCCAGGAAGCGCTGCATATCGGCCAGCGTCCACTGTGCGCGGTCCTCTGACTGCGCCGATGGGCGCGGTACCTTGCTCACCACGTTGGAGCCCAACATGCCCAGCGTCACGGCCCGTTCGATGCACCCGTGAAAGTAGGTGTACGCCTGTTCCACGGTGCGCCGTCCCACCTTGGCCCGCTCCAGCTTGGAGAACGCCAGCGCCACCGCCGGGGCCGTCAACCGGTCGAGCCGCAGGTGCCCGACATGCGGCAGCAGCAGCGCCACCACCCGTTCATACGCAGTGAGCGAGCTTGGCCGCAGGCGGGTGCTCTGCCACTCCAACCACTGCGCCACCCACTCGCGCACCGTTACCTTGGTTGGGGCGCTCAGTGTCCCCAGGTAGTGGGTGCGCTGCAATTCCTCCAGCACACCCTTGGCCGCCCGCTCAGTCTTGGCGTAGCGCACCACGCGCTTGCCGCCCACCGCCACCGCCGCCGCCCAATACCCATCCGCCCGTTGATAAACGCTTCCGCCCGACATGGATGCCTCCATGCCCCGAAAGCAACTGCTACAAACCTGCTACAGAGCCCTCAAAACCGCCCGTTTTCGTGCCTGTCAGTGGTAGAGCTCCTGCCTTCCAAGCAGGCTGTCGCGGGTTCGAATCCCGTCTCCCGCTCCAAACGCTCATTGTGGTGCATTTCCAGGCACGAAGCTCTAACGCTGACGTCAGAGTAGACTGCCCGCACCGCGAATCCGCGACAACCTGCCTTCTCCACCGCCGCTCGGACGGTTTTGGAAGGCGCTGGACGTTGCGGGACGGAGCCGGAGCGAGCCGCACAGCCACGGACAGTTTGTTGCACCCGGGTCGCCAGGAGGCAACCATGAGTGCACGAACCTACCGGGAGCGTGCCTTGCAGCTCAAACCCCTCATCGAGGGCTACCTCACCCACCACAAGGTGTTGGGGCGGTCGCCCGCCACCATCCACTGGCACCGCGAGACGCTCAACGACTTCCTGGCGTTCCTGAACGCCGAAGGCATCCCTGAGCGGGCCGACGCCGTGGACTTGAATGTCGGCAGCGCCTACGTGCTGACGCTGCAGGAACGGAAGCAGAAGCCCGGCGTGTTCGATCAGGAGCGCGCGCAACGTCCGCTGAGCGTCGAGACCATCCGTAACCGGGTGCGTTCGCTGCGGGCGTTCTTCCACTGGCTGGAAGAAGAGGAAGTGCTGCCCAAGCACCCGCTGCAGCGCCTCAAGCCACCGAAGAGCCTAGACCGCATCATTGAGCGCTTGACTGAGGAGGAGATCCGGCTCCTGTTTGCCGCCTTGGACACCAAGGTGTGGTGGGGCGTACGGGACCAGGCCATTCTGGCGATGCTGCTGGAGACCGGGATGCGCGCCGGCGAGTTGGTGGGATTGCAGCATGAAGATGTACGGCTCGCCGATGGCTTTTGCAAGGTGCTCGGCAAGGGCAACAAGGAGCGCCTGTTGGGGCTGACCCCCTTCGTGGTGCGCTGTCTCCAGCGCTACGAGATCTACCGTCCGGAGTCAACCCATCCCACTTACTTCCTGTCCGATCGTGGCCGCCCGCTCTCGGTCAACTCGCTGCAGTGGATGATGCGGCGGTTGGGGGAGAAGTCCGGCGTCACCCGCCTGCACCCGCATCTCTGCCGTCATACCTACGCCCTCAACTTCCTCGTGGCCGGCGGCGGGGAACTCTACCTCCAACGCATCCTGGGTCACTCCAGCCTCAAGATGACGCAGCACTACGCCTCGCTGGCCAACGTGCACGTGGTGGAGCGACAGCAACAGTTCTCGCCGCTCAGTGCAATGGGTGTCTCGGTGCGCGGGCATCGTGGTGGGCCGGCGGCGCACCCGCGGAAACCGCGGCCGGGAGGGGCTCCTGCTACTGTATGATTCATGGCTCCCCGCAGTCAGTGCGTGCCTACAGCGACACGCTGCGAACTACGCAGGCTGTCATTGAGACGGCGCATCCGTGCGACGGTTCGGGAGCCTGCAGGAACAACGGCCCGCCCCATTGCCCGTAACAATCGTACCAAGAGGATTGAAGCATGCCCGCCATAGCCTGGCCCTGCCCAGTGGAACCGTCCCCTTGTCGTACGATGGCTAAGTACGACCACTGGTCAGGCTCTCGTGAGCCAGAAGCCGCAACCCGAGCGGCCAGTGGCGGTCATAAGCGGTGCTTCGGGGAATGCCGAGGGCTTGGGCAGCACGAGTCATCGGCCTCCCGCCGGCAATATCTGCCACGAGACGCACCGCGTCGCCGGATTGGCAACCCGGCTCGGTGCGGCTCATCAGGCGGGCGAGGCCCTCTCGGATCAGCTGGCGCAGGGCGTATCCGCCACGGTATTCGCCCTCGGCGGCGTAGCGCTGGTCCGCGAGTGTCTGTACGACGCTGATAGCCGCTAATGGTGAGTCGTTGAGCAGGATCGGGTCCTCTGCGATTCGCAGCGTGGTGCCCAACATTGCCGCCAGGTCGGTTTCGGACTTGGGCCCGCGCCGTGACGCCGTCCCAGAGTTCGTGCTCATGGCTCCTCCAGCGGCCATCCGTTGTCATCCGTGGCCGTGGATCCACCTTAGGCAATGGTGTGGTTAGGATCTGTGCACTTCTGCGGCCCTCCTGATAGGCGAATGTAAACTCCGGCCAAGAAATGGGCCACGCGCCGGGATAAAAGTAGGCCAGGGATAGGCGATGCCGTACCGTAGGCCCAGCTTCGGCTGGGAGGAAGGATGTTACGGCACATGGAACGCAGCGGCATTCAGTTGCTTCACA
>ORJL011342394.1_pt1 | contig 12919 bp, 9 predicted proteins | sample 1779941 | NCBI WGS metagenome assembly ORJL01 (sample SAMEA104232317, study PRJEB22302) | groundwater metagenome | biome: forest; feature: aquifer; material: groundwater | place: USA | collected 2011-08-07 | depth 5.8 m
AGCAGTATAATCCCGGAGATAAACGGTACGATTGTACTGGCAACAAAGCAAGTTGTAGAGGAGAAGCCGGAGAAGGCGTACCTTATGTCTGCAACGCAGACGGCTCGTGGAGTGTTAACGGTTCTGAGTGTACCAACTCATGCCCTGTTGGAGACAATAGTAACTGCGAATACCGCGAAACATGCACAACTTCTTCTGGAGCCTCTGGAACAAAGCTTTGCTCGGGAACAAAGGACTCGGCTAATGTGTGCAAATATAACGCCGCTGTCTCGAGTTGTGGAGACTGCAGCGCAACACCTACTCAATCTTGCTCTAACAACAAGAACTACGAAGCGGGCCTTCTCCCGAGCAAAACAAATCCAGATCCGAACTGTAGTTCCAATGGCGGATCGTATTGCAATGATGGCGGAAACTTTAACGTTTGCTGCTACAAAGACGGAAATTGTTACCAAGGACAACAAGGAAGTTGTAAAGACAAAGGCGGCGGAACTATTGAATTAAGCGCTACAGCCGAGATAATTGAGTTCGATTGTAGTGGACAGACCACAAGCTCTGGATCGTGTTCAGAAAATAGGACGAGTCGCGGAACCATGGGTCCTGGAACTTATTCAGTAGGAGGAGGTTGTGGAGGAAAACAAATTGACGCTGTTGGTTATTGCGGAAGCTATAAATTTAACGGCGCCTGCGCTCCTACTGGAGGTCCTTCTCCGACAATCCAATGTCTAGATATTAAAATCTACACAACCGCCGGAGTAAGAATTGTGGATCCTGTCGGAACTATTAAACCAGGAGACACTATCCGCCTAAGCGTTTCAGGTAACACAAACGCCTCTGGCGGACTATCTAAGGCGCGCTTCCGAACAAATAGCGGAGCGTGGCGAGAAACCGCTGTGAAAAATGCGGCAGGAGAATATTATCTTGATGTGACAGTTGTTGCCGGAGCATTCTCTATAGAAGCACAGGTCTTTAGCCCGGTTTTAGGTTGGGAATAAATTTAATACGATATGAACAAAAAGTCTTTAATCGTCATTATTGCAACCGTAGTCTTGGGAGGAGCAGCTCTCTTTGGCGCATGGAAATTATATGAATCCAGACAAAGTGCGGTCGCTCCCACCGCCCCAAAGCCGGCTCCTGCCCAACAACCAGCTAGCCAATGTACCCTTACCTTCAATATTGCTTCTGCTCCGGCAAGTCCTTCGCCCAGCCCATCTCCTTCTCCTGTGGTCTCGCCTTCACCTTCAGCGTCACCAAGTCCGTCGCCGTCTGCTTCTCCTTCGCCCTCGGCTTCACCGTCTCCATCTGCGTCGCCTAGTACTTCACCTTCTACCGCGCCAGTTGGCGGGGCGCCGAACAGTTGTAATGGAACCTGCGGATCGAACGCTAATTGCGGAAACGGGCTTGTTTGCTCAAATGGTTTCTGCCGCAACGGCTCATGTACCACTGAAACAGACTGTACTTGCCAGGCAGGGGCGTCAGCAGCATCCCCTACAACCAAAGCCGTAGCTCAAGCCAAAGCTTCGCCCACACCCACCCCAGAAGCAACCCTACCAGAAGCAGGAATTAATCTCCCATCGGGAATTGCCGTCATGGGCGGCTTAATCCTTCTCTTCTTAGGCCTTGCCTTTGCTCTCTAATTACCTCCACGACGGGAGCCAGTAATATTGTTTGTCCCACCAGCCAGAGACTGTTATTCCTGTCCAATGGGGATAGAAGTAGAGAAAGGCAAAAGCGATAAGTATCAGGTAATAAGTGACAAGTAATTTTTGCTTAGTCCAAAATCTACCAAAAAACCAGGCGAGAAGGAGGGCTAAAAAGGGCACTGCGGGAACGTAATGATAAATAAACATTATTCTTGGAGAGAAAAACCAAGGAGTAAAAACAACTAAGTATGTTGCGAGAACTGCAAAAAGAGAAAAATGGTGCTTAGGGAGAACTCGGGATAATTTAGATTTGAATAAATACCAAAGAGCGTAAGCTACAGCTATTAATCCTCCCCAAAAAACAAACGGGTTGCCCATTAAATAAATGTTTTGCACCTTGCCGTTGTCCATTCCCTGAGAATAGGCATAGAGAGGTCTTAACGACAAAGCCCACTCGTGAGGACGTGAAGAATAGGGGTGTTCTGCTTTTAAGTTCGTTTGATACCACCAGATTTGCTGGTGCAGCTCGCCAAACTGGTTCAGGGTGTGACCTTGAAGCCAAAACTGTCCATAAGAGACAACATAAACAAATAACGGGAGAACTAAGAAACTAAAGAAGGCTAAAACTAATTTTTTCACAAACTCTCCAACACCACTAATCTCCCTTATTTCCCTAACTAGATAGAGAAATCCAATTATCCCTATCGCAAACACACCCGGCCATTTAGTAGCTATTGCCAAACCTAAAACAAGACCGACTAGCCAAAGAGGTTTTTTGCGCAAGAAGAAATAGAGTGCAAGAACCACCCAAAATGCTAAATAGGTATCGTTCATCGTAATACGCGAAGAGGTAAAAGCCAGGCCGTCAAACGAATAGATAAAAGCCGCCAGAAGACCTAAGCGGGAAGAATTAAATATCTTTACCCCGAAAAGGTAGAGTAAAATTATAATACCCACACCAAACAACACTCCTGGATAACGCCAGGCAAAAGGCTGGTCTCCGAGTATTTTTATAGACCCAGCCTGGATCAGTTTGGCCAAGGGTGGGTGGAGCCATTCGTAAGCGGCACATTTAGGAGCAGTACAATATGGAATCTCTGCTGGGGAGTCATGCCACCATTCGTAACCCGCAGGATCATTCCTAGCATAGGCCTCTGCTGTGTAGGCATGGTAAACCTCGTCAAAATAAAATGAATTTGGGTGTTCAAGATTCCAAACACGCGCGATAAAAGAAAAAAGTAAAAGTAAAATGAGGAGCGCCTTGTGATTTCCAAGCCATTTCAATTGTAGTAGCAACATCTGTTAAAATTTTTACATGTTTAAACTCTCAAAGAAAAGGGGTACTTTTTTGTTTTTCGGGATAACCTTACTTTTTTGGCTGATTGTCTTCTTATCTTTCTGGCCAAACATGCTGAAATACGAACCCGACGGACTTTACGCCGGCTGGATTGGTATTTGGGGAGACTGGGCCGCCCATATGTCTTATGCTACTTCTTTGTCTGTCCAAGATAAATTCCCGCCAAGTTTCCCAATTCTGGCAGGGCACGTGTTTTCTTATCCGTTCGGGACAGATTATATCTCGGCACTTTTATTAAAATTTGGCATTCCATTAAGAGAAGCCATGCTTTTACCCAGCTTTTTACTTTCCCTGCTTCTTGTCGTCAGTCTTCTCTTATTCTTCAAAACTATTACCCAAAACGCGAAGACTTCGGCTATTGCTGTGTTTTTATTTTTATTTAATGGGGGCTTAGGTTTTCTCTGGTTTTTTGCGGATTTTCAGAAATTAGGCTGGGGCATTTTTAATAATTTGCCGCGCGAATACACCCATTTAGATACGGTTGCCAATATCGAATGGATTAATATTATTCCTTCAGAATTCATTCCGCAAAGAGGCTTTTTACTCGGGTTGCCAATTGTCATGTTTAATCTTTCGCTCTTTTGGAAGTTATACAAAGATCCGGGGAAGGTAAAAGTCTGGCAATTAACTATGGCGGGATTTCTGACCGGACTTTTACCTCTCATCCACATGCATTCACTTGCTGTCACTTTGGGATTTTTTGCTTGGACATTTCTTTTAACACTTAAAAAGGGGTTTTTTAGTAAATGGTTGTATTTTATATTACCCGCAACTGGGCTCGTTTTAATCCTGGTCAACCTTTTTTATCCGCAATTGGGGAGTAACTTCCTCTCTTTTAAGCCCGGATGGCTTGCCCCGGACCGCGGCGACAATCCATTCGTTTTTTGGGTAAAAAACGCCGGGGTAATGCTTTTTCTTCCTCTTTTTGGACTTATCTTAGCTAAAAGACAGTGTCGTATTTGGTCTATTCCCTTTTGGGGTTTGTTTGTTCTTGCCAATTTATTTTTGTTTCAGCCGTTTGCTTGGGACAACACAAAATACTTTACCTACTGGTGGATGGGAAGCTCGCTATTTGCCGCTATATTTTTAGAAAAACTTCTCTCAAAAGGTATTTTTTATAAATTGCTTGGGCTAACGCTTTTTGTTTTATCTATCTTCTCGGGTGTTCTCGATGTAGCAAGGGTTACCCAATACGAACACCAAAAGATCCTTATGTTTGACAACCAAAGCCTTGAGTTTGCAGAGTGGATAAAGGAAAACACTCCCAAAGACTCTGTCTTTTTGACGGCTGATAACCATGACCACCCCATTCCGGTTTTAACCGGCAGAAGTATTGTTCACGGCTATCCTGCCTGGCTTTGGACTTACGGCATTAATACCGGGCAGACCAGGCAAAAAGTAGAGGCTGTATACAACGGCGACACAAATTCGGTCAGTTTTATTAACGAACTAAACATCGACTATATCGTTATCGGACCGTGGGAAAGGAATATTTTTAAAAATCTCAAAGCCGATTTTATCCAACAAAACTACCGTTTAATTTACCAAGAAGGAGGGGTAGAAGTATACAAAGTTAGTCTTTTACAGCCGTAGGCTACAAAGACGTTAGTCTTTTATTGTTTTAGTAAAATCTTCCAAAGGGCAAGTTTTATTTGATAACAAACATTCAATCCATTCTTGCGCTGGTTGCCAGGTGTCTGCCCTAGGAATTAAAACATACTGGTTGCCATATTTTGCTGAAACAGGCGGATTAACCAAAAATCCGTCTTTTAACACCGCAGATTTAACTCCTGAGTCCCGGGCATTTAGGGCAAGTTTGGCAAATCCACCCATATGAGATTCGGGGATATCTGTTTCGACCGAGTCTTCAATTATTTGCAACATCTGGCTTACCCGTTTGGGATTGAGTAAAAAATCGGTCGAGAGAACTTTATCCTTGACGGCTAAGATAATTTCCTGTTGACGGCGGGCTCTGGCAAAATCAGACCCTTCTTCTCCTTCAGCGTGTCTTGAGCGGGCATATTTAAGTGCGAGTGTTCCATCCATGTGTTGTACTCCTGTGTTAAACGAAATTGTCTCGTAGCGGCATAAAGTCTTGGGGTCTTGCCCGCAAGTGTCAGCCTCGCGTCCTGTAATTGGATACTGATTGTCTGTAAAAGCTTTGTCAACCTTAACATCCACACCATCCAATAGATCAATCAGCCGCACAAAACCGTCAAATGAAATAACCAGCATGTAGTGGACTGGCTCACCCAAAATCTGCGAAACGTAGCGGCGCGCCCACTCAATCCCCAATCCGTCTTGCTCGTTACCGTAATGGTAAGCCGTGTTAATCTTTGCCTGCATCTCAGGAATCCAAATATCCCGGGGTAAAGAAACCATCACCGCTTGGTTTGAATTGCGGTCTAAGGAAGTAAAAAGTATCGTGTCTGTTAATCCCGAGGGTTCATTTTTGGCGCCACCCAAACCCAGAATAACTACGTTTGTACGCCCGTTATCTTGCCGGACATATTTCCCGTCCATAACAAAATCCCGGGTAATGCCTAGTGCGCGCGGTAAATATCCAAGCAAAGGCCCCATGTACAAGATCAACAACAATATGGGGACTAAAAAAACAACCAATTTTGTGTATTTTTTGGTGAACGTACTAAAGGGCCAGCTATGGTAAAATTTGAGCATGCGAAGTAATGATATTTTAACTGGTCTTAACCCCAAACAGCAAGAGGCTGTAAGTCACTGGGGGTCTCCTTTGTTAATTTTGGCAGGAGCAGGGAGTGGAAAAACACGGGCTTTAACACACCGCGCGGCTTGGCTAGTTTTGGAAAAAGGGTTTTTGCCAAACAGTCTTCTTCTTTTAACTTTCACAAATAAAGCTGCGGCAGAAATAAAAGAGCGGATTGTCAAACTCCTCGCTTCCCACCCAGCTTCACAAACATCTCAACCTTTTGCAGGCACTTTTCATTCTTTCTGTGCCCGTGTATTGCGTCAAAGCGGTAAATCAATTGGCATTAACCCAAGTTTTGTTATTTTTGATGACGGAGACCAACAAGATGTTTTGAAGAGCATCATCGCAAAACTGGGTTTAACAAAGTCTCTAAAGCCGCAAGTTGCAAAAGCGCTGATCTCTGAAGCAAAAAATGAACTGATAAATCCCCTAGAATACGCCGAATACGCACGCGGAGACGTCCAAAGAAATGTGAGTCATATTTATCTGGAGTATCAAAAGGCGCTAAAAAGAAACGATGCCCTTGATTTTGATGATTTACTGGGAGAAACAGTAAGACTTTTAAAAAATGAAGAGCAAGTCCTTGTTAAATACCGCAACCATTTTCAATATGTATTAGTCGATGAGTGGCAAGACACAAACAAGGCTCAATACGAAATCACAAAGTTTTTGACACACAGGGATAGAAATCTAACGGTCGTGGGAGACGCGGCGCAATGCCTACTGCCTGGAACCCAAATTTCTACATTAAATGGGCTTAAATATATAGAAAACATACAAGTTAACGACGTTGTAACCGCGGCAGCGGGTAGAGGAAAAACTTATTCTGCTCCTGTTCAAAAAGTTAAGATTTCAAATTATAACGGAAAAATTTTTATTATAAAAACTAAGTCCGGAAAAATATTACGGGCAACTCCAAACCATATTCTTTTTGCCCGCCTTAATAAAGCCGCCAACGTCTATTACGTTTATTTGATGTTTAGACGAGATAAGGGCTATCGTGTTGGACTTGCAAAAAGCACGAGGGTTACCCAAAAGGGCAGATCAGAGATAGGATTACTAGTCCGAGCAAATCAAGAAAATGCAGATAAGATGTGGATACTAAAAGTATGTTCTACTCGACCTGAAGCAATTTTCTGGGAACAATGGTTTATTGCACAATACGGAATTCCAAGTATGGTTTTTTCAACAGGCGGAAGGTCTATGCTAGTAACACAGGAGCAAGTAGATAATCTTTATAGCTCCATTGATACAACAGAAAGAGCTAAAAGGTTGTTTAGCGAACTAGATATGTTCGAGGAATACCCCCATCACAGACCTAAGGGTATAGCTAGTAAAATTTCGCCAGATCGACAAATTGTACATTTCACACTTTTTAGCGATAAAAGGCCAAGTTTAAAAAGCCCTTGGTGCGGACATAGAGTTACTCTTAATACATCAAACGTCGAGCTAAAAGAAAGACTTAAGAAGTTCAAACAATACATCAGACCAGGTAAGAGAAGTACTTGGAGAATTGAAAACTGCTACTGGAGTTATGAAAAGTCTCTAGCCTTAGCAGAAGACATAGCAAACGAAGGACAAATCCCAACGATAAATCATTCAGCCTTTATAACAGATAACAAAAAGTTTATCTTCACTCCAGTAAGTCATTTAAGAGAAACTATGGAGGTTGGTATTATAAAAAATGGCCAGGTTGTTACAGATGAAATTGTATCAGTTAACACGGAAGAGTACGCCGGAAAAGTTTACGACCTGGACGTGGAAACCTTGCATAATTATATTGCCAATGGAATCGTAGTTCACAATTCGATTTATGCTTGGCGTGGCGCAGATTATAGAAACATTATGTATTTGCAAAAAGATTTCCCAGACCTAAAAACAACCAACCTCGACCAAAACTATCGTTCTACCCAGAACATCTTAGACGCGGCTTATGGCGTGATAAGCCGTAACAAATCTCACCCCATACTTAAGCTTTGGACCGATAATTTACAAGGAGAAAAAATCGTGCTCTACCCGGCAATTTCAGAAATCGACGAAGCAAATTATGTTGTATCACAGATACAACAGCTTACAGACCACAGACTACAGTCTACCGTAGACTTAAGTGATATTGCAGTGCTTTACAGAACTAACGCGCAATCACGTGTTTTGGAAGAGGCCTTACTGCATGAAGGGACGCCTTACGTGCTTTTTGGCGGAACTAGATTTTACGAACGGCGAGAAGTTAAAGACGTCTTGGCCTATCTCCGTCTTCTTATTAATCCTAAAAACGAGGTTGCGCATAACCGCGCAGAAAAACTCGGCAAGACACGTCTCAAGAAGCTCGAACAGTTCATGCAGGATGAAGTTAAAAGAGACGAGGGAAAGGTGTATTTAAAAGACAGCGAAGCTACGACTCGCGAACTGCTCGATAAAGTATTAGAAAACACCGCTTACCTTGAGTTGTATGACACGCAAAACGAAGAAGACCTCGCACGAGTGGAAAACATTAAAGAGCTGCGTTCTGTCGCCACTGAATTCCCCAACCCTTATGAGTTTTTGGAGCAAGTCACTCTTGTCGAAACGATCCAAAACTCTCGACGCAACCCACAACTTACTACCCACAACCTATCCCAAAGTAACGCTGTTACGCTCATGACTGCCCATTCTGCTAAAGGCTTGGAGTTTAAAATTGTCTTTATTGTCGGCTTAGAAGAAGGGTTATTTCCGCACTCAAGAGCACTCCTGGACAATGAAGAGTTGGAAGAGGAGAGAAGGCTGGCTTATGTGGGCATAACCCGGGCCAAAGAAAGGTTATTTTTAACCTATGCCCGACGCAGGCTTATCTTTGGTCAAAGCGGATCTTCTCTTCCGTCGCGCTTTTTATCTGAAATTCCGGAAAAATTGTTGGAGAATAATTTTCAAAAGCCTCAAGGCACCAGCTATTTAAAAAACGAGTTGAAAAATTATCTTGATGATTACGATTTTTAAAAGAAATAAATTATGACTATCCGTGAAGTAACGGCTAAAGAGCGCGATGACTACAACAGGGTTGTAACCCATCCTGTGCAAAGTTGGGAATGGGGCGAGTTTCGGGAAAAAACAGGTAATAAAATTCTGCGCCTTGGTTTATACGATAAAAACAAACTCGTGGAAGGGTATCTTTTAACCCTACACCGTCTTCCATACAACAATCGATATGTTGCCATGCTTGCTAAAGGACCCGCGCCAACCCGACAAATGCTTACGAATTTGAGTTCTTGGGCAAAGGAGGAAAATGTTATTTTTATCAGGCTTGAGCCGAACATAAGTATTGCCAATAAAAGCTCCCGCCGAATACTTGAACTTTTCAAAACTTTCAAAATGTTTCCAGGTCGGCCGTTTTTTAACAAAAACACACCCGAAATCGATCTGACTCAATCCGAAGAAGAATTGTTGAGAAAAATGCACCCCAAGACCCGCTACAACATTCGTCTTGCCCAAAAACATGGCGTTGAGGTGACAGAAGACAATTCAGAAGAGTCCTTTGCCCGCTATCTTGACCTAATGAATGAAACGACCCGAAGACAAAATTATTTTGCTCACTCTGAGCACTATCACAAACTAATGTGGAAAACCCTGCGGCCTGCGGGTATTGCTCACTTATTGAAAGCTGTTTATCAAGGAACTACCCTAGTCAGCTGGATTCTGTTTGTGTGGAAAGACAAGCTATATTATCCTTATGGCGCTTCAAGCTCTGAACACAGAAACGTCATGGCGCCATACGCCATCATGTGGCAGGCGATTAAATTCGGAAAAAGGTTGAATCTTAAAAGTTTTGATCTTTGGGGAAGCGACGAGGCTAAGGGCTATACCAGATTTAAAGAAGGCTTTGGACCGGAAAATATTGAATCTCTAGGAACTTGGGACTTACCGATTAGTAAAAATCTCTATTATCTATACAGACTGGCAGAAGAAATCCGCTGGAAATTGTTGAAATTTAAAGCTCGTTTTATCCCCCTTTCGTCGTTTTGTTAAACTCTTCAGAAGCAGGTCGAGGCTGTGCAATATATTTGCTTAGCCTCAATTTATATGTTAGACTTCCAGCAATCCATGTTAACAAGAAATCCTGTTACAAAAGAGCCGGGTCACATAGCCTTTTTCAAACTCGGTGGAACTTGGGATATGGTTAAAGTAAACGGAAAACTTGTGGGGTCTGGAATATTGGATGATGAAACCTTAAATAAACTTGAAAAAGCAATTGGGTTTTATAAAAAAGGTAAGCAAGATTTTATAAAACTTGAGCTTTCTTTAGCAAAAAAGATAGACGAAATTACAGAAATAAACAGTGGTCGTGATACCGATATAACAGATCATCTAAAATGGGTCCCTAGAATTGCCAAAAGGGTTCATGGTAAATTCATACCCTTGTTCAGTGGCGACAGCGCTCATTTGCGCCCTTCTCTTATTGCACCCTTCGTGTCCCATCTTTTAAAATTTGCAAACGACAACCCGTCTGTTCAAATAACAGGTGCCCAAGGAACTGACTCTGCAGATATTTCTATTCTCACCTTACTTGATGCTTTTACTTTTGACACAAGCTTTCTTCCAATCCTTTTTACTGGTTCTAATCGGTCTCATGGTGAGTGGAATTCTGACGCTCCAAGAAACTTTATCGATTTAACACAGGTTGTTGGGGCAAATCTTCCGTCAGGGGCATATTGGATTTTCGCTTCTCATGTTTATCGCGCTAGCGATTTCGTTAAAATCGACCCCCTAGAAAGCAGAAGGATTGAAAACTACACGACATTTTTTTCTCCTCGCCTAACAGCTCGACACACTAAAAAAATTATTGAAGAAAACCACATCTTTCGCCCACCCCTTGCGACATCAGCTCCTAAAAGTCATATTTCTCAAAAAATAAAGGCGGCTGACCTCTACCAAGCGCTTACCAAAATAAGCATTGTAGATTTAGGTGACCCAAAAAATACAGAGGAGGATGTCTCAGAAATATTGCATGACAAAACAAGGGCGGTCATTGTGGCCGCACACAGTTTAGGAAATGTAAATAACCCTATTAAGCATGCTTGTGTTCAAGCGGCACTGAAAGGTAAATTAATAATTGTGGTAAGCAGATCTCTTATTGGAGAAGTAAACGAACGCTATGCCGCAAGCTTACTAGGAGTAAACGAGAAAGAATTACTAGGAAGCGGAAAAATGGTGATATCTGGACATAAAATGAACAAGAATGTGGCGAAAGCGGTTGTCGCAAGAGCGGTGTTGGAAAAATTAGACCAGAAACATACGCAAACTCTTATAAACGTTTATTGTGAATCTCGTACTTTGATAAGCTAAGTGTATGACAGACCTTCGCCAAACTCCACAGTATGCCAAGTATATGAAGGCACTTGGATGGGATATAGAAAAAATTAATAACGACTACGTTTATCTAAAAAAAATTCCACTCTTTGGGAAAATTGCGAAACTTCAGCGCCCATCCAAGGAAATTTTTAATTTTAAATTTTCAATTTATAATAAGTCGCAGAATATTACAGCGCTTTATATCGAACCATCGCAAAACACCAGGTACAAAATACCAAATATTTTTAAACTTGCTCGGTCTGCGTTTTTGCCTTCCAAGACAATCCAAATTGATTTAACTAAGTCTGAAGAGCAGTTACTAAAGGAAATGAAGCCAAAAACCCGCTACAACATTAAAATTGCCTCAAAACGGGGAGTTGTCGTTAGAAAATCTCAAGATATTGCCGTTTTTATTAATCTATGGAAATCTTCAGTGAGACGGCGCCTTGCTCTTCCCCAAGATAAAGAGATAGGCGCCCTCTGGGAAGCGTTTGCAGGAAAAGCCTGCTTACTCTTGGCCTACCACAACAACGACCTCGTTGCAGGAGTGTTAACTGTAAAATCCCCTGACACTGCCTTTTATATGTACGCCGCGTCTACTAAAGAGGGTAAAAAACTTTTTGCGCCAACTCTTGTTGCCTGGGAAGCAATAAGACTGGCAAAACAAAAGGGGGGCAAAATCTTCGACTTTGAAGGGGTTTTTGACGAAAGATATCCTTCAACCCGCTCCTGGCGCGGGTTTACAAAATTTAAAGAAGGGTTTGGCGGAAAAATAGTCGAATTTCCAAAAACTTTAGTCTATTTTCAGAATCCTCTATTAAGGTTTTTGAATTTTTAACTGTTAACGCCGCAAAACATCTTGTATTCGCATTCGCGGCAGAAGAAGCCATTGTTGCAGGCAAAATCTGAAGTTTCAATTGCCTCTTTAACTTTCATTATTTCCTGAGCCGCATTCTCTAATTCCTCCACTGTTCTGGTTGTTGAAACTTTTTTACCCAAATCAAAATAATACAAAGAGAGAGTTACTTCCTCTAAATCCCGTCCCAAAGGCGCTTCGTGTACTTTGTTGGCGGCCATAGCGTAGACAGAAAGCTGTAAATCTTTTCTTAATTCGCGTTCTGTCGGCACTTCCTTGTGGGAAAAATCGGTTGTTTTGTAATCAATAATCTCAATACCATTCTTGGTTTCGTCCACCCGATCGATTACCCCCCCTATTTTTAAATCGCTATTTAGACCGAAAGTGAATTTTTGTTCCAAAAGCACCGGGGGGGTATCGGGTTTAAATAAATCGCTCTTTAAGTAATTTACTAAATACTCCCTTCCCCGCTTCTTCATTTCAAGTTCATGTTTTTTGTTTTCATAGCCTACCGGTATCCAGTGTTTGTCCAGCAACTCCAAAATATATTTGTCTGGCTTGCCCCGCGTAGCCGAGTCCGACGAGGCGAAGTGGAGGTTAAAGTCGCGCATTGTGTAGTGCAGAGAGCTTCCAAAGCTTAAAGGAGCAGAAGCTTGGGTGGGAATTCCTAAAACATAACGCAGTTTGTAATGCAGAGGACAAATCTTAAAACAGTCTATTTGGGAATAGCTTAGATAATTAATAGTATGTGGGAGTTTAGAAATTAGAGGCTGGAGGTTAGATTGAAAAGCAGGGGGTGAGAAAGCAGAAAAAGAATCCAATATAGACAATTGCTCGTTCGCGCCACTTGCCCCACGAAGTTCGCCTGAGGCGAACGAAGCGGGGAAGGTTTCGTAAACAAACGGTGATAGTTTTTTCTCACGCTTGCCTTCTCCGTAATAATCTGCCGCAGTCACAAAAACTCTTTCCTTGGCGCGCGTTATGGCAACGTAAAAAAGCCTTCGTTCTTCTTGGAGATG
>ORJL010386666.1_pt1 | contig 12915 bp, 13 predicted proteins | sample 1779941 | NCBI WGS metagenome assembly ORJL01 (sample SAMEA104232317, study PRJEB22302) | groundwater metagenome | biome: forest; feature: aquifer; material: groundwater | place: USA | collected 2011-08-07 | depth 5.8 m
CGTAGTGACCGGCGGGTCAGTATTGCGGGTTTAGGGTCCGTGCAGGAATAACTGCCGCACCACAGGACACGCGAAAACCGAGCCATACGGCGTCGGTGTGCAGCCGTCACACGGGGTGGTGGTTCCTGCGCGGGCCCTTACCACACTGTAATGCCGTAGCCTCCACGCATTGAGGCGCCAGCCCACGCGCCGTTAGCGTCACTCCCGTCCTGAAGGCGACTGCGGAGGGTGGTCCATCCGGTGATGACCTCACTGGGACAGGGGATCGGCATCGGCTACCTGATCGCCGTTGTGCCCGGGCTCGTCGTGAGCGCGTTCGTTCTCTGGTCCACGCGCCATGGGCGCCGCAACAGGGGTGAGGGCGTAAACCTCACAAAGCTCGAGAGGGCCGAGCCCTGGTGGAGCGTCTTCGTGGTGGTGCTCCTCGCCATCCTCCTCGGTCTCACGATCTGGCGCGCACCCTGGTTCCAGGACAACGGCCCCGGCACCGAGGTGAGCGTGACCGGCGTGCAGTTCGGATGGCTGGTGCAACCGACGTCCGTCACCGTTGGGAAGCCGGTTCGCTTCAACGTCACGTCGAAGGACACTACCCACGCAATGGGCCTCTACGACCCGGAGGGACGCATGATCATGAACGTCCAGGCGATTCCGGGGTACACCATCTCCCGGACCCACACGTTCACGGAGCCCGGCACCTACACCATGCGGTGCCTTGAGTTCTGCGGCTACCAGCACCACAAGATGATCTACCCCGCGTTCCAGGTGACGGCCGCATGAGTACCGTCACTCGTCCTGCCCGGGTGCTTCCCTACGACGACGTGCCCGCACCCCTCCCCCTGGTGCGCGCGCGCACCAGGGCCCTCGTGCTCCGCTACATCTGGACCTCCACGGCGTTCCTCGGGGTTGCGGGGATCCTGGGCATCCTGCTGCGGCTGCGCCAGGGCGAGATCATCTCGATCGACGACAACTTCTGGTACGCGATGATGACCGCCCATGGTCTGGGCGCGTTCATCGCATGGGCCGGCTTCTTCCTGATGGGAATCAGCTGGTGGGGGCTGATGAAGTGCGGATTCCCCCTCCGCTCCTTCATCCTTCCCGAGGTCACGTACTGGGCGATGGTGGCCGGGGTGGTCGGCATCGTCATCACCACGCTGCTGTCCGGGTTCGCGGGCTCATGGGTGTTCCTCTACCCGCTGCCGTTCAACTCGGCTGGTCAGTGGGGCAATGGCGCAACCGGCGTGTTCACCGCGTCGGTGCTGATCGTCGGCGTCTCCATCCTCACCTACTGCGCAGGCGTGTTGCAGACGATGATCTCGCCCGCGCTCGGGGCGGAGAAGGACACCTTCGGCCAGCGCCTGGGCCTGACCTTCGGGCTCGGCCTGCTGTGGCCCCGGCGGTTCAGGACCACGCACGGAAAGGTGCCCATCGCCACGCTGCCGCTGGCGGTGAACGCCCTGGACATGTTCCTGGCCACGCTGCCGTTCGCGCTGCTTCTGGTGTTCCAGATCATCCAGTCGATCGACTCGGGCTTCTCGATCAACACGCTGCTGGCAGGCAACCTGCTGTGGGCATTCGGCCATCCGGTCGTCTACCTGCTGCTCTTCCCCGCAGCCGCGACCTACTACTACCTCATCCCGCGCTATGCGGGTCGGCCACTCGTGGCCGGCCGCGCGGTCGCCGTGGCATGGCTCATCGCCCTCTCGATGAACCTGTTCGTGTGGGCGCACCACCTCTACATGAACTACCCCGGTGGGCAGGAGGTGCAGCAGACCCTCGGCACGATCATGCAGCCCACCACCTATGCACTGGTGCTGCCGTCCGCGGTGAGCCTGTACAGCATCGCGGCCACCATCTGGCGGTCCGACTTCCAGTGGAACACCGCATCGAAGTTCCTGATCGCAGGCCTCCTGAGCTGGCTCGTCGCCGGCCTTCAGGGGGTCATCAACGCCACCGCGGTGTTCCAGGACACGCTGCACAACACCCTGTGGGTGGTCGGCCACTTCCACAACATGGCCTTCCTCAACATGGGCCTCCTGATCTTCGGCGCCATGTACGCATTCCTGCCGGAGCTCACGGGCCGCCGCTTCTTCTCTGAGCGGCTTGGCAGCTGGCACCTGTGGGGAACGATCATCGGTGGATACGGATGGGTGACCTGCCAGATGATTCAGGGGCTCCAGGGTGCACCGCGCCGCTGGGCCGAGCTGCCGCCGGAGTACCTGTCCCTCACGCGGCTGTCGATCGTGTTCCTGGCGGTTCTCGTGGCCGCCCAGGTCGTGTTCGCCGTGAACCTCTGGAGGACGCTCGGGCGTTCCCCCTTCGAGGACCCGTCCGCGCGCGCACCCGCGCGCTGACGCCGAACATGCCGTGGAGCTGCTGCTCTCGCACATCCCGCATATCGCGCTGATCCTGGCGCTCGCCCTCCTCTTCATACGAATGGAGGTGGGCGAGCGCCGGATGAGCGCGGCAGCAACAGAGGGTGGGGACGCCGATGCAGACGTCGGCGCGCGGCTGATGGGGGGGCGGGGAGCCCTTCGCACCGTTCTGCTCACGGTGCTGCTGGCCTCGATTGCGGTTCTGGTCGTGCAGGCACTACGCGGCGTGGATCCATCCGCATTCATCGTGGTCGACTACCTCGCAACCGGTGCCATCGCGGCGATCTGGCTTGCATGGGCGGCGCCCAGGCGACTGGCACCCGGTGTGCAGAAGCGGCTGGGTGGCATTGGCCGGCTGATGGTGCGCACATCCGTGCTGGTGGCGGTGCTGGGCGGCGTCATCATCGCCGGCATGGCCCTGTCGCACGGGGTCGTGCTGCCCGCGGTCTGAGAACCGGCGGGGCCCGGCGCAGAGACAGCGGGTGAGGTAGCCTCGCCTCACAACGCCATGGGCGGTGGTCGTCCTTCGGGACGCGAGAGAGGGAAGCCGGTGTGAATCCGGCGCGGTCCCGCCACTGTCACCGTGAGAGTCCCCGCTGGGTTCGACGCCAGCCACTGGGCATGTCCCAGGAAGGCGCGGGGGCGCGATGATCGGAAGCCAGGAGACCTGCCTCCGCCCGGGCACCACGACCTTCGAGGACGAGGTGACGGTGCACAGGGACCCGCGCGGGACCCCCACGATGTCGGTACGTACGACGATTGGCGAGCCCGTGGCCCGGGTTCGCGGGCTCACGTTCGCGTACGGCGGCTCCAGCGCGCAGGCACTACGCGGCATCGATCTGAACGTTCGGGCGGGTGAGGTACTGGTGCTCGAGGGCCCATCGGGCGGCGGCAAGTCGACGTTGCTGCGCGCGCTGGCCGGACTGGTTCCGGACTTCCACGGCGGTGCCGTCTCCGGCACCGTGACCGTTGCGGGCCATGACGCCCTGCGCGAACCCCCTGCAGCGCTGGGCGGGGCCGCGGGCATCGTGTTCCAGGACCCCGAGGCCCAGGCGGTGCTCGGCACCGTGGAGCGCGACGTGGCCTTTGGCCCGGCAAACGCCGGCCTGCCCGGAGATGAGATCGTGCGTCGGGTGCAACGCGCCCTGGACGATGCCGGCGCACGCCATCTGGAGGGGCGCCGCATCGACACGCTGTCGTCGGGGGAGCGCCAGCGGGTGGCCATTGCGGGGGTGCTCGCCCGCGACCCCGCCCTGCTGCTGCTCGACGAGCCCACCTCCCAGCTCGACTCCGAGGCGGCGGCTGCGCTTGCCGCCACGGTGCGGCGGCTCGCCGACCGCGGCGTCGCCGTGGTGGTGGCCGAACATCGTGCCGATCGCGTACGCCCCGTGGCCGACCGCCTGCTGACGATCTCGGCGGGCCGGGTGCACGCGGCCAGCCCGGAGCCACCGGAGGCCCGTCCCCTGCTGCTGCCCTGCGCTGCGGTGGGGCCCGCCGCCGCGCGAATGGAGTGCATCATCGCCGGACACGGCGAGCGGAGCGTGCTGTCGGATGCGTCAATGGCCCTGGTGGCGGGTCGTGTCACCGCGCTCGTCGGACCCAACGGCAGCGGCAAGACCACGCTCCTGCGAGTGCTGGTTGGACTTCACTGCCCCGAGGCGGGGCGGGTGATGCTGGGTGATGACGACGTCTCGGCACTTCCGCCCGAGCTGAGGTTCCCGCGTCTGGGCCTCCTTCCGCAGGATCCCGGCCGGCATCTGCTCACGGAGACCGTGCGAGACGAGATCGGGGTGGCGCTGGCGGCACTCGGCATCGTGGACCAGGCGCGCGCGGATCGCGTCGCCCAGGCGGCACGTGAGATGGGCCTTGAGCCGATGCTCGACCGGCACCCCCTCGACCTGAGCGTGGGCGAGCGTGAGCGGGTGGCGCTGGCGGCGATCCTGGTCGCGCACCCCCGCGTGCTGGTGCTGGACGAGCCCACCCGCGGCATGGACCCCGCACGCAAGCGCGATCTCGCCGCCCTGGTGCGGGCGCGCGCCAGCGCGGGCGCGGCCGTGCTGGTGGCCACGCACGATGGGCCCTTCGCGGTTGCCGCCGCCGACGAGGTGCTGGAGATGCGCGGGGGCGGACCGGTACCCACCGGCCTGCCGCCCGCCGCGCTGCTGGCGGTATGAGCGCCGCCTCAATCGTCATTCTGAGTGCCGTCGCCCTGCTGCTCGTGGGCTGGGCGGCGTGGGAGCGCGGGCCGGGGGGGCCGAAGATGGTCGCCCTCACTGCCACCCTCGGCGCGGCCACCGCCGCGGGCCGCGTGCTGTTCGCGCCGATCCCTTCCGTGAAGCCGGTCACCACGATGTGCCTGGTGGCGGGTGCGGCGCTGGGGGCCCGTGCCGGCATGGCCGTGGGCGCGCTTGCCGCCCTCATCTCCAACGCATTCCTGGGACAGGGACCGTGGACTCCCGCCCAGATGCTCCTGTGGGGCCTGGTGGGCGCGAGCGGGGCTCTGCTGCGCCCGGCCACACGCAGGCGCGTGGGCCTCGCGATCGTGGGAGGAGTCTGGGGCTTCCTGTTCGGCTGGGCGATGAACCTGTGGTTCCTCGCCACATTCGGCCCGGACGTCAGCTGGGCCGCATTCCTCGCCGCCTGCGTGGCAAGCGCCTGGTTCGACGTGGCCCACGCGCTCGGCAACGTCGTGTTCGCCCTCGTGATCGGGCCCGCGCTCTTCCGCCTGCTGTCCCGCTACGCGGCACGGGTCAGGGTAACGGCCGCACCGGCCGTGGAGGACGCCTAGCCACACACCTGTGCGACGATTGATCTCGACCGTCGCACAGGTGTGTGGCTACAACGGCTCGGGGGCGGCGAGCCCGCGCGCGCGATCACGCAGGGCCGTGGCAGCCGCTGCGGCGCGATCCCCGGCCCGCGCGCTCCACTCACGGTCCTCGGCGATGAGCTGCCGGCAGGCGGATGCCATGCCCTCGGTCTCGCCCGGGGCCGCCGATCCCGACTGCAGGCGCGCCTCCACGGCGGCGTCGGGGTCCAGCGCCTCGCGAATGAGGGCGTCGTCCACCTGCAGGTCGATACCCGCCGCATCCCGTGCGGCCTCGGCGAGGAGCGCGGGCGTGAGCCCGGTCTCATCCAGGCCCGCATCAACGAGCATCCGCACGGCACGACCCACCACATGGTGTGCCGTGCGGTAGTCGATCCCCGCGCGCTGGGCGAGCACGTCGGCCAGATCGGCCGCGGTGATGAAGCCGCGCCGCGCGGCCTCGCCCGCCCGGGTGGCATCCAGATGCATGTGCGCCACCACGGCGGCCATGAGGCGTGTTGAGGCCACGGCCTCCTCGAGGATTCGCGGTACCGCGCCGTTCAGCACGTGGAAGTGGTCCGTGCGCGCCGAACCGGTGTGCAGCGCCACCAGGATCCCCGCCAGATCGCCCGACACCGTGCCCGCCGTGGCGCGCACCACGGCCAACGCATAGGGGTTGCGCTTCTGGGGCATCAGGGCGCTGGCGCGGCTGTGGGAGTCGTCGAGGGTGACGATGCGGAATTCCTGGCTGGCCAGAATCTCCAGGTCCTGCGCCAACTCGCTCTGGTGAGTGGTGGCGGTGGCGGTGGCGGCCACCATCTCCACGTAGCCATCCCACTGCCACATGGCGTCCTTCACATGTGGCACCACACCGGCGGCACCCAGCAGATCCGCGAGCCGCGCGCGGTCGAGCGGCCACCGCGAACCGGCGCTGCCCCCGGCACCCGCCACCGACAGGTCGAGGGTCGCGTGCACACGGCGCAGCCGCTCGGCGTCGCGCAGGGCCGGGTAGGCGTACGCGAGCAGCAGGTGCCCCAGACGCGTGGGCTGGGCGGGCTGCAGATATGTGTAGTCCGCTGCCAGATCACGGGCATGGCGCTCGGCCAGATCCACCAGGGCCGTCGCCAGGTCCACGCAGGCATCGTGCAGGTCGCGCACACCATCACGTGCAACCAGCCGAAGGCCCACGCGGAACGCCTCGCGGCGCGGGCGGCCAGCCGACAGCCACCCCGCGGCCGCCTTCCCCGCGATTCGCTTGAGCTCGTGCTCGCGCGAGTTGAAGGCGTCGCCCAGCTGGGGGTCCCACGGAAACTCGTCCCCGGGGATCGCATCGAGCTCGAGCAGCGCGCCAAGCAGCGCCTGGGCCTGGTCCGGTGGGATGGCCCCGGCCTCTGCCAACGCGACCACGTGGGCGAGGTCGGACGTGGAGAGACCGCGCGCGAGCCGTGGCCCGTGCGCGGTCTCGACGCGGTAGCCCGCGTCGACCAGTTCCGGCGCCGGGCCGCCCTCAAGCCGCCCGCCGCGTCCGAGATAGCCCTCTGGCACGACCCGGACCCTACCGGGGGCTCATCGGGCGCGCGTGGAGAAGGCACGCCACGCATGCCGCGCAGGTCATGCCCTCGATCATGAGATCCGTCTGGCGGGTGTCCGCCGTCACCCGGTCAGGCGACCTCGTACCCGGCGTCCACGATTGCCGCCCGGACGGCCGCATCGTCGGTGTCTCCCTCCACCCGCACCGCGCCCGTGGCCACATCAGCGGCCACGCTGATGACGCCGGGCACGCCCCCGACCCCGGACTCCACCGCGCGCCGACAGTGATCGCACGTCATGCCGGTGACCGAGTAGATCGTGGCCATCGAATCCCCTTGTGTGTCCGTGCCGGAACAGCGCCCCGGCTCCACACCGACCGTAACACCGGAGTCAAGGGCCACGCACACCGCCGGGGACCTCAGGAGACCGGCAGGTCCTCGACCTCGACCAGCACGGCCGTGACACCCGAGATCGTGAGCAGGCGACGCACCGCATCGGACGGAGCATGGATTCGTATGGACGCGGCGCCCTCGCGGGCGCGCTCATTGGCCGCCAGCAGCGCACCCAGGCCGCGACTGTCGATGAAGGTCACACCCCACAGATCGACGTAGACGGTGCGCCCGTCGCGCTGGGCGTCGGTGAGCACCACCGAGACATCGGTGAGGGTGCTGGCGTCGACGATGCCCGTGACCATCACGACGATGCCCGTGGGGCGTTCATCGAGGGTCACCTGCACCTGTGTGGATGTGGGTTCCGACATGGCGGCCGGGGAGACTACCCCCCCGGGGCGGCTAAGGTGCACGAGGTGCCCCCGGACGGGGCGAGGCAACGCACAAGAGGTGCACGTGAAGCGGCTTCCCATCTGGATCGTCGGGGCACTCCTGGTCCTCGGACTCCTCACGACCTACGTGGGCTGGATCGATCGGGACGAGGTGGGCTACCTGCCCATCGCACTCGGCATCCTCTGGACCCTGTTCGCCCTGGGCGCGGCACCCAAGGTGTTCGCCGACGGCTGATCCCCCTGTGGGCGGGGGGCGATTCCGCATCACCCTGCCACGGGGCGACGGCCCGATCATCCGGAAGTCCGGACCCGCGGCGGCACTCGCACGCGAGGCCCGAGGCGCCCGCCTCGTGGGGCCCGGTGTTGCCCCACGGGTGCTGGCCGCATCGGCCGGAGTGGTGGATTCCGAGTATGTCGAGGGCGCCCCTCGTGCTCTGGGGAGCGTCACGACGCAGGCGGCGCACGCGCTGGGCGCCCTGATTCGTCGCGCGCATGACACGCGAACCTCACGCACCGCATGGCTTCCCGGGTGGACGTCACGTCCCCGATCGCCCGCGGCCTATGCGCGGGCACGCGGACGTGACGCGGAGGCCCGCACGCGGACTGCGTCCGAGCGTCACCTGGCACAGCGGATCGCCGCGGCCGCGGCGCGCACGGCACCGCACGGCGACGACACGCCGTTCCGGCTGCTGCACGGCGACCTGGTGGGCGACAACGTGGTGTGGGGGGTCCGCGGACCGGTGCTGGTGGACTGGGAGTTCTGGCGCATGGGGGACCCGGTGGAGGACCTGGCCTACGTCGAGGCCGTCAATGAGGTGCCGGCCCGGGTGCGCGACGCCATCCGGGCCGGGTACCGCGCCGATACCGCGCTGGCCACCCGCATCGATTCCTGGCATGCGCTGGTCCTGCTCGATGCCGCCCTCTGGTACCGGGACGCTGGTGATGATGACCGCGCCGTTCGTCTGATGAGGCGGGCCGGGGCATGACCCCGCCCATCGCCCGGGAGGGCGCCATGCCGCACGCGCTCGGTTAGTCTCGAGGCGATGCCCGACCCCGCGCACCCCGCCCCCCCCGTGCGCGATGCGCGGACGGGGGGCCTGACAGAGGCGGAGGCCGCCCGGATCCTCGCCGACATGGGTCCGCGCCGACATCCGCGCACCAGCCGATCGTTCGCCGAGATCGTGTGGTCGAACACGTTCACGCTGTTCAACCTGGTGCTCATCATCCTTCTGGTGCCCATGGCGATCCTGGGTCTCTGGACCGACATGCTGTTCGGTGGCGTGCTCATCGCCAACACGTTCATCGGAATCGTGCAGGAGACCCGGGCCAAGCTGACCCTCGATCGCCTTGCCCTGCTGGTTGCCCCACAGGGACGCGTGGTTCGCGACGGACAGCCCGTGATGCTGGGAATCGACCGCATCGTGCCCCACGACCTGGTGCAGGTTGAGCCGGGCGACCAGGTGGTGGCGGATGGCGAGGTGGTCGATGCCACCGGCCTGAGCCTTGACGAGTCGATGCTCACGGGCGAGAGCGACGCCGTGCAGCGGGGCGCGGGCGATCCCGTGCTGTCCGGCGCATTCTGCGTGGCCGGAAGCGGGGCCTACCGCGTAACGGCCGTGGGCGCCGACAGCTTCGCCGAGCGGCTGGCCGCGGAGGCTCGCGGAACCCGAACGATGTTGTCCCCGCTGCAACTCGACATCAACCGGATCCTGCGCATCATCATCGCCGTCATGGTGCCGCTCGCGGTGCTCATGCTCGTGTCGCTCTACTGGATCGACATGGGAGTGGTGGAGTCGGCCCAGCGCGCCGTGGCCGCGCTGGTGCCACTGGTACCCGAGGGCCTCGTGCTGCTGACCAGCCTCACCTTCGCGGTGGCCGCGGTGCGTCTGGCGCGCATCGGCACGCTTGCGCAGCAGTTGAACGCCGTGGAGAGCCTGGCCAGCGTGGACACGGTCTGTGTGGACAAGACCGGAACCCTCACCGAGAACCGACTCGACGTGGCCGGGGTCGAGGCCGCACCCGGGCACACGGATGACGATGTGCGCCGCGCCGCCGGCCTTCTGGCCACGAGCGCCGCGGCCCGCAACGCCACCGCCCAGGCAATCGCGGCGTCCATGCCGGCCGACCCCATCGCGCCCGTGGTCGAGGTGCCCTTCGCGTCGTCACGCAAGTGGAGCGGAGTGACCCTGCCGGACGGCCGCACGATCGTGCTGGGCGCCCCCGAGATCCTTGAGCGCATCGGCGTCGACATCCCGCCTGATCTCGGATCACGCATCAGCGCGGCCCAGGCCCAGCGGCGGCGCGTGCTGCTGGTCGTCACGGGCACGGAACCGCTGGACGAGGATCAGGAGGGCATGGGTCACCTGCCCGCGGTGTCCGCCCTGGGTGCGGTGCTGCTGGAGGAGGCCCTGCGGCCCGACGCCGCCGACACCGTGCGGTTCCTCGAGGCCGAGGGCGTGGAGGTGAAGGTGATCTCGGGCGACGGCGTGGGCACGGTGCAGGCCGTGGCCACCGCATGCGGGGTCACCGGAGCCGAGAACGCCATTCAGGGGCCGGACCTGCCCGACGACCCCGAGGCCCTTCGGGAGATCGTGCGTACCACCGCGGTGTTCGGGCGCATCACGCCCGAGCAGAAGCGCGCGCTGATCCGGGCGATGACGGCCAACGGCCGCTATGTGGCCATGATCGGCGACGGGGTCAACGACGTGCTGGCGCTCAAGGACGCACGGCTGGCCGTGGCCATGGGCAACGGCAGCCAGATGGCCAAGGGTGTTGCCGACCTCGTGCTGCTCACCAACCAGTTCTCCACCCTTCCCCGGGCGATCGACGCCGGGCGGCAGATCATCCGCAACACCCACCGCGTCGCCAAGCTGTTCATCACCAAGTCGGTCTACTCGGCGCTCATCCTGCTGGCGTTCTCGCTCATCCCCCTGGCCTTCCCATTCCTGCCCCGCCAGCTGTCCATCACGTCGTCCCTGACCATCGGCGTGCCGGCCTTCTTCCTGGCCCTCGCCACGAGCGAGGGGCCCATACGCCGCAACGGATTCATGCGCATCCTCGGGGCCTTCTGCGTGCCGGCGGGAGCGGTCATCGCCCTGGCCATCACCGCCGCGTATCTACTCACCCGCGGGCCGTTCGGAGGAAGCATCGATGAGGGCCGCACGGCGGCCGTCCTGGCAGCCACGTTCCTCGGGCTCGCGGTGGTGGTCGAGCTGGAGCGGGGAGTCGAACGACGCCGCGTGCGCCCGTGGGTCACATGGATGGTGGCCGCATTCGCCCTGGTGCTGATCGGCGGCGTGTACCTCCCGCCCCTGCGCGACTTCTTCGCAATCGGCATACCCACACCCACGCAGTGGGGCCTGATCGCGACCGTGGTGGCCGCGGGGGTCGTGCTGCTGCTCCTGGTGCGCCGCATCCCCGTGCTGCGGCGCATGGAGGACCCGCCCGACAACCCGGGCGTGCGTGCGACCACGACGCCAGTGCAGTTGTGACAGCGCTGCTTCTTGTCACGACTTCGCATCACGCATAGATTCGTCCCATGAGCATTGAATGCCCCACGGTCATCTTCGTATGCGTGCAGAACGCGGGTCGATCCCAGATGTCGGCGGCGCTCTTCGCGCGCGCCGTGGGGGGGCGAGCCACGGCGGTGTCGGCGGGCACCCGTCCGGCCGCGCATGTTCACCCCGAGGTGGTGGAGGTGATGCGCGAGATCGGCATCGACCTCGCGGACGCCCACCCGCAGGCGCTCACCGACGACCTGCAGAGGGACGCGGACCACGCGGTGACGATGGGCTGCGGCGATGCCTGCCCACTGGTTCGGGCACCGGTCACCGAATGGCAGATCGATGACCCCCACGATCGGCCGATGGATGAGGTGCGGGCCATCCGCGACCACATCGTCGGCCTCGTGGACGACCTGGTGCGGGACCTGGGCCTGGCCTAGCCCCCCGCGGGGATGTCGAAGCGCTCGATCGCGATCGCTCGCCCGCCCGGCTCGGCCTCGATCACGACCCCCTGAACCCGAACATCGCCGGTGGCCGGCTCGAAGCGGCCCGGCAGTCCGGTGAGGAAGCGCTTCAGCACCACGTCCGATCGCACGCCGATCACGGAGTCGTGCGGACCGGTCATCCCCAGGTCGGTGATGTAGGCAGTGCCCCCGGAGAGAATCCGCTCGTCGGCCGTGGGCACATGGGTGTGGGTACCGACCACGGCGGTCACGCGGCCGTCGAGGTGGTGGGCAAGCGCGATCTTCTCGCTGGTGGCCTCGGCGTGCATGTCAACCAGGATCAGATGCGTCTCGCGACGCATGCGGTCAACGATATCCCCGGCCACGACAAAGGGATTCTGTGCCGCGTCGATGAACACCGACCCAATGAGGTTGACCACCCCTACCCGGAAGCCCCCGCGGGCGTCCACCACCACGCTGCCCCGGCCCGGTCCCCGCACCGACAGATTCACGGGCCTGAGCACGCGGGGCTCCTCCTCGAGCACCGGGAAGATCTCGGACCGACGAAACGTGTGGTTGCCGCCGGTCAGCACGTCGGCACCCGCTGTGAGCAGAGCGTGCGCCTGCTTGGCCGTGGTCCCAGAACCCGACGCGGCGTTCTCGGCGTTCACCACCACCAGGTGCGGGCGATGACGCTCCCGCAACCCCGGAAGCGCGGCCTCGAGGGCACGCATTCCCGGTGTGCCGAAGACGTCGCCCACCATGATGGCGCGGAAGGTGCTGTCGTCGGTCACTCAGGCACCAGGGCCCGTCGTCTGCCGGAGAAGCTCGATCGATACATGATTCCCCGAGTCGTTCGTGAACTGGGCGATCTCCTGCTTCTCAACGCGGGAGAAATCGCGTACGCGCCCGATGACGGTGCGGCCCGCCCCCACGGCACTGCCCACACGCGGCACGATCCCATCCGGTGCGGGCTCGACGTGCGTCACCCTCACGGCCGCATCGGGCAGCCCAGCCGGCGTGAGGATGATCTCAAGCCCCTCGGGGTGACCGAATATCCGGTAGGGGGTCACCCCGGTCACCACGCCGTCAACCGGGCTGTAGACCGTGGAGCCGGCCGGAGCGCCCACGTCCACCGCGGCGGTCTGGGGTCCGGTACGACCGTCGTCGGAGGCCACTCTGTAGGAGACCCCCTGCGAGGGAGTCATGGCGATCGCCGCCGGATCGGACACCGGGTGGAAGAGCACGGCGGTGACCTGGCGCTGGGCGACCGGAAGCACCACCTCGAGGCGCCCTGCGCGTGCCAGCACGACGCGCGCGGGGGCGGGCGAGCCGACGATGGCGGACGCGGGAACGGGCGAGGCCATCAGACCGGCGGGCTGGTCAACGGGCTCGCCGCGCGCGGCGAGAACCAGGGCGGCGATGATGGCGGCGACGAGCACGGCGGGCGTCACGACCGTTACGAGAACCCGGTGGCTTCGCC
>ORJL010844370.1_pt1 | contig 12912 bp, 12 predicted proteins | sample 1779941 | NCBI WGS metagenome assembly ORJL01 (sample SAMEA104232317, study PRJEB22302) | groundwater metagenome | biome: forest; feature: aquifer; material: groundwater | place: USA | collected 2011-08-07 | depth 5.8 m
CCACTGGTAGGGGTACTTCTCTCCGTCGGGGCATGTGTAGCCGTACTGCGCACCGCTGCGGCTGATGCCCTCCCGCCAGTTGGCGGCGAGCAGTGCGCCAACCCCGTCGCGGACGCGATTGCGGACGTCACTCACGGGCGCGGCATCGTGCACTCGGACAGCGCTCGGCCGGAAGAAATGGGAACGGCCCGCCCGTTGCGGGGCGGACCGTTCGAAGCGACGCGTCGGGGAGGCCTCTCGGCCCTCACGCGCTTCAGTCGCCAACCACGCGGGACGGGTGGTCGGCGGCGGACGGCGCAGGGAATCCCCCGATTCCCTGCGCGACCGAGGCCCCCCGACCCCGGATCGTCCGCCGCACGAACCCGCCATGCTCTCGAGTTCCGTGAAGTCCTCGGTGCATGGGAGAAGTGTGGCCACGCACCCAGTGAAAAGCAAGGGTCTCGGACTCCCCTGTCACAGAGTCTCGACGTCCGTCGGGGGCTGTCCCCGACGTGCGATTGCGTGGCTAACCTCAAGGCATGTCGATCCTGCCGTTTCATGCCGAACTCCACACGACGGACCGCACCGGATGGCTGCGTGCAGCCGTGCTGGGTGCGAACGACGGTCTGGTATCCACCGCCAGCCTCGTTCTGGGCGTCGCCGCCGCCGGTGGGTCCCGCGGAGCGGTGATCACAGCCGGTATCGCCGGCCTCGCCGCCGGCGCGATGTCGATGGCGTCGGGCGAATACGTCTCGGTGAGCTCGCAGCGCGATGCCGAGCGAGCCGATCTGGCGCGTGAGCGGCGCGAATTGGAGGAGGACCCTGACGGCGAGTTGGCGGAACTGGCGGGTATCTACGAGGAGCGCGGTATCTCTCCCGCCCTTGCTCAGCAGGTGGCCGAGGAACTGACGGCGGGTGACGTGCTGGCCGCCCATGCCCGCGACGAGTTGGGTCTGGCAGAGGATGCCCTGGCACGCCCGGTTCAGGCAGCGGTGGCGTCTGCTGTGGCGTTCTCGGTGGGCGCCGTGTTGCCCCTGCTGGCCGTGATGCCGAACTACGGGTCGGCATCACGGATATGGGCGATCGTCGCCGTCACGCTCGTCGGGCTGGTCGTGCTGGGTGCGGCCGGTGCCGTGCTGGGGCGCGCGCCGAAGGTTCGGGCCTCATTGCGGGTGGTCATGTGGGGCACGGCCGCAATGCTGGTGACATCGCTCATCGGCCTCGCGGTGGGTGCCGCCGTCTAACTGTGGGGCGCCACCACGTTGTTCACCGGCTTCCGGCGGCCGCGAACGCCTCGCCGGGCGGTGTCCTCAGGTCGCGCCCATGTGTCCAATATGGGCGCTCCCCACGTCCTGGCCCGACTCGGTTCCCGCAGGCCGGAACGGCGTGTGTGGTTCGGTCGGGATCCCCATATGACCGGCACACGGTGGCGGTCACTCCACGAGATCAGAGGCCCCGGCGTTCGCCCAGGCGCCTGAGCATCAACGCGGTGTCTGCGATGGGAACGCCAGTGAGATGCTCGTCGCGGCCCGCGAAGTCGGCTTCGATCGCCTGCGTGATGGCGTCGAGGTCATCGGGGTCGTCGTTCACGATCGCCAGCAGGCCGTCGGCCGCGCGGCCGAAGGCGTCACCCCCCGCGCGCATCCCCGGCGCCAGTTCGCGCACGGTGATGTCGTCCATCAGGATCGTGGCGGCCAGCGCACCCAGATAACACGACGCAGGGGTGTCGCGCAGGCCGTTGAGGGCGTCACGCGCCGTCTCCGCCTCACGTGTGGCGTCACCTGCGAGCGCGGCCGCCTTGAGCGCCCCGATCAGGCGGCCCCATGCGCCCGGGGGTGCGGCATCGAACGATGCGCGGTAGGCGGCCGCGGCCGCTCGGAACAGGGGGCACGCCCCGTCTGCATCGCGATCCAGCAGACGCCGCTGGGCCTCGCGCTCCGTGACGAGCGCGGCCAGCAGCAGGTCCACGTGAGGGCCCTCCCCGATTCCCGAGGTGGGACGCAGCAGGGGGTCAGTGCCCATGGCGCTGGCGCTTGGCACGCGATGCGATGAGGTCCACCCGCAGGGCGACGGTAAGGGCATCCACCTTGTCGTGCCCCTCCAGTTGATCGGCCACGTGCCAGGCCTCCTGCGAGAGGTATTCGAGACGCTCGACGGCGTCGGGTAGCTCCTCGGCGCGCTGCGCCTCGGACTCCAGGTAGGCGAAGATCTCGGCCTGCTCCTCGGGTTTCCAGTTCACCCGCGTGCCGGGCCACTCCCGGTTGCGGGCGATCAACCACCACAGGATCGCGATGAGCGGGAACTTGAGCGCCACAACGACGGAGAGCACATAGACCGCCTGCAGCCACGGTGTCGATGTGACCTGGGACGTGAGCATGACCAGCACGGTGCCGAAGATGGCGAGTACCAGACTGACCAGGATCGCCGGAATGACACGGCGGAGAACCGGCGTCGGGGAGGAACCGCAGATGATCCAGCGCAGCACGGGGCGGATCTTCGACCCACTGCGCCCTCATCGCAAGTGGGGCCGGGGGTAACCCAGACCCGTTGCTACCATCGACCGCCGTCCTGCGCACCCGTACGAGGAGCACGAGGAACCCCATGCACGTCGTCCTTCCCGACGGGAATCATCTTGATCTGCCCGAGGGCGCGACCGGCCGCGACGCCGCCGCCGCCATCGGTCCCGGCCTGCTGAAGGCCGCCCTGGCCGTGCGCGTGGGCGACGAGATCCGCGACCTCGCGCGCCCCCTTGCCGACGGCGAGCAGATCGCGGTGATCACCGCGAAGAGTGGCGACGACCACCTCTACGTCATGCGCCACTCCGCAGCTCACGTGATGGCCGAGGCCGTGATGACGCTCTTCCCGGGAACCCGGTTCGGCTTCGGGCCGCCGATCGCGGACGGCTTCTACTACGACTTCGAGTTGGACGCACCACTCACCGAGGACGACTTCCCGGCCATCGAGGCCGAGATGAACCGCATCATGAAGGCGAAGGCGACGTTCGAGCGCAGCGTCATGAGCATCGCCGACGCCAGTGCCTTCTTCGCAGAGCGGGGGCAGCCCTACAAGGTCGATCAGGTCGAGGAACTGGGTCGCCGGGGCGAGGCCGACGTGTCGCTGTATCGCGAGCGCGACTTCATCGACCTCTGCCGTGGGCCGCACGTGGGCGACTCCGGACGAATCGGCCACGTGAAGCTGCTGTCGGTGGCGGGTGCGTACTGGCGGGGCAGCGAGAAGAATCCGATGCTCACTCGCATTTACGCCACGGCCTTCCCCACGCGTGCGGATCTCGATGCGCACCTGGAGCGCCTTGAGGCGGCACGGGCCCGCGACCACCGCCGCGTGGGCCGCGACCTGGGGATCTTCTACTTCGATGACGCCGGTCCCGGTTTCCCCTTCTTTCTTCCCCGGGGGATGGTGGTGGTGAATGAGATCCAGGCGGCGCTGCGCGCGGAGCTGGACGCCATGGGCTACCAGGAGATCCGCACGCCCACCATCCTCTCGGAGGAGTTGTGGAAGCAGAGCGGCCACTGGGACCATTACCACGACAACATGTACTTCACCGAGGTGGATGGTCAGGGGTTCGCGGTGAAGCCCATGAACTGCCCCGGCGCCTGTCTGGTGTTCCGGTCGACCCGACGCTCGTATCGTGAGCTCCCCCTGCGGCTTGCGGAGTTCGGCCACGTGCACCGGCACGAACTGTCGGGCGTGCTGCACGGCCTTTTCCGCGTGCGCGCCTTCACGCAGGACGACGCCCATGTGTTCTGCCGCCTGGACCAGGTGCAGGCCGAGGTTCGCGCGATTCTCGACCTGACCGAGCGCTTCTACGCGCGCTTCGGTTTCGAGGACGTGCGCATGTACCTGTCCACCCGCCCCGAGAAGGCCACCGGCACCACCGAGATGTGGGATCAGGCCGAGGAGGCTCTGCGTCTGGCGCTCGGCGACCGGGAGTACGGGCTGAAGGAGGGTGACGGCGCCTTCTACGGACCGAAGATCGACGTGCAGGTGACGGACACCATGGGCCGGTCGTGGCAGCTTGGCACCTGCCAACTTGACTTCTACATGCCCGAGCGCTTCGGGCTGTCGTATGTATCGGCCGAGGACTCCGACGTGCGGCCGGTGATCATCCACCGTGCAATCACCGGGTCGCTCGAGCGGTTCATCGGCATCCTCCTGGAGGACACCGGCGGTGACCTGCCATTCTGGCTCGCGCCGGAGCAGGTGCGGGTGATTCCGGTGTCCGACCGGCATGCGGCCTACGCCGAGGAGATTCGCGGCGATCTGCGCGGGTCGGGCGTGCGGGTCGAGGTGGACGCCCGCAGCGAGTCGATCGGCCGGCGCATCCGCGATGGTGAGCTCGCGAAGGTTCCCTACCTGCTGGTGGTCGGCGACCGCGAGGTGGAGGGGCGCACGGCGTCCGTGCGTGCCCGACATCGGGGTGTGGAGGGCGACCTGCCGCTCGCCGGCCTGGCCCAGGCGCTGCGCCCGGGTACGCCACAGGCGTGACCGACGGGCCCCGGCGCATGCCTGCGGGCCTGTGCGATGTGTGCGCGCACCAGAGGCTGGTGCCCACCCGACGAGCGGTGTTCAGCATGTGCGAACACCCGGGCATTCCGCGCTACCCCGCGGTGCCCGTGAGGAGATGCCCGGTCTTTGGGCGTCGGCCGGAGCCCGCTCGCTAGTGTGCCGAGTCGGAAATTCGTATGCAGTTCCCGAGCGAATCGCCCGCGAGGCAAGGACGAAGACCAGCCGCAATATCGGGAATATTGGGGCTGGCGAGGACGCCGCGTCGCGGTGTGATGCAGCCGGGAACTGCCACGGTACTTGCGACTCGGGACACTAAAGGTCGAGCGCCACGGCGAGCAGGGCCGCCTCGCGCATGGGCAGACGTTCCTCCCCCCGCCACGACAGGCGGAAGGCCAGGGGGTCGCCGGAGAGCGGCGCGATGTCTCCGGCCTCGACCTGTCCCAGAAGGACCGTGGTGAGCGGTGCCGGTGCGCTCCCCGGGCGACGTGTGATGCGCGAGAGCCGACGCGCTGCCGCGGCTGCCAGGCGCGGTTCCCGGGTCCAGGCCAGCATGCCCGCATCGCCTGATCCCACGAGCGCCGTGACACGTCGCACCAGGGACAGGTTGTGGCGGTACTCCAGGTAGCCCAGATCCCCGCCGGTGCAATCACGGATCAGACGCCGTGCGCCGGCCGGGCACGCCACGGGTGCGGTCATCATCAGGTCGTCGGCGGAAGGCCGGGCGGAACCCGGAGGCCCCGAGGCCGTGACCCGCATGGCGATGGGCCCATCGGGACCATCGCTGCGCACGATCCACGCCCGTCCGGAACCGGGGAGACGCCTCACGATGAGCACGTCCGGGGATGGGCGAGCGGTCACGATCGGCGATGCTACCCGGAGCGCATGGGTATCCTCGCGTTCATGCCGACGGGGATCCGAAACGCCATCATCATCTTCGGGCTCGCCGCACTCGGCGTGGTGTGGGATCGGACCTTCACGATCATCGCCGTGTCGGCATCACGGGTGCTGTCGGTGCTGTTCGTCGTGGCCATGCTCGCCGCGGGGTATGCCTACTTCCGCCAGCACCGCCTGGCGTGGCTTGTACTGAAGCCCTGGCAGCGTGCGGTGGTGGTGGTGTCGGCGCTCGCCATCGCCTTTCTGGTGGTGGCCGGTTACCCGCTGCTGGCCGACCGCATCACTCCGCTGGGCTACCTGGCGCTGATCGCGGCGCTGGTGCTGATGATCTGGTGGGTCATCCGGGACAGCCGCCGCCTCTGACCCGAGGGGCGGGTGCGCGCATCGGCACCGATGCGCGCATGATGCGGCACCTGGGGCGCACCATGTGTGCGTGGTGTCCTCATAGCGTGGGCGCATGGGTGCGAGGTCACGTGAACTCCAGCGTGGGCAGGCTGCGGTGGAGGTCGTGGCGCTCCTGCCCGTTCTGGTGCTGGCCGCTCTCGCGGGTGTGCAGGTGGCGGTGGGTGCGCACGCCTGGGGCACGGCGCACGAGGCCGCCCGCGCCGGTGCACGGGCGGCCCTGGTGGGAGCCCCCGCCTCTCGTGCTGCCCGCGCCGTGCTGGGCGATGACCTGGTACGAGGCTCGATCGTGGCGGAGACGCCCGCGACGGGCGGTGCGCACCGGGTGCGCGTGGCGGTTCGGGTGCCCATGGTGCTGCCCTGGGTGCCCGCCCTCTCGGTGAGCGCCGAGGCGGTGCTCGCGCCGTGATTCGCGGCAGGCCATCGGCGGGGCAGGCAACCGTCGAGAGACTCGTCCTTCTGCCCGTGCTGGTGATCGCGGCCCTCGTGGCGGTGCAGGTGGTTGGCATGCTCGCGGCGGCATCCCGGGCGCAGGACTCCGCTCGGCAACGGGCTCTGGCGGCTACGGGCGGCGCCGGGGGCATCGCGCGGGTGGACGGAGTGGCCCGGCCACCGCGTCTGCTGCCCCTGGGTCCGCGCCCGGATGCCATCACGGTGCATGCCGGCGTGAGGATTCCATGATGCGTGCAGGGCGTCGCCGTGGCGATCAGCGGGGTCAGGCACTGCCGTTGGTTCTGGCAGCAGCAGCTGCCGTCGTGGCATGCGCCCTGGGGCTGGCCGCGATGGGGGCGATGCACGTGGCCCGAGGGGGTGCTCGTCTGGCGGCGGACCTGGCGGCGCTGTCGGCAGGCCGCGCCCTGCTGGATGCCCTGCCGGGCGCGCTCGCCGACCCATGGGACATTCGGGGGCACCTGAGTGATGCGGCGGCGCAGGCGGCGCGGCGGTCGGCGCGTGAGTCCGGCGCGCGGGTGCTCGATGTCCGCCTGCTGCCGAGCGACCTCGTGCCCACGGAGGTTCAGGTTCAGGTGACGCGCCGGGCACCGCTGGGGCTGACCGTGACGGCCACGGCGCGTGCGGGCCTGGCCGCACCTGCGGGCGGCGAGGTCGACGGCCCCACCGGTTGGGCGAGCGGGGGCGGGTACACCGGCCCGGTGGTCTACCGCGACGGCAAGCCGATGTGCCCCATGGTGGCGGCCGCATTCGATCAGATGGACCGCGCCGCCCATGGCGCGGGGCTCGACCTGGTGGTGGTGAGCGCATTCCGGTCCGATGCCGAGCAGGCCGTGCTGTTCGCCCGCCATCCGGACCCCAAGTGGGTGGCGCCTCCAGGCCGCAGTCGCCACCGGGACTCCACGGAACTGGACCTGCAGATGGATGGCGGGGTGCACGACTGGCTCACGCGTGGCGGTGGTGCCTTCGGCTTCATCCAGAGGTATTCATGGGAACCATGGCATTGGGGCTATACGCCCGGGTGCGGTGGCGCGGGCGGGGGTGCCCGACCCGGCGCCGGGATACTGGCGCTGCCCCTGCCGTCGTGGGTGCCCCCGTACTACCGCGACCTGGTGCTGAGGTCGGCCGGCAGCGCCGGCGTGCCCCCGGCGCTGCTGGCCGCGGTGCTGAAGGCCGAGAGCGACTTCGACCCCCGGGTCGTGAGCGGCGCCGGTGCGATGGGCATCGCCCAGTTCATGCCGGGTACCGCGCGGGGGATGGGTGTGGCGGATCCATTCGATGCCCAACAGGCGGTTCCCGGCGCGGCCAGGCTCATCGCCAGCGGGGTGCGTGAGTTCGGGTCGGTGCCACTGGCCATCGCCGCGTACAATGCGGGGTCGGGCGCTGTGCACCGGTATGGAGGAATCCCGCCATACCCCGAGACCCGGGCGTACGTGGCGAAGGTGATGACGCTGGCCGGGCAGGCCGGGGTGCTGGGTGTGCCGGGCTCCGCGGTGGTGCTGGTGCGGGCGGGTGAACTTCTTGCGTGAGCCGTGTCGGTGAGCAGAAGAGCGGTGATGCTGCGAAGCGGTGTCATTCACGACATGCCGCGAACCTTCCCCACGCCCTGACTTCCGGGAACCACGACCCGAACCGGCGAGGGTGGGCGACGGGGCGCTCCTATACTCGCGAGGATGGGAACCGCGCCGCTCCGTGAGCAACTCGCCGCGCTGCCCGACGCGCCGGGGGCCTACCTGTTCCGCGATTCCGACGATCGCGTGATGTACGTGGGCAAGGCCAAGTCGCTGCGCAAGCGTGTGTTCTCGTATTTCGACTCACCGGTTCGGCCGGGCGACGGGGACATGGCATCCGGCCCCGGCCCCCGTTCGGGTCTTCACCCGCGCACCGTCGAGATGATCTCGCGGGTGGCGCGCATGGAGGCCCTGGTGGTGAACAGCGAGGCCGAGGCCCTGATGCTCGAGGGCAACCTGATCACCACGCATCGGCCACCCTTCAACGTGAAGCTGAGGGACGACAAGAGCTACCCGTACATCGGGATCAGCCTTGATGAGACGTACCCACGGGTGTACTTCACCCGCGAGAGGCATCGCCGTGACCGCATGTACTTCGGACCGTTCTCGAGCGCGTCGAAGGTGCGCGAGACGCTCTCGTACATGGGGAAGATCTTCCCCAGTCGTCCGTGCGAGGGCCCCGAGCCGGGGCGGCCGTCGGGGATTCCCTGCCTCGACTACCACATCAAGCGCTGCATGGCGCCGTGCGTCGACTACATCAGCCGCGAGGAGTACCGGGGCCTGACCGATCAGATAATCGCGTTCCTGTCGGGCCGTTATCGCGGACTGGAAACGGATCTCGCGGCCCAGATGCGCGCGGCGGCAACGGAGCAACGGTTCGAGGACGCGGCGCTGTATCGCAACCGCCTGAACGCGGTGCGCCACCTGATGGAGCGCCAGTTGGCCCGAAGCGACAGCATGGGGTCGGTTGATGTGATCGGCCTGGCCGTGGATGACGACGGCGAGGCGGCCAACGTGCAGGTGCTGCAGGTACGCGACGGCGTGCTGGGCGATCGCCAGTCGTTCTTCGTCGACGCTGCGGGCGCCCGTGACCCGGCGACGCTCGTCGAGCAGTTCGTCCTTGAGTACTACGCCCTGGGACTGGCGATTCCGCCGCTGGTGGTGGTTCCCCAGGGGGTTGATACGCGACCCATCGAGGCGCTTCTCTCCGAGCGACGACAGTCCGGCGTGGAGGTGCGGGCCTCCGAGCGTGGCGAGAAGCGGCGCATGCAGGAGATGGCCGAACGCAATGCCCGCCTGGCGCTGGATCAGGACCGCGCACGGGCAGCGCGCACCCGGGAGCGCCGCACCGCCGCGCTGGGCGATCTCCGGGAGCGCCTGGGGCTGGACGCCCCGCCGCTTCGCATCGAGTGCTTCGACATCTCGAACCTGGGCGCCACGTTCGCCGTGGCCTCGATGACCGTGATGCTCGGCGGCGCTCCCGCGCGTGCCCACTACCGCAGCTTCACGATGCGCCACGAGGGCGGGCCCGACGACTTCGCGCGCATGGCCGAGGCGATCGGGCGGCGGATGGCGCGCCTGGCCGACGGCGATGCCGACGTGAGCCTGGGCGCCCGGCCATCGCTGGTGGTGATCGACGGTGGCAAGGGGCAACTGGGCGCCGCCCGGCAGGCCATGATCGATGCCGGCATCGACGTGCCGATGGTGGGCCTGGCCAAGCGAATGGAGGAGGTGTTCGTGCCGGGGCACGCCGACCCGCTGTTGCTTCCCGAGGACTCCCCCGGGCTGCACCTGCTGCAGCAGGTGCGCGACGAGGCCCACCGCTTCGCCCTGCGCCATCATCGATCCCGGCGTGGCAAGGGGATGACGGCCAGCGCGATGGACGGGCTTCCCGGCATCGGTCCCGTGCGTCGGCGCGCGCTGCTGCGACACGTCGGCTCGCTCGATCGTTTGATCGCCGCTTCGCGCGAGGAATTGGAGGCCGTGCCCGGCCTGCCGACGAAGGTGGCACGGGACCTCTTCGAGCACATTCACAAGACCGGATCCCCGGAACAGATCGAGATCCTCGTGGGAGTGGGTAACGGATGGAGCTGACGATCATCACCGGCCTCTCGGGGGCCGGCAAGAGCGGTGCCATCGGCGCCTTCGAGGACGCCGACTTCTTCTGCATCGACAACCTGCCGCCGCGTCTGCTGCCCGCGCTGATCGACCTCTTCGCCCTTGAGGGGACCAAGCTGGAGCGCGCCGCGTTGGTGTGCGACATTCGCGGAGGGGTGTGGTTCACGGAACTCGTGCGCGAGCTCGATCGTGTCGCGACGGTCGATGGAATGACCACGCAGATCCTGTTCCTCGAGGCCTCCGACGACGTGCTGCTCACGCGCTTTCGGGAGACCCGCCGCCGCCACCCCCTGGCCGAGGGGGGAGAGGTGCTTCGCGGAATCGAACGCGAGCGCGATCTTCTGGCGGATATCCGCGACCGCGCCGACGTGATCATCGACACCAGCGACATGAACCCCTGGGAGCTGCGCGAGGCGATCGCACAGGAGATGGCTCCAGGCGTGCGACCGCGCATGCGCGTGACCTTTGCGTCGTTCGGCTTCAAGTACGGTGTGCCCCGGGAGTCCGACCTCATGTTCGACGTGCGCTTCCTCAGGAACCCGCATTACGTTGCCGAGCTGACCGCCCTCACCGGGCTGAACGTCGCCGTGGCGGACTATGTGGCCGACGACCCCGGGTATGACGAGTTCATGTCGCGCCTCGAGGCCCTGCTCGATCACGTCCTTCCGCTGTACGAGATCGAGGGCAAGCGCCATCTCGTGGTGTCCATCGGGTGCACGGGGGGGCGCCACCGCAGCGTCACGGTGGCCGAGGCCCTCGCCGCGCGCTACTCCGGCACGCTGGACGTGAGCACGGCGCACCGTGATGCCGTGCGGTCGCCGGAGGCACGGGGCACGTGACACGCCCACATGTGACCGCCCTCGGCGGAGGCACCGGCCTGTCGTCGGTCCTGCGCGGGCTCAAGCATCGCGACCTCGACATCTCGGCGGTTGTGGGCGTGTCCGACGATGGCGGATCGTCCGGCAGGTTGCGGCGCGAGCTCGGAATACTGCCGCCGGGTGATGTGCGCAATGTGCTGGTGAGCCTGGCGGAGGACGAATCGCTGATGGGGAGGCTTTTCCAGCACCGCTTCGCTGATGGTGACCTTTCGGGCCACCCCTTCGGCAACCTCATCCTGGCGGCGCTCACCGAGGTGACCGGTTCGTTCGATGAGGCGGTGCGTGAGTGCTCGCGGGTGCTCAAGGTCAACGGGAGGGTGATACCCGGAACGCTCCAGCAGGTGCGTCTGTGGGCGGAGCGCATGGATGGCTCGGAGGTCTGCGGCGAGACGTTGATCGCGTCCGGTGTGGGTGCGTGTCGACGTGTGTGGCTCGACCCTGAACCGACCGCGCACCCTGATGCCCTCGTCGCCATCTCGAATGCCGACCTGCTGCTGCTGGGCCCGGGTTCGCTCTTCACCAGCGTGCTTCCCCATCTGGCCGTGAGCGAGATCTCCGACGCAGTGCGCGGTGCCCGGGGGCTTCGCGCCTACGTGTGCAACGTGATGACCCAGCCGGGTGAGACCGACCAGATGGACGCGGTGGCGCACCTGGACCGCGTGCTCGAGATGGCGCCCGGCGGTGTCGACGTCGTCGTGGTGCATGCGGGCGACATCGACCCGGTCGCCGTTCAGCACTACCGCGCGCAGGGTCAGGAGCCGGTGATCGCAGACCATGCCGCCCTCGCGGCGCGCGGGGTGCGGGTGGTTGCCGCTGACATCGCGGAGAGCGCCCAGGTGGTGCGACACGCCCCGGAGAAGCTCGCCCAGGTACTGGGCCCGCTGGCCCACGAGGGCCTTGCGCGCCGTGCGGCGGCGTCGTCCGCCTACCCGGCCTGACTTTTCGACCGTTCCCGCCGCGCCCTCGCGCAGTTGTTGGCGTGTCGTGGCCTTCGTGAGCTCGACCCCGGCGCGGTCATCGTCGCTTCCCCCTGGAAGCGGCACCCCAGATCGTGCGTCGAATGTGCTGTGCTTTCACGGCCGAGCACCCGGCGAGTTCCCGTGAGAAAAAGGGAGAGGTACCCATTCAGGTGAACGCGCGCGCTGTGTCAAACATGGTCATCGGGATCATCATCGCCGCCGCGGTGGTGGTTATCGCGGCCTTTCTTCCCTGGGCCGAGGCGCTCGATGGCCTCGTGTCGGTCAAGGGCATGAGCGGCGATGGCCAGATCACCGTGGTCCTGGGCGGCATCGGGATCCTCGTCGGGCTCTACGCGTGGGGTGCCCTCGGTGGCGGTGGCCGTCGCCGGCGCAAGGCGCTCATCACCGAGGTGGTTCTGGCCGTCATCACCCTGGCAATCGCCATCATCGATGCGACCAACCTCAGCGTGCAGGTGGGCGGGGTCGACGTGTCGGGAACGTCGGGAGTCGACATCGCGGTCGGTCTCTGGCTCACGCTCATCGCCGCGATCGTGTGGCTCGTCCTGTCCGCCGTGGCAACGGTGAAGGCCGGCGCGCCCGCTCCTCCGGCTCCGCCGACCCGGGCCGAGGCCGTCGACGCCGGGTAGTCCACGGCGGCGACTGGCCCCGGCCGGCGTCAGTCGCCGCCGCGGGCAATGGTGACGGGAAGGGGTCGCGCGTCCGCGGTCCGCGATCCCTTCGTGCACGCGGACCTCGCCCCGCGCCCGGGACGGCACCCCCGCGATTCCCATGGCGCGGGTACGGGGCATTGACAGAGCCCCGAAACCTCGTCCTCGTGGGGCCATCCGATGATGAAGGGAACGTAAACCTCCCGCTCATAGCGAGGAATTCGCACCACAAAGGTGTTACGGAGAGGATTCGCAACACTTGTAACGAATTGCGAGGCGACCGTAGAGTGCCACTGGCACGGCGGTCCGTCCATCGTGCACCGCGTACCCACCTCATCTCATTCGGGCACGCGGTTTCCCTGTCCTAATCAAAGGAGCCAACATGGGAGCTCGCGCAAAAGCGATCTTTCCTCTTGCCCTTGTGGTCGGAGTTCTCTCCTATCTGTGGACCGAGTTCTCGCTGAACTTCACCTTCCACTGGGTGACCCTCTCCGGGTCTGACCTTCCCGGTTCAGTCGGTGTTCCG
>ORJL010763514.1_pt1 | contig 12911 bp, 12 predicted proteins | sample 1779941 | NCBI WGS metagenome assembly ORJL01 (sample SAMEA104232317, study PRJEB22302) | groundwater metagenome | biome: forest; feature: aquifer; material: groundwater | place: USA | collected 2011-08-07 | depth 5.8 m
TGGCGGCAGACCAAACAAGGCAGAGTTTACTTCATTCTCAAGGGGTTCCCGGTCGTACCCTGTAGGATTAGGCGGGAGATATTTTTCCTTCAGAATGCTCCGTAGGTCAGCCCACCATCGGTCATCGTTTTGTGCACCATCGCCATACACTACTCTGGCTTGATGATACCCTTCACAAAGTCCGAAAATGAGACAGACCCCATCGTCGCAGTTGTAGATGCCAATGCCGTAGGGAAATTTTTTTAAAACTTCCTCTTGTGACAAGGGCTCTTTCTTTCTGTTGCGAATGGTTGCCATACCATCCTCCTTCCTTTGAATCTGACAATGAGCTTACCTTCCAAGTATACACCCAAATGCCTGTTTTGTCAATACCCTCTTCCGCGCGCCTTGATAACGTTCTTTTGTGTGCAATCCCCTTGCCTGATTTTGGGCGCGGTCGGTACAATGGAGGCTCTATGGCGAAGAACAACAAGGCCCCGGAGACTATCGGTGAATTTGTAGTCTTCGTTAAGAAACAATTCGAGTTGCTCTACGATGTTCTTGAAAAAACTTCGGCTGACATTCGGGATTTACGCCAAGGACAAATGATGCACGATAAACGTTTCGACGAGCTGGAACAAATAATGAGGGGTGTGTCTCGAGCGGTGGATAAAGATGCCGTAAAAGTTATTGACCACGAACGGAGAATTACTCGTTTGGAACACTCGCGCTAACTATTTTCTACTTACTACTAACTACTTTCTAGTTTTATGGGCATCATCAACGGCGCATCAACAACCGACCCGAATAAAATACTTCCGATGAAGTACAAGTGGGCGCGTACCCACTATAAAAAAGGTGTGGCGAACAACTGGGTGCCGGAGGAAGTCTCCATGCAGCAAGACGTCGAGCTCTGGAAAAAGCAGGGCGCGCTCTCGGAAGACGAGCGCCGTATGATTATGTGGAACCTCGGCTTCTTCTCCACCGCCGAGTCCCTCACCGCCAACAATATTGTTCTCGCCGTATACCGCCACATCACCAACCCGGAGGCGCGGCAGTATCTTCTGCGGCAGGCCTACGAGGAGGCGGTCCATACCGACACGTTCATCTACTGCTGCGATTCTCTCGGCCTCGACCCGGACGAGGTCTACAACATGTATCAGACCATCCCCTCCATCAAGGCGAAGGACGATTTCGTCGTGGAGATGACCAAGTCCGTGTTCGACCCGGCATTCTCGACCGAGGGCGTTGAAAATATCCAAAAATTCGTGCACGACCTCGTCGGCTACTACGTCATCATGGAGGGCATCTTCTTCTACGCCGGATTCGCCATGATGCTTAGTATGCTCCGCAAACACCGCATGGTGGGCGTGGGCGAGCAGTTCCAGTTCATACTCCGCGATGAATCGGTACACTTGGCCTTCGGCGCGGACCTCATCAACACCATCGTGCAGGAGAACCCGGCCATCTGGACGCCCGAATTCAAGAAAGAGCTGACCGAGAAAATCGTCAAAGGAGTTGAACTCGAAAAAGCGTACGCCGACGATGCCCTCCCCCGCGGCATCTTGGGCCTTACTCCCGCCTCCGTGAAGCAGTACGTGGAACATATCGCCGACCGCCGCCTTGAGCGCATTAACCTCGAGCGCCAATACCACAAAGACAACCCGTTCCCCTGGATGAGCGAAATTATCGACGTGCCGAAGGAAAAAAACTTTTTCGAGACGCGCGTCACCGAATACAAAACCGGCGAGCTCGACTGGTAGCTATCGCGGAACGCACGCGGAGATGCGGAACTGACGCGGAACTACGCGGACTGCACGCGAAGAAAAATGGTACTTGCTCCGCAGGTAGCAAATAAGCGTCCTATAGGACTGTTATTTGCTACCTAACTGTATTTACTTCTGGCTGGTTGCTTTTGGCTGAAGATGAAAAAGAAAAAAGAAAAAATCCCGCTTTTAATGAGCGGGGTGTGCATCTAACAACTCTTCAAGGCGCAGTATGCGCCGGAGATCCTCCTTGATCGGGTCTGTGGTCTCCTTGTAGTCGCCCGTCAGATTCCCCGTAAAGTGCTTTGCGAGTATCTGGCGCACGCGCTCCCGGGAGATATCGAAGGCGACGGCCGTCGCCTCAAGCGTCGGGAAGGACCCGTCGTCCTTCATCCGGTAGTGGGACTCGAAGAGCTTGCGATTGCGTTCGCCGGAGCGACCCTCTCCCACACGGCGGAAGTGTTCGGCGACCCGCGCCCGTGCTTCTCGAAGTTCATCTTGCGCCTCGACGAACAGCTCGGGAGTGAGGCACGTGAAGTCTTGCAGGGTATCTTGTACCGCATATTTATTGTCTGTGCCTTCAACCTTGAGGGGCTCATCGAACGAGACTCCCTTTCTCGCGGAATGCAGAGCGATTGCGCGTCTCACCGAAGAAAGCGGCTTACCAATGCGTCCGGCGAGCTCTTCCGCAGTCGGCGCCCGGCCGAATTTTCGGGAGAAGTACAGAGCCTCGCGGGCAAGTATGAGACCTCTCACCCGCAGATACAGCGGCACCTTAGTCGGCGCCCCCTCTCCCATGACATGCTCTCGGAGCGCGGCCCGTCCCCACGACCACGCGTGGGTCCGGAAAGCGCCTTTATTGGGGTTGAACGTCGAGAAGGCATCATAGAGCCCCTGCACCGCTACCGAGAGGAGGTCGTCGAAATCTACGCCGCTTGGGCGCCATTGGTTTGCCAGGTAAAGCGCCAAAGGAAGATGGTGCATGACGAGCGTATTGCCGGCTTCAATATCTCCTTTTTGATAACGCCGCCAGAGAACTTTTTCTTCTGTGCGTTTGAGGGACGGTAAATCGCCAATGCGAAGCGGGTTGTAGGGCACGTCTATTCGAGGCATTCCCTATTTCTCCTGAGCTGGTCCGGGAGCACTGTACAATAGAAATTAGCCTTCACCAAATTCTCCGTCTGGAGAATGAAAAGCGCGCCCTGATAGGACGCGCGTTCGGACAGAACAAATGATCAGGTGGGCCTGAGGCGGCGCAGCGGATGGCGATCCCCGAACCGCAGGATCGTGGCGGGTTCGGAATTCGGCGTCAGGGCCGGGCGGAGCTTCGCGTACGGGAACCAGCAGTGAACTCCCCAACCGTAGTGGAGCAACGGAGCAGAGAGTGTCCGCTTATCCTCGCACATGATGACTTCGAGGGAGCGTTCCTGCCGATTGACGTCGTGAAAGGCGCGGACATTCGAGACAATAGACATCGTTTCGCGGCCGAGATCCTGCGGAAGCGTGGGCAAAAGGTTTCCAATGCCGACACACTCGCGCGGCCCGAGCTCAAGAAGGCCGTGCTCCTGCCCGAAGGCGGTCACCGTTTTGTTGGCGGTGAACTTGTTAAAGTTGGCAAGCCACACCACGATAGAGTCGGTGCGCATCACAGGCTCGGACACATGTCGCTCGATGGAAAGCGCCCAAGACCTTCCGTCCTTGTCGATGTCCCATTCTGAGAGCGCAATGCTCCACGGGATGACCACCCGCTCGATCGGCAACGTGAACTGCGCGACGACCGCCTTCCCTACCCCCTTGAGAATGAACTTCTGTGGCACGCCTCTTGGCATAAGCGCGGTAGGTCGAGCTTCCTGCACCTGTATATTCACTGGCGTATCCCCCTACTTCAAAAACAGCCTAAAACACTATACTATAGCTTACAGAAAATGCAACTCCTCCACACTTCTCGCGGAGTAACGGCAATAAACAACTAGTAGCGAGACCACGTTCTTGCATGTGGGGTTTACTCCGTAAGGTAGCAAATAACTGTCCTATAGGACAGTTATTTGCTACCAGAAGATATGTACTTTTGGCTGAAGGCGACTAAGTAGAAAAAGAAAAGCCGTCGGAATGTACTCCCGGCGGTTTAGTCTTCATAGTCTTATTTTTTCTTTCGCCTTTGGAAACCATGTTCGACAAAGGCTCGAAAGGTGTAGGACAACCCCACGGCGGCGCTTGCGACGCACAACAGAAACCACGCTATCGCCGGGTACAAAGAATAGAATCGATTTGTCCCCACAAGACCTTGCCAAATGGAGGAAAGGCTCAGAAGGATTCCGAAGAGGCCAAAAAACCACAGCCCATAGACCACATAATGACCGAGGGGGTTAAGACCCTCCGTGTCAGGCAACAGCATGTTATGCGAGCTGCTCTTGCCGGCGGCGCAGGTGCACCGACAAAGGCTCGATGACCCATTTGCCGGGCGGATAATTCACGGCCGCCGGCCCGGGGCGCGACCCGAGTATCAACAAGCCGATAACAATCGTTCCTGCGGCCGTAGCGGCGAACTTTAGCAACGACAGCGCCAGCGGCGGCTGTCGAGGCGAAATGACTACATGCATATGTGGCTCCCCTATCTGTCCGAGGAACACGATACCCGAACGTCTTTGTTATCGCAACGACTTCACCTACTCCAAACATGATTACGATTTTCAAATACGTATAACTTCAGCTATAGCTTAAGTTACGCGTATCTGTCACTAAGCATCTACCGCAACGATTTCGCAAATGAAAAACCGCCGACGTGTGTGGCGGTTATTGAGACAGACCGGGGAGATTGAGGAGCAAACTGGCCGAAACGTAATAGCATGCGAGCCAGTAAGCAGTTCCCGCAAGAACGAGCGTGCGGGTCATTTGACTGCGTAGGAGCCGAACAAAGCTCCGTCGAGCGTCTCGCCCGCCTTGAGGTTCGGAAAGATATCGCGCGCGATGGTCGCCGTCGCCTGTTTTCCGAGTTCCAAAATAAATTTCGGCACGCCGGAGAAACAGGGGCGCTCTGCATAAACGAAAGTCTCCGCGCCGACGGTGATATTCACATGACCGGGCTGGGTTGGGTGATTTTCAACGCCCAACACCCGCACCACTTGGCCGGACGGCTTTGCACACGGACGCATCTTCAATGCTCCTTTTAATGAATGCGGGATTCTCCCCGCCGTGCTACCTAGAAGTAGGTTAACACAAGAACTCAAAAACGTCCAGGTTTCCGTCTGCTTCCATGATTATCGATTCCTATAAATCCAGCTATAGCTGAAAATATAAGAGTTTATCTTAACGATTTCGCCGTGGTGTACTCCCCCACCTTGGTGCGCAGAATATGGAGCGCGAGCGCGGGAACGCCCATGGATTGCCCGAGGCCGTGGGCGATGGAGCGGGCATAGGTGCCCGAGGTGCAGGAAATCCGCACGGTGGCGCAGGGAAATTCGCGCGTGCCGGCCGCGCGCAGTTGGCGTTTCCAGAGGCGTATTACTTCATCCTGCCTAAAATCGCCGTTCACTTTATTGACCCCCTCTTCGATGTACGCAAGCAAGTCCGGCTCTGTTACTTTGTACGCGACTTCAAGTACCGCGTCGTGAATGGTTACGGTGCGGCTCGGCATGACCAAAGAACCGAGCGAGTTGTTGCGCGCCCACTCGAAGAGCGACTTTCCTTCCACTGTCTTCGAGGAGAACGGCGGATATTCCTGCTCCACCGCGCCGCGAAATTCAGCGAGCCCTTCGCGGATGGCCGCGGGTGTTACGAGCGATGCGTCGCCGTTTTGTATCACCTTGCCAAGCACGTCGTAGGTATCGGTCGCGAAGCCGAAGAGAATATCAAGCACGTACTCCTTTTCAAGATTAAGAAACTCCTCGCGGCGCTTGTTGGCCGAGCCCACGAGCGCCACCAAAACGCCTTCGGCCATGGGGTCGAGTCTGCCGGCGTAGGAAAGAACCTCCAGCGCATACTCCGGTTTCTGCACGCGCAGACGGTCCAGGCGCTCCAGAGGCGTTTCCCCGGGTTTTTTGTAGAGGTTAAGGATTTGTCCTCCGACGAATTTTTGCTTTTGTAGTGAGTTCGCCACGGTCTTCAAAGTCCGTTACAATATACCCGTTGCGGGTGAAAACCCCAAATAACAAGCACCAAATCACAAATAAATCCCAATGTCCAAAATTCAAAATATAGTGCCTTATTTTTTGAATTTGAGATTTTGAAATTATTTGGAATTTGAGATTTGTTATTTGAAATTTCGCACTACCGCCAAAATCTGTATGTCCGACGACCTCAAGCCAACAAAACGAGCTAAGCTTCCCACGGAAGCCTACAAAGGCGTGCGCGACTTCTACCCTGAAGACCAGGCGTTCCTGAATTACTTTCTCGATACCTGCCGCCGCTTCGTGGAAAAGATAGGCTACGTGGAATATCACGCGTCCATCCTCGAACCCGCGGAACTCTTCAAGAGCAAGGGCGCGGAGAACGAGGAAATGGTCAATGAACAGACCTACACCTTCACCGACCGCGGCGGCCGGGAAGTAACACTGCGCCCGGAAATGACGCCGACCGTCGCGCGCATGGTGGCCCAAAAGCGCCGCGAGCTCGGATTCCCTTTGCGCTGGTATTCCCTGCCGAACGTCTTCCGCTATGAGCGCCCTCAGCGCGGGCGTCTGCGCGAGCACTGGCAGCTCAATGTAGACCTCTTCGGCTCGCACTCGCCCTATGCTGATGCGGAGATGCTCGGCATCGCGTACGGACTCATGTCCGCCTTCGGAGCACAGGAATCAGACTTCGTTATAAAGGTGGGCTCCCGCACGTACCTCGATTCGCTGGCGAAGAGTCTCAGCCTCTCCGATGAACAGCACAAAAAACTGCGCCATCTGCTCGACGCCAAAGATAAAATGCCCGCGACCGAACTGAAGGCCGGACTTTCCGAACTCGGCCTTATGCCGGAGCAGATATTCTCCGCTCCGCCGCCGGAGGGTATCGCCCGTATGATAGCTGAGTTCAGCGACGCCGGCATACGCAACATCGTCTGGGACCCTTCAATCGTCCGCGGTTTCGATTACTACACCGGCATGGTGTTCGAGGTGTTCGATACCAATCCGAAGAATAACCGCTCGCTCTTCGGCGGCGGACGCTACGACAACCTGACCGCGCTCTTCGACGACGAGCCCATTCCCGGCATCGGCTTCGGCATGGGCGACGCGACTATCCGCGACTTCCTTGAAGTGCGCGGGTTGCTTCCGGCATACCAGCCGCCGACCCACCTCTACATCGCGATTCCCTCCGCGGAGCTAGCGGGGAAGGTACAGCCCTTCGCGGCGGAATTGCGCCGGCAAGGCGTCAACGTGGCCGTCGATTTCGGCGAGAAAAAGCTGGCGGAGCAGATAAAAGCGGCGGCGAAGCACCACATCCCCTACCTTATGGTTATGGGAGAGAACGAGCTTGCCTCGGACTCGTTCACCATCCGCAATCTGGAGAGCGGCAAGGAGCAGAAGCTCTCACGCGAACAATTGGCCTCATTTTTCCTGAATTTGCCTTAGAGCATGTTTGAAAACCCCCCTGCCTGCGACGTGCGTTTTCGGACTGCGCCGCACTCGCCTCACCCTCTATGTGCCACAGGCACATTTCGGGTTCCGACTCGGCGGCTCGCCTTCGAAAACGCGCGTCTCAGCTCGGGAACCCCGATTTTCAAACATGCTCTAGTTGTCAGTTATAGGTTGTTTGTTGTAAGTTAATGTAATGCGACGCATTACATTTGACATCGAAACGCAGGGAGAATTCACTGGAGGCATCGCCAATCCCGCGACGCTCGACCTCTCGGTCGTGTGCATTCATGATTCCGAGACGGACGCCTACACCTGCTACGAAAAACATGAGCTTGCTGAGCTGTGGCCGATACTGGAGCGCGCGGACATGCTCATCGGCTACAACTCCGACCATTTCGATATTCCCATTCTCAACAAATACTACGCGGGAAATCTGGAGAGCATAAAAAGCCTCGACCTGCTGAAAGAGGTAAAAAATGTCCTGGGACGCCGTCTGCGACTCGACAGTCTCGCCGAAGCCACGCTCGGCAAGAACAAGAGCGGCAATGGGCTTGAAGCTCAAAAATGGATGAAGGAGGGACAGATGGATAAGGTGAAAGCCTACTGCATCGACGATGTGCGCCTCACCAAAGAGCTCTACGACTACGCCCGGGCGAACGGCAGCCTCAAATACAAAGACTACGAGGGTGTGCGCGAAGTAAAGCTCAACACCTCGTCCTGGGAGAGCCGAAACGGCGCCTCCACCCTCACCCACACCCTGCCGTTTTGACTGATAACCTATAACTGATAACCTATAACCACCGAGCCCCACCCACACACATTATTCTTTATAAGTAATTAGTTTGTATGAAATCACAATACGCGCTTCCCATTACCATCGTCGTCGCCGGCATTCTCATCGCCGGAGCAATTTTCTTCGTCGCGCAGAAACCTTCCGGCTCTTCCGGCGGCCCCCAAGCCTCCGACACGACGCCGGTACCGCCGGTCAACTCGAGCGACCACATCGTCGGCAATCCCCAAGCATCGGTCGTCGTCATCGAATACATGGACCTCGAGTGCCCGTACTGCAAGGTGTTCGAAGGGACCATGCAGCAGATCATGAACTACTATGGACCGACCGGAAACGTTGCCTGGGTTTCGCGTCCGATGCCGCTCTCCCAGATACACAAGAAAGCGGCCACAGAGGCCGAGGCGGCCGAATGCGCGGCGGAGCTCGGCGGCAATGCGGCGTATTGGAAATATACCGATGGCGTCTTCGCCATAACTCCCGGGTCGGACGGCCTGGACCTCAACCAGCTGCCCGTCATCGCCAAGAATATCGGGCTTGATGTAACGCAATTCAACGTCTGCCTCGCCAGCAACAAATACGCACCGAGGGTCAAGGCCAGCTACGATGGCGCGGTGGCCGCGGGCGCCCAGGGTACGCCGCACGTCGTGATTACCACCAAGGGCGGCGCGTCACTCACGCTTGAAGGCGGCCAGCCGTACAGCTCCATGCGCGCGGCCATAGACCAAATGCTCACGGCCGCGGGCGTTACTGCTTCCTCCACCTCGGCGCAGTAAAAATATAAAATAGGAAACCCGCACACCGTTTCTGGCGTGCGGGCGTTCCTCATTCTTAATTCGTTAGACTTCGACGATTCCTTGCGACCCGATTCGAGCCCGTTGGGTCAGTTCCGTGGACAGGCTCACTAGTTCCGGTGAAGCTTCCCAAGCCTCAACATGTCGTCCTGTGAAGTGGAAATCGTGTCGGCCGGGCTCTCTTTCTGGACAGCCCCACACCCACACGAATGCGCGAATTACTTTCCACAACCCCCAACCGCCTTCGTGGGTGATGACCATCTCGACTTTCACACTGGGACGGACGTCCCCAGCAAGCTGTAAAGTGGTGAAGTATCCGTTGAACTCCGCCTCGCAGGCCGCTTCCGTATGGAAGTGGTACTGGCGAATCCAGCTCTTTGCTTCCGGCACGAAGGACTTGCCGTACTTGATTCGAGTTTGGGTGAAAAGAATTGGTCCCTTTCCTATATCTTTCTCGAGCATGGCGCGAACCATCTCGGTGATGTAGGAATCCGTAACTGACGTTCCAGAGCGTCGTTTGCCAAACATAGTCCACCTATCTCAGGTGTACGGTGCGGAATGCACACGCAACTGCCCTCTCGGCAGTATTCTCTCAACAACTTTTTACAAAGAGAATACTGCCGAGAATTAAGAATGAGGGTGTAAAAGAACGTTTACTATTATACACCCGCGCTTGATTTTTGTCAAGTAAAAACCCCCTTATTCATCAGGTCTAAAATGGGCATCATATTCTTCACGCGCCAAATTAATGCGATAAATATCGAATGAATTCTCCCCTTCAAACATGTCGGAGGGATTGGGCAGGAATACCTTCATGTGCATCAGCGCCGCCGTCGCGTCGCGGATAAGGCGGTTGAAAATGATGAACTCCTCGCGAAAGGTGCGGAAGTCTATGACGTGGCGCCGCATTTGGCTTGAGCCGTCGGCATTCCGCGATATTTTGCACTCCTGCACGATAAAGCGCCGCACCGGTTTGTGAAAGGTTTTTTTGACCGTGTAGTAGTTGAAAATTGCCTGGAGCACGAACAGCGACTTATCGCCCCGGGTTGGACTCCATGCGGAGACGAATTTGTGGTCAACAATATCCACTCCACGCGGGTCGACCTTTGAGACAACGACGAGGTCGGACACGGCCTTGATGGGAAGCGACAATCCTTCGACGTCGACCGTCGCTTTGACCTCAACCCCGAGCACGTTCCAGCGCGGCGGCCGCGCGAGGTAGAACTGAGCAGCCTGCAGGTATTCCCGCTCCATATCCAGGCGCTTTTTTTTCTGTGCGGCGCGCGACCTCGCTTTGCCGAAGCTAAGCTCGAAGTCGGGCACGTCCCGCAGATACTCGAGCCCGAGTTCGATAGCACCCTCTTTCGGCGTGCCGCCGTAAAAATGCTGGAGCGCCAGGTGTGCGGCGCGGCCGATGACGGAGGCGGGTGAGGACGGCGTGTCGTATACCTGCTCAATGTAGCGCTTATGCCACGCAAGTGGATTACGCAAAAAGGACATGAGCGAGGAGTGGCTCCAATGCTTGATGGGCAGGGATTTCACCGATTTCTTGCGCGCCATCTTCACATAGTAGCAAAACCAAAATCCATTGCACTCCACCTGTCTTGTCCGCTTTGTGCCGATGCAACCACACACAACTCATATACGCGTACTATACGCTATAGCGCATAGTACGCGTATGTCCGTAACAATCACACGCTCCCGTTTGCGTCGCTGGTCCGGCGAGCAGATCAAACGGGTTGCGTTTTTCATGCGACTAGGCTACAAAAGATACGGAAAGGTCTTATGTAGGAGTGCGTGCAATGCTTCTTCAGTGGGCGCCCGCTGCCGCGCTTGTCGCGCTCGTCGGGTTTGGTATATGGTGCTTTATTCACGACAATCCTCAGAAGAGGCGGCGAAACAACGAGGAAGTTTTGCGTGAATACGGCCACGGCAACAGAGCTCAACCCCCGCCTGCGTAGGCGTGGGGTTTTTCCTTTGTTACCAGAGAAGCGGGTATCAATCCGGCAAAATTTCGCATGTGCGAAATTTTGCCGGATTCGCGATTGAGAAGCTAGTAACTTCGAAGGCGCTTCGCTTTATCGTGAGTACGAATGCGCTCTAACGCTTTCGCTTCTATCTGTCGGATGCGCTCGCGCGTGACGCCGAATTTCTTTCCCACCTCTTCAAGCGTATGGTAAATGCCGTCCTCAAGGCCGTGGCGGAGTTTCAATATTTCGCGCTCTTTCGGCGACAGGTCGTTGAGTATCTCCCCCATCTGGTCAGCGAGAATGCGGCGCGCCACGTCCTGGTCCGGAGAAAGTATTTTGTCGTCTTTTACGAAATCGCCGAGCACTGACTTGCCGTCGTCGTCGTCGGAGCCGACCGGGCTTTCGAGCGACACCGTGTCCTGGTCTATCTTTTCTATCTGGTAGATTTTCTCAACATCAACGCCCATCTCAAGCGCTATTTCCTCCGCCAACGGGTCGCGTCCGAGGTCCTGGGAAAGGCGGCGCGATACCTGCTTGTATTTGGCGATGGTCTCCACCATGTGCACGGGAATGCGAATGGTGCGGCTCTGGTCCGCAAGCGCGCGGGTGATGGCCTGGCGTATCCACCACGTGGCATAGGTCGAGAATTTGTAGCCTTTGGTGTAGTCGAATTTCTCCACCGCCTTGTGAAGGCCGAGGTTGCCCTCCTGAATGAGGTCAAGGAGTGTGAGGTCCGGACTGCGGCCGACGTACTTCTTGGCGATGGAAACCACGAGGCGCAGGTTCGCGCGCCACAGCAGGTTCTTGGCTTCGATGTCGCCTTCCGTGATGCGCTTGGCGAGGTCGCGTTCCTGCTCGCCGTTGAGGAGCGGGTACTTCCCTATCTCGCGCAGATACATCTGGATGGAATCGTACTGGGAGTCCGAGCGCGAGTAGCCCGCCTCCGGAGCCTCTTCATTGGCGTCGAGCATGCCGCCGCCTTCGAGCACGTCTATGTGCGCGGTGGAGAGGCGTTCATTGAGCTCCTCGAGGAACTCCAGGTCGCTCTCGATGGTTGGGAAAAGCTTCAGAATGTCGTCGTAGGTAACGAAGCCGCGCTCGCGGCCCCGAGCCATAAGCTGGGCCGCCTTCTTCTCCTGCTCCTGGACCTTCTTTTGGAGCTTGGGCGACAGCTTTGGGGCGGACGCTTTCGCCGCCTTTTTAGAGATTTTTTTCTTGGGGGCAAGCTTCGCGCGGCGCTTTGCGGCGGCCGCCCGGAACGCCCGAGCTTTCGCGGGCGCGCGCTTAGCCGCTCCTTTGGAGCGGCTTTTTGAGGAGGATTTCTTTTTTGACTTGCGGGATGGCATTACCGTTTGGTGCACAGCATACCTTAAAAAATACTGAAGAACAAGTGCGGTTTGCGTGAAGAGGGGGAATCTGCCGCAGAGATACGCCCCTACTTGCGCATATCCTGCCGGCGCCTGGAGAGGCCGGAGAGTGTTCTCATAAGTGCGTCCGCCTCGGCGGCGTTGCCCTGCGCCTCGGCGGCATGCAGGGACTCCCGCGCGGCCCGGATATCCGCTTCCAGGAGCTCGCGCTCAATGGCGTCAAAAAGGCCGCCGGACGCGACCGCCTCATCCTCCCCCATCCGGTCGAACTCAAAGCGCAACCGTTCTGCTCCATCTTTCATACGCGCCCCTATGTCCGCGAGGCGCGCTGACCCCATCAGTTCCGCGAGCCGCTTGTGCACGGGCGAATCTGCTTTGAAATGGAACAGGAGCATGGCCGCACTGCTCTCAAGCGTCGAATATAAAGGACCGTCCTTTATGGATGAGGCGACCTCCTCGGCATATAAAGGACGGTCCTTTATGGAAGCCTTCGAGACCTCCGAGCGCACCGATTCTTCTGAAATCCGGAGTTTCTCCGCGACCAGTTTTATGAAATGCTCCTGGTCTATCCGGCTGCCGATTGCGGCGACGAGCGGCAGCACCTGCGACTCCACTGTCTTTTTGTAAGCGCGCTCATCGCGCGCGGAAGGGCGCAGGGCGTCTAGGAAAAACTCCACGGCCGTCCGCGAA
>ORJL010212145.1_pt1 | contig 12909 bp, 14 predicted proteins | sample 1779941 | NCBI WGS metagenome assembly ORJL01 (sample SAMEA104232317, study PRJEB22302) | groundwater metagenome | biome: forest; feature: aquifer; material: groundwater | place: USA | collected 2011-08-07 | depth 5.8 m
CACACTGGCGTGCACTGGTTTCCCAGTCGGTGGGCAGCAGTCGTTTCACGATGTCCCAGTCCGTCGAAATGATTTCGTCGCGCATGGGCGCGAGCATAAGGCATGATAAAATGAGAATGCAATATTACGTTAGCGCCTATGGGGGGTAATCCAGAGCTGGCCACTATGACAAGGCCGGTAAAAGCTGGGTTGTTCACCAAGCCTCCGGCCGTCACACTGGTGCCATCGATCTGGCCGTCGGCGTTTAAGGTGAACGTTGGGCTAAACTTGCGATAGTCCCGGCCTCGCAGGGCAGCCAGGCCGGAATCAGTCCAGCGTATCAACGCTCTGACACCGCCAGTCACCAGATCGTCGCCAGCCCATCGCAGCGCCTGAATCCAACCGGCCGCCTTGCCGCCCTCATGGTTAAAATCGATGTGGGGTTCCTGCCCGCCCGCGCGAATTGCTGCGATCGAGGATTGGAGGCGCCGAGCTGTTTCGGCGGTGATCAGGAGCGATAGGGTCTTGGAGACTCCGCCCGTCGTCTTCGCGGTGATCGTGTGCTCCCCAGGCGGCAGATACTGGATCTCCGATGGGATTGTCCCGTTGCTTCCTACGATTGCTTGACACTGGAACTCATTCATAACTCAGAACTTAAGCAAAATGTGGCCACATTTCGCGTCCCGCCCATCCTGGGAGGGATACCAACAGTGCTTTGGCCGTGAACGCTCATCCGTCGAAGCCCTCGCCCAGGTCGCTCCTTAACTCGCTGGCAGTTTTCCGCATCTCCTGCACATTCCGCAGGAGCACCGCGAATTGTGTGTTTAGCTTCTTCAGCTCATGATCCATGCTTCGCGTCGAATCAAAGCCTCCGCGATACAGCCCAATGCGCGCCAAAGCGTCTGCTTGTGGCATGCCGCCGAAGCCCCGCAGCATCGCATTCGAAACGCCTGCGCGACTCTTGGATGCCTCTTTCATTGCCGCCTCAAGTGGGGATTCCCCCTCAGCATCCGGCCTATCGGGCGGTCGGTCAGGTTTAAGCGCAATCGCTGTTAGTTCGTCCGCCATGTCGGAGGACAACTTGTCAACCGCCTGCCCGGCCATAACAGCCCCACCGATGCCGCCTCCTCCCCAGATGTAAGCTTTCAAGGCGGCGTTGGCTGTGCTCATTCCCGTCACCACTTCATCCGCAAAGGTCACCGCGTCGCTGTCCGGGCCGGCTATGGCTTTTCTGGCGTGCAGTTTGAGGAGGACTAGCTTGTCATCAGCCCCCTTGATTTTCTGAATGATATCCTCCTCAATTGCTAGCCCGAGTCGCTTGAACTCGTCTTTCAGGTCTGCAAAACCTTCCTTGAAAGCGGGAAATAATGCGTTGACATTGCGTCCCATCAAAACGGTCAAATCGACCTGTTGCTTCAAGGAGAGATTCCCCTCACCGACACGCTTTGCGATCGCGTCAAACCCCTCTTCGGCGTTTTTAAGGTTCGTGATCCCTAATCCGGCAAACATCTCCTTAATATCCTCATTCCCTCCTTCCGCTTTTCCGAGCGCCTGTTTGAGCCTCCGAAACGCGCCGGTCATGTCCTCAAGATTGGCCCCCGTGATCTCGGCTGCGTAGCTCCAGGCCTGCAGCGTGTCCGTATTGAGTCCCACCTTCTTCGACAGATCCCCCATATGAGCGGCAAACTGGAAGGTCTCACGGGCGGTGCTGGCGATCGCATACCCCAGGGCAGCAGGGCCGAAAAACTGCATGGCCTTCGTCCCGATGCCATTGATCGCGTTGGCCACGCCCTGGAGTTGTGCCCCAGTCTGCTTGGCTCCGTCCGCCTGGATTCGGATCCCAATTTCCTTCACGAGTTCCCTCCCCGGCGTTTCCGCAGCTCTTCCATAACCTCCCGGTCTCGCTCGGTTATGAGGTTGAGATTCCCTTGCGAAGCAAGCCACGCGCAATGCTCCCAAATAGCCTGCGCCAGAGGCGTATCCAGAGCGTCCGAATCTGACTTGTTCCAGTTCACCGCCAGCGACATTTTCAGCATCAGGAGCGGTGGTATCCCAGAGTCAGATGCTGTGGCGTTTTCATCCTTCCAGAATTGCGGAACCGAATTCGCCTCGCCCAGATACGCCGCCCAAAGCAATTCCCGGTAGGGGATCCGCACGCGACATATCGCGATGTAAGCCGCCATCCAACGCACCCACCATCGCGCCAGCCATCCATCGATCCCATGCGCCGCCTCCCGCCAAGGCCTCGAACAGATCCACAGCCCCACCAGGAAGTCCCCACGCCCTGGGGCTCGATCACACTGCAGGCCCGGTGCATACGGGCTCCCAATCCGTTGCAGGAGCAATGCGTGCCCGAGCGTGAGCGGCTGCAGGACACGTCCAAATATCCAGAACCGTGTCGGGAGGCATGCCTGAGAGTAGGTGATCATATCGCTTGAAACTGGAGCCGGACCTTACCTCAAAGCTTCGGCAATGCCTTGCGGGCCGTGTCCCAATCCTTGAAGGCCGCGAGTAATTGCTCCACTCGCCAAACGACCCCATTACAGGAGAATGACGAGCAAAACCGATAGTTATCCGCCGGGATGTTGAAGGCGCGATAGACCGTCAGCTCGCCCTCGTGGGCCCCAAGGAATCGCTTGCCTTGCTTGTGCGCGTCGTCGCCGTGTGAGTCATCCACGAACAGCGGACGAAGGTAGTTGATCACACGTGCATGGAACTCCTCGCGCGCCGCCTCCACCTCGTGCCGAACCTCCTTATTCGCCAGTTCATAAGCGGCGCCGAGCTCCTCGTGGCATTTCGCCAACCGCACCTCTAGGCGCCGCTTAGTTCCGGGAAGCAACGTTATCTTCAACTGCACATCAGCAACGATCTTCTGTTTCTCGGGGGGGATGTCATCGATAGGCGTGTCGCCCAAGAAGTCCTCGATTTGCTTTTGTAACTCGGGTCCTCGCTTCTCCAAGTTCGCGATTTCCTGCCGGATCTCGGCCTCGCGGGCCAGAAGTTTGGTCAATTCAGTGGTATTCACTTCGGTTCTTTCGTTGGTTCGTTCTGCTTGAGATGGTCAACCAGGGCCTGCGCCAGTGCCATCTTCCTTCTGATCCTACTTCGACCTGGTAACTGCGCATCCGCGCAGATTCTTTCCAAGTCCCGCATACTTACGGCCCATATCGGCCGTCCGATGGCCTCCGCCATCATCTTGCGTTGATAGAACTCGGGGGACTCCGACCAAACGGCTGAGTCCATGACCGCCTCAATTTTCCAGCGGGTGACAGGCGATCGGCAGCACTCCGCAGCGACGTTGCGCACCGTTGCATACGTCAACCCTGACGCCTTCGCTACCTCCCGTAGAGTCAGTCCGCGCTGAAGCAGGAGCACCTTGAAGAATCTCCCCGCATTTGAATCGGACGCGGCGGGCGTCCCCTTCAGTTTCCCTTGGCACAGGGCTGGCTCATCCACCAGAACGGTTGCGCGGAGAACTGCCTCCACCTTCCACCGTTTCACAGGCGAGCGGCTGCACTCTGCGACCGCGTCGCGCACCGTTGAACACCGCAAGTGCGTCGCCTTCACAACCTCTCGCAGCGTTAGCCCGCGCCTTCGCAGGAGCAGCTTGAAAAAGCTCCCCGCTTTCGAGTCTGGCTCTCTGTAGTTCTGAACGGTTGTCATGTGCCGTTGTGAGAGCACTGTGCACCTTACGAGTGCACAGTGCAAGATTTATTTTTGCGCGCGCTCAAGTAGTGGTAGGCTCCCGCCAATGCGCGTTTACAACCTGTCATCTCGTGAAGTCTCGATCTGCCGCCGGGCGAAAGAGGCCAGGGAGATGTTGGGCCTTACTCAACAAGCAGTTGCGGACCGGCTTGGCCTTCCACTGTCCCGTGTCAAAATCTATGAGAACGCAAGAGCTCCGCTCAGATTCGACCTGGCTCTTCGGCTGTGTCGCCAGTTAATCATCAGTGAGGAATATTTGGCCACTGGCGGCCATGAGGAGCAGCGGCGCGCGCTGAAGGACCACAACATTGTGATCCGAAGCGCTGGGGACGATTACTTTTTCCATACTCCCTTCTTGCCGAGACAGTGCATGGATCTGGCCTCCGAGGAAGTCTACAAAGATATCCCGCCGGGAACTCCATTCTCAAGCGCGTACAATAAGTTCCTCGCCCCGGTTTACACGCGTCTTGTTCACCAGCATGCCTTCCAGCCGAGAATCGTGTTTCGAGACTCCGACGATGATGCTCTCTTCATCGATTACTTCTCCGTCGTCTTGGCACGGGAATTGAGTATGGTAGCAAACGAGGCGCTTCGGAGAAAGGAAGCGCCGCGTGTCTGCGTGCGTCGCTACTTCGCGAGTCTGTTGGGTGCCGAGTATTTGATTTTCATTCACTCGCAGGGTGGGCGCCTGACAAAGGAACAGGGCAATGGGTTCGCTCCCATCCGATCTATTTTCCGGGACGTCTTTGGTGGCGATCCCGAGACGCCATCCGCCAGCGATACGATAGTAAGTTCTCCTCATTCTTTAAAGCAATAAGAATAGAATCATCATCTTTCTCGAATTCCCGCTTGCGTTATATACCAGTGTAATATAGTCTCCCCCTGAAAGCCCCGGTAGTGCGTCAACACCGCCGGGGGAATCCGCATAACGTCAGATGAAATGTCAACATCATGCAGACCAAACAAAGAATAGGCACAACTGCCAGCGAGTCAAGTACATGGAAATCTCCGACCAACTCAAGCAAACCCGCGCGAAGCTTGGACTCTCCCAGAGCCAAGCGGCCCGAGCCTGGGGACTCAACGTCCACACTCTCCAAACCTGGGAGCAAGGCGTCCGCAGACCTCGCGGCCTCGCCCTCGCCCAGCTCCAAACCATCCTCGCCAACGCCCTCAGCGAGTCAACAGCCGGGACCGTCGCCCCAGCAAAAAAGCCCAGACCCCGCAAGTGATCCAGGCTTTTTCTTCAATCACCTTGCCCGCCATGTGATCGAGACCCTCCCTGAGTCCGTATCCGAACGGGAGGCAATCCTGAGCGACCTCGTCGGTTTAACTCCCCGCTCCCATCCCCAGTACAACTTCATCAGTGATTTGCTCTCAACTCTCCAAGAGCACCGGGCGATCGAGCGGGAGCTCCCGTTCCGGATAGGGGAGCCCGCAGACAAGAATTACGAACTCGCGCCCGACGACATTCGGCGAAAATGCGCCCAGGTCCACAATCGCCCTGTCCCCCAATCGGTCCGTCGTCTGGGTATTCTCTGCGACATCCTTGGCGATAATCCTGATGTCGGCCCTGTGCGAGAGGCTTACATGCGCCTCAGCGAGGCAAACGAGATGTTGGAGAAGATCACGCGCGAGCAGGGCAGGGGAGGTGCCCGATGAAAATGGATTTTGAATGGTTTAGCGGGGCGCAAGAGTTGTTGAATGAAGAGGGTGATTCCTGGGATGCGCAACAGCTCCGGCTCGCGGCTCGCGAATTTCTGCGGCGGAGGCGCCAGGCGTTGGCCATGGCTTCGTTCCTTGAAGACGATCGCTCTTCGGGTCGCGGATCAATGGGACGAGGAAGGCATGCCCCGAAGATCCGAAAACGACCGCCGTTGCTCCGCGGCCTCGTAAAATTCGCCGCTGTGTGGACTGCAAAAACATGGCGTGACCTTGCTCGCAGTTTGAGGCTAGACGCCGATCTGATGCTGGAAAGAGCGGCGGCCCTCGATAAGCGGCCTGAGACTGCCCAAGAACCAAGCGAATACAGATATCCTCGGGGATTTGACAGCGACACGAAGGGCGCTCACATACAACGCCCCTTACGCTACCAACCTCCTGGGCCTTCGGCTCGAAACTGACCCATGCACGCGCCCGCGCCGTTGGCTTCGCGGCTGGCGGCGCGGGGCAACATCCGCCATGAAAGAAGAATCGGCCAGTGCATCCTCCCCGCATCCGTCTTGCAGGCCCTCCGCAGCGTGGCTGCACCCGCCGCGTTTTCGATACCGCCATGACTCCTGATCCCGCTTTCTCTCTTCCCAAGCCGATCATCCTCACCCCGGCGCAGTTCGGGCACCGTATCGGTCTGTCCGCGGACACCATCTGCCGTTACATCCGGTCCGGGGCAATCCCGGCCCGGTTCGTCCCCCGCCCGAGCCCACGCAAGACCCAGATCGACTTCGCCGCCCTCGATTGGTTCCTCGCCGAGTGTCGGCGCCAGCGCCGGGCACGGCATCACGAGGGTCGGATGGTCCTCAGCGAGATGACCTTTGCCGACATGACGGCACTCGCAAAGGAGATCATGGCTCGCGGCTTCAGTGAAGATGTCGCCCTCAAAATCGCCTCCAGACTCGACGTCATTGAGGAAGAGACCCCCGGCGGCAAGTGGGTCATCCGCGACGACAGTGGGTCTGTTATCGCCATCATCGACCCGGTCTGAACGCACGAAGGCACACCGAGCTCGCTTAACGGTCATGATGGAGCCCAACGAGACACACGAGGTTTATCTTGAACTCATACGCCGCGGTTTCAGCCCCGAGATGGCGGTACAGATCGCCGCCAGCGTTGACATTGTGGAGGAAAACGCCGAAGGCAAATGGGTCATCCGCGATGACGAGGACAAGATCATTGCCATTATCGACCCGATCTGACCCGTGCCCGTCCTGCCGGATGGTCGCTGACTATGATGGACCCCGACGAAATGGACCTAGCTGCCGTGGAACTTGGTTAGACATGGATATTCACCAGAGCTGGCGGATGACATCGCCTCCCGTCTGGATACCATCGGGATCGCCCCCGAAGGCAAATGGGTCATCCACGACGATGATGGCAGGATCATCGCCGTCATCGACCCCCTCTGAGCCTGGCCGTCCCGGCGACGCCGGGCTTCCAAGGGCCGGAGCGCGCGGCTGTGTGCGGACGCCCCGCACTCGCGCCGCGCCCCGATCAGCCCGCCAATCTGCCGCGCTTCAAGCCAAGGGGGGCAGGGGAGGCTTGCTTACCCGGTCCTGCCAGCCAAACCGGCCAACGCCGTCTTCCTGAAAAAACCGCATTCCCGTCGATTTGTCCGACCTGATAATTTGTCCAGCAAAGGTCGGACAATTCTGCAAGGCGTTGATTTCGAGCAGCTTACGCAAAAGGCCGGACACCTGGACAAATAGGTCGGACACCGGCCCTGCCCGACATTCATAACCCCTTGTCCTTCAGCGTCTTTCACCGTCTCTCAGCATCCTTCAACGATTGGACAAGTTATGGGCAAAGGCGCAGCGCAGTGCTGCGGGGTTGCGGTTCGCATCTCGGGGAAACTGAATATAACAAACATTGTGCGAAATAATGGCATTCCATTCCTGCTTAATATCCAACCCGCCCGATGTCCAAAGCGATCCGAGATCCGTCCAACTCCGGCGCCTCTTTAGCTCTGCCAGCCGCCGCTCACTTGCGTCGCTCTTAATCCTGGCCCCAGCCGAACCGGCCGCCCATCGGCCAATAGACCAGCAGATAACGTCCGGTCACGTTCTCCTGCGGAAAGTCCCCCCAAGTCCGTCCATCGAAGCTGTTCATCGTGTTGTCACCCATGACCAGGAAATGTTGCGGGCGTACATGGAATTCGCTTTTTTCCCTCGCAAACAGCGGCGCCAAGCCGGAGGCCACTCCGCCCTCCTTGCGGGCAACGTAATCGTTGACATGCCCGGAGTACCGGTTCTCGATCGGTCGGCCGGAGAAGCTGTACACGTTTTCGAAGTGAGGTGTGCTCGCGTCCAACCGGCGCCCTTCAATGACGAGGTGGCGGTCATTGCCGATGCGCACCCGCTCGCCTCCCAACGCCACCAAGCGCTTGATGAAGTGGGTTTCCTGGCGGAGCGCCGGAACACCCTGGGTCTCGAAGACGATGATCTCGCCGCGTTGGGGTCGCCGGAAGTTGTAGGTGAAACGGTCCACCAGCACGTGGTCCCCGGCGTTGACAGCGAGTCGAACGATGTCGTCGCCAGCCTGAAACCGGTGCTGGGGCTTCACCCCGGCGTCGAACAGAAACAGGTGGTCGGGATTTGTGCCGGTGGGATTGGGCAGGTCCCTGGGCGGAAACCAAATGGTGTAGGTGGTGTCGCCAACCTGGAACAACTGCTTCGTGAGGAACGGGAATGCACGCACGAAAGGGGCGATCGGCTGAGGCGGATCGATACGGACCAACTCCCCAGGGGCTCTGGCGACGATGTGGTAATAGACGCGGCCGAGGAAGCATCTCTCGAAGAGCCTTCTGAGCGTTCCTGGTATCTGGACATCGCGCCTCTGACGCAGATCTTCGAGGGTGATTCCGAAGAGGGTGGGCTGCATGGACCCGGTGGGGATCTTCATCGGCTGGAGGAAAAAGGTCTGCAGCGCCAGAACCACCGTGAGGGCGACCAGGAGCATCTCCAGCAACTCCCTCAACATGGATTTTGACGGATCGTAAAGCCACTTGTCGGACGTTTCCCTTAGAGCACGCATCCCTTCCCGCAGCCCCTCGGCGTCGCCGTCCGAACGCCAGCGCGCGCGCAGTTGGTTCAGGGCGTCCTGAACCGCGCCGGCATCGTCCGCAGCCAGCAAATCCTGCTGCGACTTGAGGAGGCTGGCAACGTGCCGATGCAGCTCCATCGCCTGCCGGAAGGTCCGCGAGGTGAGCCAGCGCCAGACCATAAACCCATTCTACCGATTTACGGGGCCGAAACGGCTGCTGAGCGGCCAGAAGACGAAGAGCGCCTTGCCGATCACTTTCTCGCGCGGGAAATCACCCCACGCACGGCCATCATGGCTGTTGAGGGTGTTGTCCCCAAAGGCCAGGTAGTGACCGGGCCGGACAATGAATGGGGTCTTCTCATCCGGAAACAGGGGCGCGATCCCCCTGCCGAGGACCTCCCGGCTGACAGAATCATTGACGTGGCCGGAATAGACGCTCTCTTGCGGCGGACCCGAGAAGGTATAGACGTTCTCGAAGTGCGGGGTCGAGGCGTCCAGCCGTTGCCCATTGACGATCACATGGCGGTCGTTTCCGATGCGGATCTCATCGCCGCTCAAACCGATTAGTCGCTTGATGTAGTGGGTGTCCTGGATGAGACCCGGGATGCCGGTGGATGTAAACACGATGGTCTCGCCCCTCTCGGGTCGGCGAAAGTTATAGGTGAGCCGATCGACGAAGAGCCGATCGCCATTGAGGATTCGCAGTCTGAAGACGGTTTCTCCCTTCTTTATTGGCTGGCCAGGGTGAACCCCGCACTGACCAACCAGGTGGTCTGGAGGAAACCAGACGGTATAAGAGTCCTCTCCCACGACGAACCGCTGGCGTTTGACAAAACCAAAGACCGTCTCGACGTCCGGAACCTTGAATACGCCGTCGGATTGAGCCACCCATTGGTGGTAGTCGATCCCCCGGAACCAATCGGCCACCCTGCCCCAGAATGGCGGGATGTCGCTCCCCGCATCCGTACCAAGGCTGGTGACCACGTTGCCGTAGAGCGTAGGCTGGGCGGAGCCGGAGGGGATCTTCATCGGTTGGAAGAAGAAGTTGAAGATCGTCATGATGAGCACCGCGCTGGCGAGAAACTCCTTGAAGTTCTCGCGGTAGCCCGCATTCGGATAGGGTTTCAGCCATTGCGTGGCGATCTTTTCCAGGCGGTCCGCGGCCCCTTTGAGGGTTTGGTCATCCTTCGAGGCTTTGAGGCTGACGTCAAACTCGTTGAGCGCGTTGCTGACCTCCACGAAGGGTTTCGGGGGAAGGACGTCGCGCTGATGGTTAAGAACGATCCAGACCTGCTTGCGCAGTTCACTGGCCTCTCGGACGGTTCGCGAGACGAACCAGCGTAGATTCATGGCAATGTTGGGGTGAGGGTCGGCACGTGACGGTTTCTCATGAGCGGCGGATCAGGCTTTAAGGACCTCGATGAAGGCCTCCTGGGGGATGTTGACCGAACCAATTGACTTCATGCGCTTCTTTCCTTCCTTCTGTTTCTCGAGCAGTTTGCGCTTGCGGCTGATGTCGCCTCCGTAACACTTGGCGGTGACGTCTTTCCGGAAGGCGCTCACGGTCTCCCGCGCGACGATTTTTCCACCGATGGCCGCCTGGATCGCCACCGCGAACTGCTGGCGGGGAATGACCTCTCTGAGCTTGGCCGCCAAGGCGCGGCCACGATACTCGGCTTTGCTCCGGTGGACAATGCAGGAAAAGGCATCCACGGGTTCGGTGTTGACAAGCATGTCCAGCTTGACCATGTCCGACACCTGGTATTGGCCGTGCTCATAGTCCATGGATCCATAGCCGCGAGTGATGCTCTTGATCCGGTCGTGGAAGTCGATCAGAATCTCATTGAGGGGCAGGCGGCAGGTCAGCATGACGCGGCGGGGGTCAAGAGTCTCCGTCTGATCCAGGCTCCCGCGTTTCTCGGAAACCAACGCCATCATATCACCGATGTACTCGTTGGGGCAGATGAGGAATGCCTTGACCGTCGGTTCGAGGATTTCCTCAATGTGATTGGGTTCGGGGAGAAATGCCGGGTTGTCGATCTGTTTCGTCTCTCCGCTGCAAAACTTCACACGATAGACGACGCTGGGATAGGTGGCGATGATGTCCAAGCCATACTCGCGGCGGAGACGCTCCTGGACGATCTCCATGTGGAGGAGGCCCAGGAAGCCGCATCGAAATCCGAACCCGAGGGCCACGGAACTCTCCGACTGATAGACGAAGGCGGAGTCATTGAGCTGAAGTCTGCCCAAACTGGCCTTGAGGTGCTCGTAGTCGGCGGTGTTGATGGGGTAGAGTCCGCTGAAAACCATCGGGTGGATTTCCTGGAATCCCGGCAGGGGCGGCGAGGGAATGCGCGCGTCCGTGAGCGTGTCGCCCAGCTTCACATCGCCCGGGCTCTTGATATTGGCCGTAAAGTAGCCAGTCTCGCCCACTTGGAGGACCTCACGAATGTAGGGTTTGGGGTTGAAGCTGCCCACTTCCTTGACCTCAACATTCTTGCCGGAGTGGAGCATCTTGACCTGCATGCCCGCCTTGAGTTCGCCGTTAAAGACGCGGACATGTGTAACAACGCCTTTGAACGTGTCGAAAAACGAGTCGAACAGGAGCGCTTGGAGAGATCGCTCGGTCGTCACTTTGGGCGGTGGGATGCGGGTGATGATGGCTTCAAGGATCTCCTCGATGCCGATGCCTTCCTTGGCGCTGGCGAGGATCGCGGTGTCTCCCGGAATAGCCAGGATATCCTCGAGTTGGACCCTGGCCGCGGCGATGTCGGCGTGCGGAAGATCAATCTTGTTGATGATCGGGATGATGGTGAGATTTGCCTTCATGGCCAGGTGCATGTTGGCCACCGTCTGGGCCTCAACACCCTGCGCGGCATCCACGATCAATAGGGCGCCTTCGCAGGCGCTGAGGCTGCGGGAGACTTCGTAAGAAAAGTCAACGTGGCCGGGAGTATCGATGAGGTTCAGTTCGTAGTCCTCACCGTTCCTGGCCTTGTAGAGCATCGTGACCGGGTGGGCCTTGATGGTGATGCCTCGCTCGCGCTCCAAGTCCATGGAATCGAGCAACTGAGCCTCCATATCACGATCGGCGATCGTGCCCGTGCGATGGAGCAGCCGGTCGGAAAGCGTGGTCTTCCCATGATCGATATGGGCGATGATACTGAAATTTCTTATGTGCGCTGTATCCATTTAAGACAATTCGCAGCGGTGCCGGGCTGAGAACTTGAGACCGGCCACTATTCTCCCGACCGGATCACCTTGTTCCTCGCGGCCCTGCCCGCGCGTCACTCGTGCCATTACCGAGCATAGCGATCCCGCCGGTGATGAAAAGACGAAACTGCGGTCCCGCAATCGGTGACCAGTGATCAGTAATCGGTGATCAGTAATCGGTGATCAGGGCTGAGGTGGGTCAGGTCACCGATGACTGATGACTGATGACTGATCACTGTTGGGTGACCGCCTCACGCATCTTCCTCACGGCGGCGCGGAGGTTGTGCTGCCCGAACAGGGCGGTGCCGCTCACAAACGTATCGGCTCCAGCCCGAGCGCAATCGACCGCCGTCTTGACGTTGATGCCGCCATCGACTTGGATCCGGTAAGCGAGGGCTTTCGCGCGCCGCCAAGCCGCAGCCTGTTGTATCTTCGGCAGACATTCCTCGATGAAGGCCTGTCCGCCAAAGCCCGGGTTTACTGTCATGACGAGAAGCATATCGATGTGCTTGAGATGGGGCTGAATGTTCTCGATGGCGGTCGGCGGATTGATGGCCAGGCCCGCCTTCAGCCCCATCGACCGTATCTTCCACAGCAGCGGAGATACTCGGTTAGCAAGTTCAACGTGGATTGTGATGCCGAACGCCCCCGACTTGGCGAAGGAATCCAACAGAATCTCTGGATTCGAGCACATCAGGTGCGCGTCGAACGGCATTCGAGTCACCGGGCGGAGCCTCCGCACCAAGTCCGGGCCGAACGAAATGTTGGGGACGAAGTGTCCGTCCATGATATCGAGGTGGAGCCAGTCGGCGCCAGCGCGGTCCGCTCTGAGCACCTCGGCTGCGAGGCGGCCATAGTTGGCGGCCAGGAGCGAGGGCGCGATGATCATCGGCCTGGGGTTCGCGATGGTTGGATGCATGGGAAAGTGCTACTCGACTGCGCTCGGCGTTTCTACGCGGAAGTCATGGTGGCGGAAACCGCAACTTTCGCCTTCGCCCGGAGGATTAGGGTATGACCTTGAACCGGCAGGCGGGAAACGAGGCGCGCGCGGGGCTGGCTCCCAGGACCGGTTCCCGGAAGGTAACGCATCAAGCGGTCACGGGGGCGGGAGTACCCAGCCCGGGTGGGAGCTTTGGGGGTAAAGGTTTGGGAATCTCCGGCAGGGATGTCACGGCTTGCGCTCCGGTGGGCGGGCCTGTCTGAGGTGGCGGCAACGGCGGGGTGAGTTTGCCCGTGCGCAGGATCTCCTCCACCTGGCCG
>ORJL011827471.1_pt1 | contig 12908 bp, 12 predicted proteins | sample 1779941 | NCBI WGS metagenome assembly ORJL01 (sample SAMEA104232317, study PRJEB22302) | groundwater metagenome | biome: forest; feature: aquifer; material: groundwater | place: USA | collected 2011-08-07 | depth 5.8 m
CGCAGGTTCCACAATGGCAAGTGGTATTACTTTTGCGGACTGGAATGCCGCAATAAATTCATGGCTGCCCCTGACAAATATACGCAGGGAGCACGGTGAATCTGTCCGCTGCTTTCCTGACCGCTCCAGCCGCTTGAAATGTGCGGCGCGTCTGAGGCGCTGAATGAAATTCGGGCTCAACATACCCACGGCGTCGGAAGGCTACTATTATGCGCCGCCATTCGCTAGTCCGGAGCAGCTCATTAATCTGGTGAAGATTGCAGACCGTTTAGATTATAAATCTGCTTGGGTAAACGAACGGTTTACTTTGCCCAAGCAGATTTCGATTTCAGGGGGCCATCAACCCAGTTTCTACGAAGTCCTGGTTACTCTCTCCTATTTTGCGCGGGCGACCGCACGCATATCTCTCGTGACAGGTGTTCTGCAGCCCAGCTTTCGGGAGCCTGTTCTATTGGCAAAGCAAGTGTCCACCCTGGACGTTTTCAGCGGCGGCAGGATGGTACTTGGAATGGGTAAGGGCGAAAACCGTCAGGAGTTTCAGGCCGTTAACCCTAGAAGGTCGAAAGCAAGTAGGGGCGCATTGCTGGATGAAACTCTCGAGGCAATGAAGCTACTTCTGGGCGAGGACTCAGCTACCTTCAGTGGCAGGTACCACGAGTTTCATGCTATTTCCATATGGCCTAAACCGTTGCAGAAACCATTCCCGATATACTTGGCAGGCAGAAGCAACAATCCCAACACGTATGCCAGGATAGCCAGGTGGTGCGAAGGCTGGCTTTTGCCAATTTCCAGTTCACCGGATGACGTCAGGAATCTAAGGCACGCGCTCATTCCGATGTTAGAGAAAGAAGGTCGAACCATTGAACAAGTGGACCTGGCTGCGGCCACCATTCTTTACCTGCACAAGGATCGAAACAAGGCGGTGGAGCGGTTCCGGAGCAGCAAGATGGTGGAGTTTACGGGAAGGAAGAGCATTGAAGAATTCGCTGAAATCGCTCCAATTGGCACAGTGAACGATGCTATCGAAAGAATAGGCAAGCTTCAGGAAGCGGGTGCCACGAGCTGTATAGCCATCAAGGTGCCGGTGGACAGCTACAGCGAACTGGAAGAACAGGTCCAGATGTTCGCCGAAGACGTGATGAAGTGGTTCTAGAGGCTAGCTGTAGGACACTGCTGCTTGTGCAAAGGCGGCGTCCAACTCCCTCGACTTCGTTTCGATATCCTCACATACGGCATAGCGCAGGTAGGAAGGCTCAAAGTGGACTCCTATCACGCCCGTGCGCTCCATCATCAGAAAATTGAAGTGTTCTGCACTACCTATCTTCTGATCAAACGCACGATTTGGCACCATCCACAATGAAAAGAAGCCAGCCTCAGGCTCCACCGCCAGCCGCATTCCTCGGTTGGTCAGCAACCTTATCAGAAGCTGGAGTCTGTTGCGGTAGAGTTGCCGATAGCCATCTATCCCTTCCCAATCGTGTTCGCAGGCGGCTTTCACTCCGGCCGCCATTGCAGCAACAAACCCCTCGTCGGTATTGCCTTTGACGTTGGCTATATCGTCAATGAAATCGGGCGATCCTGCCATAGCCCCAATCTGCCAACCGGTGCCGTTGCCAATTACCTTGGACGCGGAAAAGGCCTCGGCCCATGACAGTTCTGGAAATTCTGTGGCCACTTCGGTCAGCGCAATACTTTTCTGAGTATGGGAAAGGATTACATAGGCCGCATCATTAAAGAGCCGAATGTTGTTGTCCGAGCAGAACTTGCACAGTTCTTGCCAGTATTTTCTATCGGCAACGCATCCTGACGGGTTATGAGGGAAATTAGTCATTATGAGATTGGTGCCGGGTTTTATGTCTTTCGTCTTGAAGAGGAAAGAGTTCTGAGGATTCAGTGGCAGTGAATAGTGGGTGACTTTAAGGTACTTGCACCAGTCGGCGGGAAATGGATAGCCGGGGTCGGTCATAGCGCCCACCGTGACGGGCCTATGCCAGGAACCACACGTAAGTGGGAATAGTCCTAACATGCGTTTGATGCCTGGAATAGGCAAGAAAGAGACGTCTTTCTGATCTATCTTATGCCGAATGTTGAACTCTACAAAGTCCTTGGCGAAACCTGGAACTCCCGGGCTAGCGTTGTATTGATACCTGTGAACATCTTCTTTTTCACTCATTATGGCGGCTGATGCAGCCTTTCGTGCGCTGAGAAGGGCAGGCCCTCGGGGCTCACCGATGGAGAGGTCTATCAGCCTGACGCCTTTTTCCTGAACCTGGGCGCGCTTTGCTCGAATAGCTTGAAACAGGTTTGGCTTCTCTGGTGGCAACCAGGACTTCCTCATTACTGTTATCCCTTCTATCGCTTCTGGATCAAATCTAGGCGTTTTTGGAGTCGTCGGACCCTAGTTGAGAGGAAATGTTAACACTAATCTATTTACTAGACTAGCTGCTGAGGTGCGTTTATGACCTTGCTCATTGTTCCTGACAACTTAGGCTATCCAAAGAAACTGCCAGAGCGTTTCCTAGCGGGTTTTGATGAGGTTCACCACTACAACGACTTGCCAGATGCGGAGGAGTTCGTGAAACGCTCTAAAAATGCCGATGGGCTTATCTTCGCCTGGGTGAAACTTTCCCCAAAGATACTTGACGCTTGTCCTAAGCTGAAGGTAGCCTCTTTCATGGGCGTGGGAGCATCCAACTACGTTGACCTGGCATATGCAAGGCGAAGAGGAATAACAATCTGCAATACGCCAGGGTATGGCAATTCGGCGGTAGCCGAGATGACCCTTGCCTTGATACTTGCTCTGGCCAGGAAGGTCGTGCCAGCGGACAAAAGCCTGCGAGAAGGTCGCTGGGAGCAAGAACGATTGGAGGGAGTTGGATTGGATGGCAAGACGATAGGCATAGTCGGCCTGGGCGGAGTGGGAGAACACGTCGCGAAGATTGCCTCGGCTCTTGGCATGAGGGTCATTTGCACAACTGCTCACCCGTCCGACATACGAGCCAAAAAGGCGGGCGTGGAATTTGTGGCACTGGAGAGACTTCTGATGGAGTCGGACGTGGTTAGTCTCCACGCTATGTTGAACTCGGAAACGAAAGGGATGATAGGCGCCGAGCAGCTTGCGCTGATGAAGCCATCGTCGTTTTTGGTGAATCTGGCCAGGGCGGAACTCGTGGATACTCAGGCTTTAGCCAGGGCGTTGGCGGATGGGAAAATCGCAGGAGCCGGCACAGACGTTTGGGAGCAAGAGCCGCCGTCGAAAGGAAACCCATTGCTCGGCTTGGAAAACACGATTCTGACCCCCCACATAGGATGGAATGCTGATACAGCCAAGTGGCGTATGCTGGAGATAGCCGTTGAGAACATACGATCATACTTTCAAGGCAAACCCCAGAACGTGATCACGTCTTAGGTGTTCACAGACAATTGACATAATAGTGGCCTCTCCACGGGTACCATACGCCTAATACGGAGACACTTCCTCCAAGGGCAGGTTCTGTGTACAGCCTCTTGCTTTCACGCTTTTGTCACGTTGCGCTTTCTGCTTTTCATATCTTCATTACGGTGCTGTGACACTATAGAGCGAACATGGGAACGCTTGTAGCTGCCGGGCTGGGCGTTGATGTTCGTGCAATAGTGTTAAGGGCGCCTCCAGTGAGCGGGTACGTTGATCTTGCTCCCAGGCTTAAGATGCCTACTCTCTTTATTGTTGGCGAGGCCTCGACCTTAGTTTACGCGACTAACAAGATTCCCACAGGTTCTGCCATTCAGATCATTGAACGGGGAGGACACCTCTTCGAAGAGGAAGACGTTTTTGAGAAAATGGTTAATGTCACGACGTCGTAGTTCGTCAAGCATATGGGATTCACCCTAATGCACACTACGATGCCAGTCGGTCTATCTGAAACCCAGGAGGTGGGAGAATGTCCGACCTAGAAAGACGCTCTGCGGAAGCCCTTGAAGAGGATATGGTTGAGCGTGCGCCAGACCAGGATGATCTTCAAGACGAAACGGAAGAGTTGGCCCCTGTTTTGAGCTCAATAGAAGAGGAGGCCGAGATAGAGGAAGTCCCAGAGGAAGCAACTGACAGCGTCAGGGCGTACCTGAAATCCCTAGGACAGTACCGTTTGCTGAACAAGGCGGAAGAAGTCACTCTGGGTCTGGACGTGGAGCTAGGTCAGGAGTTGAAGCGCTTTCGTCGGGAACTAGGAGAATCACCGTCTCCTGTGGAACTTGGATTCTCTGTATACCAAAAGCTGGTTCAATTCTATCGCTATATGATAATTCTCGGCAGGTTTTCTGATTATAGGGATTTGACTCTTCCTGCTTCTCACCTTTTGTTCATGCCGAAAATCAGAAAAATCATTCATTCCTCGCTCCCTCCCGACGTGGTCTCATTTATCGAAACATCAACTCATGAATCAAGCGAGGCCATCTCGAAGAACATTACCACTTTGTCCAAGCTTTCGCGCCTTCTTCCTCCGTCGGTGGTAGAACAGTCGGATATGAAAGCAAAGGTGGTAGAAGGCAAGATAGGCGATGATGAAACGGTCAAGTCATTGCTTGCCCATAGGGAGAATGAGTTGACAGAGTGGTGGAAACGAGTGGAAGAGAATGCCGAGAAGTCGGCTAAAAGGCTTACAAACTCAAACCTTCGCCTTGTCGTGAGCATTGCGAGAAAGTACATGGGCCAGGGACTACCTCTGTTGGACTTGATACAGGAGGGAAACCTGGGTCTGATGCATGCGGTGGAGAAGTTTGATGCGCATAGAGGCTACAAGTTCAGCACCTACGCAACCTGGTGGATAAGGCAGGCTATAACGCGGGCGCTGGCGGACTACGGACGAACCATCCGTCTTCCTGGCCATGTAATAGAAAAGCTGCAACTACTGAGCAATGCCGACAGAGAACTCGTAAAAAACCTTGGCAGAAAACCTACATTGGAAGAAGTGGCGCACCAAGTGGGTTGGTCTGTAAAAGCGGTAGAGGACCTGCAACAAAGACGCAAGCAGACTATTTCTTTGGACGCACCGGTGGGTGAGGAAGAAGAAAACACGCTTAAGGATTTTATAGAAGATGTATCAGGTTGGGGACCAGAAGAGGTCGCCATCCGGCAACTTGACCGGGAGGAAGTCTTGGAAGCCGTACGCGAGCTACCTGAAAGACTGCGCTTGGTTCTTGAGTTGAGGTTTGGCCTGCTTGACCAAAGGCCACGCACCTTGGAGGAAGTGGGACTGGTTCTTGGGGTTACTCGGGAACGTGCTCGACAACTTGAGCGCCAAGGCTCTGCAAAGGTTGGAGAAGTCAGAGTGGCTTCCTGCCCTGGCGGATGCGAATATAAGAGGTTTGTCCAAGGTGGCTAAGAAGACTTAGTACGTTCTATTGATTTACGACCTTCTTCAAATGGCTTCTGCCAGGAGGTGCCGTCTAAGTAAAAAGAAGCCTGCTTCAAGATGGCCGAAAGTCGCAATCTACTCCCCCCTCTGCTGGTTTGGGATGGGTCTGTTGCCAGATATGCGTTAAGGAATAGGCGGTCAGATTGACTTAGAGGCATCATCTCTTTCAGTGCCTTGACGGTCGCTGTCCTCGGTCTAGTAGAAATCATGCTCTTCACCATCTGTTATATTTCCATAACAAAGGGCGATATTTAAGGGTTTTCTTGGATTGCCTCTCTTGCAAGGCGTGGTATAATATAGGTGAGATAAGAAATCTGAATGAAACAATCACTTGGCGCCCGCCGCGCAGAGCTGCCCAACAAACCCCAGGTGGCTTGAATAAACAAGCACCGGAGCAAAGCCGAGCCGGGGCAGGCGATCGCCGGCGGGAAAACACGAGCGGGTCCGTAAATGGATCGGCTCGGCTTTTTTGTAGCCCTGTTCGACTCCAACCTCAAGCGCTTAACTAGTACTCTCCGCAATGGCAATTTCCTGCTAATTCAAACAAAGGAACATTGTGCTCAATATGATCTAGCGGTGCAGTGAGGCTCATGAAGAGGGTTGTAGTCAGCGTGAAAGAACCGTCAAGAGAAACCTTTGGCAAAAACAAATCCGCTTATATTTGGAACTTCACCTAGCCCCAGTCGCGACGAGACTGCTCATTTGACACTGAACATTTGTCTGACACAAGTACATCGGCACCACGTTTGGAGAGAAAATAGGCGGTGGAGCATCCTGGTATGCCTGCCCCGATGATGACAATGGGAGCGCTTTTGGGAAGATGGCGGTTACTCAATGTTTAACTCCCCCACAAACTGCTAGTTTTCGAATGAGGGCTTCTTACTCGGCTGAAGGCTCGTTGGTTTCAACCAGCCTCACCTGTGCGCCTGCCACCTGTACGGAACAGGTAGGGCAGAAGTACACGACATTCATTCGAGAGCCGCATTCGTTGTGGACGAGTGCGCCGGAGTCGGACAGGTATTTTGCCCCCCAGACGGCGAGCGCTCCTGTCACGACACCAAGGCCATGGCCCCGCTTGGTCAGGTAGTATTCGGCCCTCGGTGGGTGCTCACTGTAAAACTTTCGCTCAACGATACCGAAATGTTCAAGTATTTTTAGCCTGTCAGACAAGATATTGGAAGCGATCCCGTCCACAGCTTCCTTCAATTCTGCGAAACGATGCTTGCCGCGGAGAAGCTCCTGCAAAATCAGAATAGTCCAACGATCGCCGACGACCTCCAGCGTCTTCGCCACAGGCCCTTGTTTTTCACTGATTTTAGGCAAGACTCCCTCCTATACTGGCAAGATTTTAGCATTGGTCTTGACACCTTACAAGTAAGTTGTAGAATACTACTTACTTGTTTGCAGCATGTGAGTAAGAGTTTAAGAGTGACATGCCAGGTAGGGTCGCGTAAGGCCCGCCGGCCATAAGAATACTAAGAAATGAGCCTTGAGCCTCACCTCCAGATAACCAGAGTCTGTAAGACCTTCGAGTCTCAGAAGGACCCACTCGTTGTCTTAGATGGGATTACATTGGATGTACATCGAGGGGAGTTCTTGTCTATCTTGGGACCCAGTGGATGCGGTAAATCAACGTTGTTGCGCATTTTGGGAGGTCTGTTTGAGCCGACATCCGGCTCGATTTCAATAGACGGAGACACTCCTAAAGCTGCTCAGGGATCAAAGGCCATAGGATTCGTTTTCCAAGAGCCTGCCCTCTTACCATGGCGAACTGTGGAGGACAACATTCGGCTTCCTCTTGAGGTTAACCAGCGTCAGGGGAACAGCTACAAACATACCGCAGACGATCTCATTGAGCTTATCGGCCTGAACGGCTTTGGCCATTACTATCCCTTCCAGTTGTCGGGTGGAATGCAGCAACGAGTGGGACTAGCAAGGGCAGTAGTATTAGATCCGTCTTTGCTTCTTATGGACGAACCGCTAGGTTCTTTGGATGAGATTACCAGGTCCGCCATGCGCTATGAGCTTTTGCGAATCTGGGAGTTGGACAAGAAGACGGTCGTTTTTGTAACTCACAGCATAACGGAAGCAATCATCATGTCTGATAGAGTGGTGGTCATGTCGAGCCTGCCGGGGCGGATCAAAGGCATTGTATCGATTGACCTACCCAGACCTCGAACGGAAAAGACTGAGCGAAGCCCCGAGTTTTTGAGCTATGTTGACAAAATACATGAAATGTTAAGAGGGGCGCAGTGACATGGACAGGACGTCCTTGGATACAACAAAGCGCTTTGAAGCCGCAAGACCTGCGAAACGCTTCACTGTAAGGCTACCGGAACTCAAATTGAGCGTGCTGCTCTCGGCGCTCAGTTACGTATTGCCGCCGGCGGTCGCGATTTTGTCAGCTGTACTTGTGTGGCAGGTCCTGGTAGAAGTCCGGAACGTGCCCACTTACATTGTTCCAGCCCCTTTTGATGTGTTTAAGCGACTTTGGAGCGACTTTGGTTTCTTTGCAGGCCAGGGCATGGTGACTCTGGCCGAGGCCATGTCCGGTTTTGTCATTGGATGTTTTGTGGCTCTGATGCTGGCCGTATTCATGGCACATTCCAGATATTTAGAGCGCAGTCTCCTGCCGTTGGCAATCCTGGTCAAGGTCACACCCGTAATCGCTGTGGCTCCTCTATTCGTCATCTGGTTCGGTTTTGGGGTCATGCCCAAAATCTTGATAGCTGCCCTTATCACCTTCTTTCCTACGTTGGTCAACGGAATAACCGGATTCCGGTCTGTAGACCAGGGTGCCCTGGACTTTCTGCGCTCGTTAAAAGCCTCTCAAAGAGAAATTTTCTTCAAGCTTCGCTTCCCCAGCGCATTACCCTACCTTTTCGCTGCATTCCGCGTGTCCATACCGCTCTCAGTGATTGGAGCTGTCGTTGGCGAGTGGTTCAGTGCAGATCGAGGCCTGGGCAGCGTAATAATCGTGGCCAACAGTAACCTGGATACGATTACTCTCTTTGGAGCAGTGTTCACACTGGCCTTCTTAGGAATAGGCCTTACTATCCTCGTCTCCGTGTTGGAAAAGAAGGTCCTTTTCTGGCATGAGTCTTCCATATCCGACAAGATGGGGAGATGAATAAGGTCGTTCACGCAAAAATGAGAAAGGAGTGTTGCAACATTCAAAGATGCGGCTGAAACTTCAAATGGTTAAGATCGGCCTGATATTCGCTGCACTAGCAGTAGCGCTGTTCTTGGTTGCTTGTGGAAAATCCGAGCCGCTAACTGTGAAGAAAGTGACCTTTATGGCTGGGTACAAGCCACAGGCCAATCTTCCTTTTGTAGCGGCCTATGTTGCGAAGGAAAAAGGATATTTCCAGGAGCAGGGGCTGGATGTTGATATTCAGCATTCTACAGGACAACATCTGCAACTCCTGTTGTCAGGCTCTGTTGACATAACTACGGCGGATGCGAATTCAGTATTGAACCGTCGTGCAGACCAAAACCTGCCCATCGTTGCCATTGCTCTTTTTGGTGAAAAAGGGCAGCAGGCCTTCATGAGCCTGGCGAAGTCTGGGATTAAGTCGCCAAAGGATTGGGAAGGAAAAACCTTCGGATACAAAACGACTGTACCTCCAGACTATCTGGCGCTTCTGAAAGCAAATGGCGTAGACCGCTCAAAGGTCAAAGAGGTCCCAGTTGGCTTCGATCCGCGCATCTTAACTGAGGGGAAAGTTGACATCCTAGCTGTATTCAAATCCAACGAACCCGATGTCGTGCGCAAATTGGGATTTGAGGTCAACGTTTTTGACCCCGCCGACTACGGCGTGCCCACACTGGGCCTGACCTACATCACCAGGCAGGAGTTGATAGACAAGGACCCTGATATGCTACAACGATTCACGAAGGCCACTATGAAGGGCTTGGAATTTGTCATTAGTAACACTGAGGCGACGCTGGACATCGTCATGAAATATGCGGATAAAGAGGATAGAGAGCACATGAAGTTCATGCTGACTACAGAGGAGGCGGACGCGAAGAGCACACTTACAGAAAAGAACGGCCTGGGTTGGATGACCTCGGAGCAGTGGCAGACCTTTGAAAACTCACTTTTGCAGTACCAGGCATTGCCCAAATCGGTTGATGTTAATACTGTCTTTACGAACAAGTTTATCCAAGAAACTTACAAGGGTGCAAAAGTTCGCTGGCCTTAGAATTTCTCTGACCCAGAACATCAGTAATAACTAAGGGGGGCCGCCAACACAAGCGGCCCCCTCGATTTTGCTCTCTGCTGTCTGACTTGCAACTAATGCTGTTGGTTGTTGGCCAGAACTTTGACTTTCAGGTCCCTCCGCTCCAGCCTCGGCGTCGCTTCGCTGTTGTTGGCGCCAAGAACAAGCTGAGGCTTGGAATGGCCGTTTGTGCCGGCCAACGCCTTTTCCTTTCTGGCGTGATTCTTTCCATTGCTTGGCCTCGGGTTCCTATACCTGAAGATTAGCCCTTCGTAGTTGCGCAGGATGATTTCATCCTCTGTATGCGACAGTACGTAGTTGGGCTGCAAGGGAATCTTGCCTCCACCGCCGGGCACATCCACTACAAAGGTAGGTACTCCCAGGCCAGAAGTGTGTCCGCGCATGCCTTCTATTATCTTGATGCCGGTCTCTACCGGTGTCCGCAAGTGTTCTGTACCCCGCACATCATCTGCGTGGAAGAGGTAGTACGGCCTGACCCGTATCTTGAGAAGCGCATGGCTCAGATTCAATTGCGTTTCCACAGAGTCGTTGACGCCACGAAGGAGTACAGTCTGGTTGTTAACAGGCACTCCAGCCCTGAGAAGTTCTCTGGCAGCGCGCGCCGCCTCCGGCGTGACCTCATTGGGATGGTTGAAGTGGGTGTTTAGCCAAATCGGACCGTACTTGTCGCAAATCCGTGTGAAGCCCTCATCAATTCTCTGTGGGAGAACCACTGGGAAGCGTGTTCCAAAACGAATCATTTCCAGGTGAGGGATGCTTCTAAGCTGGGCGAGGATCCACTCCAATCCGTCGTTATCCACGGTTAGAGGATCTCCGCCCGAGATTATCACATCTCTGATAGTGTGTGTTTTTCGGATGTATTCGATGGCTGCTTCTAATTGCGGCTTGCGCCTCACCCACCAGTTGCCTCCATCCCATTCCCTCTTTCTGGTGCAATGGCGGCACAGCAAAGGACAAATGTCCGTTATGACAAAGAGCGCTCTGTCAGGATAGCGGTGCACCAAACCTGGCACAGGAGAGTCGTCCCGCTCGTCCAACGGGTCTTCCTCGCCTGCCTCCGGGTATGTTATCTCGTCGAAAGACGGCAGGGATTGGATAAGTATGGGGTCGCTCGGATCGTTTAGACGCACGAGCGACAGATAATAAGGCGTTATCGAAAATGGATATCTCCCACTGACGATCTCCATTTGCTTCATCTGAGTCGCAGATAGATCCATCACCTTGGAAAGCTTATCAACCGTATTGAAGCGGTTCCTGAAGTGCCACTTCCAGTCGTTCCACTGCTCCTGGGTAGGTTTTAAGACTTCCCAAATTCTATTTCTATATGTTTCCTGGCTTCTACCTGGAGGCTCCTTGCTTCTTGTTGAACTCGATATTCGTGTTGTCACTTAATGTGTTTCCTTTCATTTCCTTCGGTCTTTTGCCCGGTATATCAAGAGAGATTCTTTGCAAAAGAATCATCGCATCATGGTGCTGCACCTCTCTTAGCCATCGCTTTGCCGTAAATAACCTTCCCGTCTCCAACGTCATAGAAGTCGGGAATAATCGCCATCTCTCTGTACCCACGAGATAGATAGAAACTCCTTGTAGGCCTATACAATTCTCTGGATGATGTCTCGACAACAATTAACCTGCCGCCTTTGCGGGATATCTCATGTTCGGCCTTTCGGAGAAGTCTGGTTCCTATGCCCGCTCCCTGATGATCTGGGTCAGTGGCTATCCAATATATGTCCCACGTGCCACGAGTCAGAGGGCTTTGGCCAAAACAAACATAGCCCACCAGGTTATCACCTGATTCCGCTACGTAAACGAAGTAGCCAGAACCTTCTCCTTTTGTGGCAGATTCGGTCAAAAGTTCTTTGGCAACGGTAATCTCTTCTGGATAGAAGAAGCCTGTAGAATCAGTTAAAGCCGCCAACTTTTCTACATCCGCATGCCGCAGCCGACGAATTTCAATCTGGTCAAGGAAGTGCTCTTTCATGGCCATGCCTATGATTTTCTCAATAAGATCACTGTATTGAATACCAGCGGCGCTGGCCTGAAGCTCCATGCCAGCCCCTGGGGATAGATCGGGATTGGAGTTGACCTCCAAAACATACAAGTGCCCCTGCTCGTTCGCTCGCATATCGACTCTTGCGTAGGAAGGCGAACCAACCGCCTTGTAGGCGGCAATCGCTAGTTTTTCTATCTTCGCCTTGAGTTCTTCACTTATCGGGGCGGGGCAAACAGGTCTCGACTCCAAATAACACGGGTCATCGGGCGTCCACTTGGCCGAATAGGTGAGTATCTTTGGCCCAGGCATGTCGTCAGAGAAGTAAATCTGTGTTGGCGGCAGGACAGTTGGCTTGCTGCCTCCCAGAACTGAAGCATTGAACTCCAGCCCATCCAGGAACTCTTCCACGAGAACTGGGCTACCATATGACTTTTCTATGAATGTTACCTGATCCCTAAGTTCATCTATATTCTTAACCACGCTCTTAGAAGAAATGCCGTGGGAAGCATCTTCTTTAAGCGGTTTGACAATCAACGGAAATGTCAGTTTACCGACGTCCATGTCTTCGCTGCCCATTAGCCTGTAAGGAGCAGTAGGAATTCCTTTGCTCGCCAGAAGTTCTTTAGTTTTAGCTTTGTTCAGGCATAGGGCAAGTATCTCAGATGGAGAACCTGTCCGAGGTTTGCCCAATGCTTCTATTGCTTTTGCTATCAACCATTCTGTCTCAGGCTTGCCTTGAAAACCCTCGAATAGGTTGAAAATTACATCAGCCTTGATTTCTTTCAGCTTGGCCACCGCTTCTGGAAAAGGAGGCTGAAGCCCAATCAAAGTAACGTCGTGACCCTTGCTGGCTATGGCCTGCTTGACGGCCTGGACGGACTCTATGACAGATGCAACGGCTACGCCTTCCCCAATCCTATCGTAACGTGACGGCAGGGGTTCGTTATACACTATGGTGATATGCATATTCTTCCCTGCCTAAGCCTTCTCTTTTCAAACCCGCTGTCAAAATAGTGTCGATTAGTTTCTTATATGACCAGCCGCACAGCTTGGCCATAATTGGCAAATCGCTGTAGACAGGCGAGAGACCCGGGAGCGGATTGACCTCCAGGAAATAAGGACAGTTGTCCCTATCCACCCTAAAGTCCATCCTGGCCATGTCTCTACACTGAAGGGCTTTAAACAGGGTTATAGCCATATTTTCAATCGTTTTTACGCAGTTATCTGGCAACTCTGGCGGGCATCGGTATCGGACCAGTTTCTCCCAGTCCTTTTTTA
>ORJL010205126.1_pt1 | contig 12905 bp, 12 predicted proteins | sample 1779941 | NCBI WGS metagenome assembly ORJL01 (sample SAMEA104232317, study PRJEB22302) | groundwater metagenome | biome: forest; feature: aquifer; material: groundwater | place: USA | collected 2011-08-07 | depth 5.8 m
CAATGCCGAAGAACCCGGCTCGCCCCTGGCTAAGAACCTCGATGGCGACTTCCTCGCGCTCGGCGTCTAGCTCCTTTAGGGCGAGCTCTATTGCTTCCTCGACGGTCTTGGCGCTCATCTCCACTTGGTCCATCGCTCACCGTCTCCTTACTTTGAATCGACTTTGCATCACCTTGGGCCGCATCTACTTCTACCGCTACCGCCGCGGGCGCCGGCTTCTGGGTCTTCCAGGGAATGATTCCTTTCCACGAAAGGATCCCGCTCCACCCAGTTACAGAGCCCTGGATGACCACGCCTATTACGTTGGAAACGAACCAGTAAAGTGGCAAGCCGCTGGGAAGGGTGAGAGTGAAGAAACCGAACATAAAGGGCATGATCCAAAGCATCATCTGGTTGGTGGACTGCTGGCGCGGGTCCGCGCTGAGAGGGGTGCTCATCTTCTGCATGACCCACATGGAAGCACCCACCAACGCGGCCATTAGATACCCGCCAGGGACTGTCAGGTCCATCCACAAGAAACGTGGGTTCAGAGGCACGACCTCGTGCACAACGGGAAGCCAGGCGTACAGGTGCGTCGAAAGGCTAGCCAGCGCCTCCGGGCTGGTGGGCAACACCTGGACTATAGCCATGTAGAGGCCTATCCAGATAGGGAATTGGATCACCATTGGCCCCAGGCAACCCAACGGGCTTACGCCTGCCTCTTTGTAAAGACGCATGGTCTCCTGGGAGATGCGCGCCCGGTCCTTGGCGTACCGCTGCTGAATGGCCTGCATCCTTGGCTGTAGCTGCGACATCTTGGCCGTCGAGCGTATCTGGCGCAGCGTCAGCGGCAGTGTAAGGATGCGAATGATGATGGTGAAAACTATGATGGTGACGCCGAAGTTCCGGCCCAGAATCGCATACAGCCATACAACCCCATTGAGCATGGGGTTGAATATCACTTCATTCCACAGCAGTGAAAGAAAGTCCATGAGTCTCTACTTGCCTCAGCCCGTGCCGCCGGCAGTGACCTCCCACAACTTCTCCTGCCCCCCAACCACCTTCAAGGCCCAAACCCTGCGGTCCATGGTGTTGATATAGACCACCCCATCCCGCACGCCCAGCGGCGCCCTTACCTGGGCGCCCACGTTGAACGAGGGCGACACCTGCTGGCCCGTCTCGGTAGATATCACCTGCACAAGACCGCCGTCGGAGGTGACAACCAGATTATTCCCCACCAATGCCGGCGTGGATAGGACGGGATGCTCCAGATTGAACCCCCACTTCTGTGCCCCGCTGGCCATGTCCAGGGCATACAGTTTGCCGGTCATGTCAGCGGCATAGACACGTTTGCCATCCGTAACGGGGGTGCTCCAGAACCAGGCCGTACCCTGGAACCGCCAGACCTGGGTGCCGGTGGAAGCGTCCACGGCGTAGAAACTGCGGTCGAAAGAGCCGAAAAACACCTTTCCGTCCGCCACCAGCGGTGAAGTGACTACTGCACCATCCGCGCGAAAAGGCGCCGCCCACCTGGGAGTCCCGTCAGCGAGGGAGAGAGCGTACACGTTGTGGTCCAAGGACCCAACATAGACGGTCTGGTCCACCACCGTTGGCGTAGACCACACCATTCCTTTGGTCTTGTACCGCCACACCAGCAGGCCGTTGCTCTTCTGGAGGGCTGTGATGTACCCATCCGAGGAGCCGAACAACACCAGATCGCCAGCCACTACAGAGCCGCCCACGATGCCACCAACTTGGCTTTCGTCTGCGGGGTACTGCCACTTCTTGTTCAGGGTGGACGCATCCAGGGCATAGAACCTGCCGTCATACCCGCCGAAGAACACCATCCCATTGTCCACCGCCGGCGTCCCGTATATGCCCTCCAGTGGTTTCTCTCCCTGGGCCGGGAAGCTAAGCCGCTGGGTGCCCGAGCTGATATCCAGGGCCAGCATATGTCCATCCCTTGAGCCCAGATACACCAAGTTCTCAGTAGGGACAGGGCCAGCCCAACCCGCGCTGATCTTGAACTGACTACCCGTGCAGCCTATGGTTAGAGAAAGAATAGCAGCTAGGAGCAGAAGGGGTAGTAGAGGGCGTGACAGCTTCATTCTGAGTTTTATTCGTTGGGCACAGTGGAGGTAGCGCCTTCACGTGTTGAATAGACAGTAGGGACTGGGTCATAGCCCGTGCCCCCCCAGGGACGGCACCGGGCCAGCCGCCGCAAGGCCAGCCAACTCCCCTGCCAGGGGCCAAATCGCTCGACTGCCTCGTAGGCGTAGTGAGAGCAGGACGGAGCGTAACGGCAGTGACCTGGCCAGTACGAAGACAGCACCTTTTGATAGAAACGGATAAGCGTTAATAACAAACGTTTCATCCAGAGTCCTTCTTGCTCTGGCCCTCCAAGGGAGCCTGTACCACACCGGCTCTCCTCAGGAGTTCATACACTGCTTGCCTGATCTGGTGAAAGTCCGCCTGTCCGGCCGGCGGACGGGCTATGAAAACCAGGTCCCATCCCTCTATTATGTCCACCTGACGTACGGTCTCGCGCAGCCTTCGCCTCACCCGATTGCGAAAGACCGCGTTTCCCACTCGCCGCCCTACCACAAAACCCGCCCGGCTGGGAGACGAGCCGCTCCGGTACGCCCGCAAGACCACCAGCGGATGGGCCCAGCTTTTGCCTTGGCCAAGGACAGACTGAAAGTCCGCTTTTTTCCTAATGCGGCGGTCCTGGCCCCACGAGCGACGCACCGTTGGGTCAACAGCACGCTGTTCGGGATGCAGCAGACTACACCGTAAGGCTGTGGCGGCCCTTCAAACGTCGCCGGCGCAACACTTCCCGCCCGCCTGCGTCTTGCATTCGGGAGCGGAAGCCATGCACCCGCTGGCGACGGCGGGTCTTTGGTTGATAAGTTCTTTTAGGCATCTAAATATGGATTCGCACGTTCTTGCAGTAGCGTATTATATGGGGTGGGCTGCAAAGGTGTCAAACTGACCGATTCTGTTTGCTTCGGGGTGGTGGAGCGCAGTCGTACGCAGGGAGCCTGTCCTCGAGCGAAGCGAAGGAGGGTGGGCGGGAGGGAATAAACACGTTGGGGCGGGGCGAAAACTGGCGTGCGAGTCTGTTCGCCTCTTTAGAAGCAAATGAAACCTGCTTTGCAAAGAACATATAGAGCAACTCCAAGCCCCTGGCTCACCAAACTGCCGTGGCACCTAACCGCAAACGCAGAATAGACCTCCTGCTGGTGGAGCGCGGCCTGGCGGATAGCCCCCAGCAAGCGCTGGCCATCCTGATGGCAGGGCAAGTCACCGTGGATGGGCGTCCGGTGACCAAGGCCGGCGCCCTGGTGGACGTTGGCGCCAGGCTGGAGGTCGAGACGCCGCCTCAGTACGTGGGGCGCGGCGGCATCAAGCTGGCCCACGCCCTTCAGTCCTTCCAGCTAGACGTCAAAGGGATGACAGCCCTGGACGTGGGCGCATCCACGGGAGGGTTCACAGATTGCCTCCTGCAGCACGGAGCCACGCGGGTCTACGCCGTAGACGTGGGCCGAGGCCAGTTGCACATGCGCCTGCGCCAGGATCCTCGCGTAGTCGTCATGGAGCGGGTGAACGCCCGCAACCCATTCCAGCTTCCGGAAACAGTAGACGTAGCTACTGTGGACGTCTCCTTCATCTCCCTGACCAGGGTGCTGCCTTCCGTCGCGGAGCACGTGCGCAGCGGCGGTCACATCGTAGCCCTGGTCAAGCCGCAGTTCGAGGCGGAGCGCCGCCAAGTGGGCAAAGGCGGCATAATACGTGACCCCGCCGTCCATGCGGAGGTGTTGGCCAGGCTGATCGTGTGGGCTGTTGAACATGGCTTCCGCCTGCGTGGGCTTACGCCATCGCCCCTGCTGGGCGACGCCGGCAACCGGGAGTTCTTCTTGCTGCTGGAGACACCTGTCAACACGCATAGCTGAAAAGGCGGCGGGAAATGGGACTTTGCCGCCAGTTTGGTGGCTGCCCTGTTTGACACTTCCTTCATGACAGGCCTTATAATACCTCTGCATTCTGTGCAATCTGCCTGGGGGTGTTGTTTGGCGCAGCCGGCAAAGCTCCAACAGCGGGTGGCCACGGAGGATGATTCGCCCCACGATGCGTGTGGGGTCATCGGGGTATATGCTCCAGGACACGGTGTAGCTCAGATTGCTTTCTACGGCCTGTACACCCTTCAGCACAGGGGACAGGAAAGCGCAGGCATCGCCTCTGCCACAGGTAAGCGCATCTTCAACCACACGGCCATGGGCCTGGTCTCCCAGGCCTTCCGCGAAAGCGACCTGGAACGCCTGGAAGGCCACATCGCCATCGGCCACACGCGGTACTCCACCACGGGTTCCACTCGTATTCAGAACGCCCAACCTATCCTTGTCCGCAACGGCGACGTGGAGTTGGCCCTGGCCCACAACGGCAACGTCATCAACGCGCAGGAACTCCGCATGGAACTGGCGGAAGAGGGCTGCACCTTCACATCCACCACGGACTCGGAGGTCATAGCCCAGCTTCTGGCGTGGGCACCCGGCCAGGACTGGACCGACAAGCTGAACTACATGATGCACCGGGTCAAAGGGGCGTACTCCCTCACGGTGCTGACCAAGGATACCCTCATGGGCATCCGAGACCCCCACGGCGTCCGTCCCCTATGCCTAGGCAAGCTGAACGGCGGCTGGGTCATCGCCTCGGAGAGTTGCGCTCTGGACCACCTGGGGGCGCGGTTCCTGCGAGAGGTCGAACCTGGGGAAACAGTAGTGGTGGACCACCGTGGCCTCACATCTATCCCCTATCGGGGAGATGTGCCCCGTCCCGCGCCTTGCGTATTCGAGCACATATACTTTGCCCGCCCTGACAGCCTGCTAGGCGGCAAGCTGATCCACCTTACCCGCCAGGCCATGGGCAAGCAGCTTGCGCAGGAGCATCCGGTGGACGCCGACATAGTTATAGGCATACCGGACTCGGCAACCGCCGCCGCCGTGGGCTACGCCCAGCAGTCGGGCATACCTTACAGCGAGGGACTGGTGAAGAACAGGTACGTCGGTCGCACCTTCATCGAGCCAGACCAGCGCTTCCGTGAACTGGGAGTCCGCCTGAAGTTCAATCCCCTGCCTGAAGTGGTCAGCGGCAAGCGGATAGTTGTGGTGGACGATAGCATAGTCCGTGGGACAACGACGCCGCACGTAGTAAACATGCTTCGCAATGCCGGCGCCTCCCAGGTCCACATGAGGGTGTGCGCGCCTCCCATTCGTTTCCCATGCCACTTCGGCATAGACATGGCGACTCGACGGGAACTCATCGCCGCCAACCTTTCTGTGGACGAGATACGCCAGTTCATAGGCGCGGACAGCCTGGGCTACCTGAGCGTGGAAGGATTGCTGAAAGCGGTGGGTGGCAGCCAGGACTCCTTCTGCACCGCCTGCTTCACCGGCAAGTACCCCATCCCCGTCCAACTGGAGATGGACAAGCTGGCCCTGGAGAACCCGCAGGGATGACGGCAGGCGCTTATCGCAGCGCCGGCGTAGACCTGGACGCCGCCGCCGCCGTCAAAGAGCGGTTCAAGCCCTACGTCCGCTCCACCTTCACGCCACAGGTGCTGGGCGACATAGGCTCCTTCGGCGGGATGCTCCAGCTTCAGGGATACCGTAACCCCGTGCTCGTGGCCAGCACCGACGGCGTGGGCACCAAGGTGAAGCTGGCTGTCTGGATGGACCACTTCGACACCCTGGGCTACGACGTTGTGAACCAGAGCGTGAACGACGTGCTCGCCAGCGGCGCCCGTCCCCTCTTCTTCCTGGATTACATCGCCGTGGAAACCCTGGTGCCCCGCCAGGTAGAAAGCATAGTGAAAAGCATGGCCGAGGCCTGCCGGAAGGTGGGATGCGTCCTCCTGGGCGGCGAGACCGCTCAGATGCGGGGCGTCTACCTCCCCGGCCACTTCGACTTGGCGGGCTTCCTGGTGGGCGTAGTGGAACGTGACGCTGTTCTGGATCCAGCCAACGTGCGGGAAGGTGACGTCCTTGTGGGCCTGCCCTCCAGCGGGCTACATACCAACGGCTACTCCCTGGTGCGCGCCGCCTTCGACCTTGAAAACGACCCTTCGCCACTGAAGGCATACCGGCAGGAACTGGGCCGGACACTGGGCGAAGCGCTGTTGGAGCCGCATCGCTCCTACTGGCCCCTGCTGGAGCCGGCGCTGCCCCAGATCAAAGCCATGGCCCACATCACCGGCGGCGGGCTGGAAGAGAATCTGGCACGGGCCATGCCCAAAGGGCTATCGGGCCACATAGACCGTACCTCTTGGGAGGTGCCTGCGATATTCCGGCTCATCCAGGAGCGCGGGGAGATAAGCGACCAAGAGATGGAGCGCGTCTTCAACATGGGCGTGGGCATGGTGCTGGTGTGCGCGCCGGAGCAAGCTACGGAGGTGCTACGCCTGCTGCCGGAAGGGTGGGTGGTGGGAGAGGTGAAAGGAAAGCCGAGGGAAAGTTAGCTATCGAGTCGAGTCACACATGCAACAGCACAGACCCCTATTGGCCGCGCTCATATTGGACGCCCTGGATGATTTGGAGCGTTCCCTTAGTGGACTGACGCCCACAGACGCAGAGAGGCGCATGCCTGGGTTCAGCTCCGTGAGTTACACTGTTGGGCACGTGGCGCAGCACATTGATTCTTGGGTCAATGACTCTTTGGCTGGTAAACAACGGGACACTTACCTTTCAAGCAACCAGTTTGCAAGGGGAAGTGCGGGCGACCCCGTGCCCTGGGAAACCGTTAACACATCCTTTGTGAAAGTCCTGGAGAGAGCCAGAAGCTATCTAGCGAACGTTGACGAAAAAGCACTTGCCCATGAATCTGCATACACAGGAAACCAGGAGGCTTTGAAAGGCAAGATTGTGACCGGGAACTACCGACTAGCTCGGCTAGTCGCCCACATCTACTATCATGTTGGTGAGATAGGCACTGTCCGAACGACCATGGGACACAGAATCCAAGACTTTCCGAGCTGGCTACCAGGGTTTTTGACATCCACAGGGACGCTAAAAGCGCCTACGACAAGTCAGAAGTGAAAGAGGCTTAAGTCCATGAAACTTAGAGTGGTGGTGGAATATGATCCAGAGGTACACAGCTACGCCGTAAGCTGCCCAGAGCTACCCGGATGCGCTAGCGCTGGCGGCAGCGAGGACGAAGCATTAGAGAACATCAAGGAAGCAATAGCGCTCTACCTGGAACCATAATCAGGAGGATTCTAAACTTTGAAAGCACTTATTAGCGTCTACGACAAAAAAGGCGTGGTGGAGTTCGCCAAAGGCCTGGCGGCGCTGGGCTACGGACTGGTGAGCACGGGCGGCACCTACAGGGAACTAGCCACAGCCAAGCTCCCCGTCCAGCAAGTCTCCGATGTCACAGGCTTCCCGGAGATCATGGACGGCAGGGTCAAGACCCTGCATCCGAAAATCCACGGTGGCATCCTGGCCCGCCGGAACAATGCGGGGGACCGCGCGGCGCTGGCCCAGCACGGAATTGACACCATTGACCTGGTAGCGGGCAACCTCTACCCGTTCCGTGAGACCATCAGCAAACCCGGTGTCACCCTGGACGACGCCCTGGAGAACATAGACATCGGCGGCCCCAGCTTCATCCGGGCCGCAGCCAAGAACTTCCCCCACGTGGTCGTGGTGACCGACCCCGAGGACTACACGCCGGTCCTGAAGGCGCTGCAAGAAGGTGGAGTGAGTATGGAACTGCGGCGACGCCTGGCGTGGAAGGCCTTCCAGCACACAGCCTTCTATGACACCGTCATCGCCCAGTACCTGCGTGGCAATGACGAGCTCTTTCCACAGGAACTAACCCTGGCCTACCAGCGGCAGCAGGTGCTCCGCTCCGGCGAGAATCCTCATCAGAAGGGCGCGCTCTACCGCGAGCCCATGGTGACCTTCTCCAGCCTGGTCCTGGGAGAGCAGCTACTGGGACAGCCTCCATCCCTCTGCAACTACAACGACCTCTCGGCGGCCCTGGAGACGGTGCGAGACTTCATCGACCGTCCCGCCGCTGTGGTCATCAAGCACGCAACGCCCAGCGGATTCGCCCTGGCCACCACGCCTGCCGAGGCCCTGCAAAAGGCGATTCATGCCGACGCCACATCCGCCTTTGGCGGGATCATCGGGGTGAACCGGCGCATGGACATGTCCATTGCCAAGGTCATCGCAGCGTTCAAGGAGCAGGAGTCCTCCAACATAGACGCCATCGTCGCGCCAGGGGCCGACGAAGAAGCGGTAGCGCTGCTGAAATCGACACGCCGGCGCATGATCCTGTTCACCGTACCATCTCTGGAGCTTCTGCCGGCGACCACCATGAACTTCAAGTATCTCCCAGGTGGCATCCTGTACCAGGAAGGCAATGTAAAGCCGGTGGACACCACTAACTGGAAGGTGGTCAGCAAGACTCCTCTGAAGAAAGACCACATGGCGGCCATGAAAGACGCGTGGACGCTACTGCGGCGTATCCGCTCCAACACCATCCTGGTCTGGGACGGTGCAGAAGGCGTGACGCTGGGGATAGGTAGCGGGCAGGTGAGCCGCGTTGGAGCGGCCAAGATAGCGCTGGAGCAAGCAGGCGACAGAGCCAAAGGGAAGGTACTGGCTTCAGACAGCTTCTTCCCGTTCGAGGATACTGTGCAACTGGCAGCCAAGTACGGCATCGGCGCCATTGTGCAGCAAGGCGGCTCCATCAACGACAAGGCTTCCATTGAAGCAGCAGATGCCGCTGGAATCCCCATGGTCCTGACTGGCGAACGCGCCTTCTGGCACTAGGAGTTTCAACCAGCTCTTGCATTCGGTGGCAAATAGAGGGGTGAAATGACCACACCACAGCCGTTAAACCTGACCAAGGACAAGGCCGCAGTCCTAATAATGGACTACCAGAACCGCGTGGTGTCCAACGTGATCCAGGACCCGCCTGGTGTGGTGGATCGCGCCGCCCGCGTCCTCAACGGCGCACGGCAGGCCGGCATACCTGTCATATACATCGTCCATCGGAGGCCCGGCGCTCTGGACCCCGACGCGCCCGAAGGGCAGATTCACCCAACTGTAGCTCCGCAGCCTGGCGAGCAGATTATAGCCAAGAGCAGGCCTGGGGCCTTCTCCACCACCGGCCTGGATGTGACCCTCCGCGAGAGAGGCGTGGATACGCTGGTGCTGGTCGGCACGTACACCAGTGGCTGCGTCCTGTCCACCGTGCGGTGGGCTGCCGATATCAACTACAAGCTGGCTGTGGTGGGCGACGCCTGCGCCGACCGCGATCCACAGATACACCACTTCCTGGTGTCGAAGATATTCCCATGGCAGTGCACGGTGTTCACCACCCAGGAGTTCCTGAAAGCAGTCGGAGCCAAGTAGGAGCCTATCATAACGTCACCTGTAGACCGCTTTTATTGACGGTAAAGCCATGTCGTGGTAGCATTGCTTCGTCCAAAGCCTAGACTTTGTCCGAAACAAATACGAAACTACGACTTTCGTACCGCCAATGTCCGAGCTTCAAGAAATAGCTCGCCAAATACACTCTTGTGTCGACTGCCGCTTGTCTGAAGGCAGGACCCTCGCCGTGCCCGGAGAAGGCCCCGAACACGCGGACCTGATGTTCATCGGCGAAGGCCCCGGCTACAACGAAGACCAGCAAGGCCGCCCATTTATAGGCGCTGCAGGACAACTCCTGGAGCAACTCCTGGCATCTATCGGCCTCACCAGAGACAAGGTGTACATCACCAACATGGTGAAGTGCCGCCCTCCCAACAACCGCGACCCGTACCCCGGCGAGATCGCCGCCTGCGGCAAGTACTTGGACCGTCAGATCCCACTCGTCAAGCCCAAAGTCATAGTAACCCTGGGACGCCACTCTCTGGCCAAGTTCTTGCCTGGCGAGACCATAAGCAAGGTGCGTGGTAAGTACCGGCGTCTGAGCGGCTTTATCATGTTCCCTACGTACCATCCCGCAGCGGTGCTCCGCCAGCCCAGCCTGCGTCGCCTCATCGAAGAGGACTTCAAGGCCATCGCCGCTCTGCTGGCGGAGAAGGCCACTCCCCCACCGGAGGAGACGTCATCGCAGCAGCTTTCTATGTTCTAGTATTCATTCCAGATTGGTAAAGAAATGCCTCAAAATCCTCTGCGCGTAATCCCCCTGGGCGGCCTGGGCGAGATTGGGAAGAACATGATGGCCCTGGAGTACCGCAGGGACATCATAGTCATAGACGCCGGTGTCCTCTTCCCTGAAGAAGACATGCTTGGCGTGGACCTGGTCATCCCCGATATCTCGTACCTTGTCGAGAACAGGGATCGCGTCCGGGGTATCTTCATCACCCACGGGCACGAAGACCACACGGGCGCTCTGCCCTACGTGCTGGCGCAGCTCAACGTGCCGGTATACGCTCCCAGGCTGGCCTGCGGCCTCATCTCGGTGAAGCTCAAGGAGCACAAGCTTACCCAGGCTGAGCTAAGAGAGGTGGAGCCGGGCAAACCCATCAAGGCGGGAGCCTTCAGCGTGGACTTCTTCCGGGTATGCCACAGCATCCCAGACGCCATGGGCCTGGCCATACGCACCCCCGTGGGCCTGGTCATCCATACTGGCGATTTCAAGGTTGACCACACACCTGCGGACGGCAGGCCCACGGATCTTGCCCACCTGGCAAACCTGTGCAAGTCCGGAGTGCTCCTCCTGCTCTCCGACTCCACTTATGCCGAAGTGCCGGGCTACACGCCTTCCGAGCGAATAGTAGGCGAGGCCCTGGACCAGGTCATAGGCCAGGCCCCCGGCAGGGTGATGATCGCCACATTCGCATCCCTGATAGCCAGGGTGCAGCAGATCATCGACGCCGCTGACAAGCATGGCCGCAAGGTGGCCCTGGTAGGCCGTAGCATGGTGGAGAACGCCAAGATAGCGCGAGAGATGGGCTACCTGAACGATCCCAACAACGTTCTGGTGACCGTGAACGCTCTGGGACACCTGCCGCCGGAGCAGGCGGTAATAGTAACCACGGGCAGCCAGGGGGAACCCACCTCGGCACTGGTGCGCATCGCCAATAGGGACCACCGAGAGGTCCGCATCGCCAGAGGCGACACCGTGGTTATATCCGCCACGCCCATCCCCGGCAACGAGACAGTGGTCAGCCGGACCATAGACAACCTGTGCCGCCAGGGTGCTCGCGTCCTTCACGACAAGGTGGCCATGGTGCATGTCCACGGCCACGCCAGCCAGGAAGAACTGAAGATGATGCTGAACCTCACCCGGCCCAGGTTCTTCGTCCCTGTCCATGGTGAGTACCGCCACCTGTTGGCTCACGCGCAGCTCGCCCAGGCCCTGGGTGTTGCCACGGAGAACGTCTTCGTCCTGGAAGACGGCAACGTGCTGGAGATCACACAACAGTCAGGCCATCTCGCAGAGCCGGTGCAAGCAGGACACATCTACGTGGACGGGCTCCAGCTTTGGGAACCGGACAGCATCGTCCTCCGGGACCGCCGCACCCTGTCTCGCGACGGGATCGTGGTGGTGAGCTTGGCCGTGGACAAGGCCACTGGAAAGGTCATAGGCAAGCCAGAGGTGGTGTGCAGCGGGTTCGTGGATCCCGTCGCGTACCCAGACCTCATGGAGCGCACCGCAGCCGCAACCTTGGAAGCTATCGACCATGGCAACGCGGGTCGGCCCCTGGACTGGGGCTACATCGCCGCCAAGGTCAAGGACGTGGTAGGCGACTTTCTGTACGAGCAAACACACCTCCGCCCTCTCATTATTCCGGTGCCTTTGGAGGTCTAGGGGGCATCTCACATGGCTAGACGCATAAATCACCATCCAACGCCAAGGGCTAGCCGAGGTTCAAGCAATGCACTTGCCAACCGGTGGATTTGGCTGTTGATGATCGCAGGCGTCCTGGCGGCCGTCGCCGCCTGGCAGCGCGTTTACCTGGACAACTCAATGTACTGGGCAGCCCATGACTACATCTTTCGCCTGGGAGGCCTGGGCACTTACCCCGTGTCTGTCTGGACTCTGCTGGCCGCGGGAGCGCTGCTGGCGCGTCCCGTATGGCTGGCGCAAGGATGGCGGTGGTGGATAGGCTCGGCGCTACTGATACTCGCCTTCATGACAGTCCTGGGCGCCATCCACGGATCGGACGACATCCTGGCGGAGGCTACCCTGGGCGGCACGGCCGGCCATGCCCTGTGGAGCGGTCTACCCATCCCAGGCGCTCTCCTGGCGCTCGGCACGGCGCTGCTGGCCTCCCTGATCCTCTTGCCCAAGCACACCTATCGCGCACTGGCTGCGCTGCTCAAGTTTGCAGGCATAGCGCTGCTGGCGCTGGCTCGCCTCCTTGGGCGCGGCACAGTCCTGGCAGCCAAAGGCATTGCCGCCGCCACCGTTGTCCTGTTCACAGCTATACGCTCCAGAAATGCAGAGCCCGCGGAAGAAGAGGCCACAGAGGAATCGCCGGCTGCCGATGCAAAGCCAAAGGCAGCGAAGCGGAACGGCGTCCTGGGAATAAAGAAGCCCAAGACGGCGACTCCCGGCCAGACCGAAAACGAGGCCGCTGCACCGCAGGCAAAAGAGGTAACACGTCGTCCAGGCCAGGGATGGAAGCTACCGCCCATGACCCTGTACGAAAAAGGGTTCGCGGCGCCTGTAACCAAAGAGGAGACCCAGCAAGTGGCTGCGGCCATAGAGGAAACACTGGGGGAACATGGCGTGGAGGTCACCGTGGACCAGATCAACCCTGGGCCTACGGTCACCCTGTACGGTGTGGCGCCGGGCTGGGTCCGCCGCACCAAGGAAGTCAAGGAACGCGACAGGTCTGGAAACGTCCTGCGGGACGATCACGGGCGACTGATAATCAATACAGTGGAAGACCAGACACGCGTAAA
>ORJL010411705.1_pt1 | contig 12902 bp, 13 predicted proteins | sample 1779941 | NCBI WGS metagenome assembly ORJL01 (sample SAMEA104232317, study PRJEB22302) | groundwater metagenome | biome: forest; feature: aquifer; material: groundwater | place: USA | collected 2011-08-07 | depth 5.8 m
CATGCGGGCCGATGAGGCGCTTGCCGTCTTTTGCGGAGACGGCCACCACCGTGCGGGGGCCGGCCGAGATTTCAAGCGCGTCAAACTCTTCCCCGAGGGTCCGGAGTAGGGTTTCGACGGTGGTTTTGAGGTGTTCGGTCATGTAAATACACCATACTCCAGTTGCCCGAACCGGGCAACTGGAAGCTCCAAATCACAAACAAGTCCTAAAAATGAAACCAGAAGCAAAGAACTTTTTGGGGATTTGTGACTTGGAACTTTCCGCAGAAAACCGCTTTTAAAGCGGTTTTCTGCGGATGAGCCATTCTTGCCCAAGAGAAACTATGTTGCCGGTGACGAAATACAGACCGACCGCGCCCGGGAATGCGTAGGTTATCACCGCTACCATGGCCGGAAGGAAATAGAGCATCATGTAATTCTGCATCTTCTGCGCCACTTTCTGCGTTTCGGAGGCGTTCTTGGAAAGGTTGTTCATCCGCGAGAGGGAGAAGTGCATGACGAAGTATTGCGATACACCCACCAAAACCGCCAGTACGATGTGGTGCGGGGTAAAGAGGTCAAAGATGCCGAAGAAGTTCGTGCTGAACGCGGCAGGAGCGGCGATGCCGGGGTAGAGACGCGCGGTTTCTATTGCCGGGAGCCCCGTATAGAAGAGCGCCCAGTAGAGGGCGATGAGTATGACGAGTTGCAGCACGGTGGCGATTATGGTGGAGAACGGGCGGACGCGGTGCAACTTGAAAAGCTCCATCGTGCGCTTCGAGCGCTCTTCCGTGTCGTCTTTGTAGCGCTGGTTTATTTCGTCGAGCTGCGGCTTCACCGCCTGCATAGCCATGGAGGTTCGTATGGAGGAGGCAAAGACCGGATAGAAAATGATGCGGACAATGAGGGTCAGCGTGATGATGGCAAGCCCCACATCGCCTCCCGGCATGTAGTTAAGGAGAAAAATGAACGCGTTGTATATGGGGTCGACGAGGTACGTGGTGAACATGGGTGTTTAGTTGGAGGCGGGAAGAACGTTCTTGAGTATACCGCCGATTTCGTCCCTGAGCGCAGGTGCGAGCGGGGGAGGGGGGATTGAGCGCACAAAGAAAATTATTTGCATGTTTCCGTTGGTGCCGGAGTGAAGCTCCGCGAGCGCTCCGTATGCGGCACGCCGCAGCCGATTGCGCATAACTGCCGTTTTGGCGACGGACTTAGGCACCACGACCGCCGAGCGCATGCCTCCCTTCTCCGTGCGAAGAATCCGCGCAGAAAGCGCCCTGCCGCCTGCCTGCGTCGCGCCCGGCGCGGCAGGCAGGCGCACTGGGCGGCCTTTGGCCAACACCTCGTTGACCTCGGCGGAGCGAAGCCTGCGCATGCGGGAGAGCATGGGAAGGGTTGTTAGCGGGACGGGCGTCGGACCGCAAGGCGCGTGCGGCCCTTGCGGCGACGGCGCAGAATCGTCGCGCGGCCCCCCGCGCTGCTAGTGCGCTTCAGAAACCCGTGGGTGCGGGCGCGTTTGCGCTTTTTTGGCTGATACGTCTGAGACATCGCGCGATTATAGCATAATCGCACCGGATTCACGATTCAAGAATCACGATTCACGAATAATGCTTGTACCTCTTCTTCACTCTTGAATCCTGAATCGTGAATCTTGGTTCTATGTGTGTTTATCCCCAATTACTCCCCACGGGGGTCCGGACGGGCATAAAACCCTTATATATCAACATATTTTCCTTTTTCCTATCCCCATCTATAATACAGAAGCTGTATGACTACTACGCGCGAACTCTGGGAAAATACTCTGACCGATCTTGAGCTCACGCTTCCGAAGCCGACCTTCACCACCTGGTTCCGCGACACCCACATCTCCCGCTTTGAAGACGGCGTCATCTATCTGGGAGTCCCCAACCAGTTCGTGCGAGATTGGCTGGCGACCAAGTACCACAAGATGATATTGGAGTCCCTCCGCCGCCTCTCCGACAGCATCCGGAGCGTCGAATATGTCATTTCCCGCTCCTCCAAGCGCCCAGTGGAGGAGGTGCGCCAGGCGTCTCCCTCGGAATTGCCGCTTGAGTCGGTCCATTCCGCCACCAACCTCAATCCGCGCTATACCTTCGACTCATTCATCGTCGGGTCCTTCAACGAGCTGGCACACGCCGCGTCCCAGGCCGTCATCCGCAAGCCCGGCATCGCCTACAATCCGCTGTTCATATACGGCGAGACCGGCCTCGGCAAGACGCATCTCATCCAGGCGATAGGGAACCACTTCAAGAACTCCATACCGAACGCGAAGGTCTACTACATCACCTCCGAGAAGTTCCAGCTCGACTACGTATCCCATCTCCAGCAGAACCGCGTCAATATTTTCAAGGAAAAATACCGCGATTACGACCTGCTCGTCATGGACGACATCCAGTTCCTTTCCCGCAAGGACAAAACGCAGGAAGAACTCTTCCACCTCTTCAACGCGCTCTACGACAAGAATAAGCAAATCGTCTTTTCTTCCGACCAACACCCCAACGTCATCCAAAATCTCGGCGAGCGCCTCAAGTCGCGCTTCAGTCAAGGCATGATCGTCTCCATCATCCCTCCAGATCATGAGAGTCGGCTTGCGATATTGCGTTCCAAGGCCGCCGCACGCAGCTTCCTCCTCGGGGATGAGGTGTTCGACTACATCGCCGAGACCGTGCAAGGCAACATACGCGAACTGGAGGGGGCTCTCAATGCGCTTCTCATACAATACGAGGTACGCGGCATGCCGCTCTCGCTCAACGATGCTAAGACACTCCTGCGCGCCGCAGGAAGCCCCAAGAAGGCCGTTTCCGTGCAGGAGGTGGTTAAGACCATTTCAAGCTTCTACGGCGTCGAGGAAGCAAGTATTTACGAAAAAACACGCAGACGGGAGGTGGTCCGCCCCCGGCAGGTCATCATGTTCCTCTTGCGTGAGGATTTCCGGATATCATTTCCCACCATCGGCGAGAAAATGGGCGGCCGCGACCACACCACCGTCATTCATTCCTGCGAAAAGGTCCGCAACGACCTGAAATTCGACAGTGTGTTGTCGCAGGAAATAAATCAAATTCGGCTGATGCTTAAATAGAACCAATCTCAATAAAAACCCTTATATGAAAACTTTTCTCCAGCTTGGCTTGCTGCAACTCCACCGCTTCGGCTGCGGCTTATCCTTCAGCGCTCGCCATATCTCTGATATGGCTCGGCCTCCAGGACAGCGCCTCGCGCGAAGCGGTGGAGTTTCGCTAAGCCATTTTTATTGAGATTGGTTCTTGTGAATAAGGAAGGGAGAGGGTGGGGATAGAAACAACACAACACACAAAAACTAAAAGTTACCTCTCTCTTCAAACAACCAATTCACAAGTAGTGAGAAACGAATATGCAAAATAACCCTTACACACCAACGCCGGAAAAGTTTTCCACCTATCCCCACCCTATTATTAATCTTCTTTCTTTTATATAAACAAATACTAAGAGATATGAAATTCCAATGCTCAACAGAAGATCTGCTCGCCGGAGTATCTCTCGCATCGCGGTTCGTACAGCGCCAGGCGAACCTACCGGTTCTTTCTTCCATCCTCATCGCCGCAGAAGGTTCGGCGGTGGTGCTCCGGGCGACGAATTTGGAATGTGGAGTTGAAATCACCGTTCCGGCGAAAGTAACCACCGGCGGCATCGCGGCGGTTCCGGGATCTGTCTTCGCTTCTTTTTTGGGAAACGTGAGAGGAAAAACAACGTCGGCCAGCCTTTCCGGCGGTGTGTTGGTGGTGGAAACCGAGCGCGCGAAGACGTCGCTTAAAACCATTCCCCACGACGATTTCCCGACACTGCCGCGGGTGCCGGCACAAACTTCTTTTTCAGCGAAAGCGTCGGATTTTGCACGGGCGCTTAAAAGTGTTACTCATTGCGCGGCCTCCTCGGCCATAAAGCCGGAACTGCAGAGTGTGTATCTGGTGGGGGAAGCGGGCAAACTTACTGCGGTGGCAACGGATTCCTTCCGGCTCGCGGAAAAAACAATTTCTTTACGATCCAAGGGAGGCATTGCGCCGATGCTCATCCCGGCGAAGAATGCGGCCGAGCTGGTGCGTATTCTCGAAGGCGCGGCCGGTGATGTGGAGTTTTACTACAACGCGAACCAAATCGCCACGCACATCGACCACGTGTACTACACCAGCCGGCTTTTGGACGGCTCATTCCCGAACTACAAGCAAATAATCCCGAAGGCGTTCGCGGCGGAAGCGGTGATTCTACGTGAAGATTTTTCCCACGCCCTGAAAAGCCTCGCGGTATTTTCCGACAAGTTCTCCCAAATTTCTTTTGCGGTCGAGCCGAAGAACCGCGCCGTAACGCTCTCCTCGCGCAACGCCGACATCGGCGAAGAGGTGTACACACTCTCCGCGACCGCCTCAGGCGAAAGCGTCGCACTCACGTTCAACGGCCGCTATCTCGCCGACGGCCTGCAGTCCATTTCAGGCGAAAGTGTACGCCTCCACATCACCGGCGCAGGCAAGCCGATGCTTATCACAGATGCGGCGGATGACTCCTACCTCTACCTCGCAATGCCGATGAATAGGTAACAGTGCCTCCGGCACTCGCGGAAACAATGCGGAATTGACGCAGAACTATGCGGAAAAGCGAAACATGAAAGTGATGATAATTGGGAGCATGGCCTTCGCGAAGGAAATGCTTGAGACACAAAAAAGATTGCGGGAACTCGGGCACGAGGTTTTCGTCCCGTGCGATACGGAACTGCACGTACAAGACCCCCTTCTCCGAAATGACCTGGCTCGCGATAAAGAACACGTGCTAGGAAACGATGTGATGCGCCGGTGCTTCAATCTCGTCGCCGCAAGCGATGCAATTTTGGTACTTAACCACAAACATAACGAAACTGAAGGTTACATGGGAGCGTCAACGCTTATGGAAATAGGTTTGGCGGGGCACTTACACAAAAAAATATTTCTGCTCGATCCCATTGCGCCCGAGCAACGCTACCGCCACGAGATAGATGTTCTCGGTGGGGTTGTTGTAAACGGAGACCTCTCCAAAATATTGTAGTGCGTCGAACTTCTACTGCGGAATAATTGACCCGCCGTAGAAGACGGGCTGGGTGGTTTGCGGCGTTGCGGGCACCGATTGCGGCACCTGATACGTTGCGGAGTTGCCGATAGGTACGAGGGTGCCGGGCGCGCAGCCGTTCTGGGCCGCCCATATTTCTACGGGATATTCCCAGAAGCGGAACTGCGAATCCTGACTTCCTGCGCCCGGCGACGGGCCCGTCGGATTTTTCTTATCCACCCAGTAGAGGATGCTGTGCACGTTGCATATCACGCCTCCGCCCGGCACCCACTCGCCGCCTTGCCATATGCCGTTCATGACCGGTTTCGTGTTGGTGTATTGCTCAATGTCCGAGCGTGAGAAACTTTCCACCGGCAGTTTCCCGAGTGCGTAGCGCATGACCTCGCTCCACGCGGGGCCGACGATGAAGCCGGAGACCCGCTTCTCCATCGGCGTGTTGTCGTTGTTCCCCGCCCAGACGGCGGCAAACATGTTCGGCGTGTAGCCCAAGGTCCACGCGTCGCGGTAATTGTTCGTGGTGCCGGTTTTTACCGCCACGTCTCGGGAGCCGAAGCTGAAAAGATTATTCTCGCCGAGCGGACCGCGGGCGACATTGTCGGAGAGCACGTCGTTTATCTGCTGGGCGACCCGTGGGTCGAGCACCTGCGAGCCGCCTTGCGGCTCCGTGTTGTCTTCTATCACGTTTCCTTGCGTGTCTTCGACTTTGAGAATTGAGGAAGCCGGGTAATGCACGCCGTTATTCGCGAACCCGCCGTACGCACTCGTAATGTCGAGTAGTGTTACTTCTCCGCCGCCGAGGACCAGGGTGAGGCCGTATCGGTTGGGGTCGCCGAGCGTTGAGATGCCCATCGATTTTGCGAGCTGGAGCGTATCGGCAATGCCCGCAAGATACAGGACCTCGATTGAGGGCACGTTGATTGATTGCGCGATGGCGTTGCGCAAGGTCATCGGGCCGCGCCACTTGCCGTCGTAATCCACCGGTGCGTAGCATCCGCCGGCGAGCGCTTCGGCGCCGGTGGCGGTAGTGGTGTCGGACGGAGAGCAGTTGGTGGAGAATTGCGTCGGGAGGTCGAAGAGTACCGTGTCGGGCGTGTAGCCCTTGATGAATGCCTCGGCGTAGGCGAACGGCTTGAAGGTGGAGCCCGGCTGGCGGCTCGCGAGCGTAATGTTATAGGCGCCGGGGATTTCAGTGTCGAAATAGTTGCGGGAGCCCACCATGCTCAATATCTGGCCGTTTTGGGGGTTGAGAGCGACAAGTCCCATGTTGGTAGCGTTGAATTTCTTTGTATTTTCAAGTGCATTTGCCTTGACGGTTTCTTCTGCCTTCACCTGCAGGTCGGCGTCGAGCGTCGTTATCACGCGCCACCCGGCGGTCCGGAGCGCGTCCTGCCCGTATTTGCTTTCAAGATACTGTTCCACGAAAAAGACGAAGTGCGGTGCTGAAATGCCGCGGGGTTTCTCGGTTTGGAAGACCACCTGCGCGAGCTTGGCCTCATCACGCTCGCCGGCGGTGATGTAGCCGTGTTCGAACATTTTATCGAGCACGAGATTTTTGCGGGCATCGAGACTGGCACGATGGTTGCCCCACGGAGAGTAGTAGGTGGGGGCGGGCAATACCGCCGCGAGATACGCGGCTTCGGGAAGTGTCACGTCAGAGGCGTGCTTGCCGAAGAAATCTTCGCTCGCTTCCTCCGTGCCGTAGATGCTTCCGCCGTACGGGACCGCGTTGAGGTACACCTGGAGAATCTGCTGCTTATCAAGCACGCGCTCGAGCTTCAGCGCGAGAATAATTTCCTCCACTTTGCGCGCGATGGTTTTGCGCCCCGTGAGGATGGTGAGTTTCACCGCCTGCTGGGTGATGGTGGAGCCGCCCTGGCTGTAGCCGAGCGACGTGACGTTGGCGAAGAGCGCGCGGAGAAAGGCCGTTGGCTTAAAGCCGACGTGCGTGTAGAAATCGGGGTCCTCGATGGACACGGTCGCGTTCTGGACGAGGGGGGATATCTGCGAGAGCGGCACCACCGTGCGCCGGACGTTCTGGTTGAGGTCATAGAGGAGCACCTGCCCCGTGCGGTCGTAGATTTTAAGCGACTGCTCAATCCGGCGGTCCTGAAGCGAAGCGAGGTCGGGGATGCGAAGCAAGGCTACCCACAGCGCGAAAAGGCCGCCGAGGGCAAAACACGCGCCGATGCCCCAGATGATGAAAGCGGAGCGGTGGCGGCGGAAGAACCGGAGAGCGCGTTTAAGCACAAGCATTTGAAGCATTTTAGCATTAGAACCAGTCTCAACAAACACCGTTGTATGAAGACCTTCCCCAACTTGGCTTTCACTAAGCCATTTTTTATTGAGACTGATTCTCTTTTCGTGGTACAGTAGCGTCATTAAATATGAGCCTGTTTTCAAGGACCATTCCCGTTTCTACGGATGAAAAGAAGATAAACGAACTCCTCTCGCGGGGCGTTGAGGAGGCCATTGTCGAAGAGAGCCTGCGTAAAAAACTGCTCTCGGGCAAGCGGCTTCGCGTGAAGCTCGGCATCGACCCGACCTCGCCCGCGCTCCACCTGGGGCGCTCCATTCCGCTTCTCAAACTGCGCGATTTCCAGGAGCTTGGGCATCAGGTGGTATTCATCGTCGGCGATTTCACCGCCGTCATCGGCGATACTTCCGACAAGGATGCGGAGCGACCGATGCTTACGCGTGAAGCGATTGCAAAAAACGAAGCCTCATACAAAGAACAAGTAGGACAACTGCTCGACCTCTCGCGCGCGGAGTTCCGCTACAACAGCGAATGGCTAGAAGAGCTCGACTACCGGCAGATAGGGGAGCATGCGGATATGTTTTCGGTGTCCGATTTCATCGCGCGCGACGTCATTGCCCGCCGGCTCAAGGAAGGCAGGCGCGTATCTCTGCGCGAAGTGCTTTACCCGCTCATGCAGGGGTACGACAGCGTTGCGGTCAAAGCGGACGTGGAGCTCGGCGGCATGGACCAAAAATTCAACCTGCTCGCGGGTCGCACCATGCAGGAGAAGTGCGGGCAGGCGCCACAGGACATCATCATGAATCCGCTCATCGACGGACTCGACGGGCGCAAGATGAGTTCAAGCTGGGGCAACACCATTTCACTCACAGCATTGGCCCCCGACATGTTCGGCAAGGTCATGAGCATGGCTGACGCGCAGGTGCCGATGTACTTTGAGCTCACGACCCGCGTACCGATGAAAGACCTCCCCGGTATTCTCGAAAGCCACCCCAAGGACTCGAAGATGCGCCTCGCTAAAGAGATAGTCACTCTCTATCACGGTAAAGATGCCGCAGAAAAAGCAGAACGCGGCTGGGCGGACACATTCAGCAAGGGGGGCGCGCCCGAGGACATCCCCGTGGTCGCGGCGGGCAAACTACGCGATATTGTGAAGGATGTTTCCACGAGCGAACTACGGCGGCTCGTCGAACAGGGAGCCGTGTCCTCAGTGCAGAGCGGCAAGAAATTTTTGAGCATAGATGAAGAAGTGTCGAACGATGTCATCCGCATCGGCAAACACCGGTTTCTAAAAATCTCCGCCAAGTAAAAACCCCGCGCGTCGCGCGGGGTTTTTACTATGCGAGCTCCTCGCCCGCCCCTGCGGGCTTGATGACCTCGTCTTCCTCTTCAACTTCTTCTTCATCTACCTCGACCGGCTTGGGAACAACTTCCTCTTCTTCGTCAACACCGAAATCTGCAAGCAGAAACTCATCCTGCATGATTCTTCTTTTAACTTATTAATGGTGTGCAATACGGGTGAACGCCATTGTTGTAACAAACCTTTATCGTTTTGGGAACTCCCCCGCAACAATGCCTGTGGATATCTTCGCAGCATAGAGCACAGAACACAGGAACCAGAGCACAAACAGAGCCAAGAATACAAAACACAAACGCATGAACGGTTCCGTTTGTGTTCTAGTTTTTACTGGGCTCTGTGCTTTGTTTGTGTTTTGTGCAATCTGGAATCTGGGCTTTACGGCGCTTGTGAATACAAGGGAAGAAACAAAGCCGCAACGCAGCAGAGCGCGGTTTTCAGCGGGCGCTCGCGAGACAGGTGAGACCGACGGCGATGGCGTCAAGTTCGTCGTCCAAGCGTTTTTTATCCGGAAGCGTTACCAGTCGTGCCACCATTGCGGCGACGGCAGGCTTCCCACTCTTGCCGTAGCCGGTGACGGCTACTTTTACCTGAAGCGGCGTATATTCAAACAGGGAGAGTCCTCGTGAGGCGGACGCGTGTATCAACATGCCGCGCACCTCCGCTATTTGCATGGCCGTCTTCGCGTTCTTTTCAAAATACACTTTTTCAAGCGCCATCGCGTCCGGTGTGAATTTTTCTATGAGCGCATCGACGGACTCGCCGAGCTGCCGCAAACGCTCCGGGAACGCGTCCGCCGCGGACGTGCGGAAACATTCGGAATGCAACAGAATTTCCCTACCGCTCTTTTTCTCGAGTACGGCCGCGCCGAGGCGTTCGTAGCCGGGGTCAAATGCGAGCACGCGGAAGCGTGCAGATTTACGATTCATGATTCACGAATTAAGAACAGAGTAGCGGCCAGTATTTTTCTTGAATCTTGAATCATAATTCTTGAATCCGCGAAGTGTATACGAATGCTAGGCTGCGTTCGTATACACTTCGCTCACATCGTCGTGATTCTCAAGATCGTCGACGAGTGCGGACAGTTTTTCCAAATCTTCGTCGGAGCACTCCAGCGGGGTCGTGGCCTCAAGCTTTCCTTCCGCGTTTTTTGCGAACGCCCACATCGCCGCGCCCGGGGAGGCGAGCGCACCACCGTGCGTACTCAGCAAATGCTTCAGTTCCTGCGCGGTGCGGTTGCGGTTGTCGGTGTACCCTTCGATGATGAGTGCAACGCCGCCCGGCCCATATGCCTCGTAGGTGAGATTTTCCACCGTCGCGCTTTCTCCGGCGGCTTTCTCGATGGCGCGGTCGATATTATCCGACGGCATATTGGCCGCGTGCGCTTTTTCTATGGCCGCGCGCAGGCCCGGAGACGTGCGGTCGCCCTTTGACTTCTTCGCTTCAAGTGAAATGAAACGCACGAGCTTGGAGAAGGTCTTCGCTTTCTGCGCGTCGGTCTTTCCCTTGACGTGTTTGAGCTTCGCCCATTTGCTGTGTCCGGCCATAGAGGAAGTTTTTAGTTGTTAGTTGATAGTTTTTAGTGGATACAAAGACAAAACCAGTATGCGTCCGAAAAAGTCTTATTTCAAGGAGTACTTGACGACCTACTTAATTAAATGTAAGGTTCTGATCGGACGAAGTTGCTATGGGAGAAGACGATGTCAATCTCAAAACTCGTGACGGCCTGTCTGTTCCTCATGTTTCAGGGCAGTGCGGTTTTTGCCCAAGAAATCAACACCGTTGAAGAGAGGCGTATGCTCAACGTTGCACGCATCTTCATGCACACTCCAACACCTTTCTCGCTGTTGGTTCCTGTCGGCGAGGTAGAGTGGGGGCTGGTCGATGCTTCGAACTGCGCGGCGAAAAGAAGGTGCGATGAGGTTGTGTTCCTGATGGACGTCCCCGCAGATAAGCCGATGTGGTACCGAGCGTTTCGGTTTCAAAAACACGGCAACTGGTTTTATACTGACCGCGCCGAGTTTCATATTCGTACCCCGGCTGATATCGAAGGCGGTGGATGGAGCAGACGTTCCGGCAAGAAAACCATATACGGAACCACGAACGTCATCCAATGAAAGCAAGGTTTAAACCGCGGACGAGAGTCCGCGCTTTTCTTTGCACGGGTATACTTAAGAAGGAACGCAATCAGGAGGCGCACCATGCTATCGCTCGTTGGGCTATTCGCGACCCACTGGATTTGTAAGTGCGGCACAAACAATGAACTTACTCGCGCAGAATGCGAGAGGTGCCATGCTCCAAAAACCGACGCCGCAGGCATTTCTTCACTTGCTCCGGCACAAGAAATCTCTGCCCCGGTTCCCAACTCTTCGGCGCGCTAAGCGCCGATTTTTCGTTTTACAAAAGTTTGCCGGTCAGATCCACCGCCAGCTCCCTGTCGGCGCATGTTATTCACTATCACAACACTTTCTTATAAGAAAGTGTTGTGATAGTGTTGGAGCGTGAAACGAAGAGTGAAAGACCTCACCAAAGAAGAAATGATTGTAACGCTTGATGCGCTGTATACCGCCGCAAGTGCGGTGTGCGGGCGCGGCGCGGTCAAATTGTTTCTCCGCGACCTGTTGACGCCCTCCGAGCGTATTATGCTCGGACGGCGCGTCATCATCGCTCGCATGCTTATAGCTGACACATCCTATGCGGAAATAGGGAGGCGGCTACAGGTAAGCAGTAAAACTGTCGGCAAGGTACATCATTGGCTGAAAGATCAATTTCCCGGATTTGAACAGGCGGTTGCAGGCATGGAACAGGAATTCAAGAAACGTAACGAAAGACGTTTATATGCAACGAGTGCGTTTTATCGGCTCAAGAAGAAATACCCTCTGCATTTTTTGCTTTTTCCTTCTCCGAAAGGAACCCCTCGCCAGTACGGCCAGTACCCGAAACGTACCTCATAGGTTCGTCTTTTGATTAGGAGAACAATAGTAGCCCTACCGGCGCTTTCTTATAAGAAAGCGCCGGTAGGGCATTGGAGAAGTTGGTTGTGCCGTTATAGAAGCTTGCCGGTCAAATCCGCGGGCGGTTCTTTACCGAGGTGTTTATACGCGGCCGGCGTAGCGACGCGGCCGCGCGGGGTGCGCTCGATGAGCGCGAGCTGGAGGAGATACGGTTCGTGCACTTCCGAGAGCGTTGCGGGCTCCTCGGCGAGCGCGGCCGCGACCGCATTGACGCCAGCGGGGCCGCCTTTAAATCGCTCGATGAGCACGGTCAGAAATTTCCGGTCAAGCGGCATGAGGCCGAGCTCGTCCACCTCGAGCAAGTCGAGCGCCGCATTGACCGCCTCGCTTGAGAGCGGCGCGCGCTTCAGTTGCGCCCAGTCGCGGGCACGTTTCAACAGATAGTTCGCGGTGCGCGGCGTCGCGCGGGCGCGCTTGGCGATTTCCTGGACTCCACGCTCGTCTATCACCACGCCGAGAATTTTCGCCGAGCGGCGTATGACCTTGGCAATGTCGTCCTGCGAGTAAAAATCCAGTCGGAATGCGCCGCCGGAGAAGCGACTGCGCAGGGGAGCGGAGAGGTCGGCTACGCGCGTGGTGGCGGCGATGAGCGTAAAGGCGGGGAGCGGAAGTTCCAGCGTGCGTGCGGACGGTCCTTTGCCGAGGATGATATTGAGCGCGCCCGATTCCATCGCGGGGTAGAGCACTTCTTCAATCGAGCGCGGCAGGCGGTGGATTTCGTCTATGAAAAGTATGTCGCCTTCGCCGAGATTGGTGAGAAGTGCCGCGAGATCGCCCACGCGCTCGATGGCCGGACCGGAAGTAGAGCGGAAATTGCTTCCGAGCTCGTGCGCCACGAGATGGGCGAGCGTGGTCTTACCGAGACCCGGCGGACCGTAAAACAGAAGGTGTTCCGGCGGATGTTTGCGCTCTTTGGCGGCGGTAAGGAGGATGTGCAGGTTCTGTTTGATGTTTTCCTGCCCGACATACTCGTCCCAGGAGGAGGGACGGAGCGTCTGGTCGAGATGGGTGTCGCCTTTCGAGGTGGCGAGCGGGGGGACGCCCTCCGGGGCCTCTGTTAGGCCCTCTTTTTTTCTATCCTTGGGAGCGCTTGACATAATTAAAGGAATATGCTAGCATTAAGACCGGCACAAGCCCCTGTCTGCGTGCGGACACGCACAGGCAGACGCAACGGGCGCTTTTTTATGGACTGCCTGAACGTCGA
>ORJL011335579.1_pt1 | contig 12899 bp, 11 predicted proteins | sample 1779941 | NCBI WGS metagenome assembly ORJL01 (sample SAMEA104232317, study PRJEB22302) | groundwater metagenome | biome: forest; feature: aquifer; material: groundwater | place: USA | collected 2011-08-07 | depth 5.8 m
GCGGGACTACCGTTCCACCGATGCCATGAAGCGGATCGACTGGATGGCGACGGCGCGGCGGCAGACGCTGCAGGCGCGGGTATACGAGTCGACTCTCACACTGCAGGTGGTCATCGCCCTGAACGTCGATACCTTTCCCTTTTCCTGGCAGGGGACGGACACCGCCGCCCTCGAGGCGGCGATCAGCGCCGCCGCTTCGCTGGCGCGGGTCGCCGTGGAACAGCGGCTGCAGGTGGGCCTCATAGCCAACGGCAGTCTGGTGGAGAGCGACCAGCCCGTCCGCATAGCGCCCAGCCGCCATCCGCAGCAGCTCGTCCACATCCTCGAAGCCCTGGCCACCGTCACGCCCATGGCCACGGTGCCCTTCGACCGCTTGTTGACCGTCGAGGGCTCGCGGCTGCCCTGGGGAGTCACGGTCGTGGTGATCACGGCGGTGATGACCGGCGCCATCTCTCAGGCCTTGGCCGCGTTGCGCGGGCGCGGCTTACGCGTGAGCCTCGTGCCTGCCGGGGGTCGCATCATCGAGCCCCCACCGGGTGTCGAGATGTTGGGTCTGGGGCCGCTGACCCACAGCCCTCAGGAGGTGGGCTCCATCTAGGCATGGAGGCGCCGCGGCAGGCAGGGAATGGGGATGGCGGGGGCATCGTTGCCCCCGGGAAGGGGAGAGCGCCCTGGTCCTGGGCGGCCCTCGTATTCTTGGCCATGGAGGCGACCTGGCTGCACGCTGCCGTGCTTGTCGCGTCGAGCCCGCTGGCCCGTGCGGCCGATCCCCTGGAGGCACCCGCCCTGTCTCTGGCGGGCATCGCCCTGCTGCTGGGCGGGGCCTACGCGCTGGGCGTCGTCCTGCGCCGTTCCTCGCTCGCTTTCGCTGGGGCGCGCGTGGCGCAGGCGGTGGCGGCCATCGTGGCCGTCTCTCTGGTGGTGACGTGGGAGACGGGCAGCGGGGGTTCGGGGCTCCCCTGGCCTCTGGCCTTCCTGGCGGGGGACCTCGGCGCCGTCGGAGCCGGTCCGGAGGGGCCACGGCGACTGCTCGGCTTGCTCATCGGGGCCCTGCTCTGGTGGCGGGGCACGCGGCTGAGCTCCGGTGTCGACGTCGACCGCACCCTCTTCTCCTTCACCGTGGGGATCGTCGCCCTGACCGTCTCTCTCCTGTCATTGCAGTGGCGACCGGTGGCGCCCGGTCAGGCCCCCCTGGCGTTGCCGTTCCTGGCCCTGGGGCTGCTGGCCCTGGCCGCGGCGCATTTGGAGCGGCTGGGCAGGGAGGAGGGCGTGTTGGTACGCCGCTACTGGCTCGGCCTGCCGGTCCTCGTGGCGGCGGCGACCTTGGCCGTGGGCTGGGCTGCGGCGCGACTGGTAGGTGGGGAGACCCAGGCCCTGGCCGCCCTCGGGTGGGGGCTGCTGCGCGACGCCCTTTTCTGGGTCGCTTACCCTCTTCTCCTGGCTCTCGGCTTACTGGCCGGGCTCCTCGTCTCCCTCTTGCAGTTGCTGACCCGCAACCTAGTGGCCAACATCGAACAACCGGCCATCCAGGGCTTCGTGGAAGAGCTGGAGTCCCAGGTGCGCGCGCCGGTCGAGCTGCCCGAATGGCTGGGCGTGGCGCTCCGCCTCGCTCTGGTCGCGGCGCTGGTCGGCGCTTTTCTGCTCCTCGTGGCGTGGGCCCTGGGCCGGCGAGGCGAGCTGGCCCAAGGGCGGGGCCAGGAGGAGCGCGACTCGGTCTTCTCGGCCAGCCAGCTCTGGCGCCGGCTCGCCGGCTTGCTGGGCAACGTCTTCGCCTCGAGGCGGCAGGTGCTGTGGGCCGCCGCGGCGCCCGCGGCAGGGTGGGAGGAGCGGTCCATGCGGCGGCTCTACCGCGCCATCCTGGTTGGCGCAGCCCGGCGGGGTGTCGCGCGGAGCCCGGCCCAGACCCCCGGCGAGTTCCAACGAGATCTGGACGACAAGCTGCACTGGGGGGAGACCCATCCCGTCACCGACGCCTTCGTCGCGTCGCGCTATGGTGGGCTGCACCCTACCCGGGCCCGCCTCGGCGAGATGGAGCGCTTATGGCACGAAGTCCGCGGTGCTTCACCGCCCAGAGCGCCGAGAGCGCGGAGAACGGGATGACGGGAACGCTCTCGGTATTCTCCCAGTCCACTGATGGGCCGCGGCTGACGGCTGAAAGCTGACGGCTGACTGCTAGATGCCCCTGATCCGTCGCGGACCCGACCCGAAGAAGCTCGATCCCCATCTGGCCACTGCCCTGGAAACGGCGACCAAGGGGACCAGTTTCGGTATCATCGTCCAGTTCTCCCGCGAGGCCGTGGGACAAAAGGCCCTCCGCCTGGGCTATCCACTGCGCCGCCGCTTTCGGCTCGTGCCCTGCTGCAGCGGCATCGCGTCGTCGGAGGAGGTGGTGGCCTGGACCCGCCTGCCCGAGGTCGAGATGGTGTGGCGTGACCGGGTGGTCCGGCCCTGCCTGGACGTGTCGGTGCCGCTGGTGGGAGCCCCGGCGGCGTGGGAGGCCGGGGGAACCGGCCGAGGCGTGCGGGTGGCCGTCGTGGACACAGGCGTGGACGTGGCCCATCCCGACTTGGCGGGTCGGGTGATCGCCACCCACGACGTCACCGGCGAGGGCTTCGGAGACGGTAATGGCCACGGCACCCACGTCGCGGGCATCGCGGCCGGGGCCGGCGAGCGCTATCGGGGCGTGGCGCCCGGGGCCATGCTGATGGCCGTCAAGGTGCTGCGCAACGACGGCTCAGGCCTGATGAGCTGGGTGATGGAAGGCGTGGAGTGGGCCCTGGACAACGGCGCCCAGGTCATCAACCTCTCCCTCGGCTCCGGCGGTCCAACCGATGGGCAGGATCCTGTCTCCCAGGCCTGCGACGGCGCCGTGGCGCGCGGCGCCGTGGTGTGCGTTGCCGCCGGGAACACCGGCCCTGCCGGGGGCACCATTGGCCCGCCCGGCGGCGCCCGCCAGGTGATCACCGTGGCCGCGGGCACTGACCTGGACCAGGTGGCCGACTTCAGCAGCCGGGGGCCCACGACCGATGGGCGGCCCAAGCCGGATCTGTTGTGTCCGGGTTACGGCATCGTCTCCTGCCGCGCGGCCGGGACGCGCCTGGGGCGACCAGTCGACGAGCGCTACACCGAGGCCTCGGGCACCAGCATGGCAACGCCCCACGCCTCGGGGGCGGCGGCGCTGCTGCTCGAGGCGCGACCCGGCTTGCAGCCCTACCAGGTGAAGGCGCTCTTCATGCTCACAGCCCGCGACCTCGGGCAGCCCCGGGTCGCCCAGGGGAGCGGTCGAATGGACGTCTGGGCGGCGCTCCAGCGTGACCCGGGCAGCCTGCCGCAGCCCGAGCCCGAGCCCTACCCTTGGCCCCCCCCGGGCTGCCTCGTTCCGGGCTCCCGCCGCTCGGCCTCGGGGGGACGCCGGCGGCGGGCTGCCTGACGCGTTTTTCGCGATGGTATAGTTGATCGGGAGGCGATCCGGCGGGCCCGCGTGGGACGGAGGGAGACGATGGCGACAAGGACACTGATGACTGCTGAGGAGCTGTTCTGGCTTCCCGACACCGAGGAACGGCTCGAACTGGTCCGGGGGGAGTTGCGACGCATGGCACCAGGGAACCCGGCTCATGGGCGGCGCGCAGTTCGGGTCGCCCACCTGTTGCTTGTCTATGCAGACGAGCACGGCCTGGGTCGTGTTTATGGGGCCGACACGGGCTTCATGCTGGAGCGGAACCCCGACACGGTGCGCGCGCCGGACGCCGCCTTCGTGCGAGCCGAGCGGATCCCGCCCGAGGGCGAGCCCGAGACGGGATACTGGGCGATTGCGCCCGACCTGGTCGTCGAGGTCGTTTCTCCCTCCGAGAGCAGAGGGGACCTGGAGGAGAAGGTGGCCGACTACCTCCGGGCCGGCACTCGGCTGATCTGGGCGCTGCATGCGCGAACGCGCTCAGCCACCGTGTATCGCCCCGGCAGCGCCCCCCAACGGCTGGGCGAGGACGACGTGCTCGACGGAGAGGACGTGCTCCCCGGCTTCTCCTGCCGCGTGGGTGACCTGCTGTAGTCAGGAGGGGGATACCCCGCCACCGGTGCAGACGAGCGTTCGGCCGGCGCCGCGGTGCTTCAGCGCGATGGTTTTCGCTGCGCCGAATGTTCCGCTCCCCGCCAAGACGGGGAGCCGCTCCACGTTCACCATCTGATTTCACGGAGTGGGGGCGGGCAAGACTTGCTCTGTAGGCTCGAGTGGACTATTGTGTAGCCACAATGGACGTGGGCGTTCGCGAGCTGAAGCTGCGGCTGAGCGAGTACTTGGCCCGTGTGCGCGATGGGGAGACGGTCGTCGTCACCCACCACGGGCGGCCCGTGGCGAAGATCGAGCGCCTGCCGCCACGGGAGCCGCCCGAGGCGATCCGCCACCTGGTCGAGGCGGGGCTGGTGATCTACAAGCCGCTGTCAAAGCCCTTCCCTCGCCCCCTCGATCTGCCTGCAGGTCCGAAGAGCTTCGCGGAGTACGTGCTCGAGGAGCGGAGGTGATCGTTTACGCGGACACCAGCGCTCTCGCGAAGCTCTTCTGGAGGGAGGAGGGCTCCGAGCGCATGCTCGGGGTCGCCGAGGAAGCCGAAGCCATCGGCAGCGTGGCCATTGGGTACGTCGAGCTGAGGGCATCCGCCGCACGGGCACTGCGGGACGGCAGGATCGCTCCCCGCGAGCGGGAACGAGTCCTTGATGCGATAGATCGCCTTTGGCAGCAGGTGACGGAGATTGCCGTCGAACGGCCTCTCATCCGCCAGGCGGGCGACTTCGCCGAGCAGATGCGCCTGAGGGCCTACGACGCGGTGCACCTGGCGGCGTTGCGCCTGTTGGGCGAGCCGGACCAGGTGGCCTTCGCCTGCTGGGACGCCGACCTGCGCGCCGCCGCCCGGCAGCTCGGTTACACTCTGATCCCGGCGTAGGCCGGCCAAGCCTTTCTCCTCAGCGCCGTGGGCCCTGAGCGGGTTGGCGTGGTGTCGCGCCTTGCGACGGGCGGAAGCCGTCGGTAGTATGAGGGGGGCGGCCGGGGCTGTCTCACACGCGGGTGCTGAGCCCGCTCGATGGATGAAGGCAAAGAAGCTCCGGCCATCGCGGGGGGAGGGACGGCCGGCAACCTGTGCGGCGGCGACAAACGCACTTGGCCAGCGGGCCTGCGGGATGAGGCCCCGGCTTGCCATCGCTGTTCTCCTGCTCATCCTCCTCAGCCCCTCACCTCCCTCAGCCACCGCCACGCGCGGGTTTACCTTCGGCGAAGGCCCCGGCGATTGGGCGGGCATCACGGTTGACCTGCTTCGAGAGGCCGACGGGAGCCTCACGCCGGTTGCCCCCGAGGCCGAATACACCTCCCCGCGCCAGCCCGTCCCCTTCCCCTTCAATGCCGTCGGGCTCTCCTGGTCCGCCGAGATACCGGCCGGAGCCGAGATCTTCCTGGAAGTCCGGACGAGCCAGAACGGCCTGGCCTGGTCCGACTGGTACCTCGTCGAACGCCCCGACAACTTCCTCGAGGCTCTTGATCCCGCCAACTGCTCCTTCGATCCGGGGGAGGACCCGGCCGGTAGTCCCGGGCTGAGCCACTTCCTCCAGCCCTATAGCGAGTTGCGCTTCGTGGGCGGGTCGTGGGTACAGTACCGCGCGCGCCTGCTGCGCGCCGAAGATGGCGCCCTGCCCCGGCTGCGCCAGGTGCGGATCAACGTCGTCGCGTCGGGCGACGGGGGTGCCCGGGCCTTGCCTCTGGATCGAGGCGAGCGGACGGTCGAGCTGGCTGCCCCGGCCATCGTCTCGCGAGCCGGTTGGGGGGCCAACGAGAGCTACCGCTTCGACTCCAACGGCAACGAGGTCTGGCCGCCCGACCGCCGGCCGGTGCTGAAGGCCGTTCTCCACCACACCGTCACGTCCGATGGCGGGGATGACCCCGCCGCGGTGGTGCGGGCCATCTACTACTACCACGCCGTCCAGCTCGGCTGGGGCGACATTGGCTACAACTTCCTCGTGGACCATCGCGGCACCATCTACGAAGGCCGGTTCGGTGGAGCCAGAACCATGGGGGGGCATGCGCTCCGCTACAACCCGGGCAGTGCAGGCATCGCCGCCATCGGCAACTTCTCGGCCGGCGGGCCGAGCGCGGCCATGCAGGATGCCCTCGCCCGGCTGTTGGCCTGGCAGATGGCCCTGCACGGGATCCACCCCACGGGCTCGGGCTTCTTCGTCGACCGCGACCTCCCCAACATCCTGGGACACCGCGATGCATTGGACACGTCGTGCCCCGGCGATGGCCTCCACGGGGCCCTGCCAGGGCTCCGCTCGGCGGCCTGGGATCGGTTGCCGAACTATGCCGCGGCGTGGATCAGCCACGACACGCCGGGGAACCTGGGCCTGGGGGAGACCCGCACGGTGAATCTCACCCTGCGGAACGGCGGCAAGCGCCTCTGGCAGGCGGCCGGGCGGCCGCTGTTTCGCCTGGGCTACCATTGGTATCGCGAGGATGGCAGCCAGTACACACAGCCGCCCGAGGACGACCGTCGGGCTGCCTTGCCCCGTGACGCGGGCACGGGCGAGTCGGTCTCTCTGGCCGCCGCAACGACGGCGCCCCGCGAGGCCGGCATCTACACCCTCAAGTGGGACATGGTGCATGAGGGCACGACCTGGTTCTCTGATGCTGGCGCCGACCCGCTGCCCGTGCGCATCTCCGTCGGGCTGCGGGCCTACGGAGCGACCTGGCTCTCCCACGACACACCGGCGACGATGCTCGGGGGCAGGACCTATACGGTGAACCTGCGGCTGCGCAATGATGGCGCTCGGACCTGGACGGCCGGCGGAGGCACCCCCTTCCGGTTGGGCTACCATTGGTACGACTCCCAGGGGAATCAGCATGTCCAACCCCCGGAGGATGATCTCCGCACCTCCCTGCCGGGCGATGTGGGTCGAGGAGGCGAGGTGACACTGCAGGCCCGTGTAACGGCGCCCCGAACAGGCGGCGACTTTACCCTGAGCTGGGATATGGTCCACGAGTTGGTCACCTGGTTCGCTCAGACCGGCAACGCTCCCCTCAACCTGTCGGTTCGCGCCAACACCTCACCCGACCTGGGCCTGCGCTGGGAATCCCCGGGGGCCATCGTCGAGCCGGGAAACGAGGCGCGTCTCGCCTTGGTCTACGGCAACCAGGGGGCCGAGGCGACGGGCGCGCGGGTGACCGTCACGCTGCCGGTGGAGGCGGCCTTCCTCGGCAGCTCTCCTCCCATGGCAGCCATAGACGCGCGGACGCTGCGCTACGACGCAGGGAGGGTGGGCCCGGGCGCCAGCGGCAGGCTGGAGATCAGGCTTCGTCTCCAGAGTGGGGCCTCGGGCGCCTCCTTCCCGGTCAACGCCGCCATCGCCGACGACGGCAGCCGAGGTGCCGACGGGTCGCCGGCCGACAACCAGGCGGCGGCTCGCCTGGCAGTGCCCGCGACCCGCACCTATTTCCCCCTCATTCAGAAAGCGGCCCCAGGCGGCTGGTAGCCGTGGCGAATTCTCGCCCGCTTGGCGTGCTCGACTCGGGGGTGGGGGGCCTGACGGTTGCCCTCGCCCTGCGCCGCGCCTTGCCCCACGAGTCCATCCTCTACTACGCCGACACTGCCCATTGCCCCTATGGCGAGCGTGAACCCGAGGAGGTGCGGGTCTTGGCGGTGGCTGCCGCTCGGTGGCTGCTGTCCCGCGGAGCCAAGCTCCTCGTCGTGGCCTGCAACACGGCCTCGGCCGCGGCCCTGGCCCGCCTGCGCCAGGAGTTCGACCTGCCCATCGTGGGCATGGTGCCGGCGATGAAGCCGGCGTCCCTCCTGAGCCGGGCCGGGAAGGTGGGTGTGCTGGCCACGCCAGCCACCGTGCACGCCGATCTCTTCGCGCGGCTGGTGCAGGATTTCGCCGGGGGAATCGAGGTGCACGTCGCCACGGGCACGGGGCTCGTCGAGCTCGTGGAGGCGGGCGAGATCGACACCCCCAGGCTGCGCCGGACCCTGCGCAGCCATCTGACACCATTGCTCGAGCAGGGGATCGACACACTGGTGCTGGGCTGCACCCATTTCCCCTTCCTGCGGCCGGCTATCGCGGCGCTGGTCGGCAGCGACGTGCAGGTGCTGGACACCGGCGAGGCTGTCGCCCGCCAGGTGAGCCGAGTGCTGGACGCCCATGGGCTGGGCGCGGACCCGGCAGCCGCAGCCTGGGTCCGCTACCATTGCACCGGTGACCGGCGGCCCTTTCTGCGAGCCGTCCGGCGTCTGCTGGCTCCCACCGCTGGACCGGAGGCCGACCGAGCCATGGTGCACGGCCTGGTTGGGCCACCGGTAGCGCCGGCCGCCGGCCGGTCGGCCCCTCAGGTGCCGGACAGCGGTGCGGCACGCGATGTTGAGCCATCGGCGGCCGCGGGAACGTGAGCGCCTCACTCGCCGATGCCCCTTCCGGCGGCTTCTTCCGTGGCAGGCTGGCGCCAGCGTGTCGTGAACGGGGGTCCCTCCTGTGTGTGGGCCTGGACCCCGATCCGGACCGCACCCCGGCCAGCGAGCTGCGAGGCTTCTTGCACCGCGTCTGGCAGGCCACGCGGGAGGTTGCCGGATGCTACAAGGCGAACCTCGCCTTCTTCGAGGCGGCCGGCCCCTCGGGCTGGGACGCGTTGCACTGGCTGCGCGACCTGGTCCCCGCCGGCCAGCCGCTGATCGGGGACGCCAAACGGAGCGACGTGGAACATTCAGCGCGCTTGTACGGGCGGGCCTTGCTGGATGGCCTGGGCTTCGATGCCATCACCGTCAACCCCCTGCTGGGCCGGGACGGCGTCGAACCCTTCCTGGAGGTGGCCGGGGCCGGGCGCGGCGTCTACCTCCTGTGCCGCACGTCAAACCCGGGCGCCGCCGACTTCCTCGAGTTACCTGTGGGCGGCCAGCCGGGCGAGCCCATGCACCCCCTCTACGAAACAGTGGCCCGCCGGGCCCAGGAGTGGAACGCGCGCGGCAACGTGGGCCTCGTCGTGGGTGCCACGGCCCCCGATCAGCTCAAGCGCCTGCGGTTCCTCTGTCCCGATCTCTCCTTCCTGGTGCCTGGCGTGGGCGCCCAGGGAGGCGATGCGGCAACGGCGGCCGGGGCCGGCTGGGGCGGCTGGTGGGGCTCGCTGGTGGTGAACGTGTCGCGCGGTGTCATCTACGCCGGCGCCGATGAGGCGAGCATTGCCCAGGCGGCTCAACGCTACCGGGATGAGATGTCGCGCGCGCTCGGGCTGTAGCGTGCAGCTATCAGGGCACGAGCCCCAGTTCGTGGCCGCGGAGGGCCGCCTGGGTCCCCGAGAATACTCTGAGCACGTGCTACGCGCCCAGTATCGGAGAACCGCATTACTTCCCGATATGTTATTCGAGGGTCACGACTCACATCACCGATGGTCTGGTCGTACGTTTGGTAAATGCGGTTCTCCACTTCTGTCCTGTCAGGTTCGGCGGCAAGTCCCCATGGGAGATATCAAGGAAGCGGCTCACGTCCTCCACCGACTCGCCCGCGTCGCGCCGCAGCTTGGCCGCGCTGTGGCGGAAGATGTGCACCCCGGCCAACGGCAAGCCAGCCGCCTTCAGGTACCGCCGCAGGTTCCCGTAGAAGACGCCGCTCGTGATGCCGCGCCCACCGCGCACACTCGGCCACAGCGGCTCCGTGGGCGCCGTCGTGGCGAGATCCTTGCCGACCGCCACCAGCCACGCTTGGATCGCTTCGAACGCTGGCCGGGGCAGCTCCCGCCGGCCCGTCTTGCCGCCTTTGCCACGGTACTTGTACATGGGCGGGTCCCCCAGCTCGATGTCGCCCGCCCTCAGGCCGAGCACCTCCGCCCGGCGCCGGCCGGTCATGATCAGGGTGAGCATGATGGCCCGGTCCCGCAGCCCGACCGGCGTGCCCGGGATCACCGCCAGCCGCCGCCGCAGTTGCTCGGCGCTCAGCCCCTTTGGCACTCCCGTCACGACCCTGGGCCGTTCCAGCGCATCGCACGGGTTGGCCGCCACCAGCTTCATGCGGATCAGAAACCGGTAGAAGCTAGAGAAGCAGGCGAGGCGGGCCCCGATGGTGACCGACGAGGGCTGCTTGCCCGAGAGGCCGACACCGTAGGCCCAGCCGAACACCTCCTGCGAGGTGATCTCGTCAGGTGGCTTGCCGATGCTGCCGAAGAAGTGGCGCAGCATGCGCCAGTAGCCCTCCACGGTTCGGCGGGAGCCCGAGCGGCGCTCCTTCTCGGCCAGAAAGGCATACATCGCCTGCTGCCAGGCGTCGGCGGTGGTGTCCGGGACGGCGACGGCGGTGACCTTGGTGCGGCTCCTCCTCCTGAGACTGAAGTCGTCACCATACACGCGTAGTGTCGCGCCGAAGTCAAGGTGATCGCATATACTCGGCCCGCTGGGAGAGCGCTCCCAGGTCGGCAGGCGGCGGTGCGCCTAAGCACCGCGCTCGGCAGCCTCGGAGTTTGCTTCGCTCTTCGACCCGCCATCCCCTTGGCAGCACGAGGCGCGCCCAGCAGGGCGTGTAGAGAGGAGTCCAAGCATGGGTAGCCTCGAAACCACCAATGATGCCGGTGTCTTCGCTGGTCGAGATGGTCACCAGCAAGGCCCTCGAATTGCCCGAGATCCAGCGAGCTTACGTCTGGTATCGTCCTCAGGTTCGCGATCTGTTGGACTCCCTCTACCGCGGGTACCCAATAGCCAGCGTGCTCATCTGGCAGACGGAGGATGGGCCTCCAGCCCGTCCCCTTGACGGACCGGCTAGCCAAGCCATGTCACTGCAGTCCGTCAAGTTCCTGCTCGATGGTCAGCAACGCCTCACGTCCTTGACCCGTCTATTGGCGGACGGGGAGCCAGACGTCCGCTTCAACGTGGAGACTGAGGACTTTCAACTGGTGAACCCTGCCACCCGCCGCGATCCCCGCTGGGTTCCCGCATCGGAAGTCTTACGCAAGGGTGCTGTCCACGTGGCCATCGACCGGGGCATGCTCCAGCGGCCAGACGCTCAAGAGGTGCTAGAGCGCCTCAGCCGCCTGGAGCGGCTGAAGGGCTCTCTGGTGCCGGTACATGTGCTCAAGGGGTTCGACTACGAGGAGGTAACCGAGATCTTCGTCCGGGTCAACTCCAAAGGGACCCGCCTGCGCCAAGCCGAACTGGCTATCGCACGTCTCGCCTTCCGCCTGCCAGGCATGGTGACGGAGGAACTAAAGGCCTTCGAAGAATCCTTGGACGCGATCGGCTACGACATCGACCTGCGTTTCCTAGTACGGTGCCTGACCGCCGTAGCCACGGGGCAGAGCCGGTTTGAGCGGCTCGGCACTGTCCTCGAGCCAGCGTTGAGCGATGCATGGAACAAGACGAGGGCTGCAACCGAGCATTTTCTCAACCTGCTCAAAAGTAACCTCGGCATCGAGTCCATGGCGTGGTTGCCGTCCATCAACGCGATGGTGGTCCCGGTAGCCTATCTGGCCCGGCGAGGCAGGCGGGGGGTAGAGGCCGGAGAGCGGTTGCGGTGGTTCCTCCTTGCCTCCACCTGGCAGCGATATGCTGGGTCTATCGAAACCGCCCTGGACCAAGACCTTCGGACGCTTACCGACGACAAGCCCTTCGGCACGTTGATAGAACGCATCCGTCAGGCTGTGGGCCGCCTGAATGTCGAGCCTACCGACCTCGACGACGCTGGTGTGCAGAGCCCCTTCTTCCTGACCTCCTACCTCGCCTGTCGCCACCTTGGGGCCACGGATTGGTGGACCGGCGTCAAGCTAAACTCCACGAATCTTGGGACGGCTCACTCGCTGGAACTGCACCATGTCTTCCCGCGGGCCGTGGTGAGCGACCGCTACCCGCGGCGGGATGTCAACGAGCTGGCCAACATGGCGTTCCTCTCGCTGGCAGCGAACCGGGAGATCGGCAAGAAGGAGCCACGCGAGTACCTACCGACCGTCCCCGATGAACGCCTGCGCCAGCAACTGATTCCCATGGATCGCTCCCTCTGGAGCGCCGACCGGTTCCAAGAGTTCCTCGCGGCCCGCCGGGAGCTTTTGGCCCGGGCCATCAACGATGTATTCTTCAACCTCGAAAAGAGAGCAGACGAGTAGACCGCCGCAGGTGCACCGTGGAATTCCAGCAGTGGCCCTCCCTCGGCCAGCATAAGCCTCCGCGGGTTGGTCCCACCATGACCTGATCGTGCCGGCGGCCCCCGCAGCGAGTCGCAATTGGGACACGTTCCTCCGGGCCTGGCCCCCAATCGGCTCGCCTGGCAACCTGAGCCGCCGGTGGCATCAAAGAGGCCAACTGCAGGTGTTGACCTTGCACCGTAGGTAGTTAGCGTCGAGCTGGGGGTGGAGCAGCAGCATGGCGGCGATGCGACGGGCCGTGTTGGTGACCTCGCGTGCCTCCGCGGGCCTCAGGGGGCGCCCAAGGACCTCCTGCTCCCGGTAGGAGAGCCGCTTCTTGATAACCTGGTAGCCCCCGATCAAGTGCCCCCAGACACCCTTTGGCACGTTGCGCCAGTAGGCGACGTTGTTTAGATAGACATCACAGGTACGCTCACCGAGGCTCCTGAGCACCTCCTCTGGTGACAGGCCCAGCGTCTTTCCCCCTGCCTCGATCGCCTGCCGCTCCTCGGGCGTGTAGTCCCGCTCAATCAGCTTGCCCTTGCCGGGCATGACCACATCGTTCTGACCGCGGTAGCCCCATCCAGCGGTCAGTGCCAGGTCTTCCGGCTGGAGCTGGCCACCGCCCTCGATCTGGATGACGCAGACGCTCCGCTGTCGTTCGCCAGGATCATTAGACCCCCCATAGCCACAAACATTGGACCACCCGAGCGGGGTGACGATTGATCTTCTACCAGGGTCAGGTCATAGCCGTCAATCCTCCTGAAGAAAC
>ORJL011931950.1_pt1 | contig 12899 bp, 8 predicted proteins | sample 1779941 | NCBI WGS metagenome assembly ORJL01 (sample SAMEA104232317, study PRJEB22302) | groundwater metagenome | biome: forest; feature: aquifer; material: groundwater | place: USA | collected 2011-08-07 | depth 5.8 m
ATTGCCGGCGCGAACGTTCGTATCGTCCGCGAGGACGGCCTGCTGCTGCGCGAGCTCACGATCGATCCACGCTTCGACTACCAGCGCCTACAGTCCGCTATGTCGTGAGACATGTGTCCGCGATCAACCGAGACACGACACAGTAGCCCGGAGCAGACACTATTTGAACCGACGCGAGGCCGAAAACGTCCGGGTAAGAGCTTGCTCGAACTCTTGATTGAGCACTACGACGAGCTAGACCGACTGCTGGCCGTTCGCGACGGAGACGACGTTGTGTTGGGCCAGGAAAGCTCTACTACAGAGTCTCCCCTGGCCCGCTGACCACTACTCCTTCGTCGTCGTAGACCCGTCCACACTCGGTGCAGCGAAGCTGGAACTTGGCGGCGCCTCGAGCGGACGATGGAACGGGGAGATTCTCCCAACTACCACCCCGCGAGTCAGTGCGACCGCAGACGCAGAGCCAGGAATCGCACTTACTGAGATCGTCTCCGTGGCCATCGTGAAACGCGGCAGACTCGCCGAATTCGCGACGTGCGGTCGCGGTCTTGCGGTCTTCGCGGAGCCAGCTACAAGCAGCGCGCTCGATCATCCCCAACTCCTTTCCCACCTCAATTGATGATCCACTCGGCACGCGGCGTCAACAGTCAAGCGTGGTCAACAGCCCACGCACTATTGGGCGAGCTCAACGTCAGTCCCCGTCATCCTTGGCAGGAAGGATCGGGACGAGCTCTTTCGCGACGTCGAGGCCGTACTTCGCTGCGATCTGAGCTATGTGGACTCCGAAGACGCCACGCAGCTCACCGAGTGCGCTGACGAATACCCAACCCTGATAAGTTCCAAGCGATGTGATGATGCGCGGCGTGCGACTCGTTCCTGCGACAGAGCCTACGAACTTGCGGCAGGCGGCGCGCATCGCCTGTAGGTGCGCCGTTAGATCGCTGTCGCGACCGGAGCCCTGAATCGCGCGCGTCAGCTCCTGCCGGATCTGCAGCACCGATTCGACGCAGTGCTCAGGTATCTCGACCTCTGTCGGATCGTAGAGCACGCGGCGGTCCTCAAGAAACGTCATAACGCGCGCAGCGATCGCGCGCTGTGACTCCGGAGGACTCCATGAGACTCCAAAGATCGGCGTCGATATTCCAGTTAGTCGTCCCAGGACGTCGCGGAACTTCACCGCGACGTAGTCCAGCCCGGCGGGCGGATGCTCAGCATCTACTTGACGAGTCCTGCGGCGGGCCCAGGAATCTCAAAGCGCAAATTGCGTCGCTCGAACTTGCCATGCTGGCACTCGCCAAATACCGATATGGTCACTTGGACGTCGAAACTGGTCTTGTAGTTGGCGAGCTGTTCCTTTAGGAAATTCGCCATCCCCGAGTCGATCGGGAATCGTATGTAAACCTGGCGGTCGTGCATGCCTTGGAACTCGTAAGCGAAGCGCGGGACCGCGGAGCAAGGATCCACGCGATAGACCTCGAGACTGTCCTTCTCGCCGACCGGCGTGTGGGCAATAGCGAGCTCGGCGTGGATGCGGTTGATCTCGACCCACGCCGGCGACATGTTGATGAAGCGAAGATATAGGTCCGTCCAACACGGACTGGGTGGCTGGATCACAACGCTGATCCCGCGGATGCCTCGAATGTCGACGAAGAACTGCTCCGCAACCTGCTCCGACGTCCACGCCTCCACCGGCACTTCCGATTCGCGTCTGAGTTGCCCCGACGGGCCCGCTTCAGCGACGCGAGCGTCCTTGGCCGTCGGCTGATCCCTGCGACGGAGCGATCCGATAACAGTGACCGCCAACCCGAAGGCGGCCAAGAACGCAAAGAGGACAAGGGGCCAAGGCAACGCGGCCAAGTATCCGAGGATGCCGACCACGGCTCCGACGAACACGGGGAATCCGAGCCAAAGCGTGATGATGTCGCCGGCAAGCGACAGACCGTCACGAATCGGCGCCTTGCGCTCGGTCACCATCGGATTTTCGCAGGTGATCGGCTTCCCGAGGTACGGTGCCATGGTGGGCGCGCCGGCCGAATATCGTCGGGAGCCGCAGGTTTCGGGAGCGACTCCGGCAGACGCCGTCGGCACGGCGGAGGCCAACCCACGCTCTCAGTCGACCAGGCCTTGCACGACGGAATGACCGAATCGGACTCGCTCACGTCACCGTAGCTCGCAATCCACGATCTTGGTCGAGATCGCGAATCCACTTGCCGACAAGGACTGGGCTTCGGCCTGCATCGTGGTTTGGACTCTTGCCCGTCGACCCAATCGCCGTAGTCTCGTGTCACCTCGAGCCCAACGACGACAGGAGTACCAGCCTACGGCGTAAAGACCGTGTTGAAGGCGGCTCCGCTTCATGTACCTTTCGGCGAGTTGCTGCGTCATTGCCGTCTCGAGATCGCGGCTCCATGAAGCCTTCACCTCCACGACCACCGGAATTGTGTCGACTCCGTCGTCTCTCTTGTTGAGACGAACAGCAGTGACATAGACGTCTGTTCTCTCCCCCTGCCCACCATGGCCACGGCGAATCTCGACCTCTCTCAGCGCCGCAAGGCCACGGCCTCGTAGGTCACGCCTGAAATGTCGAGCGATCGCATCGGCCAAGACAACCTCTGGTTTGGGACGGTAACTGCCATGCCCAATCTCGTCCCAGAGCCCGATAACGGCTGGCTGCTCCCCCTGCAGCTCGTTTTCGAACCTGCTAAGGGATTCGGAGAGAAGCTGGACGAGTTGATCACCGCTCTCGACAAGACGCCGGTCGGCATCAGCTGCGAGCTTCAGAATCTCGCCTGGACTGGGAGGGGTCCACGAGCGCGCGAGTACTAAGCGCTCTGCTTGAAGGACGTGCCGAGAAAACCAACCCAGCTTCAGCTCGCGCTGGATCCGCCGCAGGGCGCCCACCGCTGCAGGCGTGCCACGCTCACGCAGAAATGTCACAAGCGAGTCGCGCATGTCCGAAAGGAGCGCGCGCGGCGGCAAGAATCCCTCCTGCGGCGGATCCTCCCTCGGAGGAAATCTCTGGTAGAGCCAAATGAAGAAATCCGCGGCCTGCGCCTCGGTAAGACGGAGCGCGCCTCCCCGCAAGTCGTGCAGTTCCGACATGGCGAGCGCGAGCTCCACGCCAAACGCTGGAATCCGCCTCATGACTGCCCACACCGCGGACCAAGATCGCTCCGGAACTAGTCGCAAGAGGAGTTCGGCACAAACGACCGCGACGGCTCGCTCTGGTGTTCCGCGGCGACCGGGCCTCGTTGCTCTGGCCAGGGCGAACTCGATTGCCGAATCGTCTCGGTGCTCTAGCAGCTTCTCGAGCAATGCGCGGATGCTGCCGGGCTTCAAGGCGGCGTCCTGCAGTTTCGTGTGAAGCGCCTGTGACAGGGCATTGTCCCAGAGGTCGCCGAGGTCGCGCGTGGCAAAGACGGTGCCGTTCGAGGCGTTCTCTTTGTCGATCAGCTTCAGGAGCGTGCGAATTACCTCGGCCTGTGCGTGCGGATACGCCATGCTCACGAACGTCGCTTGCGCGCCCGGATCATCATCGACCGGCGCAGCCAACAGCACCGGTGCCCATTTCTTCCAGATGTCTGGCGACAACCCCTGCAGAAAGCTCGGCTCAAGATCGCCAATCAACCGGAAGGCTCGATACCCGGCCATATCGGCTTCACTAACCGTGCTTGTGCCAATCCATGTCGCCTTAGGTTGAAATTCCAAGATGCACTGCTTGGCGGCTCGCACGATTCGGGCGCGCACGCCTTCGTCGGCCACCTCCCACCCAGGGAACTTCCGGACATCTGGTTCCCCAAAGTGGTCCATCGGATATCGCACGTGTTCTGGCTTTAGGGTCATCTCGCGGTTCAGGCGCCACCATGCCTCGACCTCGCCGGCTTCGGAAGCCACGAGTTGCGCCGCGACTCGCATTTGAGGGCTCGGACCTTTGGGCTTCGGTTCGCGTCGCAAGGTGCGGTTCCAAAGGTCGTAGCTCTTCTTCATCTCAGCGGCGCGATCCGAGCCAAGCTCGACGGCCTCGAAGTCTGTTCCGAATAGAACCTTGAACGCATCGGCCTGTTGACATGCCTCATAGAGCGCTTCGGTATGGCGCGGGTCTTGCCAGTTGACGCAGAACTGGGCTAGTAGTGCCCACGCGCGTGGCGCGCTCCCGGTCGCGCCCAGGCCCTGGTCGATCAACCAAGTGACGTCCTCGGTGTCGATCAGCCGTGGAAGTCCGCCTAACAGATCGTGCCGGTCCCGGTCGGGATCGGTGAACTGCGCCACCATCGCCGTCACGATTTGCCGCCGGCGCTCTTGCGTCCAGATCGGGCCGAGAACTTTCTCGTCAACATGGTCGAAGAACTGGTAGTGCTGACGGTGCCTCGCGAGTAGCGCCTTCGCTACTCGATCGGCGACGCCTAATTCGTCGAGATGATCAAGCGACGCGATGATGATTCCATCCATCAGGCGCTCGAACTCGGCGATGTGCTGCCCGGCGACGCACATGTCCGCAATCCAGTCGAGGGCAAGTGGCAGGTCCGCGGCGGGGAGTTCCGCTGCGAGCTCCCGATTCAGAAACATCTGGTACGCCCCCAGGAAGTTGCGATTTCGCGCAGGGCGCAACACTTTGAACAACTCGCCCGTCGACAGATGTATCGGCCACAGTGCGCGAAGGGCCACGCCGAGCAGCTCATCGTTTTCGTCGCGCGCGTCATTGAGAAGAGGGCTCAGTCTTGCCTTGGTCGCCTCATCACCGATGCGGCTGATCGCGTACGCAGCGTTTACCCGGACGTGCAGCTTGTCCCGCGGATCGAGAGCGACCCGGAGCAGGGCACCCCCCAGTCCAGTGAGCTCATTGGCCTCGGCCATGTCGATCGCTTCCTGACGAGCAACATCATTCTTGCTGCGGCTTCTGATGTAGGGGCGCAGTTGCGCTGCCAAGCCTGGATGCGCAAGTACGCTCCAGCGCGCAACAACTTCCCACCCGCGCTGCAAGAGCTTGCCTTCCGACCAACTCTTCAGGAGCTGCGCGACGAGCTCTTTGCGGTCGTCGTCGCTTGCAGCCGCCGCATCGCTTCGCAGAAGAACCGAGGGATCGCGCTCGGCGATTGCCCTAAAGACATCCGCGCGCAGGGTTGCGACCCAAGCCGCCGGTTCACGAAGCTGCGGAACGACACGGCCTTCGGGATCCCCGGGGTGGATGAGGAGGCTCATGACTTGGGGAAGAGGCAAATCGCGAACGTAGTACGCCGCGAGGTATTCAGCGAAGGTGTGGTGGGCGAAGCCGAGGCGGTCAGTCGTTGTCCTCGCGCTAAAGAGCGACGTCCGCAGAACCTCTCGTACCGCCCGTTCGGTGACTGGCTTCACTCCTACCGCTGACGTTTCGGTTCCGCCCGCGAGTTCTTCGATCGGGATATCGGAGTCCGCCACATCGCCGAGGTTGGGCCCAGTCCAAACGGCGGCCTTGCCGCCGTAGATCGTGGTCGCCGCGATCCGAGAGGCTATTGCCAGACGCTCGGCCGTGTCGAGTTCAGCCGCAGCTGGTGGCGGCTCGGAACACAGGAGTCGACAGCCGATCAGATACAGCGCGGCTTGCGTCGGAGGTAGGCCTCTGTCCACAGCGAATGTCCGAAGAAGAAGCTCAAGGGTCACGGGCTTGATCGCCAGCGGCACCGCTCCGGCTCGTTCAATCGCTGTCGTGAACTTTGCCTCGTCGAGTGTTCTGACCTTCGCTGCGAGTTGAATGTCACGTCTCGTCAGGCCGGCCAGCTCCATGATCTGAATCGGCTGAAGTTCGGGCAGCGCGCGAAGCCCGTCATCTAGAAGACGCGGCCAGTCGGCGGTACGGCAGGCGATTCGAAGGTTCAGCCTTTCCAGCGGCCAGCGGCGTAGAAAGCTCAAAAGGATCGACGACAGAGTCTCGATCCTCAACAGGCCTTCATCGAGGCTGTCGAAGAACAAGTGAAGGTCGTGCTCGCCCGCTAGCCACCGCTGCACTTCTGGTCCTTCGAAGATCGTGCGAACTAGGCGATCTTCGTTGCCGTACTCCTTCAAATCGACCCAAAGCAGTTCTTCGCCGCGGCTCTTGACCGTTGCCTCAAGCGACGAGCGCTCGTCCGCCATAGCCCTCGTCTTACCGATGCCGGGTTCGCCAAGTAGAACGATCGTGTGGGCCGGAGTGATGTCACTGAACTTGACGAGGTTCGGGTTGAATGCGGTCTGTGGATCTTCGACGTAGCCGTGCTGGTCGATGTAATAGGTGGCCTCGATTGGGCACCAGTACCGCTGCCACGGATAAACCACACCGGCCAGTCCCGTCGCCACGCTAGCTCCGCATGGCGAGTTCATCCTCGCGCCGGTGAGTCCGTTTCCGGCTAGAGCGGGAGTCGTCGGTCGATTGGTTGACGATCAGCTCACCGCGGAATGCCTTCGCTAGTACTGATAGTCGCGAACGTTCGACGGCCATTGATGCGGCATCAACGCAGCTCACGAGATCGTCAGCACGCGTCAACAACCTCGAGGCCCTTCGTACAATCTCCCGCTGCTCTGCGATGGGAGGCAGCGGGAGCGGCATCATCGACAGCTTCGTTCCGTTGATATTCGATTGACTGACGCCATCCGTCTTGGCGAGCCGCGCCCATTCGCGTCCCCAAGCCGAGTTAATCCAATAGTTCACGTAGTCAGGCTCGGCAAAGTCGTTCGCTAGCTGTACGCGGATGAGATAGGAAGCGAAGCTCATTGGCACCGCTCCGCGGTAAACAGCGCTCTTACCCACAAGCTCAGGACTATTCGTACGGTTGAAGAGAAGATCTCCGTCGACCAAGAGAAGGCGCCCTATTTCAGCGTCACGAGTGCAGTATTTCAGGTCTTGGACGTCGAGCATCCCATCCTGGATGTTGCCCATTCGCAGAACAGGAATTCCGCTGTCAGGTGACGCATCGCATCGTTTCGACGTTCCGTACTCGATCGTATCCGCCACAGCCCCAACGCTCGATAGAACGTATGACGACGGCAGCTCGCCAATGGGAAGGTCGATAGGCTCCTCGTTCGCTCGTGACCGCGTCCTTCGGTCTGCTTCCCGTTCGATCAGCATGTGTTCCAACGATGCTGCGTCTCGATTCGCCAGGCGCCAATCCTCTGTCAGGCGCCCTGAGCACGCGTCCGCGAGTAGGGCCTGTCGGAATCGTTCCAGCGCTCGTCGCGCGGATGTGAGATGCGCAAGTACATCGACGCGCTCGTCTTCGAAGCCTTCGATCGTCCGGATCAAGATCTCCTGCTGTGGACGTGGCGCAAGAAGGACGGGAATCGAATTCATCGACGTCTGGGTCAACTTGTCGCGCGTGCTTCCTTGAACATAGTCAGTGAAGTCAAAGGCGTCGAGGTAGTACTTGATGTAGCGATTAGTCGTTACGTCGGGATGTGCGCGCAGAACGTGGGCATGATTGTTCACCCAACTCTTGCCATCGATGATGTAGGCAATCGGCTTCAACTTGTCGAAGTACGGCGCGCCATCTTCACCCAGAAGGACCAGCTCCTCGTCGAAGAGGTAATCGTCGATCCACCCAACTTGGCCGGTAGCTCCGTAGTAGGGAATGGTTCCGACTCGAGATGCTCGTTCACTCGAGTTGATGGGCTTGCGTTGGCTGTCGAGAACATCAACGCATTTGGAGAGCGGTTCGACGGACCAAGTCTCGGGTACGACGACGTCCTCAAGCATCGTTACCCTTTCCCGCTTCGATCATCCGTTGGATATCAGCGAGCCCATCGGTTGCGAGCTGAAGCTGTTCCATGGCCTCCGTAATCAGTTCCTCGGGATCCGGGATATCGCTCGGGTCATCCATCTCCTCGTCCCGAATCCACTTGAACGCATCGAGCTTGAAGTGACGCCCTCGGATTTCGTCGATGTTGAACTTGCGCCAACGGCCCTCCGCTGAATCCTTCTCGCTGCGTCTGCCGCGACCATTAGGGTCACTGCCGTAGCACTTCTCGAACTGTGAGAAGTGGCTAGACGTTAATGGCCGATCCTTCTTGGTGATCTTCGGAACGTTTGCCCGGGCGTCGTAGATCCACGTGGTCTCTGTTGGTCGTCCTTTGACGAAGAAGATCACGTTGGTCTTGGTCCCTTCGCTGTATGGCGAGAACGTCCCACGCGGGAGACGAAGAACAGTGTGTAGATCACAGTCCTCGGTCAAGACCTTGAAGACTTCCCCAGCCTGATCGGCAAATAGCACGTTGTCCGGCACAACCACTGCGGCGCGTCCGCCAGGCTTGAGGATTGTTAGAACGTGCTGCAGGAAATTGAGCTGTTTGTTGCTCGTCGCAACGGTGAAGTCGTCTCGATCGGGCGACTGATTGGCCCCCCTATTGCCGAAGGGTGGATTTGTGAGCACGAGGTCGAATCGCTGAGCTGGCGGCGCCTCATAGATCGAGTCTTTCCGCTCAATGTGGGGCTCGACCTGATGGAGATAGAGATTCATCACCGCGAGCCGCCGTGGCTCCGGATCGATGTCCTGTCCGTAGTACGTCTGTGTTCGGATCCGTTTCGCGACGTCGCGGTCAAGTGCTCCTTTCGTCTCCGTGAGGAGCCACTCATAGGACGCGACGAGGAAGCCGCCTGTCCCGCAAGCGGGATCATCGATTTTGAAGTCGCGCGACACGCGAGGGTCCGGCTTCATCAACCGAACGATCGACCTGATCAGAAGGCGCGGCGTGAAGTATTGGCCTGCGCCTTTCTTTCCCTCTGACGCTGCCTTCTCGAGCAGTCCTTCAAAGGCGGCGGCTTTCACATCGACGTCGAGTGAGGTCCAATCGGTCTCATCGATCAGCTGAATGAGCCGCTGCAAGTTGACGGGATTACTGAAGCGGGACTGCGCCCCACTGAAGATGTCGCTCAAGAGACCGGGCTGCTTACCCAATAGGCGAAGGGCCTCGGCGTATGCATCAAGAAGATCGCTCCCGCTCAAACCTCGTAGGTACGCCCAGTCAGTCTTCTTGGGAAGAACGATCTCGCGCTCACCAGCCATCTTGAGAAACAGGAGATAGGTGAGCTGCTCAACGTAGTAGCTGTAGCCGATGCCGTCATTGCGGAGGGTGTGACAAAAACCCCAGAGCTTGCCAACGACGTCGATCACGCGGCCACCTCACGATTCAGATCCGCCACGAGATCGGCGAGCTTTCCCTCGAAGACGCGGTTAGCACGGCCCCAGCCGCCACGGTTTGACAGAACCGGCATGTTGTCGAAGTCGTCACGGTCGATCGAGAGGTTGGCGATGAGGTGCTGGCGGATGTAATCCATCCATTGCGATTGCTCGGGGGTGAGCTTGCGACGGAAGGTCACGCGCTCGATCGCCAGGGCCACTCGCTCCTCGGCCGTGAATAGCGGCGAGCTCTCTTTCGCCGCCTTCTTGACCATCGAGATGATGTCGGCCATCGCTTTATGAGACGTGACCGCGTAGGCGCGCTGCAAGTTCTCCTCAGTGAAGTGCTCCGGAGTCTTCAAGAGAGCGGTCTTCAGTTCCTTGAGAGGTTCGCTACCCCAGCCCTGCGGCCTCGAGAGAAGAATCGAGAGAGCCGCGATGTGCTCGGAGTTCTCCTTCACGAACTCGGAGAAGAGCGTCAGGTAGTCAGCTGGCTTGTATTCCTTCCCCGTCGCGCCCTTGATGAGCCACTCCGCGGAGACAACATCCACGACGCCCGGCGCTTTGATGAAGATTCGGTCGGGCCGCGGATAGTCTTGAAGAAGCTGCTGGAACGACGGATCCCGCAGAAGCTTCATCGTGTCCGTGAAGGACTCGCGAAGTTGGGCCGGAAGATCTTCAGCAAACCGGCCGAGGTCGCCGTCCGGGACGAATCTGACGAAGAGGTCGCGGGCGTTCCCGGACATTTCCTTTTCGATCCGCCGGAGCCGGCGAACGAGACGCCTGGTCGAGTAATCGCGGTCCCGGTTCTGCCAAATGTCGTCAATCACCTGAACGATCGTCTTGCCGTCTGACTCGGGCGGTTCAGCCGTAATGGCCGTTGCGTTACGGAAGTACTCCAGAAGGCTTCCGTTAAAGCAGTCGAAGACCACAAAGTGCGATTTGTCCGGATACTTCTCGCCCTTCCTGGTCCCTCGCCCAAGCATCTGCTCAAAGAGGATTCGGGACTTAACCGGGCGCAGAAACACCAAGTACTCGAGGTCCGGGATATCGACACCGGTCGTCAGAAGATCGACCGTGACCACGATTCCGGGATTCGGGCGGTTCCGGAATTCCCGGATCCGCTGCAGGGGTCGGTCGACCTTGCCGGTGATCTTGGTGACGAAAGCGTCACCGCGGCCGAAGACCTCACGGGCGAGATCGACCAACTGATCGGCGTGCGAGGTATGGGGCTGGTCGTTGTCGGCAAAGATGAGAGTCTTCGGGAACCGGCCGAACTTCTTCTCGTGCTCATCCGCGTACTTCTTCAGTTCCTGGAGGACTTTGCGGTTTGCGTCAGGCGCGGTAATGAGTCGCTCGATCTTGGCCGTATCAAAGACGCGCTCATCTTCCAAGAGATCTAGTTGCTGGACACCGGTCATGGGATCCACTTCTTCGACTTCTTCGCCCTGCTTTAGGAAGATTCCGTTCAGGCGGACGTCTGACTTAACGGTCACAACGTCGTAGTCAACGAGGAAGCCCTCACGAACCGCCCGCTCGTACTCGTAGCGGTAGGCGATGTTTTCGAAGTACGCCGTGGTATGTGACGCCGGCGTCGCGGTCAGGCCGATCTTGATCGCGTCGAAGTGCTCCAAGGTGTTTCGCCAGACCGAGAGCTCCTTTGAGGAATAGCCGCGGTGGCACTCATCGGCGACGATGAGATCAAAGGCGTGAATCGGGATGTTGAGCTTGTCGGCGTCTTCTTCGATGTCGACGTCACCAAACCCCATGACAGCATCGCGGCCGAAGAGGTTGATCGCCATCCGCTGGATAGTGCAGACGTAAACGAAGGCGTCACCGAGTTTGGGGTTGGTGAGAGAACTCGTGGGAAGCGTGGTCGGATCGAAGTCGCGATCGTCACCGAGGTCTTCGGCGTGAAAGCGCTGACTAAAGACGGGATAGAGCTTGTCGAACTTGAAGCCTGGCTCCGGCTCAAACGAGGCGAAACTTCGGACCGCTTGCGCGGCCAGAGCGCGACGATCGACCAGGAAGAGGATCCGCCTGGCCACGCCAGACTTCATTAGTCGGTAGATCTCGGAGACCGTCATGACGGTCTTGCCGGTGCCGGTCGCCATCGGGACGAGGAGCTTTCTCTTCCGCTGGCGGATCAGCTCTTCGATGGCGAGGTTGGCTTCGCGCTGGTACGGGCGAAGAAACGAATTGAAGGGGATTGCGGCGAGCTTGCCCACCTCGGCGTCAAAGTCGCGCGTCAGCATCTCCCGAAGGGCGGTTGGCGTGTGAATGCCCGAGACGACGCGAGAGCGATTGAGGGGATGCCGGACGTCTCGGAACCAACTGACTTCGCCGTTGGAGGAGTAGAGGAAGGGAACGCCGAACTCGCCTTGGTAGCGCGGCTCTTGGGGAATCCCTTTCGAGTAGCGCTCCGCTTGCGAAAGCACCTCTTGCGGGCCGAGGCCGACTTTCTTCGCCTCGACTACGCCCTCGATCGAGTCGTCGTCACAGAGCGCGTAGTCAGCCGGACCGGCCAGCGTCGGGAGCTCACGGACGGCGGTCTTGGTGAGGCGCTGGGCCTGCTCGATGGGCACGCTCCGGCTGAGCTTCCACCCTGCGGCTTCAAGCTTCGGATCGAGCCTCACGGCCCGTGTTGTGGCTTCGCCTTCGCGAGCTGTCATGTCGGGCGCCCTTCCCTAGCGCGGTCGGTCTTTTGTTCGTGGGGCAGCTAGTCAATCATATTGAACGGGCGTTCTAGAGGCAAGCCCGAGCCGCCCTACCCGATGGGCTGATCTGGTGGCGGTGGATTCCGCATCACGCTGCGCCGGCGCGCTTCCGCTCCGATGTCTCGGACAACCGCACGCAGCTCCGGGACCTGGGAAGCTTCTTCCAGATCAGCCGCGGTCGCCCACGCTGGCGCGCCGAGCGTGAGCTTCGTCTCGTCAGCATGCCCACAGAACCAGAAGCGCCATTCACCAATCTTTTCGAAATGGTGGACGAAGCCGTCGTCGCAGAACCCGCGTGCTGAGGGCTAGTGGCGAGGCGCCGTTATCGTCATGGGAGAACAAGTCGAATCGTCGCGAGGCTGGGAGTCGCTGAGGTCACGATGGTCGCTCCGGAGCAGTTGCCCTGCTGGTCGTAGAAGACAAACCGTCCGGAGGCCTGCGCGTACAAGAAGTACCTCCCCTGAGCATCAGCGACACGTGTCGCCACCCGGAGGATGAAGCCTCCATCTGGCCCGCTCGTTGTCTCCACCGAGATCACCGGCTTCTGTCCGACATTGAACTGGCTGCAGCCAGCCGAAGCCTGATAGAGATCGAGCCTCGCGCCAGGGATTGGAGCGCCTGACTTGTCCACAACGACACCAGTCATCTCGAGGACGAAAGGCGAAGGCGTCTTGGTGGGCTCCGTAGTTGCGGCCGACGTCGGCGTTGATGGCGGCACGGTCGGTGTCGGACTGTTCGTCGCAGCGGTGGCAACGGGACTGGCGCCCGACGAGGTCGAGGTGCCGTTACCGCATGCGATCGAGATGAGCGCGACAAGTACCGCCAAAGCCTTCATGAGTCTCGGTCCCTTCGGCTCGTGTGCGTTCACGGCGGCGCGATCCTAGCGCTGTCGCAGACTATAGTCTGTAGACGAATAGTCGCGCGGCTTGGACGCTCCGGATGTGCCGGGGCTTTCGCCGCATCTGGCGACCGTGATTCGACGCAAACGACAGCAGCGCGGGATCTCGCAGGAGGAGTTGGCCGACCGGGCCTCTCTACACCGAACGTACATCTCCCTGGTGGA
>ORJL010982720.1_pt1 | contig 12896 bp, 10 predicted proteins | sample 1779941 | NCBI WGS metagenome assembly ORJL01 (sample SAMEA104232317, study PRJEB22302) | groundwater metagenome | biome: forest; feature: aquifer; material: groundwater | place: USA | collected 2011-08-07 | depth 5.8 m
AAAACACCTTACGGCCGAACGACCTCCAAATCGGGAAACGGGCGACTACCTCGCTGAGTGGTCAAAATGATCGAGTATGAAAACCAAAACTAGCGCAACCCGTTGAGCTTCAATGGCCCAACTAAATTTTGTGCCCATAGGCTGGAAGTGACCAACACCGAAGGCGCGCGCGGAGCGCAGACGCGTGTATATCGTGACCCAGACCGATTTGCTCTATTTCATTTCCTTGAAGTATCTGGAGAAGAGCCTCGTCCTAACGACGGCGTTTCCACCGACCATGCGCTGGTTGCGCGAGATTCAGCAAAAGCACGGAACAACGCTCTTGGGGCCGCCCTAAAAAAACCCCGCGAAGTGCGCGGGGTTCGGCTTCACTGCGCCATAGGTGCAGGAGTTCCTGCCACTGTGTCCAGCGGCATCAAGCTGATAATCGGCTTTTTGGCCGAAGTTGCAAACAAAAAGTTACGTCGTGTATGGATGTTCATCAAATTAGAGCGGTGGCGGCACAATATCCCGCGCGCCTGCGCGAGCGGTTGGGGGCGGCCGCGCCGCCGGAGTTCGCGGCCGCGGGCGATGAGGATCTCTTGCGTCAGGAAAAACTGGCGCTGTTTTGCTCCACCCGCTGCCCCGGTGATCTGATTCTCAAGGCATACGATCTCGCCAAGAAGCTGCGAGATGAGGGCGTGACGGTCATCAGCGGTTTCCACTCCCCCGTCGAAAAGGAATGCCTGCGCATCCTGCTGCGGGGGACTCAACCGGTTATCATCTGCCCGGCCTGCAGCCTGGCCGGACTACGGCTCCCTGCCGACTGGAAGCGCCCTTTGGAGGAAGGACGCCTACTGCTACTGTCCCCGTTCGAGAGCAGGCAACAACGCGCCACCGCCGACCTCGCCAAGCGCCGGAATGAGTTCGTCGCCGCCATCGCGGACAGGGTGTGCTTCATCCACGTTAGTCCCGGTGGTGAACTCGAGGCCCTCCGGAGCCTCGTCCGCCAGCACGCAAAAACCGTCGTCGAGATATAGAGGCCGGTGTCCGCGGGGACCCCCACTACTCTAGCCACTGGATCTTGATTTCCTTCTCCAACGCCTTGAACTCCGGGTCGCCCGTGACAAGTTCCGCCTTCCGCTCCTTCGCAAGCGCGGCGGCGAAGGCGTCAGCAGAAAACGTGACCGCCATGGTCGGTGTCTTCCTTTTCTCTTTCCTCGCGTTTGTGCTCAGCCCATTCCTCCACCAGCGGTTGATCACCCGGCTTGCGCTTGAGCAGGCCGAAGCCGCGCTCGATCATCGCCGACGTGACAGGCCGGAGCAGGATGCCATCCGGTGTTTGGCTCACAATGGCACGGGTGCCGTCCTCGATGCTGAACTGTTTGCGCAGCCACATGGGGATCACGACTTGGCCCTTGGTCGTGAACCGAACACTATCCGGCTTGGTCATCGACTTCATGGGCTCAGTATGACTGTCGCAAAAAGTCCGTCAATAATGTTCTTGGAGGATATTCAGTTACATATCCTACTCGTAAACCGGCGGCCCATTTAGCTGTTTTCTGTGATGCGTCTGTACGCGTGCCGAAGTGATTTGTTCGGCAAATTGGAGTTACAATGCGAGAGGTTTGGTGTAGAGATGGGAACCGTAATGACACCGAACAAGACGCCTTGGCCGAGTTCCGCCCCGTCGCAGCATGCCATGAATCTCTTCTTTCGATTCTTCACCGCCCTCGCGCTGGCGATTTCTGCGCGGGCACAGAACAAGATCGATGTGCGCGAGCGCGGCGCGAAAGGCGACGGGCGGGTGCTCGACACTGCGGCGATTCAGGCGGCCATCGATGCCTGTGCCGAGGCCGGCGGCGGCCAGGTCCTTTTTCCTCCCGGCCGTTATCTTTCGGGTACGATTCATCTTCGGAGTGGTTTGACGCTCCACCTGGATGCCGGGGCGCGCCTCATCGGCACGACAAACCTCGCGCACTACGCCCAACCCCAACCGCCTGACAACCTGCCGGAAGCCAGGTGGGGCAAGTGGCATCGTGGCCTCATCGTCGGAGAAAATGTCGAGGACGTTACCATCACGGGACTGGGCACGATCGATGGCAACAGGGTCTTCGATCCGTCCGGCGAGGAGAAGATGCGCGGCCCGCACACGATCGTCCTCGTGAATTGCCGCCGCTTCACCCTCCGGGATGTCACCATTGTGGACTCGGCGAACTACGCCGTGTTCTGCCAGGTCAGCGACGACCTGGAGATTCGCAACGTCAAGATCGTGGGCGGTTGGGATGGCGTGCATTGGCGGGGCGCACCCGATCGGTGGTGCCAGAACGTGAACATCATTGGTTGCCAGTTCTTCACCGGAGACGACGCCATTGCGGGCCGTTATTGGAATAACACGGTCATCAAGGATTGCCTCATCAACTCCTCATGCAACGGCATCCGGCTCATCGGCCCGGCGACGCGCCTGACGATCGCGAACAACCTGTTTCGCGGCCCCGGTGAACAGCCTCACCGCACTTCGGGCGAGAAGCGCCGCACCAACATGCTCTCGGGAATCATTCTTCAACCAGGCGCGTGGGACGAAACCCGAGGCCCTCTGGACGACGTGCTGGTTGCCAACAATGTCATGCAGGACGTTGCCTCGCCCGTCACGCTTTGGAGCAAGCCGGGGAACACTGTGGGCCGGGTCACGGTCCTCGGCCTGCGCGCAACGGGTGTTTATCGGTCCGCGATGTCGGTGGAGAGCTGGGCGGACGCGCCGCTAACCAACATCGTCTTCCGCGACGTGCGGGTGGAGTACTCTGGCGGAGGCAAAGCCACGCAGGCCGCGCAATCCGTGAAAGGCCCGGGGGTAGATGCACGGCCGCTGCCTGCCTGGGGACTTTACGCGCGGAATGTCGGAACGCTCACGCTGGAAGACGTGCGCTTCAGCCTGGCCTCGGACGATTTCCGTCCGGCCATCAGCGCGGAGGGCGTGGAGCGGCTCCATCTGGACAATTTCAGATTCACTCGTGTGCCAGCCGTGACCGATCCCATCATCACAACGAACGTTACCAAGCTGTTGCAGACTCCGTGAACCGAACCATCGCGTGGGAGCGTTGACAACACGGCGGACTCCTGTATGACGAATCTTCCTTTCACGGGCTGGCTCATCGCGAGCGTTTGCCTTGAGTTGACTCGAGTCGCCGCGGGCCCGATCGAACTCGAGGGGGTAACGATTCGGAGCGCTACAGAGCCGCCGGCCAGCGAGCCCGGGAAGTTGGCGCGCTATCTTTGTGAGACGGAGCCTGGCTTGCCTGCCGCGGTCGTGAGAACATTCTCGGTGGGTTGGGGAGGAGCCCAGCGCACCAACAAAGGAGAGTGTCGTTGGTTATTCATCCAGGCGGCGAAAGTCAGCGGCGAAGAATTCCGAGTCTGGTTGCTCACTGGCGGCTATCCGCCGGAGGCGTTGCCGGCAGCGGCTGGGCGCATCAGCCGCTACATCCTCCAACAGGGTAATTCGACACCTCTGGAGTTCCGCCACCCGGTTACCGGCGAGGCGGTTTTGCCGGCTTTGGGCGGCTGGAGTTTTCTCCTGCCTCGTTCCACCGACCCCGGCCGCAGTTTCGCTCCCGCGGAAAGTTTCCCAAAGAGCACCTCGTACTTGGGCCATTGCTATCGGCTGGTCAGCGAGACAGAACCAGTCGTCGCGCCAATCCCTTCAGACGCCACTCTGATCCAACCGCATCCGGATGTCCTGGTGGGTGTGCCAAGCAATACCCGCCAACAGGACGAAACTCGTCGTTACGACGGGTCCGATTACTCACTGCGGAGGTTAACTCGAGCTGACTACCGCGAGATGACCGCAGCGGGTATCAACTGCGTGAGAGTGGACGCCGAACAACGCCGCTGGGTTGAGGACCTGGGCGTCTTCTATTGGGGCGTGGGCGGGCAGGATGTGCCTTATCCAGAGTGTCTGTACGATAGTCGCTACCTGGGCCCGACGCTGTTCCTTGACGAACCGGCCGTCCACACCCGGGACTACGTGATTCGTCCGAAATTGGCGAAAGACGAGGCCTTTCGCAAAGAACTGACGCCCCAGATTGTGCTCGATGCGTTCCGAGAAACATTCGCCCACGCCTGGCAGGGAGGCGCCCCTACGAGTCTGCTTCAAGGGCTGGCCGCCCGCACCGATGTCGGGCTCGGCAACATGAGATTCCGCCAAGAAAACCTTTTCAGTTGGGAGACCATGGTGAGCACGGCGGCTTACCAACTGTCACAGGACCCACAGGTACCTTCCGCCATGGTCTTCGAACCGCCCGGACGGGTGGGCACCCTCAGGACACTGCCAGAGTTCGACATGACCTATGGGTGCCAAATCCCAGTCGATGACCCGAAGAACTTCACTGCCATCATTTATGGTTTTCTGCGAGGCGCCGCCAGACTCACCGGCAAACAATGGGGCACCAGCATCTACGGCGCGGTGGATCGCGCGGACGCCCCCTGGTTCTTGACGCACGCCTACGACCTGGGCGCCACACGGTTCTTCTTCTGGGATAATGCGGGACTGGCCTGCGTCCCTTACCAGGAATGCATTGGCCTGGCGCGTCAGCTCAAAATGCGGGCTGAGAATCGTCCAAACCGCGATCTCGAACAACTCCGGCGTGCCGCGGAGGTCGTGATCCTCCTGCCGCCGGGCTACAACCTCGGGCACGTTCAACTTGGGCGCGGGAGCCTCTGGGGACTCGGGGAGTTGAACCTGGAGCGACTCAACTCCAAAGGCATCAAATATCGCCAAGTCATGAGCAACTTCTTCACCGAGATCGAGCGTTGCCTGCGGTTAGGCGTGGCATTCGATCTTCTTTGGGATTTGCCGGGCGCGCAGCCCTCCGGTTACCGGGAAGTCGTGCGCATCCGCGAGGATGCGAGGGTGGAGGTAACGGAGGAGGGAAAGCCAGTGGTTTTGGACCACGCCAGGGTCCCCATCCGTGCTAGTGGGCCTCCGCCAGCTCTCGATGTGGCTCTATCCACAAACCAAGGATCGGCTCCCTTGCGGATCAGCGCCCGCGCGCAGGTCGCCCAAACCACAGCGCCGGTTTACTACACCCTCGGAGCGGACAGCCATGGCATCTATCACAATGCCCTTGTAGCGTGGGAACTCTACGGTCCGGGAGAGGAGGACTACCGCGCGCTGACGCCGCCGGGATTGAAACCTCGCATGGTGACGACGGGCGCGAAGTCCGAGGTCTCCCTCGCGTTCGAGCTGAGTCGTCCGGGAGAGTACCGGCTGCGAGTGGCCGCTGTGGATCTGGCCGGGCGCAGCACCGTCATCTGGACTCCAATCATCGTCACCGACTGAAGTGCGCTTTGAGTTGGCATACTTGGCCGGACAAACCCATCTCGAAGACCGCACTCTAAGCCACTTATGAAGACCACCCAGCTCGTCGTAGCCGCTGCGCAGATGAAGTTTCGCGCCGCCACTGTTGACAACGTTTCCTGGATTACTGAAGCCATCCATTCGTCGGCCAAAGCAGGCGCGGACGTCATCTTGTTCCCCGAATGCGCGGTGACAGGATATAATCGAGACTTTGCCGCTGTTTCACCGTCTGAGGTGGAAGCGGCGCTTCTGAGAATCCATTGGAAGGCAATGCCGGCCGCGTGCAGACGCCAACTCCGGCACGCGAGCATTCTCCGGCCCTGAACGGACGACATCGTGGTCCGGGACCGACGCCCTGCCGATCACTGACCACTGGTCCTGCTTGACCTGCATCAAGGCCCGGGAGAGGCTCGTCTCCCAGCCTTGCTGGCCAAGACAATACGCTATGAAACGCATCTTCGTCGGGTTGGTTCTAATCGGCTCCACGTGGCTCGGCGGACCTGCGCCAGTCGCACTCGCGGCCGGGGTGGACGCATCGCTGCCCATCGTCTGTCCTGCCGACGCATCGCGTTCGGAGGCGCTCGCCGCCAAAGAAATCCGGCGTTACGTCTATCTGAGGACGGGACGCCTGCTCGCGATCAAGCAGGCAGACGCGGTACGCCCCGGCCGCGGCGGAGTTGTCATCGTCGCGCGAAAGGACCGGCCCATGGTCGCCGATCTGCTGGCTGAGGCACAAAGCAAGGCGGCCCTCGCCACGCTTGAGCCCGACCAGTTCTGGCTCAAGACGCTCAAGCTCCGCAGCCACCCCGTGCTGCTCCTCACCGGCGGTGATGACACAGCCACACTCTATGCGGCCTACCGCTTCTGCGAACACTTGGGGGTACGGTTCTACCTGCACGGCGACGTGATCCCGGATGCCCAGATCCCCCTTCGCTTGCCGATGCTCGACGAACGGTCCATGCCCCTTTTCGCCCTTCGCGGCATCCAACCCTTCCACGACTTCCCCGAAGGGCCTGACTGGTGGACCCAGGAGGATTACCAGGCCATCATCGCCCAACTCCCGAAGCTCCGCATGAACTTCTTCGGGCTCCACACCTATCCCGAAGGCGCGCCTAACGCGGAACCTACCGTCTGGATCGGCCCGCCGTCGGAAGCCGACGAAAAGGGGCAGGTGAAGTTCAGCTATTCCGCCAGCTACCAGAACACCCTGCGCGGCAACTGGGGCTATGCGGCCAAGGAGACGAGCAAGTTCAGTTTCGGCGCTTCCGAGTTGTTCGACCAAGACGGCTTCGGGTCTGACGTCATGCTCGGCTTATGCCCGCAACCCACCAAGCCCGGCGATGACAACCTCCTTTTCAACCGTACAGCGAGTGTGCTCAGGAAGGCGTTCACCCTGGCCCGCGAACTCGGCGTCAAAACCTGTGTTGGGACAGAAGTCCCGCTCACCGTTCCCAAAGCGGTGAAAGACCGTCTGCAAGCCGCCGGCAAAAATCCCGCCGACCCCGCCGTGATCCAGGAACTCTACCAAGGCATCTTCCAACGGGCCGCCCGCTCCTACCCGCTCGACTACTACTGGTTCTGGACGCCCGAGGGTTGGACGTGGGAAGGGACCAAGGACGAACAGGTCCGGGCCGCCACGAACGATCTTTTTGCCGCGATCACGGCACTGAAGCAGGTGGGCAACCCTTTCTCGCTCGCCACCTGCGGTTGGGTGCTCGGCCCCCAGCAGGATCGCGCCCTGTTTGACAAACTCCTGCCCAAGAGCATGCCTGTCAGTTGCATCAACCGCGAGGTGGGCAGAACTCCTGTCGATAAGGGTTTCTCCGAAGTGCTCAACCGGGGGAAATGGGCCATCCCCTGGATGGAGGACGACCCGGCGCTCACTTCCCCCCAACTCTGGGCCGGTCGCATGCGCCGCGACGCCGCCGACGCCCGTCGTTATGGGTGTGACGGGCTCATGGGCATTCATTGGCGCACCCGCGTCCTCGGGCCTGCGGTCGCCGCCCTCGCCCAAGCCGCCTGGAATCAGGATGCCTGGAACCAGACCCCCTTCGAGCCCATCCCGGCGCCGCCCCTGCCCGTCGGACCAGCCGGGGGCCAAATCGCGGCCTATTTGGGCAACCCGATCGCGGGTTCCCCGGACGGTCCGCTGTATCAAACAGTCCGCTACAACCTCTCAGGCTACCACCTGCCCGCCACCAACGGCGCCTGCAAGGTCGTGCTCAAGTTCTGCGAGCTTCACTACACCGCAGCCGGGAAGCGCGTCTTCGGGGTCAAGCTCCAGGGTAAGACGGTCATCGACAGCCTCGACGTCTTTGCCAAGACCGGCCAGAACCATGCCTTGGATTACACCTTCGAGAACGTCGCCGTGACCAACGGGTGGGTGGACGTCGAGTTTGTGCCCATCGTCGAATTCCCCTGCATCGCCGCCCTAGCGGTCGAAGGCCGCGGTTTCTCCCACAAGATCAACTGTGGCGGCCCGGCCTACAAGGACTACGCCGCGGACGCCCCGGTTGCCCCCGCCGCGAAGCCCAGTTTCCCATCCACCGAGGACTTCTATGCGGACTGGGCCTTGCACGAGTTCGGATCCGAAATCGGCGAGGAAGCAGCCGCCATTTTTGCCAAAATCGACGGCGCGCTCCCCCGCCCATCCGACTGGGTGGACGGCCCCGGTGGAATCCGCCCGGACCCCCGTCCCTGGCAGCAAGTCGCCGAGGACTATGCCTTTGTGGATCAACTCGCCTCGTTGGAAACGTGGGTCCGGGGTGAAGGCAACCTGTCGCGGTTCTCTTATTGGGTGGAAACCTTTCGTTACATGCGTGCGATGGCGCAGGTCAATTGCGCCTGGGGCTCGTATAACGCGGCAATCGAGAGGGTGAAGGCCGGCAAGGACGCCGCCGAACAGGCCAAGCTGGCTCGTGATCTGGCCCTTCCAGTGCGTCGTGAGTTGGTCCGTCTTGTCGAAGAGGTTTACGAGCACCTCCTCGCCACCGTCTCGAATCCCGGCGAGATGGGCACTGTGGCCAACTGGGATCAACACATCCTCCCGGGCCTTCTCACCAAACCCGGCGAGGAACTGGCCAAGTTCCTTGGACAGAACCTGCCCGCCTATGCCCAGCCAGCGCAGGGGTATAGAGGCCCTCTGCGAGTGATCCTTCCCACCCTCCGCTCCAGCCTCACCGCAGGCGAACCCCTCCGGCTCAAGGTGATCGTGTTGGCCGACAGGAAGCCGTCCGAGACCCTGCTCTGGTGGCGCAAGCTGGGAGAGGGTCACTTCTCCAAGACCCCCCTCGCGAGCGTTGGGCGCGGGGTCTATGCCGTCGAACTACCTGCCGCTGCCGTTACCCACGATCTCGAGTACTTCGTCCAAGTCACTCCAGCGGAAGGCGACTACGTGCTCTTCCCTCCCACCGCCCCCGCCGCGAACCAAACGGTGGTGGTCTGGTAGAGGCGGGCATTCTGCCTGCTATCGTCCGGCTTCCGTCCGGAACGACCTGCGGCAACATGCGTGCTGTGGGTGGACACGATTGACGGAGCGGCAGGATGGCTACCCTACGGAAGGCTGGGTAGCCGGCTCGAGGAGGCTCAGGGCCACCTCGGCGCGCAGGTTGGGCAACCAACGCACAGGGCCACGCGCGTCGAAATAGGCGTTTTCCACCTCTCTGATGCCCATGGCGCGGCAGAAATCCTGAAAGTCGAGGATCGAAAAGAAATGGATGTTGGGGGTGCGATACCACGGAGAAGGCAGCGCCTTGGTCACCGGGGAATGGCCTTGGAACATCATCTGCATGCGCCCTCGGAGGTGTGCGAAGTTGCTGTAGGACACGATCAACCGCCGTCCGACGCGAAAGACCTCCCTCACCAGTTCCTCGGTGGGCTTGAGCTCCTGGAACGTGCCTAGGAGCATCACGTAGTCAAATGCCGCGTTGCCATACTGGTCCAGCCCGTCCAAAATGTCGCCCTGATGCACCACCAAACCGCGCTCAATACAGCGGGTGGCTAGCTCGGGGTTTCGTTCCACGCCTTCGCCCCTGACGCCGCGGACCTTGACCATCCGCTCGAGAAACTCGCCATCGCCCGTGCCCAAGTCGAGAACGCGGGATTTCTCGGGAACCCACTCCAACACCTTATTATACAATTCGTGATACATCTGTTACCTGGCCGTAGCATGAACCCGTTGAGTGGTCTTCTTCAAGCCCGCATGATGGCTGCGATGCTCGCTGTTGAGGAAGTTCTGCAGCGCTTTGGAAAACTCCGGGTTGTGGATCAGGAACGAATCGTGACCATAGGGGGTCTCCAGATTGAGGTAGGTCACCGCCACGTTCGAGCGTTTCAGAGCGCGCACCAACTCACGGGACTGGTCCGGCGAGTAGAGCCAGTCAGAGGCAAAGGAAATCACCAGGAAACGAGCCTTCACCGCCGCGAACACCTCGTTCGCCGGACGGCTGTCCAGCAGGTCAAACCGGTCCAACGCCTTGGTGATATAAAGATACGAATTCGGGTCGAATCGTTTCACGAAACTCTCGCCCTGGTACTGCAAATAGCTCTCGACACTGAAGAATCCCGGGAAAAGATCCTCCGGCCGTGACTCGCGCTGGAGTTTGCGCCCAAACTTCTTGTGCATGGCGAACTCGCTCAGGTACGTCACGTGGCCCACCATCCGCGCCACCGCCAGCCCGTGCTCGGGCTGGTGCGTCTCATCGTAGAGGCCCTTCCTCCAGTTAGGGTCGGTGATGATGGCCTGGCGTCCGACCTCGTTGAAGGCGATCTGCATGGCGGTGTGGGCCATGCAGGTTGCGATGGGAATACAGGCTCGCACCCGCTCGGGATGCTCGACCGCCCAAACCAGCGCCTGCATCCCTCCCATCGACCCCCCCGTGACGGCAAAGAGCTTCGATATCCCCAGGTGCTCGATGAGCTTGACCTGTGCGGACACCATGTCGTGGATGGTCACAGGTGGGAAGCTGGTGGCATACGGCTTGCCTGTGGCCGGGTTGATGGAAGCGGGGCCTGTCGAACCCGCACATCCGCCAAGGACGTTCGAGCAGATCACGAAGAACCGGTCGGTGTCTATCGCCTTTCCGGGCCCGACGTGGTAATCCCACCAGCCTGGACGCCCTGTTTCGGCGCTCATACCCGCCACATGCGCGTCGCCCGAAAGGGCGTGGCAGATCAGAATGGCGTTGTCCTTCGCGGGTGCAAGCTTGCCCAGCGTCTGATACGTGATTTCGATTTGATCAAAGACAAAGCCCGACTGCGTACGGATGCCCGGCAGAGTGGCCCTATGGGTGACCGTCACGCCAAGGTCCGAACGATAGTCTTTGATCTTCTGGTCCTGCAGGTCACCCTCGGCCAGGCCCTTATTCGAATCGCTCATGCGCAAACCATAGCTGACGCCCCGCCAATTTCGAGAGCGAGTTGCATTTTCTTTTCCGCCTCTTGTCGGGCACGGTCCTCCGAAGGACCAGCGACTCTCATTTCGTCCGCAGGTTGCACCAAGAACCGGCCAAAGGCGCGACTTCGTACGCCGCCAGGCGGTGGTCCCAGGGTTCGGAGTCCCGCCTTCAGGCGGTGAGGCGCACCGAATCCTGATGACGCGGAGAAGTTCGAGGCCGCCCGACAAAGAGGTGGCGCCACCGGCTAAAGCCGGGACTCCGAACCTCGGAGCCGCGGCGCTGGGAGTCCCGCCCCCGGATCGTCCTGGGGTCAAGCGGACCTTGCGCTCCGTTCGCCTCTGGCCTTTAATCCCCGGCGTGTCAACGAAAGTCATTGCTGTTGCAAACCAGAAAGGCGGCGTCGGGAAGACCACCACCGCCGTGAACCTTGCCGCGTGCCTCGCCGCGCTGGGCCAGAAGGTCCTCCTCCTGGACCTCGACTCCCAGGCCAACGCCACCAGCGGGCTGGGCATCGAGAAGACCCCCGGCGCCAGCGCCTACGGCCCTCTGATGGGCGAAGATTCCCTGGCTTCAAAGATCAAGCCCACTGCCTTCGAACGCCTCGAAATCATCCCCAGCGAGCTGGACATGTGCGGCGCGGAAATCGAGTTGTCCAGGCTCGACAACCACCTCTTGCGCCTCAAGCAAGCCCTTGCGCCCCTCCGCGCCGACAACCAACGCGATCTCATTCTTATCGATTGCCCTCCCTCCCTGGGCATCCTCACTCTCAACGCCTTCGCCGCCGCCGATTTTCTCCTGGTCCCCCTTCAGTGCGAGTACTATGCGATGGAGGGCGTTTCGACAATCAGCCGCCTGCTCAACCAACTGCGCGATGGGGGCACAAACCCACGCCTGACCCTGCTCGGCGTCGTCATGACCATGTTCGACGGTCGGACCCGGCTCTCCCAACAGGTGGTCGGCGAAGTCCGTCAGCACTTTGGCGAAGCCGTATTTGAAACCGTTATTCCGCGCACCACGCGTCTGGCCGAGGCCCCCAGTTTCGGCCAGCCGATCATCTACTACGACAAGTACAGCGCCGGGGCGTCGGCCTATGAGGTGCTGGCCCAGGAGATCCTGGACAGACTGAAGGCGCCTCAGACGTGAATACCAACGGCCTGCTCCCCGTCTGTATGCAAGCCTGGCTTTACGCGGACACGTGATCGGTCAGCCAATCTGCTTTGTATATCTAATGAGAAAAATGAACCTTTTTTGCCGCCTGGCGGCCTTCGCCGCCATCGCCTCCACCGCTTCGCTCCAAGCCTCCGATTGGCCCCAGTACCACGGTCCAAGCCATGATGGCAAGACCGCGGAGAAAGTGGCCGCCAAGTGGCCCGCTGATGGACTCAAACAGCTCTGGAAGACCCCCACTCCCGACGGCTTCAGCGTTTTCGCCGTGAGCCGCGGCAAGGCCGTCACCCTGGTGGCGCGCGAAGTCGATGGCGTGCGGCGCGAGGTATGCCTCGCGCTGGATGCGAACACCGGCAAGGAACTTTGGGCCACCCCATTGAGCAACGCCAAGTACGATGGCGGAGGCGATAGCGGCGAGGAAGACAACAAAGGCGGCGACGGCCCGCGATCCACCCCCACGGTGGATGGCAGCAGCGTCTATGTCCTGGACGCCCGTCTGGTGCTGTACTGCCTGGACATCACAACCGGCAAGGCCGCCTGGTCCAAAGACCTCATCAAAGACAACGGCGCGAAGCCCATCCAATGGCAGAACGCGGCTTCGCCCGTCATCGAAGGCGATTTGATCTTCATCTGCACGGGCGCTCCCGGGGCGTCGCTGGCGGCATTCAACAAGAAGGACGGGAACATCGTCTGGAAAAAGGAGGATGACAAGATGACGCATGCCTCCCCCATCGTCGCCACCATCCTTGGCGTTCGCCAGGTGATCTTCTTCACGCAAACAGGCTTGGTGGGTTGTGAGACTGCGTCCGGCAACGTGCTCTGGCGCTATGGGTTCCGTTACAGTGTCTCCACCGCCGCCTCCCCGGTCGTCAGCGGTGATATCGTTTACTGCTCCGCCGGCTACGGGGTCGGTTCGGGTGCGGCCCGCGTCGCCAAGTCGGGCGACGGATTCACCGCCACCGAGATCTGGCGCAGCGACGGCAAGCTTGCCAACCATT
>ORJL011820305.1_pt1 | contig 12896 bp, 12 predicted proteins | sample 1779941 | NCBI WGS metagenome assembly ORJL01 (sample SAMEA104232317, study PRJEB22302) | groundwater metagenome | biome: forest; feature: aquifer; material: groundwater | place: USA | collected 2011-08-07 | depth 5.8 m
AAGCCGCGGCCGGCGGCGACGCCGACCTCTTCGGCCGCGCCGGTGCCGGGATAGTAGGGAAACTGAGACATCGAAGCGTACAGGACGTATAGAGCCGATTCGAAGGTGTGCTGGGTCCCGTTGCCGTGGTGAACGTCGTAGTCGACGATCGCCACGCGCGCAACGCCCTGCGCGCGGGCGTGCGCGGCCGCGACCGCGGCGTTGTTGAACAGGCAGAATCCCATCGCGCGATTTCGCTCGGCGTGGTGGCCGGGCGGCCGCACGAGCGCCACGGCCGCCGTGCCGGCGGTGCCAAGCGCCCGCTCGACGGCGTCCACCGCCGCGCCGGCCGCCAGCAGGGCGACGTCGTACGACTCCGGCGAGGTGTAGGTGTCGGGATCGAGCGCCACCGCCCGCCCGGAGGTTTCGGCGATCCGGCGGACGTAGGCCGCATCATGCACACGCGTCAGATGTTCAACCGTCGCCGCGCGCGGCGCCACGATCTCGCAGCCGCGCTGGCGCCAGCGCGACGCGACGTCGTTCATCGCGCCGGCGCGCTCTGGCCGCTCGGGATGACCGGGCGGCGTGACATGTTCGGCGAAGCGATCCGACTGAATCAGGATGAGGGACACGGTTTTCCCCTACAAAAGGGCCCGCGCGCGGACTTCCAGCGCGTGCAGACGATCTTCGAGAAGCCGGCGGGCCGATTCGATGCCGGCTTCATCGGCGTCCGGCGGCACGTCGAACGGTTCGCCCATGGCGATCGACACGGTGGCATATGGCTTTGGGATCTGCGTGCGATCCCAGCTGTTGAGCGTCCAATGGCGGCTCGTCTCGAGATGAAACGGCAGGACCGGGTTGCCGGTGGCCTTCGCCAGCCAGACGGCGCCTCCCTGCGCGACGCGCGCCGGACCGCGCGGACCATCAACCGTGAATCCGGCGGGCTTGCCCGCTGCCATGTCGCGCGTCAGCTGGGGCAGCGCCTTGCGCGCGCCGCGCGAGGTCGATCCGCGCGCCGTGCCGTATCCGAAGCGCTCGATGATGCCGGCGATCCACTCCCCGTCGAAATTCTCGCTCGTCATGACGATGATGCCGCGGCGCCGGAAGTAGTACGTGGCCGGGAGAATGCGACCGTGCCAGAACGCCATGATTGGCTGACGGCCGCCGGCAACGATGCGATCCAGCTGCTCGAGCCCCTCGGTGCGCCACCGCAGCGTGGCGCCGAGGGCGGCGATGAGCCGGTACCCGATCGCCGAGATGAGTCTGGCCTGCAGGCGCTTTGAAGGCGACTCACGCCAGTCACTCATGCGACGTCGCCGTTTGCAGCCGCCCGTTGACATACGTCATCAGGTCAACGAACTGCACGCGCTCCCCTGCAGCGCCCGCGCTCGCGCCGGCGCCCTTCAACATGATCGAGCAGAACGGACAAGCGCTCACCACGGTGTCGGCGCCGGTGTCCTGGAGCTGCTTGAAGCGGACGTCGCTGATCCGGCTGCCGGGCGCTTCTTCCTTGTCGGCAAACAGCAGGCCGCCGCCGGCGCCGCAGCAGTAGGGGTTCTCGCGGTTGCGCACCGGCTCGCTGATGTCGCCGCCGAAGCGGTTCAGCAACGCGCGCGGCTCCTCCACCTTGCCGAAGTACCGTCCGAGATAACACGGGTCATGGAAGGTCACCGTCTGGTGCGCAGCATCGCTGCGCATGCCGCGCGTGATCTGCTCGACGTACACCGACGAGTGGACGATGGCGACCTCGTAGCCGAATCGGCGGTAATCGTCGCCGATCGTCTTCACGCAGTGGGGGCACGAGGTGAGAATCGTCTTGGGCCCGGCGGCCTTGAGATCCTCGATGTTGCTCTTCGCCAGCTCCTGAAACATGTATTCGTTGCCGGTCCGCTTCGCCGGGTCGCCCGTACACCGCTCTTTCGACATCACGCCGAAGGTCACGCCCTTCGCACGGAGGATGTCGAACAGCGATCGCAGCGACTTCTGGAAGTCGGCTTCGAACGCCCCGGCGCAGCCGAGCCAGACCAGCACGTCGTGCTTCCGCGGGTCGAAGATCTCGAGCCCTGCCAAGTCCACGAATCTCTGACGCTGGTCGTAGCCGAGGCCCCAGATGTTCCCGCGGCGCTCGAGATGCTTGTACACCGCGCCGAGGTACTCCGGCGCGTCGCCGTTGGACACCAGGCCGCGGCGCGATCCGATCAGGATCGGCAGGTGCTCGATGCCGACCGGACACTGGTTCTCGCAGGCGCCGCACGTCGTGCACTGCCACAGCACCTTTTCCGAATAGATCTCTCCAAGCCGCCGATCGCGCTCGCCGGCCACCAGCGCGTCCTGCGTCTGCAGGATGATCGCCTTGGGGTTCAACTCCTTGCCCGCGCCCCAGGCCGGGCAATTCACCTGACAGCGGCCGCATTCGACGCACGTGAGCGCGTCAAGGACCATCTTGCTCTTCAGATCCTTCACCGCCTCGAGGCCGACTTCTTCCTTCTCGAAGTCGAGGTTCGGCACGTTGCCGAGGACCGGCGATTTCAGGAACACCGTTATCGGCGACAACACGATGTGGAAATGCTTCGACGCGGGGATGAGCGCCATGAACGCCAGGATGACCAGCGTGTGCGTCCACCAGTTGGCGCGGCCGGCCACACTCTCTTCAGGCAGGCGGAACGTCAGGAGGAACGTGATCATCAGCACGGCGATGAAGCCGCCGATCACGATCGACTCGACGGACACCGTCGCGCCAAGCGCGATCGGGCGCGCGACGCCCCGGCGAATCAGCAGATAGACGATGCCGGCGAGGATTGCCACGGCGAAGGGCGTCAGGGCGACACGGTAGAGGGCGAACGCGCGCGTATGCGTCAGATCGACGATGCCCAGACCTTTGAGAAACTCGACGGCCGTATAGACGGCAAACGCGACGAAGCCCCAGAAGACAAACGCGTGCGCCAGGCCGACGACAGGGCGCTCCCTGATCGTCGCGCGCTGCGCGACGACGTCGGCCAGGAAGCGGCGGACGCGGAACCCGATTCGATCGACGGAGAAGTTGTTCTCGGCGGCGGCGATCAGCCGAACTCGCGTCGCGACCTGCGCGGCGAAGGCGCCGCCGAAGGCGAGGACGAGCAGCCAAAGGACCAGGGTTGGCATGGTGACGGCGATCCGCGCATCCTCGACAGCCTCGGGATGCCCTGCTTACTGCTTCAGCGCCTCGATCATGGCCGGCACGACCTCGAACAGATCGCCGACGATCCCGTAGTCGGCCACCTCGAAGATGGGCGCGTCGGGATCCTTGTTGATGGCGACGATCGTGCCCGACCCCTTCATGCCGACGAGATGCTGAATCGCGCCGGAAATGCCGAGCGCCAGATACAGCTTCGGCGCCACCGTCTGGCCGGAGCTGCCGACCTGCCGCTCCATGGGCAGCCAGCCCGAATCGCAGATCGGCCGCGACGCCGCGATCTCCGCACCGAGCGCGTCGGCGAGCTGCTGCACCAGCGGCAGGTGCTCAGGGCCTTTGATGCCGCGGCCGACGGCCACAATCCGCGGCGCCTGGGACAGGTCCACCGACTGCTTCGCCTCCTGGAACGGAGCATCGGGCTTCTGCCGGACGGCTGACGCGTCGATGGCCGCCTCCAACTTTCGAACAGGGGCCGGCGCGGCGCCTCGGGCGGCCTGATCCGCGCGAAAGGCGCCGATCTGACAGGTAATCAGGTGCGGCGCAGGCCCCAGCGGCACGACGTCCGCGGTGAGCTTGCCCTGAAACACGGGGCGCACGAACGCCGTTTCGCCGCCGACAGTCTTGAGCGCGGTCACGTCGGTGATGAGCGTGCGGTCCATGCGCGCCGCCAGCTTCGGCGCGAAATCGCGGGTCTGATAGGTGTGCGGCAGCACGACGAGCGCCGGCGACAACTGGCCGAGCGCCGCCTGGAGCGCGGCGGTGTACCCATCGGACGTGTACGGCTCGAGCGCGGCATGTTCGAGCGTGACCACTTCCTGCACCTGCGCGGCGGCCAGCTCGGTCGCGACGCTGCTGACACCCGCGCCAGGAACCAGCACCGTGACGGGCTGCCCGAGCTGCTGGGCGGCCGCAATGGATTCCCATGTCGCGCGATTGAGCTTGCCGCCGCGCTGTTCCGCGATCACGACAATCATTTCAGCGTCATCTCATCACGAAGTCACGAAGATGACGAAGCTCACGAAACCAACCATTCTCCGTGTCCCTCGTGGTTCATCGTGTGGTGAAGAAAGCTTCGTGAAAAAAGCTGCGGTTTAGAACACTCGGGCTTCGTCTCGAAGCTTCTTCACGAGTTCCTTCGCCGCCTCGGCCGGCGTGCCCGCCAGCATCTGCGTCTTTTTGCCCTTCTCGGGCATAGACAGGCCGACGATCTTCTGCGTCGACGCCAACGGCGCCTGCGGGGGGCCCGAGCGAATCTCTTTCTTCTTCGCGGCCATGATGCCCTTGAGCGTCGCGTACCGAAGCTGGTTGATGCCGCTCTGAATCGTCAGGACCGCCGGCAGCGGCATTGAGACCCATTGGAACCAGCCGCCCTCGAGCTCGCGCTTGACGCGCAGCGTACCGGCATCAATCTGCACTTCCATGATGATCGTCGCGTGCGGCAGGCCGAGGCGCTCGGCCAGAACGACGCCGGTCTGGGCGAAGCCCTGATCGTCGGACTGCAGGCCGGTGAGAATGAGGTCGAATCCCTCGTCCTTGACCGCTCCGCTGAGGGCCGACGCCACGACAGATGCGTCGGCGCCGGCGAGGCCATCGTCTTCGACGTGTATCGCGCGATCGGCGCCTCGGGCCAGCGCCTCCCGGATGACCTGCGCCACGCGCGCGGGGCCGGCGGAGCAGACGACAACTTCGCCGCCGTGCTTCTCTTTGATGCGCAGCGCTTCTTCGAGCGCGTACGCGTCCGGCTCGTTCATTTCGTAGCTGGCGTCCTGCTCGCGAATCCAGGTCTTCGCGTCGTTCAGCCGCGGCTGCCAGTCGCGTGTCGGCACCTGTTTGATACAAACGGCTAGCTTCATTGACCAGACACTAGATGACCAGATGACCGGATGTCATGCGTTCTGATCGTACCCCTTGAACAGCAGCGCGGCGTTGGTGCCGCCGAAGCCGAACGAATTGGAGAGCGCGTATTGAATCGGCAGCTGCCGCTGCTTGTTCGGCACGTAGTCGAGGTCACACCCCTCATCCCGATGTTCCAGGTTGATGGTCGGCGGGGCCATCTGATGGTGGACGGCGAGCACGGTGATGCCGGCCTCGAGACCGCCGGCCGCGCCGAGCAGATGTCCCGTCATCGACTTGGTCGACGACACCGCCAGACGGTCGGCGTGCGCGCCGAAGCTGCGCCGGATGGCGAGCGACTCGATCTTGTCCCCGTGCGGCGTGGAGGTGCCATGCGCGTTGATGTAGCTGACCTGCTGCGGCTCGACGCCGGCGCTCTTGAGCGTCTGGTTCATCACGCGGAACGGTCCGTCGCCGTCTTCAGACGGCGCCGTGATGTGATAGGCGTCGGCCGACATGCCATAGCCGACCAGCTCGGCATAGATCCGCGCGCCGCGGCGGCGCGCCAGCTCGTGCTCTTCGAGAATCAGCACGCCCGCGCCTTCTCCCACGATGAAGCCGTCGCGGTCTTTGTCGAACGGCCGGCTCGCGCGCGCCGGCTCGTCGTTGCGCGTGGAGAGCGCGCGCAGCGCCCCGAAGCCGCCGATGCCCATCGGCGTAATCGCGGCTTCCGATCCGCCGGCAATCATGACGTCGGCGTCGCCGCGCTTGATGATCTCGAAGGCGTCGCCGATCGCGTGGGCCGACGCGGAGCAGGCGGTGCAGGTGGCGGAGTTGGGCCCTTTGGCGCCGTAGCGGATGGAAACCTGCCCGGCCGCGAGATTGATGATGGCCGACGGAATGAAAAACGGCGAGATCTTGCGCGGCCCGCCCTCGAGCAGCGCCTTGTGCTCCCGTTCGATCGTCGTGAACCCGCCGATGCCCGACGCGATGAACACCCCGACGCGCGGCCCCAGCGCAGGGGTGACGACGAAGCTGGCGTCATCCATCGCGAACTGCGACGCCGCGATCGCGTACTGAATGAAGATGTCCATCTTCTTGACATCTTTCTTCTCGATGAACTTCAGCGGATCGAACCCCTTCACCTCGCCGGCGATGCGCGTAGTGAACTGCGACGCGTCGAACTTGGTAATCAACGCGATGCCGCTGCAACCCGCACACAGGGCGTTCCAGTTGGGCTCGGTCCCTATCCCGAGCGACGACACCAGGCCGATGCCGGTGACGACGACTCGACGACTGTTCCCCATCAACTCCTACTTTTTGGTCTTGGCGTGCGACTCGATGTATTCGACCGCTTCCTTGACGCGCGTGATCTTCTCGGCATCCTCGTCCGGGATCTCGATCCCGAATTCCTCCTCGAATGCCATCACGAGCTCGACGGTGTCGAGCGAGTCGGCGCCCAGGTCGTCCACGAAGGACGCATCCGGCGTGACTTCCTCTTCGTCGACGCCCAGCTGCTCCACGATGATGCTTTTGACTTTGTCGGCTACCGCCATTCAATCCTCCTACATGTACATCCCACCGTTGACGGCGAGAACGTGCCCCGTAATATACGATGCCTCATCCGACGCAAGATAGCACGCCGCGGCGGCGACATCGTCCACCGTCCCGAGCCGCCCCAGCGGAATCTGCGCGGTCCAGTCCATCTGCGCCTTGTGGTTGATGCCGCGCGTCATGTCGGTGTCGACGATGCCGGGGGCAATCACGTTGACCGTGATCCCGCGCGACCCCACTTCACGCGCCAGCGCCTTGGCAAATCCGATCAGCCCCGCCTTGGACGCCGCGTAATTGGTCTGGCCGGCATTCCCCATCTGTCCGACGACCGAGCTGATGACGATAATCCGGCCTCCGCGCTGCTTGAGCATCGGCCGCATCGCAGCCTGCGCCAGCGTGAAGGTGGCGGTGAGATTGGTCGCGATCACCGAGTCCCACTCGTCGCGCTTCATGCGCATCAGGAGCTGGTCGTGCGTAATCCCCGCATTGCTGACCACGATGTCGAGCCGCCCGTGGCGCGCCACGATGTCGCCCGGCAGCCGTTCGAGCGCGGCGGCATCGGTGACATCCAGGCTGATGGCTTCCGCGCGATGACCGGCAGCCGCGATGTCGGCCGCCGCCTGGTTCGCGTGGTCGGCGCGCGCCGCGGCGACGACTGTCGCGCCTTGGGCGGCGAGCCTGCCCGCAATGGCGCGTCCGATGCCGCGCGATGCGCCGGTGACGAGCGCCACCCGCCCTGAAAGCTCGAACATTTGTGCAGACGCACGTAGGGCGGACCGTTCAGTCCGCCGGACACCCCGGCGGGTGTGAAAGACCCGCCCTACATCAACGATTCAACCGCCGCGAGATCGCGTGGTCCGGCGACATTCAGCACCTTGGCCTCGGGGTGTATTTTCCGCACCAACGCGCTGAGCACCGTTCCCGGACCCACCTCAACATACGTTGTGACGCCTTCCGACGCAAGGCGGCGCACGACCGCCTCCCATTGCACCGGCTGCGACACCTGCGTGATGAGCGCGTCAATCGCGCCGGCGGCGTCCCGCTTCGGCTCCGCGTCGACGTTCGCGACAATGGGCACCTGAGGGTCGCGTGTGTGGAGACCGCGCAGTTCGGGCTCGAGCCGCTCTTCGGCCGGCTTCATCAGCGCGCAGTGAAAGGGCGCGCTGACCGGCAGCAGGATGATGCGTCTGGCGCCGAGCGCCCTGGCCCGCTCGCACGCCCGCGCCACGGCGTCCTTCGTCCCTGCAATGACCACCTGTCCCGCGCCGTTCAGATTCGCGGGGCTGACGACCTCGCCCTGCGACGCCTCGACGCACGCCTGAGCGACCTTGTGGGCGTCGAGGCCGAGGATGGCGGCCATTGCCCCGGCGCCGACGGGCACCGCCTCCTGCATGTAGCGACCGCGCCGCCGCACAACTCTCAGCGCATCGGCAAATTCGAACGTGCCGGCCGCGACGTTTGCCGAGTACTCGCCCAGGCTGTGGCCGGCGACAAACGCCGGCGTCACGCCGCGCGACGTCAACAGCCGATACGCGGCGATGCTGACGGCGAGAATCGCAGGCTGCGTGTTCTCGGTGCGCGTGAGCTCGTCCTCGGGACCGTTCAGGCAGATATCGCTGAGCGGTTCGCCGAGCACGACGTCCGCTTCGGCCAGCGTCTCGCGGCAGATGTCGAACTGGTCGACGAGGGCCTGGCCCATCCCGACTTTCTGAGAGCCCTGTCCGGGGAAGATGGCGGCAATCACTGTCGTAGTGCCCGCTCGGGTTCGCCCGGTACCGTGATGGCGGCAACGTCCTGTTCCACGCGCCTGATGAATCCGCTCGCGGCGAAGCGGTACGCCATGGCGACCGCATTGCGCACGGCCTTCGGGCTCGAGCGGCCATGTCCGACGATGGCCACGCCCGCGACGCCGAGCAGCGGCGCCCCGCCGTATTCGGAATAGTCGACGCGGCGGCGAAAACGCCGCAGCGCCCGGCGCGCCAGCAGTGATCCCATCCGCATCGTCAAGGAGCTGGACAGCTCTTCGCCCAGCAGTCCTTCAATCATCTCGACCAGCCCCTCGCTTGTCTTCAGCGCCACGTTTCCGGTGAAGCCGTCGCAGACGATCACGTCGGCTTCGCCGCTGTACACGTTCCGCGCCTCGACGTTGCCGATGAAATTCAACGGCGACGCCTTGAGCAGACGATGGGCGTCTTTCGTCAGCTCGTTGCCCTTGGTTTCCTCCTCGCCGATCGAGAGGAGGCCCACGCGCGGCGCCGTCGCGCCGAAGGCGACGCGCGCGAAAACGCTGCCCATCACCGCGAACTGCAGCAGATGCTGCGGCCGGCATTCCACGCTGGCGCCGACGTCCAGCAGTACTGCGGGACGCCCGCGCGTGGGAATCGTCGCCGCAAGCGCCGGCCGGTCTACGCCCGGCAGCATCCCGAACGCCGCGTACGCCGCCATCACGGTCGCCCCCGTATGGCCCGCGCTGACCAATGCCGCCGCCTCGCCGCCGGCGACCATTTCCGCGGCGACTTTGATGGAGGCACCCGGCTTTCGGCGAAGCGCCGCCCCCGGCGCCTCCGCCATCCCGATGACCTCCGGCGCGTCGATCAGGCGGACGCGCGCCGTATCGACGTCGAGATGCGGCGCGAGCTCTTCTTCGAGCGTTGCGGTCGGCCCGACCAGCGCGACACCGAGATCGAGATGCCGCGCCGCCGCCAGCGCGCCGTCCACCACGTGGCGCGGAGCGAAGTCGCCGCCCATCGCGTCAACTGCGATCCAGATCATCAGGGTGCCGGGGTGCTAAGGTGCCACGGTGCGATGGTGCCCGATGCTCGTTCGCCACCAGTGCGGGCGTCGTCGGAGCACGTTGGCACTCTGGCTGGCATCTTGGCACCTGAAACCGCTAGTCCTCGTCGACGGCACGCACCTGCCGTGCGCGATAGTATCCGCATTTCGCGCAGACGCGGTGCGGCGCCTTCGGCTCGTGGCACTGCGGGCACTCGCTGAGGCCGGCGGCCTTCAGGGCGTCGTGCGTCCGGCGCTTCGCCGTGCGCGTCTTCGAATGTCGTCGTTTTGGATTCGGCATCTCTGTTCTCGCGTTGCAGCGTGCGACTCCCAGCGCTCGTCTGCCGGCCGCAGGTTCGTGTCAGCGTGTACTCAGTGATCGGCTTTCAGCTTCAGGTTTCGGAGCGCGGCGAGCCGCGGAACTGCCCAGTCGCGCTTGCAGTCGCAGGTCGCGCGATTCAGGTTCGCCCCGCACATCGGACACAGCCCGTGACATGCCTCGCTGCAGAGCGGCTTCATCGGCTCGGCCAGCACGAGCTGTTCGTGGATCAATTGCCCGAGATCGATCGAGTCGTGCTCGTAGAACGCCGTCGTCAGATCGTCCTCTTCGATTTCCCGTTCGCCCTCGCCGATGTTCGCCGTGTGCGGATGATACCTGAGGTCGAACGCCGCATCGACCGGCCACGGCAGCGGATCCAGACACCGGCTGCACAACAGTTCCAGCATCGTCTTCACGGTGCCGACAAGGCGGAACTGGTCCTTGTCCTTGAAGATGTCGAATGCCAGGGCGACCGGCTCGACGATTCGATAGGTCGCATCGGCCGCGAATTCACCGGGCTGATAGACCTGTTCGAACCGCTCGTGCGCCGTCCGGATCTTCTTGAGATTCAGGAGGAGCATGAACTTCCGAATATACCTTGTACCAGGGGCTGGGGGCTAGGGGCTGGGCTAGGGGCTGGGGACTTGAGACGAAAGGCTAGGGATGCGGTCGGCGGTAGTACGCCCAGATCAGCATGACCGCCATGCCGATCACCAGCAGCTGCGGAAGTCCCATGCTGCCCACGGTGGTGCGTCTCCGCTAGTCCGTGGCCCAGGGCTTGGGAATGAACAACTGCTCGAAGAGACGGACCGCGAAGCGATCGGTCATGCCGGCTAGGAAGTCGCGGGCGGCGACATCGAGGCCTTCCGTCTCGATGGTCTGCGCGTCGAGAAATTCATCGGGACGCTCGCGCACTTTTTCCCACAATCCGGTGAGGATGTCTGCCGCCTTCCTGAACTCGGCGGTGGCCACTCTGTTTTCGTAAAGCGCGGTGAACAGGAAACTGCGCAGGTCGAGCATCGCGGTGAGCACCGGCGGACTCATGCGGATCTCCGTCAGCCCGCCATCCAAGGTCTGCGTCACGACATCACGCACCATCGACGAGATGCGCGACGACGATGAGGAGCCGAGGACGCGCACCGGCTCGGCCGGCAAATCGTCCGCCCGAAACAGCCCCGCCCGTATCGCATCGTCGATGTCGTGATTCACGTACGCGATCAGATCCGCCACGCGCATGATCTGACCTTCGATCGTGGCCGCCCGCTGAGCCTCCGACACGCCGACCGGCGAGCCGGCCTTCCCTTTCGAGTGCTTCGCGATCCCGTCGCGCACTTCCCAGGTGAGATTGAGGCCGCGCTTGTCGTTCTCGAGCACGTCCACCACGCGGAGGCTCTGTTCGTAGTGATTGAAGCCGCCGGGCATCAGCTTGTCGATGACGCGCTCTCCGGCATGGCCGAACGGCGTGTGACCCAGATCGTGACCGAGGGCGATCGCCTCGGTCAGCTCCTCGTGCAGGCGCAGCACCTTCGCAATGGTCCGCGCGATCTGCGATACCTCCAGGGTGTGCGTCAGCCGGGTGCGGTAATGATCGCCGGTCGGACGGAAGAACACCTGCGTCTTGTGCTTCAGCCGCCTGAAGGCTTTGGAGTGAATGATCCGATCGCGATCGCGCTGGAACGCGGGACGGACCTCGTCTTCGGGCTCGGCGCGGAGCCGGCCTCGCGAGTCGGCGCTCTTGGCCGCCTGCGGCGCCAGGATCTCGCGCTCACGGGCTTCCAGTTGTTCACGGATGCTCTTCATACGATCGGGACCTGCCCTGCAGAATCCTTGCAGATCATACTCTGCGAGATCCTTTTCATCACGGAGCCACGAAGGATACGAAGCACACGAAGACGCATTGGCCGTCTCTCAAGGTGTGATCTCGGGCAGGAAGCTGGTGCCGTGCGTCATGCGACCGACAGCGAACAGCTCCGCCAGCGTCTGCGCGACGTCAGCGAGTGACGATCTGGTGCCGAGGTCAACGCCAGCCTTGGCTCGTTTACCTGCGACCAGAAGCGGCACGTACTCGCGCGCGTGATCGGTGCTCGGCGTGGTGGGGTCGTTGCCGTGATCGGCTGTCACGACCAGCAGATCGTCGTCTCGCAGCCGCGGCAGCGCCTGCGCCAGGCGGGCGTCGAATCGCTCGAGGTTGGCGGCGTAGCCGTCGACGTCATTTCGATGGCCGTACTGCGTGTCGAAATCCACGAGGTTGGCGAAAATCAGACCCCGATCGACAACGGCCATCTGCCGGTCCACCTGATCCATCCCGTCATCGTCGCTGGCCGTATGAATGGCATGGGTGATTCCGCGTCCGGCGAACAGGTCCTCGATTTTCCCAATCGCCACGACCGGCAGGGATGCCGCCTTCACCCGATCGAGCAGCGTTTCGCCGAACGGCTGAAGCGCGTAGTCGCGCCGGTTCGCCGTCCGCTTGAACCGCCCAGGCGCGCCGACAAACGGCCTCGCGATCACCCGCCCGACTCCGTGTCCCTCACCCACGAGCTTGAACGCGATTTCGCACGCGCGATACAGCTCGGCAAGCGGGACGACCTCCTCATGCGCAGCGATTTGAAACACACTGTCGGCGGAGGTGTAGACGATCAGTTTGCCCGTGCGCATGTGCTCGGCGCCGAGCTCGTCGATGATTTGTGTCCCGGAGGCCGTCTTGTTACCCAGGACCGCGCGGCCCGTCTGCCGCGAAAAGTCTGCAATGACGTCGGCCGGGAAGCCGGCGGGAAACACCGGGAACGGCCGGTCGAGGACGACGCCCATCATTTCCCAATGCCCCGTCACCGAGTCCTTCCCCGCCGACACCTCCGCCATCCGGCCGAACGCTCCGGCCGGCGCGACAGTCTGCCGACCGCCAATCGCGGCGACGCGATCGAGTCCGAGGCTGCGGAGCGTCGGGACGTGCAGCGGCACGCGCCGGGAGATGTTGCCGAGGGTATTGCTGCCCTGGTCGCCGTACGAGGCCGCATCCGGCAGCTCGCCGATCCCGACGCTGTCGATGACGATGACGATCGCTCGGCGGAAGGGCGCGGGCACGCCAGGCTACGGGTGTGAGAAGTAGTTGGAAACCGGCTTTGGCGTCCGAATGGCGGCGATCGCATGCTTGAAGATCATGTGATCCGCGCCGTTGTGATCGAAGATGAGGGCGAAGCGATCGAAATTCTTAATCCGCCCCTCCAGCTCCGTGCCGTCCATCATGCGAATGGTGACGGTGAGCTT
>ORJL010372685.1_pt1 | contig 12895 bp, 10 predicted proteins | sample 1779941 | NCBI WGS metagenome assembly ORJL01 (sample SAMEA104232317, study PRJEB22302) | groundwater metagenome | biome: forest; feature: aquifer; material: groundwater | place: USA | collected 2011-08-07 | depth 5.8 m
AGGGGGGGGATCGAAGGCGATCCACGCCACATCCACCGCATCCCACCCATCTTGCAGATCGGGAACGCGGGGGTGCTCCCATCGCTCTTCCATCGCTTGGCCGGGTTTGATCTTGTCCATCTGCACTACCCATTTTTTGGTGGAGCCGAGCCAGTCATCGTGCGCAAGGCCATGCGTCCTGACCAGGGACTCGTCATGACCTACCACATGGACGCGGTCGCGGACGGGATGAAAGGCGCGATCTTTAGCGCGCATCGTCGGCTCTTGTTTCCGTGGCTCGTGAATCGCGTCGATCGGATCCTGGTAAGCTCGCTTGATTACGCCAAGTCCTCTGCGCTCGCCGAAGCCGACGTCGACGACCGCCTTGAAGAACATCCGTTTGGCGTCGACCTCGATCGGTTTCATCCTGGCGATGAGGTGGAATTGCGCGCTCTCCATCAGATCCCGCACAAGACTCCCGTCCTCTTGTTCGTCGGCGGGCTCGACGCGGCGCATGCGTTCAAAGGTCTGCCTCAACTGCTCGACGCGCTTGCGGATCTGGTCGAGTATGACTGGCAACTGGTGGTTGTGGGCGACGGGGCACTCAAGGAAACGTATCGCGCGCAGGCGATCGAGAAAGGATTAGGGTCTCGAGTCACATTCACAGGGCTCGTCTGCCACGAGGATCTTCCGCGCTACTATCGTCTTGCTGCCGTTCACCTGCTTCCCTCGACCAAGCGCGCGGAGGCATTTGGCCTCGTCGCTCTTGAGGCCGCGGCAAGCGGGATCCCGTCGATCGCCTCCGATCTTCCCGGCGTGCGTACGGTGGTTCAGGATGGAAGCACTGGATTACTCGTCCCACCGGGGAATGTCGAGGAACTGAAAAAAGCCATCCTGCTGTTTCTGGAGCAGGTCGATTTGCGCGAGCGGCTGGGATTTTCTGCTCGAGCGAACGTAGAGCAAAAATACGTCTGGCCGCCACTCATCGACCGCCTCGAGGCGACGTACGATTCGGTATTGAATCAGCAGTCGAAGAGGAAGTATTAAGGGGCTACAAGGGCTTCGAGGGCTACAAAGGCTACAAGGGTTAAATAAAATCTTTGAAGCCCTTGTAGCCCTCGAAGCCCTCGTAGCCCTTGCAGCCCTTCCCCACTATGAAAATCGGGATCGTCTCAAATCTCTATCCGCCGGAGGCGCGCGGGGGAGCGGAGCTTGTCGCCTCTCGTGTGGCCGATGCGCTGTACGCGCGCGGGCATGAGGTTTTTGTGTTGACGACCCAGCCGTTTGACGGTGTCCGCTCCCTGTTCCCGCGCATTCGCGAGCGTACACTGGAGGCCGTCTACCGTTTTTTCCCGCTCAACGTGTACTCCCTGTATCAAGATCGTCCGTTTCCATTTCCCGTGCGAGTGCTCTGGCATCTCATTGATCTGTTCAGTTACACCAGTCGCCGAGCGATCCGCACCATCATCCGCGACGAGGATCCCGATGTCGTGATCACGCACAACCTCAAAGGGATCGGCGTCTCGATCGCCCGCGAGATTCAGCGTCAAGGCGTCCCGCACATTCACACCCTCCACGACGTCCAGCTTTCGATTCCCAGCGGCCTCCTGATCGCGGGAGAGGAACAGTGCTGGCTCAACCGCTCGTTCCTGCGGCAATGGTACGAGGCGGGCGTGAAGCGGGAAATGGGGACGCCCGACCTTGTGCTTTCGCCTTCACAATTCCTCGCGGACTTCTATCGGGAGCGTGGGATGTTTACGGACTCACGTCTCGAGATCCTTCCCAATCCGCTCCCATCCGGACATCGGCCAGCCGTTCCAGAGAAACGCTCGCAGATGCGGACGCGCTTCCTGTACGTAGGACAACTCGAGCCGCACAAGGGGATCCGACTTCTGTTTGAAGCCCTTCAGGCGTTTGGGGAGGAGGTCGAGCTCTACATCGCTGGCGAGGGATCGCTCATGCAAGAGGTAATTGAAATGAGCGAGCGCGATTCTCGCGTGACCTATCATGGGTTCGTGCCGCTTGAGCACCTTGTTGCGCTGTTGGAGAAAACGGACGCGGTCGTGATCCCGTCGATCTGCTACGAAAATTCCCCCACGGTTATATACGAGTCGTACCTCATCGGCGCACCAGTCGTGGCCGCGCGCATCGGCGGGATTCCCGAGCTTGTAAAGGACGGGGAGACAGGGCGGCTGTTCACGGCCGGGAGCGTAGAGGATCTAGCGCGTGCTCTGCGGGACATCCACGAGCGTCGAGATTTTTGGTGGGAGCAGACCATGGCGATTCGCGAGCATGCCAAGCAGTATGCGCTGGATCGGTATGTTCAGCGTCTTGAGGAGTTGATGGGGGAGCTCGGGGCAGGGGTCAAGTCTTCAGTCATCAGGTTTTGAGATTTTGCTGGGGATTCAGCTTGTCGAGCAATTTTCAAATGCCTTGTTTTTCGCAAAAGTTGACGAGTGAAGACCTGACCCCAGTGCGCTGTGGAAGCTTCGCTTCCGTCCCGCTTGAAGAAAATGCGTGTCGGAAAGTAAAAACACCCTTGTCGGGTGTCGTGGGGTGGTCGAAGGCTTCAATCTAGGTCGGTGCAGGGACGGCGAGGAGATCGCGCTGGATGCGGGTGAGCTCTACCTGGAGCGCGTCGTAGATCCGGCGGTCCAGGGGCTCGACCAGAGGCAGGATGTGCTGCCGTGTCTCGTCGACGTAGCGGCGTTTCCGGTCCGCCTCCCAGTCCGCGCAGGTGCGCAGGTTGTGGAGACGGTCGCAGGGTTTCACCACCCGGCCGGATGAGGGACAGGGGTCAAGTCTTGAGTCTGTACTTTTTGAATTTTTGTTGAGGATTGAGTTTGTCGAGTATTCGTTTAATTCAACATTTCTCGTGAAAGTGCAGACTCAAGACTTGACCCCAGCGCGCGCAGGTTGGTGTGGGAACGCTTCACGTTCTTTTTCCAGCCTCGATTGTCTTGGTACGACTCGCACAACAGCCAGTCGCGTATCGTCTGCCGTCTGATGCACAGCGCCCGTTCAATCTCGGAAATGTTCTTCCTTTGTTTAAAAAGGTCGTGCGCCTGCAGCGCGGGATGGGGTCAGGTCTCCGGTCGTCTGATTTTGAGATTTTATTGAGGTTTCAGGTTGGCAGGCAATCATGGAATACCTTGGTTTTCACAAAAGTAGACGAGTGGAGACTTGACCCCAGCGCGTTGGTGCGTCTAGGATGTATTTCAGAGAGATTGATCAGCGATCACCCGGTTCCGCCAATCCGGCGGGCACACACAGGAGACATCATGGCGCACGAACAGAAGGGTCAGATCGTCATCAAGGTCAAGGTTCCGATCGGTCTGGTCTACGACTTCAGCGACGTCGAAGTTCTGAAGGGGTGCATCGCCGCTCGGAAGGTCGGTTGCGAGGGTGACATGGCGTCGCTGGATGGGGGAAGAATGTGGCGTCCCTTCAGCGAGCTCATGGCGTTTCTCGCCGACGGCTAGAGGCTTACCGCCTCTTTTTTCATTCGTGCGGGAGTGCAGTGGGGACAGCCAGTTCGCGGTCGATGCGGTCGAGCTTGCGACGGTGGAAGCTTCGCTTCCGTCCCGCTTGAAGAAAATGCGTGTCGGAAAGTAAAAACACCCTTGTCGGGTGTCGAGACGACCTGCATGGTGAGGGGTCGTTTTAGAGTTCTGCGATCACATAGCCACCGAAGAGACTTGGAAGCGCGAGGAAGAAACGACGTTGTTTCCCACAGACTGGGCAGGCGAAGATGTAGTCGACTTTCCAGAAGCCAGCCGATCCTCGAAAGTCCATTCGTCTTCTCTGGCGTGGAACAGGACTGGCGCCGAAGTGCGGCATGATCGGATCGCCGCATGTTTCGTCCCGACAGTAGATGGCCGTCTGTAGAAGCTGTGCTTCTGCTTCTTCTTTGGTCACGGTGTCACCCTTTCTTCATTTTCTCTATTCTCACGTTGTTCTTTTCTTTCTAAATTGTCAACAGACCGATACGATCACACGATCGTTACTGGGCGGGAGAGTCGTAGCGGAACAAGTAGATCTGCCCATCACCAAGGCTCCGCCAGTCGTCGGCGGTCGTCTTGGCTGTTTCGATAATGCGTGGGGCGTCCCACCAGTAGTTGTTCACGAGGAAGAACAGCGTTGTGACATCGCCATGTTGGGGCACGATCTCGAGTGCTCGCGCGGCCGTCTCGCGAGTGGGCGACTCGCTCATGGCGAGAAAGAACGAGTACAGCTCGCCTCCGGTGGGGATCGGGTAGAAGAACAAGTCGCCATAATAACGAAAGCCGATTTCCTGGATCGCGGCAGCCGAGACAGATTGGTTGGCGAGCGCAAGATACGGTTGGCCGTCCGCCATTGACTCGACGAGGTGAACGGCGTCGATGTCCGCCTGGCTCACGTTGAACCCGCGGTTTGTCTCGTACGCATCGCGGCGGGGATAGCTCAAGTAGAACGTGCTGACGGCAATGGCCACGACGCCCGCCAACACGCACGCGCGCAGGATGAGCGGTTGTCCTTTCGCGTTCATCAACAAATGGCCGAGTCCCAGGATCAAGAGCGGCACGAGGAAGAACGCGATGAGCGGGAGGAGGCGCGCGGCGTAGTTGAGACGTTCGTAGTCGATGAGGAAGGTGAACTCCAGGAGCGTGGACATGATGAGGTAATTCACCGTGAGCGCGAGGACCATGAGCAGGAGCGCGCGGAATCGGCTGGAGAGGTCGCGACGGTACTCGATCCAGGCGAAGGCGGCGATCAGCACAAGAATCAACATCGCGTTGCGGCCGTAGAGATAGACAAGGTCCAAGAGTGGTGAGAATCGGTTGTCGAAAAAGACGCCGAGGTTTAGGCTCGACACCCACGCGAGAGGGTTGAGCGCTGCGAGGTTGAGAGCAAGCGATTGGCCGTTCACGAGACTGTTTACGACAAATGAGAACGGCAACACGACACAGGCGAACGCGATGAGCAGAACGCGCACGACTCGGTTGGTTTTTGGCGTGCGGGGATTGGTGCGGCTCGGGTCCGTGGCGAGGAATATGAAGTAGAGAAGCGCGGGGATGCCGGCGATGGGGTGGATGAGAAGCGTGGCGAGCGCGGCGACAAACAGGACGCGTAAGCGCGGATGTTCTTGTTCGAGTAGGTACGGGACGGACGCGAGGACGAGGAGCATCGTCCAAAGGTTCGCGAGCGCTTGTGGGGTCGTCACGATGAATTGCGAGAGAGGGAGGAGGAACAGACCCGTGAGCGTGAGCATGGCGGTGCCTCGCTTGCGGGTGATGTGCGCGGCGGCAAAGTACCAGGCCATGGGGAGCAGGAGCGCCGCGAGGACCGGGACGAGGAAGGTGTCGGCAAGATCAATGGGGATCTGGAACCCAAGGTTGGCGAAGAGAACCAGAGCGTATTGGCCGATGTAGTAGAAGGGCTTGGGGGTGATCGTGCCGAACTGCGCCAGGTAGGCTTCGGTGGCTTTATGGATGAACGAGTCAAAGCCGAACCCGATGGGAAACGCAATCGCCGAGACGCTCAAGGTCGCAAAGAGTAACGCACAGACGAGCATGAGACTCATGGCTCGCTCGCGTCCGCGCCAGAGAAGTCCGAACACCAAGCTCGCGATGAGCGCGAACAAGAGGAAGAGGCTTTCAGGGAGTCGCTCCCAGACCGAGCGCACGGCTTGTGTGACAGGGGAGCCGGCGAGGGTCGTGAAGAACAACGCGAAGAGAAAGACGACGATGGCCATCACCAACCAGACAAGGCGAGGAAGCCTGTGTCGATGTTCATGCCAGAGGTCGTGGGCGTGTCCAAACAGGGAGCGTGACTTGAATCGTCTTGTCGCCCACAGCGTGATGGCTGGGGTCAGCAGCACACTCACGAGAACGACCTCGGAGGTGATCGCCCAGAGATAGTAGCTTGCGGTCAGGACGATTAAGACACCACACAGCAACACCCACATTCCGATCCACCAGCGCAACACGGCTTTCTCGCTTGAGACCAGAACGCCACCGAGCTCCCACCCAAACACCGCGAGATAGAGACCAAGCAGAACAACCCCGAGGCTCACGCTGTGCAGAAGCGCAGCATTGAAAAGAAAAAGCGCTAGGAAGAGCACGCAGAAAATGTTAAGCTGGAGGCGATGGAACATAGGAGGGAGTGTTTGAGTCGTTGAGTCGTTTAGTGACTCAACCACTCAACCACTCAACCACTCAACCACTTAAACACTCAATCACTCCACTCTACCATATGTTTGAGCGCGATCCGCATAAGCTGTTCCCGCACGACCACGTCATGCGCTACACCTTCATTCCTCTCATCCCGAGCTTTGTCACTCCCAACATGGTCACCATGTTTCGGATCGTGATGACGCCCGTTGTGCTTTGGTTACTTTATACAAGTCAGTTTGAAGTGGGCGTGCCGCTCTTTTTGTTTGTGGCGTTTACCGACGCGATTGACGGATCGCTCGCGCGGCTGCGAAACCAGGTTACCGACTGGGGGACGTTCTACGACCCGCTCGCGGACAAAGTCCTCATCGGCTCGGTCGTGCTCCTCGTTGTGATCCAGCATGTGAACGTGATCTTCGGCCTCTTGATCGTTGCGATGGAAGCCGTCTTGCTTATCGGAGGCTATGTCCGTAAGCGCCAAGGCAAGCATATCGGCTCAAACTTTTTCGGAAAGACGAAGATGTTTTTGCAGGTCTTGGGTGTCATGATGCTCCTGACAGCGCTGTGGGCGGGGTTTGATTTGTTCATCCCGATCTCGGTGGGGACGTTCAGCCTCGCGATCGTGTTTGCGGTGATTAGTTTGTTTACGTATGGGCTGTAGGGAAGGACGAGAAGGATCAAGAGGACTAGGAGGACTAAGGGGTGCGTGGATTGGATTCGTGAGCGTGATGTTTTTTGTTGGAAGTTTGGTGCTCGTAAATCCTGCGCAGGTGTATATCTCGCCGGACGAGACCGCGAACGCCTTTTTCGCGACGAGGTTCGCGCAGACCCTGTCGCTCGCGGGTCCTGACGACGAGCTTCTCGAGCCATTCGACACCACTTCGCTCGACGCCGTCGAGCTTCCGCCGTCGCTCACAGAGCTATGGCGGACAGGTCGAGGGGCAAGTCGTATCCATCCGCGCAGCACGCTCGTGGATGATGGGCAGCTTGTGCCGGGCAGTTTCCTGGGTCTGCCGTTTCTGTATGGATTTTTCGTGATGATCCTGGGACCAATTGCGCTGTGGATCCTCACGCCGTTGCTTACGATCCTGGCCGCACACGGCTGGCGACGGCTCGTCGAGCGGTACACAAATTTCACGATCGCAAATATTTCGTTCCTTCTCTTCTTGCTCCACCCAGCCGTTTGGTACTACTCCGCCAGGGGACTCATGCATAACGTTTTGTTCCTCGACCTTCTGGTTCTCGCCGCGTGGTTGTGGGTGGTGCGGCCAATGGGGAAAAATCAAAAGCATCCGAGTGTGTGGAACGATTTGCTCGCCGGGCTTTTCATCGGGCTCGCGTTATTTGTTCGGACGTCGGAGTTTCTCTGGATCGGCGTTGGGCTCTTGGTCGCAGGACTCATTTGGTGGCGCACGCTCTGTTGGCGACGACTGCGCGCTGGGCTGTTTGGACTCCTCGTGGGTCTAGGTCTTTTTTTCCTGATGAACTATCTCACGTACGGCCATCCGCTCACGACGGGGTACACGCTAGGCACACCACCGGTGGCCGAGCTTGTCGTGAGCGAATCCGTTGACTCAGTGGCGCTCCTGCCGTTTGGATTCCATCCCATGAATGCGTGGCGACATTTCTCCGCGTACGGCGTGACGATGTTCTGGTGGTTGTCGATCCTGGCCATCCCCGGGTTCTTCCTACTGCTCGCGCAAAAGGCGAACCGACGCACGGTTCGATGGACGATCGCGCTCGCCACCGTCGTTAGCCTCTGGCTCGTGTTCATGTACGGCAGCTGGGAGATTCACGACAATCCAGACCCAACGCAGATCACGATGGCCAACTCGTATGTCCGCTACTGGTTACCGATGTACCTGTTCACGACCCCAATGATCGCCATTACCATACAGTGGCTCGCGGCGCGTGGGCGAACAAGGATGGCTCGTGGGCTTATCGTTGGGACGCTGTTGCTCGCGGTCATCGGACTCAACGTGAACGCGACGTTTGTGCAGGGACAGGACGGGCTGGTGAAAATGCGCGAGGAACTAGCGAGCTCGGCGCAGATCCAGGAGTCCGTCCTGCGCTACACGCAAGAAGACGCCGTGATCATCGTCGACCGTGGGGACAAACTCTTCTTCCCGCACCGGCGCGTTTGGTATCCTCTGCGAGACGATACGACGTATGACGCGATGCCTGCGCTCGTCGAGATGACTGCTCTCTACTACTATGGCATCACGTTTCCTCGCGACGACTTCGACTATCTCAACGACTCGCGCCTGAAACGGATGAATCTCGGTATCGAACTCGTAGAGACATACGGTGACGAGTCGCTCTACCGTATTATCGCCCCATGACCTTCCTCACTCGTCTCATCCAACTTCTTCTCGTTGCCATCCCGATTGCCGTCATGGGCTGGCTTTTGAATTTGTGGTTCGTGCCAAGCGGCGTATTTCTCGTCGAGCATGAGGTAGGCGACTCATCGCCGTTCATCGACGAGCTCAAACCAGAGACCCGGGTTTCGGACGTGTACAAGAATGAACAGGGCGAGCCCGTCCAAGCCATTACAGAGGATCCAGCCTTTTTCTTTCTGCATCCGCACCGCGAGGAGTTTTTCGATGAGGTCGTCTTCGAGGTCTGGTTCAAGAACGAGTCCATGCCAATCGTCGAACTCGGCGGGCTGGCGCGTGTGAATCCCGAAACGTTCACTCTCTACCCTCTGCATAACCGTCTGATCGATGAGTCGAGCTGGAATCGGATCGACGAGGATGGACTTGTGTTGCTTCAGCGAGAAGACACGTACGATTCGCTCGCGGACTTTTTTGCGGATCCTCCTTCGCGCGATGAGGTCGCGGTCTATCGGACCAGCTTCGACGTGCCGTATCGCATTGAGGGGTATCAACCGACCGCCGCCGTGCAAATCATCGACGTGTCCCTGCGCGGCCATCACGAGTTCAAGACTTACATCCGCGACGAAACCCTCTCATTTACGTTTCGCTACATGGACATGAATCGCGATGAGGGGGAGGACGTGGTGCAGGTGACGGTGTTCAATGAGCGCAACCAGCCGGTCGCCGAGGCGCGAGCGAGTGACGACGGGAACACGAGTGACGACGCCGTTGTCGACCAGGGACTCAAGGAGCTGAAGCTCGCGGCATACAGTTTGCCCGAGGGCGTGTACAAGGTGGTCATGAATACGACGCGCGATGTGTTCTTCCGCGAGATTCAGACACCGCAGCAAAAGGTGGTGTTCCTCAATACGCTGTTTGTCGGCGACGAGGTTGGCTATCGCGAGCCCAGCGAGGGCGCGACGCTCTATACACAGTCGAAGCGCTTGCGATTGCAGACACGGCACGCGGAAGGGGTACAGACAATTACGGCCGGAAACCAGACACTCAACATCGCGCAGCCCTATGAGTGGTACACGCTGACGTTTGCAGATGAGGGACTTGAGCGTGTCGTGCTTCCGACGGGGGACGTCGAGATCGTGACCGATGGGAAGTTCGCGTTCTCGCCCTCGCAGTATTTCAACCCCGACCCTGTCTCACTTAACGCGTACACCACGATCGAACAGCTCGGGGTCGACTATGTGCTGGCGCGCTATGAGTCGCCTCGGAAGCAGGGCGACTGGCTCGTCGCCACGGTTTCGTTTGTCGCTTGGGACTTGTACGAAGAGGATGAGACATGGAAGTTCAGCTTCTCCACGCCGCTTATCGAGGAACTCGGTGCGAAGCTGCTGATTCATCGAATTGATACGCGCTTCAACCACTACTAAAAAATTCTTTGCTAACGTTCGCGCTAAGATCGTCACCGGGTGTGTATCTATTGGGTCGTCAGCTCGAACCTTATGTGTGTATCTATGATCTGGAAACGACGCACTCTCAAACCTCTGGAGGCGATCCTGCGCACGGGGTTTCTCGTAAGCCTCACGTCCTACGTTGTCTTTTGGCTTGCCGACGTCGTGCAACCAGGATTGGTCTCTCGGTATTTCTCTGTTCACATTTTTCTTTTGGCAGCCGTTGTATTTGGTGTGCTGTGGTCGATGGTGCTGGAAGAGTATGAACAGCGACCGCTCGTCCACGTTCTCCTATCGGTCACTTTCGGCGTTTTGCTCGCCGTGTTAACCTGGGGTTTCGCCGATGACATGGACGTCTACCGCGTCCCATTCGCCCTGCTCACGGCCGCTACACCTACGATTCTTTACGCGCTTATTCGCCACTAACTGTGCTACATGTGAAAATTCTTCTCACGGGCGGAGCAGGGTTCATGGGCTCTAACATGATTCATTATCTTCTCCGTACGTATCCTGATGTGGAGATCGTCAATTTTGACGATCTCACGTATGCCGGCAACCTCGAGAACCTCGCGGACGTGGTAGACGACCCGCGTTACACGTTCGTGAAAGGGAACATCGCGGACGCACTCGCGGTCGACAAGGCTGTCGAAGGTGTGGACCTCGTCATCAACTACGCGGCCGAAACGCACGTTGATAGATCGATCCTCGAGCCTAAGGCCTTTATCGATACCAACGTCTACGGCGTGTACAACATGTTGGAAGCGGTGCGCAAACACAAGACGCCTCGCTACGTGCAAATTTCAACAGACGAAGTGTTCGGAGCGGTGATGGAAGGCGAGAGCGATGAGGGATCGAAGTTCGAGCCGCGCTCGCCGTACTCGGCATCGAAGGCCGCGGGCGATCATCTGTGTCAGGCGTATGCGATCACGTACGGCGTGCCTGTCATTGTGACGCACTCGTGCAACTTTTACGGACCGTACCAGTTTCCCGAGAAGCTCGTCCCGCTGTTCACTCTGAATCTCCTGGAAGGCAAGACGGTTCCGGTGTATGGCGATGGAATGCAAGTGCGCGAGTGGATTTTTACAGAAGACCATTGTCGAGCCATCGACCTGATCGCCCACAAGGGGAATCTCGGCGAGGTCTACAACATCGGAACAGGCTATCGCGTGCCCAACCTCGACGTGACTTCAAAGCTCCTCGAGCTTACGGGTCGAGGCCAGGACGCGATCGAGTATGTCAAAGATCGCCCCGGCCACGACCGGCGTTACGCCATCAACTCCAACAAGCTGCGCAGTGAGCTTGGTTGGGAGCCGCAGGTGAGTTTTGAGGAGGGACTCAAGCAGACGGTGGAATGGTATAAACAGCATCGGGAATGGGTGGATCGTTGTCGAACAGGGGCGTACAAGGAGTATTATGAGCGGCAGTATGGGGGAAGAAGTAAAGAAGGAGAGAAGTAAAGGGATATGAAAATTCTTATCTTTGGAAAAGGCTACATGGGGGAGCGGTGCGCACAGGCGTGGGTGGAAGAGGCGTTTTTGTCCGACGTGATGGTTGGATCGGTTGAGGATGCGAAGGAGGAAATAAAGCGCGTTCAGCCGGACGCCGTTTTGAACGCGGCTGGCATTAAGGGAAACCCAAACGTCGATTGGTGCGAGGACCACCAGCTTGAGACCATCCGCGGGAACACGACCATGCCGCTCTTGCTCGCGGATGCGTGTAGCCAAGCGGGTGTGTACATGTTGCACATGGGGTCGGGTTGTATTTTCTACGGCGACTCGCATCACCCTGATAAGGCCTGGCGAGAAAATGACTTTGGAAATCCCTCGCCCGTTTACTCGCGTCTCAAGTGGGCGGCAGACCTCGCGCTTTCGACGCTTCCCAACGTCGGGGTCGCCCGCATCCGTATGCCGATCGACTGGAAGCCCGCGCCAGGGAATCTCATTGACAAGCTCTCTGGCTTTGCCAAAGTGATCGATGTCGAGAATTCCGTGACGATCGTGGACGATATGGTTGACGTGTTCCATCAGTTGCTCCAGAAGCGCGCGGCCGGAATTTTTCACGTCACGAATCCAGGCACCATGCGCCACCGCGACCTGCTGGCGCTCTACAAAGAACTCGTCGATCCATCGCATACCTGCGAGTGGATCTCACAAGAGGCTCTGGTGAGCCAGGGACTGGCGGCCAAGGCGCGCTCGAACAATTTCCTCGCGTCAGAGAATCTTGCCAAGGTCGGGATCACGATGCGTCCACTCTCGGAGGCCTTGCGTGACACGATGGAAAAGTATGCCTGGATGAAACTCGGGGGAGGATGCGGAACCGACTGCCAGTGCCATGACTGATTGCGAGCCACAAGCGAGCGTCGAGCTCAGCTCGACCGAGCGAGCTACGTCGCTCGCGAGCGACGTAGCGAGGCGAAGCAAACAAGGGTTCATACCCCGCAGCTTGGCTCGCGGGGAAAGGTGCGAGTGTTACGAGCTCCTTTGGCGGAGCTTGCTCCGCTGTGCATACCCTTGATTTCTAAAATCGAGCTACGGCTCGGTTTTGACTTTTGTTACGAAATTGACGTAAACTCGAGCCATTAAGCAAAAGGTCTTATGCCCAAAGACGGCCGTGGAGAATCACAACGACCTCTCATTGAGGAACGATCGGCAGCAATTCGAGAATCCCCTTCAGTTCCGAAAGTGGAGCAAATTTTTTGGCATCAATCCCCCCCGAACGTTCCCCAGAACTATATTGACGCCATGGTAGATTTTACTAAGAGCGGTTTAGCCCAAAAGGAGAGCTTGTTGTCATTTTTACTGAAGGAACAACGTTTTAGCGTCATCGCTGGAAACCTCGACAAGTTCTCCAAGGGCACGGTAGACCTCCCAAATCTCATCGATCGTCTCCTCAAAGCAGACCAGGCCAACGTCATCGCCAACAACCTCGACAAGTTGCTAGCCGCCGGAGCAGAACCATCAGATCTCATTGATCGTCTCCTCAA
>ORJL011196913.1_pt1 | contig 12895 bp, 17 predicted proteins | sample 1779941 | NCBI WGS metagenome assembly ORJL01 (sample SAMEA104232317, study PRJEB22302) | groundwater metagenome | biome: forest; feature: aquifer; material: groundwater | place: USA | collected 2011-08-07 | depth 5.8 m
CGCTCACAGGCGACCGTTATGGCCGGCGTGAGCGGGTGTTCATGATCACCGGTATCGGTGTTCATGATCGAACGGAATGACCGTTCAAGATCACCGGAATGCGCAGCCCGGGCCTGACGGCCAGCAGCCAGCACCAGCGACTACCCCTGAGACAAATCCCGAGGTAGATCCATCAGCTAACCTCTAAACCTATGATTAAACGCTACAAAGCTATCGCCAGCGTCCTGGGCCTGGTGGCCCTATTCGGGCTGGGGTGGGCGGAGCCCGTCCACGCTAACCCGTCCACCTTCGCCATCAGCACGTCTACGAGCGCGGCAACCACATCACCGGCTTATCTGACGGCTGGCCTCAGCACCTCCACCTTGCCTGTCTATGACGCCTACACCCAGACCCTCAACGGTGGAGCGACGTTCAAGGCCGATTTCGCGGGGCTGCTTATCCAACTTGCCGCATCATCGACCGCGACCGTGCTGAGTGCCAATGTGGAGTATTCCAACAACGGCATTGACTGGTACAGAAATTTTGCCATCGACCCCAACCAACCGGCCACCACAACCGCGCCGGTGTTCAAGCTAGGTAACCCGTTCTCGATGTCTTGGACGTTCGCTTCCTCGACCATGGGCGGAACCGGACTAACCAACGCAAACAGCGCAACCTCAACGGCAGCCGTCCTTATCCCGACCCCCTTCCGCTACACCCGTGTTTGGTTTGGCCTATCCGGTGGCAACGGAGCAATCTGGGCGCAACTGATCCCAATCAAGGAGCGACCGTAGTACACTCAACGTATGGCACTCGATCCAACTCGAAATTTTGCCAAAGTCATCGTCTCTACCGGCTACAACGCGGCGGCTACCACCGTCGTGTTGTCGTCTGGTGAGGGGGCGAAACTCCCCCAGCCTTCAACGGATGGGAGTTTTAATCTTGTTTGGTGGAATGCCACGGACTATGGCGACCCTGCCGATGACCCGAACGTGGAAATCGTACGATGCACGGCACGCTCTGCTGACGCCCTCACGGTGACGCGAGCACAGGAAGGAACCTCGGCATCCACGAAGAACACGTCCGGCAAGACCTACAAAATGATCCTGGCCGTTACCAAGAAGATGATGGAGGACATAGGAGCAGTCTCCTCGCCAGTTGAGAATGAGGTTGTGGCCGGAAGCGGCACATCATGGACGCTCGCCTACACTCCTATCTCTGGTTCCGTTAAACTACATGGTGCAGGTATACGGCTTACACCGGGTGTTGGAAACGATTATTCGATAACCGGCGGAAGTATTACGACCGTCAACAGCTACTCAGAAGGATCTCTGATCGCTGACTACCGCAAATAATTTATGAAAAAAACACACATCGTCCTATCGTCCATCGCACTTGCGGCACTTTTCATACTCGTCGGTGCCTCGTCCCAAACCCTGGTACAAGCAGCCACCACTGTTTGCCAGGTCTTCAGCGGCTGCACAGGGTCGTCCGCTATCCCGACAGCCGGTCAAGTTTTGGTAGGACAGCCCAACGGGACATACGCTCCCAGCAACGTCATTGTAGCCTCCACCACCATCGGCGGTGGCACACAAACCACTGGCCTTACGATAAGCGGAGGTGCGACGACGACAGAAAATGCGTATTTTGCAGGTATGGTCAATATCCTAGATACCACAACTATAGGCATAAAGAATGGAGATACGTCGAAATTTATAGTAAACGCCAACGCAACAGCTTTGCAGCCACCACCAGCTTCAACTTTCATCCACTACGGACAGGCAGACGGGATAGCAGCACGAGTGGTACATGACGCTTACGGAGGAACGCCAAACTACATCTTTCGACGTGCAAATGGGACTGCCGCTTCTCCTAGCGCTGTGTTGGCTGCCGAGTCAATAGGTACAATAGCTGGCTTTGGGTATGGAGCTACCGCTTACACGATTAACGCACGAGCCAGCATAACCATGCCTGCGGCTGAAAATTGGACTGACGCAGCGCAAGGGGCTGAAATCATATTTTCAACAACGGCCATCGGGACGGCTGTAAGCCCAACTCAACGTATGAAAATAACTGATGCGGGCAACGTCGGCATCGGCACCACTACTCCAGGCCAAAAACTCTCTGTAGCAGGGGACATCTTGGGCAATAAAATCATCGGCTCGTACTTTACCACTACCTCAACGACGGCATCTATCTTCCCATACGCATCTTCAACAGTACTCACGGTCTCGGGCAACGCGTACTTCCCGGGAAGTGGCATCTGGAACTCCAATGGGAATGTGGGGATTGGGACTACGACACCCTTTGCAAAACTCTCTCTACATGCAGTTGGGGGTGAGACAGCTACCACCCTGTTTGCAATTGCAAGCTCCACGTCGGCATTTGCTACCACCACGCATTTGAGTGTTAAAAATGACGGCACTATATACGCTCCGAACACGTCATCATCAGGTTCAGCACAGACTGGATACTGGTGTTACGACGCAAACGGACAATTTATCCGCACCAGCACTACCTGTCTTGTGTCTTCCAGCCGGTTCAAAGAGCGCGTCGGTGACCTCGACGTAGGTCTGGCCGAGGTTATGAAACTCCGGCCAGTATCCTACTTCCTCAAGGACACAATGGGCGATCCGAACAACGCTGACCAGCAGCTTGGCTTTATTGCGGAGGAGGCACAGGCCGTAGACCCTCGGCTGATCACTCGAAATTCCGAAGGCCACGTGCAGAGCTTCCGATATGAGCAATTCACCGCCCTACTTACCAAGGCAATCCAGGAGCAGCAACGCCAGATCGAGAACCTCAAGGTCGGTGCGGTCAAAACGACACGCACTGCGGAGGAGAATTGGCAATGGGTAGCGATAATGCTCCTGTTGTTTGGGATTGTTTACCAGCAGGTGCAGATTAAAAATTTAAGAAAATAGTATGCCAGAAAACAACATCGCATTACAACTTCGCAGCCTCGCAGTGGAAAACCGTACCCGAGCCGACTTCTTTGAATTAGCCGCCGACCTGCACGAGCAGGGATACCAGAGTGACATCGAGGCGGCGAAACTAGTCCTTGCGCCGCGTATAGCAGAGCTAGAGGGCGAGGTGCATAGTCTAACTGAAATACTCAACTCCAAAGCGGAGGAACATGCAGGTATTATTGCGGCCAAAGATCTGGAGTTGGAGAACGCAACCACACGCATCTCGGAACTTGAGACGCAGTTGCGTATCAAGGAACCAGAACCAGCCGAAGAAGGCGGCGGTGTCGGATAGTCCTATGATACGATAGGGGCATGATTTACAGCGGCACGTATGGGTCGGCGGCCTATGGCGGCATCCCTGTTACCATTCGCAAAATGAGTGGCCAGAGTTCGATCGTTTTGACGACCTCGGGCCTCGGGCGTTCAATGCCACTGCTTTCAACAGCTACTAATGCGCCTATCACACTGACATCGAGAGCGCGTGATACAATCGTCGTATGAGAACTCTCCAAGCTGTCACCGAGGATTTTATAAAGCTGGAGCGCACCACGTTGACGGCGGACGCCGCTGCTGGGTCGAACGTCACGCTCACCTTGAGCAACAATGACGGACTTTCAGACACCGATTTTGTCGTGATTGGTCACGAGGGCAGTGAGCTGGCCGAGTTGGAGCAGATCAACCAGGCGGTCACGCCGGGCACGTCTGTCCGGGTCTCGACGCTGAAGTTCAACCACCAGGCCGGCGAGCCGGTCACCCGATACCGCTATAACAAGCGCAAATTCTATGGATGCGCCACGGCGACCGGCTCCTATGTGGAGCTGACCAGCGAAGGCTCGCCAAAGGACATTCAGGTGGACGACCCGCAAGGCACCCTGCTGGAGTACACCGGTTCGACCTACCTCTATTTCAAAGCCACCTACTACAACTCGACCACAGCCGAGGAGACGGACATCGACGACGCGTCCGCGACGGACGGCGACGAGAGTAAGCGATACGCCTCACTATGGGCCATCCGCAAACATGCCGGGCTAGCCGGGAACCCCCTTTACAGCGACGTGCGCCTGGAGATGAAGCGCAAGCAGGCCGAGAACGAGATCAACAGCGCCATATTTGCCAAATACACGCTGCCGCTGGCGGAGGTGCCCGCGCTCATATCCCAGATATGTGAGCTGCTTGCTGCGGGCTACATCGACTACGAGGAATTCGGCAAGGCTGGCGAAGGGGTAAAATGGTTGGGTGAGGCCAGAGCGCTGCTCAAGGCCATTCGAAATGGCACCCAGGTGTTGATCGGGGCCGATGGCACAGAGCTGGCACGCCAGACCACCACCGGAGTCCTGGATGGCTATCCCAACGACGAGGACACCGACGCGGCGCAGTTCAGCATGGGCGACCGATTTTAATCATGTATGGCTTTCCAAATCTCCTGGACGATAGAAGGCCAGACGGAATTGTCCCGCGTGCTCATAGGCATCCGGTCCGACCTCAAGGACTACAGCGAGCCTTTCCGCCAATCGGCGAACATGCTTGTGCGGCAATTCTCGAAGGAGGTATTTGCCACGCAGGGTGCGGTGCTGGGGGAGCGGTGGAAGCGGTTGTCGCCGTACACCGTCTCGCAAAAAGCGCGCCTTGGCTTTACGGGAGGCCCACTTGTCCGGACTGGACAGATGCAGCGCTCCTTCCAGAGCATTGTGTCGTCCAACCAGGCCGTGGTGCGCAACACCGCGCCGTATTTCCCCTACCACCAATCCAACCAGCCGCGATCGAAGCTGCCGCGTCGCGTTATGATGAAATTGACCCAGAATAGTAAGGCCGAGATAGTTCGAAACTTTCAGGAATTTATTCGCCAATCACTCACAAAATAGTATGCCAACTTACGCCGATCCGGTGATCCAAAAGTACATCGACCTAATCAAAGCCAACACCGGAGTGTTTGCCGTCTTTTATCAGGGTGAGCCAATCCGTATCCCAGCCTCTCACCTTCCCTGCTGCATCATTTCCAAGCGGGAGACGCTCGCCGCCCCCCACACGAACGCCGAGGACGTACACAGCATCGGCATCACTCTGACCGTCATCACTGACCTTCGGAAGGAGTTATCCACAGAGAGTTCCGCCGCCAGTGCGGTGGCGGGGATCGGCAAGCTCTATGACATCGTCGAAGGTCGGAACGCAGACTACACCCTGAAAAGCAGCTCTATCCTCGCCATTTTGCGTTCAAATCCCGTGGTTGATGCCACCTATGGCCTGCGCACCGACCTGGGCACCATCACCCGTGTCGACTACGGCCAGACCCTTCGAGACCGTGCACAGGAGGAGTGGTCCATAGAAGCACAGGTTCAATTCGTCGCGCACTTTACCCAGAATAGGTGATAGAATACCAGTATGATTGTCACTAGCAAAGTGTCCGTAGACTTCCCCAAACTTCAATGGGGCATCAATGCTGGTCAAGAGCGCGAGCTTCCAGAGGATGCCGAAGCACAGAAGCAGATACTGGCACACCCCGATATTGTGGAGGTGAAGCCGAGGAAGAATCATCAAGCGCGGGAATAGTTATCAATTTTAATCTAAACCAAAATGGCGAAGATAGGAGGCACACAAGTAAACGTCGGAATCGGGATTGAGGCAACACCGGGCACTGCGGTTGCTGCAACTGTATTCCCCAAATGGGCAGAACTTTCAATGCAAGCGGTCTCGGAAAAGACCATGCTGAAATCGGCACGCGGCATTCGCGCCGAGAGTTCCGACAGCCGTGTTCGACGCCAGTACTCCAAAGGCTCCCTTGCCGTCATCCCGAACAACGTCAACTCAGTGCCACTTTTCTACCTGGCACTCGGGAGCCTATCGTCCTCAAGCATTTCAGACAGCGCCTACACCCATACGATAAGCGTCCAGGAAGCGAACGCGTCGATGAAAACGGGCACCGTCATCATAGAGCAAGGATCTGAGGTCACTGAGCGATTTGCCAACGTCGTTGTCGACACCCTCAACCTGGAGGTGAGCGACGACTACGCCAAGCTGACCGCCGGGCTGCTAGGGGCGTACCCGGACACATCCTCTTTGTCCGAGTCCTTTGCCCAGCAGACCGAGTTTGCATATTCCGATTACACCGCGAAGTTCGGCACCTCATTCTCAAATGCTGCTGGCAATTCCGCCACGCCGCTCAAAGCTCTATCTCTCAATATAAACAACAACGTCCTTGTGGATGAAGCGTTTCTCTCCGGGGCCGTCACGCCGGTTGCGGGCGGGTTCGTTGGCGGCCGCCTCCAGATAACCGGCTCCTACACCTTGCACTTTAGCGGTACGACTGAATTGGACAAATATAAGGCCAACACCAAGAACGCGCTCATCATCACCTTCACCGGAGCACTTATTGGTTCCAGCTCGACGCAGAGCCTCACTATCAAGCTCGGGAAGCTCATCCTCACCGCGCCGCCCAAGGAATACAACCTCGATGGTCTGGTCATCCTCAAGCAGGAATTTAGCGTGGAACACGACCCTACCGACGGCCTTATTTCCGTCATTGGTGTGAACACGACCGCAACCTACGCATAATCATTATGACTGAACGAAGCAAAAAGGAATTCACTACATCCAATGGGCACGCGATCGTCATGTATGACTACATCACGGGTGGCGAGTTCGAGCAGCTCATGAAAGCCATGCCCTCCGCGACAACCGACATGTCGTCTGTGACGGTCGCATCCGCGCTCGAAGCGAACCACCTGGCGTTGAAGCTCCTTGTCCTGTCCGTGGATGGCAATACGGAAGACGTCGTAGCGACGATCCTGGACTTCCCCCTTGCGGACTACGCCGAGGTGAAGGAAGCGGTTGAGGCACTCACGGACAGCAAAAAAAAATAGCGGCGGCGCTCACGAGCTACATATCCGGCTTTGTCCGCGGCCCTATGTGGATCGCGGTTTTATGTGAGAAGATGGGGTGGGACTATCAGACCTACCTCTCGCAGCCACAATGGTTTCTCGATCTGCTGTTTGGCAAGCTGGAAATAGACGCGAAGGAGTCCCAACCAAAACCCTAATATATGGCACTCGGAGGAGATCAATCACTCAGCATCGTTATCAAAGCCCGCGACGAAGCGAGCGCCGTTTTCAGCAAGGTGCAGGAAAACGCCGGGAAGCTCAGCAGCCGGTTGGAGAACGCCGCAGATGCGTCCCGAACATTCGCCCTTGGCCTGACGGCCGGGGCCGTTGCCATTGGCGGACTTGGTTATGCCGCGCTCAAAGCCGCGGGAGATATGGAGCAAACCAAGATCGCCTTCGAGACCATGCTCGGCTCCGCCAGCAAGGCAGACGCCTTCATCAAGCAGCTTGTCTCGTTCGCGAAGACCACCCCCTTTGAACTCAAAAATCTCAACACGGCTGCCAAGCAGCTCTTGGCCTACGGCTTCGCCCAGGAGGAGGTAATTCCCAACCTTAAAGCCTTGGGTGACATCGCATCCGGTGTCGGCATGGACAAACTCCCGAACCTCATTCTTGCCTTCGGCCAGGTCCGGGCGGCCACCAAGCTGACCGGCATGGAATTGCGGCAGTTCACCGAAGCCGGCGTGCCGATGCTGGAGGAGCTTGCCAAGATCATGCACAAGCCCGTGTCCGCTATCCAGGAAATGGTATTTGCCGGCGAGGTGGGCTTTCCGATTGTCCAGCAAGCATTGCAGAACCTCACCGGGCAGGGTGGCCGGTTCAATGACCTCATGGCCAAGCAAGCCAAGTCGCTGGGCGGCATGGTGTCCAACCTCAGCGACGCGTGGAACCTGTTTCTGGCTGGTGAGGGTGCAAAGCTCTTAGATTGGGCCAAGAAGTTCGTTCAGCTTGCTCAGCTCATCATCACAGACGTGCTTCCAGCATGGATCAACGCGATATCCGCCTTGATCGATTTTTTCGACCGGCACCAGGTGGCGATCTATATTGTGGCAGGCGCGATAGTTGGAGCCTTGATACCCGCTATCTGGGCAGCAGTGACCGCGTTTGCCGCGCTTGCCATCACCCTGGCGCCATTCATCATCACTGGAGCAGTCATTGGCGGTGTCGTGGCTGGCATCGTTTGGATAGTCCAGAACTGGGATATGCTCAGGGCAAAAGCCAGTGCGGTGTGGGGCGCTATCACCTCGACGATCCGCGAGGCCTTCCAGAGCGTAACCGACTTCGTCATGGACAAAGTCCAGATGGTCATCGACGCCTACAACCGCATGGTGGAGCTTGTGTCCAAGCCGATCAAGATTGTCACCAGCACCGTTTCCAAAGCCGCCAACGCGTTCGGCAATGTGTTTTCTAGCCTGCCGCAATTTGAGCAGGGTGGGATTGTCCCCGGTGCACCGGGAGCTGCCGTGCCAATCATGGCCCATGGCCAGGAGCGCGTCATCCCTGCTCGTAGTGCCGCGTCGCAGGGTGGCCAGGGCGCTTCCTATAGCGTCACCATCAACAGCCCGCAGGTACGCAGCCGGGCGGACGTGGACTACCTGCGCACCCAAATCGAGGAGGCGCTCCGCGACGTATCTCGGGGCCATAAGCTCGCAACGATTTAACCCATGGCGAAAACTTTGACGATTGCAGCAGCCAACCTGTTACCCCAGTATCGTACCGGGTCGGCGCATATCCGCGAGACCATCCAGAACAAATCCAGCGTGATGAACCTGGACATCATCGTGAAGCCGGGGGAAACGGTGCCCCGTGAAGGCTCGGAAATTGTTTTCAAGGACGGGAGCCGATTCCTGTTCGGCGGATATATCTCCCGCATCATGCCCGAGGAGACCGGGGAGGGGCAGCTTTTCAGCTACGCTGTGGAGGCGTCGGACTACAGCTACATTTTGAATAACAAGATCGCCAAACGGGCATACACCAACCAGACACTTGCTGACATCGTAGGCGACCTCATGAGCACCTACGTCGATGCGTCCTATGGATTCACCGTCACCAACGTGGCGACCGGCCCAACCATCGACTCCATCACCTTCGACCATATCAGCATCCGCAAGTGCCTGGAGAAGCTCCAGAAGCTCACGGGATACGTGTGGTGGGTGGATTACGAGAAAAACCTCTTCTTCCAGCTCCCGAGCGCCGATGCTGCCCCGGAGCAGATCACCGACAGCACCAGCAATTTCCAGGACATCTCGATCTCCTACGACACCTCCCAGGTGCGCAACGCGGTTACCGTTATTGGGTCGGATGAGGGCGAGCAGTCCGCCACCACGGTCGTCGAAACCTTCACCGGCGACGGGGAGACCCGCGCGTGGGAGTTGGACGACAAGCCATCCAGTATTTCCTCCATCAAGATCAACGGAGTGTCCAAGCAGTTTTCGCTCGACCTGAACGAACGGGACACGGACGTGTTTGTCTATTCGTTCAGTGGCCAGAGCTTCCGCCTCACGGACGCACAGACGACGCCGGCCGGCCCGACACCTGGCCCAGCCGACAGCATTGTGATCACCTACTATCCCCGCATTCCCATTATCGTGGAAAAGGAGGACACGGACAGCATCGCCTTTTTTGCGGCCAAGGACGGCGGCGACGGGGTGTACGAGCACACGGTGAAGGAGGCGTCCATCACGTCCAAGGCAACTGCGTCGGTGCGTGCGTTGCAGGAGCTGGACGAGTTTGCCATGCCGTTGGTCAATGGGCAGTTCAGCACTCGTACATCGCTCCTCTCGGGCGGCTCGATCTTCGCACCCGGCCAGTATCTGACGGTCAACCTGCCCACCTACGACATCGACACCGACTCGGCCTTTCTCATCCAGGAGGTGAACGTGACGATGGAGGAGAACAGCGGGACGACTGAATACATCTACCGGGTGCGGTTTGGCGGCAAGCTGACGGGCGTGCGGGAGTTCCTTGAATCTTTGGCATCCGAGACGGCCGAGGTGCAGAATGTGACCGAGATCCTCACTCTGGAAAAGCTATCGGACGCGTTCGAGTTGGAGGACCAGGCCCCGACCCACGAGATATTCACGCCGCCATTTCAATATGGCCCTGCCGGTTCTCCCCAGGGGCGATGGAACCTCTCAGAGTGGTCTTAGGCTATACTGAACTCTATGGATCGCCATTATCTTCTAAAAGAACGCGTACGGCTAAAAGGCATCATCACCTTCACCAACTTCGTGCTTTCCAGTGACCGAGCCCGGGCCATCGACGAGTACCTGCGCGTCACCCCAAACATGGCCAAGCGGGAGTTCGACGAATGGATCGCCGAGCTACGCCGCACCTGCACCACCCGGGAGCTTGTCGTGCATAACCTGGTCGTCCTCGCGGCACGCGCAGAGATGGCAAAACGGCTGATCGGCACCCAGGCGTACACGGGGACGATCAATTACGGAGCCATCGGCACCGGCAGCACGGCAGTGGCCGACAGCGACACCGTCCTGGACACCGAAGATGCCCGCGTCATGATCGCTACTAAGACCCAGACCAACGACGAGGTTAGCCTGGATTTTTATTTCAACAAGGCCAGCGCAAACGGGACGTTTGAGGAGTTTGGGCTATTTATTGACGGCACTGGCACCGCTGATACTGGGCTCATGTTCAACCGGGCACTTACTGGCGGATGGGTAAAGTCGTCGCTTGAGGCGATGACGGTATCGATCCAAATTTCGTTAAACGCAGCATAGTATGGCTATAAACGCTGGACAGGACATCGTTGATACAGACTTCATAGACTACAGCGAGAAGGATGCTACGCCCGCGAACGATGCGGGGCGGGTGCCAAAGCTTGAAAGCGACGGCAAACTCCATGGGTTCTTCACCAAGAATGGTGCGGTCGTAAATGCCGGGGAGACGCTCAACGGCGCCACGCTTCCTGTCCCCGTCTACCAGAACAAGACCGACAACGAGCTGTATGCCTGCGACGCTAATGACAACACGAGATACAAATTTATCGGCTTCGTCACCAGCAACTCGACGAACGGCAATCCAATTGTGCTGCAGGTTTCCGGTATCGTGGGTGGCTTCTCATCTCTCGACGAGGGCGAGAAATACTACGTGCAGGACGCAGTTGGCACCATCGGAACCACCCCCGGCACACAGGAGATATTGGTGGGTGTTGCGATATCCACGACCGAGCTGTTCATACAGAAGGGGCGGCGCGTCGCCAGCGGCACCACGTCGTTTAGCAGCACGACCACCAGTGCAATCACGCTCGGATTCCGACCATCCGTCGTTCGAGTGTATGCGGTAGGCGGGTCGAACTCGTGGGACTCCGTCAGCCAAGGGGGATGGAATGCCACCAGCGGAAACAAGTGCGTATATACATGGCGTGCGGAGGACGGTAGTGGTTCCGGTGATGATGTCGATACAAACGCATGGCGGACTCAGCTAAGCACAACGCATTCCCATGTTGGTACCATCACCAGTGTAACCGACATCGGATTTACGTTGAGTAACGTAAAAACCAATAGTCCCTCCAACGTCAATCTGTTCTGGGAAGCAGAGGGCGATTTATAATCATTGAAGTATGTCGGAAACCCAACGTGACATAGCCGAGTACCAGAGTGACCACGACCTTTTGATCGTTCTGAATGAACGGGTCTACACCCTCATACAAACCGTCAAGGGCAAGAACGACGACCACGAGGAACGTATTCGATGGCTCGAAAAGCGCGGATGGATGCTTGCCGGAGGAGCAGTAGCGGTCGCGACACTTATTGGATGGGCGTTAAGCTATTTCAAATAATTTATGCCTACCTGGATAAAAAGCCTACTCGCGCTTTTCTCTCACTCTGAGCCGCCAGTCCCCAATCTTGGTGCGAACATCGACACCCGTACCTACGACGAGAAGAAGAAAGACTACTACATCAGCGAGATCGTCGCCTCAGCCGCGCCGGTGACCTGGAAAAACAAGGCGTGGGCCGACTTCCGCCGATTTGGCGTGCAGGACCAGAATGGCTCAAGCTCTTGTGTCTGGCACACCATGCGCAAGCTGCTGCGGGTACTGTTCAAGGTCAACCGAGGCATTGATCTCGACTTCTCCGCCACCTACGGCTACCGGCAGCGCAGCAACTTCCCCGGCGAGGGCACGATTGCCGATGATGCCTGGAAGCAGGCAGCCAAGGGTATCACTCTCAACGCCGTCTTGCCTTCTGACCGCCTGTCCGAGCGGGAGATGAACACAGCCGTCATTGAGCAGTACCACCGCGACATCGCCGCGCCGTTCAAGGTGCCCAACTTCGTCCAATTCAATCGAGGTGACTTCGATACTGTCGTGTCCACCATCGCGCACACGGGGAAAGCCGTTATGGTCTGGTTTCACTTTACCGGCGAGGAATGGAGCCGAGAGGTGCCGGTCATACTGGATCAATCTCTCAGCCTCTATGATGTCCGTGGCCTCAAGCACTCGGTCGCAGCGGTGGACTACGGCGTCTACAACGGCCAGCGGGGCATATTCATCGAGGACAGTGCCCATTTCGGCGGGAAGTCCGAGCGCTTCATCGCCGAGGCGTTCTACAAGGCCCGCAACTGGTACGCCGCCTACCCCATCAATTTCGTGTTCGAGGCCGACCAGGGCACCGAGCCTGGGAGCAAGCCGCACTACGACGGCAGCGTCAAATCACTCCAGGACTGCTTGAAGGCGGAGGGGTTGTTCCCTTCGAACGTGGACTCCAGCGGGATCTATGGTGCCATCACCACCAAGGCAGTCAAAGGGTTCCAGCAAAAGTATGGCCTGGAGCAGGTTGGGACGGTTGGTCCCCGCACTGCCGCCAAACTCCGAGAGATATAGTAAGAGGGGCAAAAGTGTGGGTAGGGAGTTTTGCGTGCGGCAAGCTCGGCGATCCCATAGGGGACCCAGCGAAAGTTTCGGTCCGCGTGCCAATCAGGCCGGACGGAGCCGCGCTCTGACATAGTGGTCAAGTGGTGCAACGATCGCGTGCCCGGCGACTTTCAGCCTGCTACCCAGGTAATCCCAGACCGCAATGCCAAGTTTATCACACGTCTTTGCAAGGCTGAGGA
>ORJL010885721.1_pt1 | contig 12894 bp, 13 predicted proteins | sample 1779941 | NCBI WGS metagenome assembly ORJL01 (sample SAMEA104232317, study PRJEB22302) | groundwater metagenome | biome: forest; feature: aquifer; material: groundwater | place: USA | collected 2011-08-07 | depth 5.8 m
ACCGCCACGCGTTCGCCCAGCTGGCACTGGGCACGCCGCACGCCCTGCAGCGCAATGGTGCCGACCGTCGTGGTGGCTGCCCAGCGCGGATCGCAACCGCGCGGCACCGGGCAGACCATGTTGCGTTTCACCGATATGTATTCCGCGTGGTTCGCCTTGCCGGCCCCGCAGCAGGCCACCCACTGCCCGGCCGCGATATCCGTCACACCCTCGCCGACCGCCACCACCTCGCCCACGGCTGAATACCCCACACCCCAGCCCTGCTGATCCATCTCGCTATGGGGCAGGCCTGCCTCGGCCGGACAGGTCTGGACGCGAACGGCCGACAAGTCGAGTTCCACCGGTTTGCGCGCTCCCGCGTTGGCAACCACCAGCACGGCACTGCGCGAACCCCTCGCATCGAAAACAAGCTTTTCATCGATGCGGCCGGGCTCCAGGATCCAGTTGCCAATCCATGCACCATTGGGCCCGCTGAGCAGGCCGACGCAGATCGGTCCGCCCCGCAACGCGCCGGCGAGTTCGACCGCCACACCGAACTGTTCGGGGATATCGAATGCCTGCGTCAGCGCCTGATAGAGGAATTCCGATTCATCGGTAACCAGCCGCATCCGATTGCCCTCGGCCTGCAGGCTCGTTGCATGCGCCTTGTTCCAGCGCAACTCGCCAACCGCAACGGCCGCCGAGGCCTCGCGCTCAGGCAGATAGCGGCGTACCCGCCCGGCGACGATCTGCGCCGCGCGCCGCGCCGCCCTGCGCGGCTCGCGGATCGCCATGCCGAGATAACTGCGGGCCAGCATGCCCGCCTCCTGCACTCGCGCCGCCGCGCTCTGGGGCTGGACAGGCTGGGGCAGCAGCGTGGCAATTTCGGTGCCGACGCTGATGAGGGAATAACGGGCGCGAACCAGTACTCCGCCGATCTCCACCTGTGGCATAGGCACCCTGGCGACAAGAGCGCCAGCGGAGTTAAGCAATACCTGTTTCATTCCCCCCCCTAAAAACCTTTGATTTCTGCTGTCCACCCGAGCTTGGTTAGCTTGAAATGATTGAATTTCTGCTTAGGCACATTGTGCGCCAGCATCGCCGTGTATTCGCCAGCTTCGGGTTTCATGACAATCTTGAACTTTCTGGAAGTCGTGACGTTGACCTGTCCTGCCCACTGGTCGTTCTTCAGGAGGCCCAACGTCAGTCCACCATCGAATAATTCGCCTTCGGCAACAAGATACCGTCCACCCCGGGATTTCTCTGGCGGCAAGCCTAATGCATAGGCATAGGAGGAAGGTGCATCCCCCTTGACCGTCACAGTGCCAGCGGCAATGGTTACCGTCTTGTCTATTACGCGTGTGTTTGTTGAGGGGATGCTTACGCCAGCGAGCAATCCCAATGCCTGCTTCTCGCTGACGGCAAGATGCTCGGGGAAAGTAAGAATGGTTTGGAATGCGCGCCTCTCGCTGACGACAAGATGCTCGGTAACAATTGGAGTAGCATCGTCGACACTCTCGACTCCACGCACCCACCCGAGCTTGGTTAGCCTAAAATGGTTGAACTTTTGCTCCGGTACATTGTGCGCCAGCATCGCCGTGTATTCGCCGGCCTCGGGTCTCATGACGATCTTGAACTTCCCGGGTGTCGTGATGTTGGCCTGTCCAGCCCACTGGTTGTTCTTCAGGAGCCCAAGCGTCAGGCCGCCGTCAAACAATTCGCCTTCGGCGACGAGATAGCGCCCTCCCTTAGAATTTTCGGCGGGTAGTTGCAATGCGTAGGCATAAGAAGTGGGTGCATCCCCCTTGAACGTCGCCGTGCCATCAATAATGGTCACCTTCTTATCGATAACAGACATGTTTGCCGCAGTGCCATTCACGCGAGCGAGCAGTTCATCGGCCTGTCTTTTGCTGACCACAAGGTTATCTGGAACAGTAAAGATCGTGCTGCCGACTCGCTTGGCATTGGATATCTCCCGACCAATCGTCTGATAGAGCGACCCATTCTCCCAGCCCTCTCGGAAGGTTAAATTCATCAACAAGGGTAATTTTTCGAAACCTTCGATTCCGCCAAAGTTCTTGATGCAGGGGAAATCTTCCTCACTCACATCAATCCCATCAAACTCCGAATAGGTAGAGCCAATAAAGGAGTAGGTATGGAATAAATAGCGTAGGGGGGTCGATGTATCGAGCGTCACTTGTCGTGAAAAATTGTAGAATGGGTCGGAATAACGGTACTGAATCTGCACGTTGATCTGGCTCCGGCCGCACGCGGAACCATCAAGCTCCAGTCCCCAATAGCCTGTGATCACGGGGAAATGGTCGCTGCCCGCAACGTTCGACTTGACTGAGGGACGCAACCGAATCGTGCCATCGGTATTGTTAGAGACGTCCATCTCGCGAGTACCGAAGGGCAGTTGCTCGTAGTTCTTGAGCAAGGCGCGCACACCGGCTTGCTGATACGCTCGGAGAGCATAGAGCAAGCTTATCGACGCCAGCAGCAGCACCAGGACAATGGCGACCCACTTGATGGCAACAGTCGGGAACAACAGTATCGAAAAATGCTTGTCAGACGCCTTGAGAATAAATCTCTCCCTGGATAACCGCCATCCCTGGTGCAGCATTTGCTGCCCGAGAAAGCCAAAGAAAAACAAAGGCACTATTTGCAGTTGAAAAAAGTGCCTTCCTTGAAATTGCAGAGCGGGATAGCCGGAAAGAAATAAGACCGCCAGAAGTGCGAACATAGCTATCCTCAAGCTGAAGGCGGCCATGAAGAGTAACGAAGTCAGTACCACCAATGGCGATAGCTTGGCCAGCCAGAGCGGCACGCTCTCAATGCCGGTGCTCTGAACGATCTTCATTACCGCCGCCAGAAATCGGGTTACGAAGTCAGCCGGAAACTGCCTTAGAATTTCAAGGTAATAAGCCATGCCAGCCTGCTCGTAGGCCCGTGTAGCCAGAGGTATCAAAGCATTGATGTTCCAAAGCCGATGCGCATAGCTGTTCAAGATATTGCTGGCATAGGCATCGTTATAGAAGTTACCCCATTCATAAACAGCGGGCGGCTGGATATTCAGTGCCTGATCAAATGGTGAAAACAGGCCAAGCAGGATGACGTGGAAGGTATTTCCCCCACGGCTCATCACGGACATTGTGGGCCAAGCCAGTGCAACGCAGGTGAGTACGAACACGACCATTGCGCCAAGCCTTGCGCGCAAGTCGTTCGTGAAACCGCTCGGTGTAAATGCCGCCAGCGTGACCAAGACAGCCGGGATGAAAATCAACAAATCGCCACGGAAGCCGATGCCCACACCCACCACCACGCCAGCCAGCGCGCCGAGCAATACGGTCTTTCTCGGCCCTAGCGCATATTTCACCATCCAACCCAATAGCATGACGATGGCGATGATGAAGGGTGCCTTCGCATAATCTCGCAAGTGGGGCAGGTTAATAAGTTGCATTGGAGAAAGCAGAAACACAATTGCGAGTAGTGCCGCCAGTGGTTTGCCTATGCCCAAGCGAAAAAACCCATAAGCCGCAGCGCTGCTGAGACCAAAGAGCAAGGCATAGAGCGGAAGTAACGCGCTCCAGGAAACCTCCGTGAACCGCCAAGCCATGGCAACAGACCCCATCAGGTATGGAGCTCCCGCCTGTATCAGATTTAGATTCCCCCGTTCGAATTGTTCGGGAATCTGATCGCAGGAAAAGGAAGTCTGTTTCAGCGTCAGAAAATCGTCCAGACCTGGAATCTTTGCGTGCGATAATGCGTCAACAAAGCCCCTACCGCAGGCCTCCATTACCGCAGGCGCGTATTCACCCTGGTAGAACTGCGGAGGCACTGTGCCAGACGCGACGAACCTAGCGCCCCAGAACGCGGCAAAGACAAAGATACCCAGAGCAATGATTGGGTCAGACCACAGTCGGGAGAGACCGTGCCATCGGTTCGCCGTTGTTGCGCCGTTCATTGATGGATCTCAAAGCTCATCAGCGCATCGACAACCCGTTGTTGATGCGCTTCCACATCTATCCACAAGGGCAACCTCAGCAACCGATCCGCCGCCAAACGGGTTACGGCCATATCCCCTACCGTTCGCCCTCGGGTTCTGCCTAGCGGTGAGTCGTGCAGCGGTACATAGTGAAACACCGCATAAATGTCTGCGGCTGTAAGGTACGCGATCGCTCGCGTCCGTGTTTCGAGATCGGGAAATTCGACATAAAACATATGTGCGTTGTGTTGGCATGCTATCTTTCACGTAACTTTGGTCACCATAAGGCGATGATGGCCGGGCTGGAGTACATCGCCGATTACTTTTCGGCTGGTTCAACTATGATGCCGGTTATCCGGAAAATCCACAACCCTGGGGCGACTTTACCCACGGCGCCACTATTCTTGAATTGATGCTCAATTGTGGCAAGGATGCGACGAAATATATGAGGTACATTAACAAATGAAACTTTCTATTGTCACAACGCTTTATAAGTCATCACCCTACGTTGAGGAGTTTCATCAACGGGCTAGTGCTGTAGTTCAACAACATGTAGGCGAAGAATACGAAATTGTATTCGTAAACTTTGGGTCGTCCGACCGTAATTCGTATACGGTGATATTTATTACATGTGGTTCGCGCATCGTGCTACGCGAACGATTATCAGTGGAATAGATGTTTCGCCGTTCGGCTGGGATTCGAAAATGATCTGCTATCCTTGCGTGTTCGATCACAAGGGATTAATGTATATGCTATACAATGCAATGCAATGGCAACGACTACGGCAAAACTGGTTTCGGTCCGGCCGTGCTGGAGCAGGGTTAAATGAAAAAAGGGATCGGCGAATCAATCCGATCGCGAAGTCTGAAGGGCTTGCCGGCGCGCCGCAAACCTGTTCCTGCAGGCGAGATAGCCGAGATTTACTTGGGCGGACCGTGCGTCGGCATCGGCTACTACGGCGATCGCGAGCTGACCGAGAAAGCGTTCGTCCTCAATCCGACGAACGGTCAGTGGCTCGAGAGTATGTACAAGACCGGTGACCTCGTGTCGTACAACGGAGCGGATGGCAAGTTGTACTTCGCAGGGCGCGCCGAGACGCAGATCAAACATCAGGGCTACCGGATCGAGCTCGGGGAAATCGAAAGCGCGTTGAGCCGGGTGGCGGGAGTCGACGAAGCCGTGGCGCTTCAGTCGACGCGCGGAGGTCTCAGCCAGATCGTGGCGGTGGTGGCGTCTCGGGCGGCACTCGATGCGAAGCAGATCCGCGGGGCGCTCGACGAGACGCTCCCTCGATACATGATTTCGTCCGTCGTTGACGTACTTCGCGAGTTCCCAAAGAACGCGAATGGCACAATCGACCGCTTTGCACTGCAGGAAAGATATTCGAAATGAGCGAAGCGCACGACGGCGATGAATGGGCCATGTTGTGATCATCGGCGATCGGAGCGTGATTCGCGGCCACACCTGGCTGTCGTCGCACGTGGTACTCGCAGGCGAGGTGGAAATCGGCAGCTACGAGTTCCTTGGCGTAAATGCCACGGTTGCGAATCACGTTCATGTCGGCGAGCGCTCGTACATCGGTGCGAACGCTCTCATCGCCAAATATACCGAGCCCGACGGCGTCTACGTCGTGCAGGCGACGCGGAAGTCGTTCGCCGATAGCCGTAGGTTTCTGGATTTGGTTGATTCAAGCTGAGCGACTCCAGGGCGTGGCGACGTCCAGTGAGTACTCGATGCGAGTGAGGCAGAGATGCGGCTTTCAATCATCACGACCATGTATTACTCGGCTCCGTATATCGAGGAGTTCTACCGGCGTTCGACCGCGGCCGCGAAACAGATCACCGGCGATTACGAAATCGTGATTGTCAACGACGGCTCACCGGACAACGCGGTGGACGTCGCGATCCGGCTGCATCGAGAGGACCCGAAAGTCAAAGTCATCGACTTGTCGAGGAACTTCGGTCACCACAAGGCGATGTTATGCGGGCTTGCGCACGCCACCGGAGACGAGGTCTTTCTGATCGATTGCGACCTCGAAGAGTCTCCTGAATGGGTCGTGGAATTCCACCAGCAAATGTCCGTGGAGGGCTGCGACGTCGTGTACGGTGTGCAGGCGCGAAGAAAAGGACATGTTTTCGAGCGATACAGCGGCGCGGCATTCTATGCGCTCGTCGATCACCTGGGCGATTTCGAGACGACACCGAACCGAACGTCGGCAATGCTCATGAAGAGAGACTATGTCCGGGCCCTGAATCTATTTGTCGAAAGAGAGCCAGTATTTCTCGGACTCAGCCTGCTGGCAGGCTTCGATCAGAGACCGCGCACGGTCACGAAGACTTCGAAGGACACCACGACGTACACCCTGTCCAGGAAGATCGCGACAACCGTCAACATGATCACCGCATTCAGCAGCAAGCCGCTGATCTACATCTTCTATGTTGGCATGCTTATTTTCGTCTGCTCCGTCGCATACTCTTCATGGCTTCTCGTGAATCGTCTCTTCTTCGAGAAGCCGCTCGAAGGTTGGACGTCCGTCATAATGTCCATTTGGGTGCTCGGCGGCATGATCATCTCCTTCGTCGGCGTCGTCGGGATCTACGTATCCCGCATCTTCGTCGAAACGAAGCAGCGACCGAACGTGATCGTGAAGAGGTTATTTGACAGTGCTGAATCTTGATGACCGGCGGGCGCTGATTTACTGCAAATTTCGAAGATTTTCGAAGAGGGTGTGATGAAAAGAGCGAATCTCGAACACTACCGGTGTCCGGCGACTGGCGAGCCACTCCGGCTGTTAGACGGTAGCCATTGCGACGGCGAAGACATCATCGACGGCGTGCTGGTGAGCGCAGGAGGAGCGAGACGCTACGAGATCACGAACGAAATTCCGAACTTCCTTGATCAGTCGGCTCTCGTCGGCAGTGCGGCTGAAGCGCACGAATACTATTCGAGGACGTCTGAGGTCTATGACGAGTACCTTCCCGTCGCGTTCGAGTTGTTCAACGCGAATGAGGATGCGATCCGTGACCAGCTGACCGATCTGCTCCGCCTGACCCCGGGGCAACGGGTCCTGGACCTGACTGCCGGCACCGGCAAGGACTCGCTCGTCATTGCCGAAAAGCTGAAAACCGGCGAGGTGTGGCTCAGCGACATCACGCGCAAGATGCTCGAAGTCGCGGCAAATCGGCTGCGGCACGTCGACCTCGTGCGTGAATTCGCGATAGCCGACGCGTGCGCCCTACCCTTCAAGGATGCGACGTTCGACGCCGCGTTCTCGTTCACGGGCCTGGGCAGTTTTCAAGACGTGCCGAAAGGCGGGCGGGAAATGGCGCGCGTCGTTCGGAGAGGCGGACGGGTCGTGTTCTGCGAAAAGAGCGTGCCGCCATGGCTGCGAGACAGTGAGTACGGCAGGATTCTCATCGAAGCGAATCCGATGTTCATGCAGGAGATCCCGCTCCGTCATCTTCCGACGCACGCCCGGAACGTCGAGATCAGGTGGATCATGGAGGAGGTGTTCTACGTCATCTCGTACGATGTCGGCGAAGGCGAGCCCGCCGGAAGATTCGATCTCGAGTTGCCTGGTCCGCGCGGCGGTACATTCGCCACGCGCTACTTCGGCAAGCTCGAAGGAGTGACACCGGAGGTGAAACGGCTGGCGCAAAGAGCTCGCGAGAAGTCGGGAAAGTCGATGCACAAGTGGCTCGACGAGGTGGTGCGCAAGGCGGCATTGAAAGAGATCGGAGAATGATGCGCGAGTTCGCTTGGGAAAAGAGAGGCCTGGTGTATGCGGCCGACATCCGCGGCTTCACCCACGGCTCCCATCCGTGCGTGCAGCACATCCACGGGGACGATTTCGTCGTCGCGTTCTCCTGCCGCGATGCGTCGCGAAGGTCGCACATCTTCCTTTCGAAAGCGACCGCGAATGAAGGGACGTTCAAGCTCGTAGGTGAGCCAAAGTTGGCGCTCGCGCCGGGGCCGCTTGGACATTTCGATGCCGATGGCGTCCTCTCGTCGCAATTCCTGACCTGGCGCGGGAACGACTACCTCTACTACGGCGGGTGGGAAAACATGGTGTCTGTGCCGTACACTGCAAACACCGGACGGCTCCTGTTCGACCGCGACGATATGACGGTGCAACGCGAATTTTCTTCCCCGGTACTGGCGAGGAATCCAGCCAGCCCGATCTTCTCCGGAGCGCCGTGCTTCGTGAAGCGTGGAGACGAACTTTGGGCCTGGTACACCTCAGCGATTCGGTGGGAGCTCGGACGTGAACGGCCGAAGCACTACTACTCGATTCGGCGCGCCGTCAGCCGCGACGGCGTGGATTGGGTATCCGATTCGGAACTCGCGATCCCCTTCGCCGACGATTACGAATACGCCGTAGCACGATCGTCGATCATTGAGCTCGACGGCATTGATTACATCTGGTTCTGTCACCGGGCGACGAGAGACATCCCGACGTACAGGATCGGTCTCGCATGGTCGACCGACCTGCTGCAATGGACCCGAGATGACTCCCGGAGCGGCATCGACGTGTCTTTGTCGGGATGGGACAGCGAGATGATCTGCTACCCGCAGCTCTTCGAGCACGGCGGGTGGCTGTACATGTTGTACAACGGGAACGGCTATGGTCGGACGGGCTTCGGCTGCGCTTCCTTTCGGCTCTAAGCCCGGAAAATGAATGAACATCGACAAGAACTACACGGAGCTGTACCGGCAAAGGCAAAACAAACGCGCGTATCCGAATGAGTTCGCGATCAGAACGTTCCTAGGAGGCTATTCGACCTTGCCGGCAGCGTTTCGCGACGTCAATTCTTACCGCGGCAAGACGATTCTCGACCTGGGCTGTGGCGACGGGCGCAACATGCCTCTGTTCGACGCGTGCGACATGAAGATTTTCGGTACAGAGGTCAATGAAGAGGCCTGTTCCGCCGTCATGCGCCGGATGGAAAGCATCGGTATTTCGTGCGACGTGCGGGTCGGGAGGAGCAACCAGATCCCGTTTCCTGACGCTTTCTTCGATTTCCTGTTCGCGAGCGGTGTTCTGAGTTTCGTCGATCCTGGCGACAAGTTTTCCGACAATCTGCCCGAGCCGCGCCGGGTCCTAAAACCGGACGGCCATTTCGTCTTCTACCTTCTGAATGCGACGGCGAGCCAGCTCCGCGGCGCGGCGGACCTGGGCGGTGGCCACTACGAAATCCGGACGGATCCATTCGGTCGGGTCAACGGCAGCATCGTTCGCGCGTTCGCGACCCCCGATGAAATTCGGAGGGAGTTGGGGGATACATTTGCCGTCGAGGCGATCGGCTCGTCGGACGTCGATGTCTACGGATTCGTTTCGATTAACGTGTGGTGGCTCGTGTGTTCCCTCGCTTAGACGCGAATGATCCTGATTCAGAAAGACCGTTACGGGGCGGCGCTCGAACGATATCGCGATGGCGGTGAGTTCTTCCCTCTCATCGCCGCGGTCCTCTTGGATGCGCAGGATGGTGTCGTGTACGCCGACGATGCCGTAACGCCGCAGCAGTTCTACGTCGAGCACTCTTTCGGTTTCGCGCAGATCTACGGTACATCGCGCGCGTCGTTCGAGAAAGCCCTTGAAGCGTATCTGTTCGTGACTAGGCGCTTTTCGGCTCCGAAGGTGAGACTCTACGGCGTCGATCCTCCTCGTTTCCTGTCAAAACCTCAGTACGATGCGTTCCGTTCGATTCGCCAGCGCTTCCGGCGGAGTGGAGCGGCACCGCCGCTAGCAACTGACGATCGACGCGTCGCGGGTCTCGACGTGATCGCAGTCGACGATGCAAACGTCGACGAAACCGAACGGACTTTCGGCGTCGTGACCAGGTTCTGGCGCGGCGCGCCCGATTTCGTCCGCAACGCCAACGCATGCGTCGTCACGCACGAAGGCGATCTGGCCAGTATCTGCTACGGCACCGCTGTTGCCGACGGCAAGGCGGAGATCGACGTCCTCACCGAAAGTGCGAATCGCAGGATCGGAGCCGGAAAAGTCGCGGTGGCCGCATTCATAGAGCGGTGCTCCGCATTGTCGGTGGAAGCAGTTTGGGACTGCTTCACCAACAACGAAGCTTCGATGGGCCTCGAGCACGCAATGGGCTTCCCGCCGTCGCGAGATCCCTATACTTTCTTCACGATCAGTCGCTGACACGCTACTGGTTGTGACCTTGCAGAAGGCGCTAGCGTGCTACGATGCTGCTGCCCAGGCGCAGAGTGCCCGGCGAGCGGAGGACGCCACGCGTGTGGATCTGTAGCCATTGTGGAAGAAGAACGCCGATCGACAGCAGTTGGCGGTGCTCGAGCTGCGGCCGCACCACCGACATGATCGACGGCTTCCCCGCGTTCGAACTGCCGCTCGCACGCAAGGGGCGCGGATTTCCGCCGGAGTCGTTCGCACTTCTCGCTGGCGTGGAAGCGAAGAACTTCTGGTTTCGGTACAGGAACCGCCTCATCGTCTGGGCGCTACGGCACGAGAAGATACGCCCGGCACGCCTGCTCGAGATCGGGTGCGGGACCGGATTCGTTCTCAGACGCTTGTCGGCCGAATGGCCGGAGGCGGAGGTGTTTGGCAGTGACGTCTTCACCTCCAGCCTCAGCTTCGCCTCCGCGCGCGTGCCTCACGCTTCTCTCCTTCAGATGGATGCAACAAAACCTGTCTTCGAAGACGCGTTCGACGTCGTTGCCGCATGCGATGTGATCGAGCACATTGACCGCGACGATCTCGTATTAAGCTCGATGCGGCAGGCCCTCCGGTCCGGAGGTACGCTGCTGGTCACGGTGCCACAGCATCGGCACCTCTGGAGCAGCATTGACGAAGCTTCGAGGCACGAGCGCCGCTACGACCGTGACGAGCTCGTACGGCGCGTCGAAGCTGCCGGCTTTCGAGTGACGCTCGTGCGCTCGTTCATGTCATTGCTGTACCCAGTCATGCGCCTATCGCGAAAGATGTCGCCGCCAGTCGCCGAGATGGATCCGTTGCGGGAGTTCCGGATCGGTCGAGTCGGCAACACTCTCCTCGGCGGGATCATGCACATTGAGCAGATGCTCATCCGAGCCGGAGCCGATTTTCCGGTCGGTGGCTCGCTGCTCCTGGTTGCACGGCGTGGCTGAGCCGTCGCAGGCCGGTGCCGTCCGACGGGCAGATCGCCACGCAGTCGCGCTCGTGGCGTCCGGAATCGCAGCGGCGCTGCTCGGATACGTTTGGGTGCTGTCGGCGGGTCACCTGCTCCCAGTACGCGCGTATGCCGATTTCACTGCCGCGGCGTCGCTCGTCTATTTCGTCGCGATCGCCACCGCTCCCGTTTCGCAAACCGTCGCATTCTTCACCGCCGTCGCGAACCGGGAGCACCGCCCCCTAGGCGGAATGATTCGTCGGCTCGAGCGATTCATCGCCACCATCGGCAGCCTCGTCATCGTCGGTGTCGCCGCTCTCGCGGTGCTACTTGACAAAGCGACCGGCCTCTGGCCGCCGACTCTGCTGGTCGCCATCGCGGCGTCGGCCGTTGCCGTGTCGCTCGTTTCGGTCAGGCGTGGTTACCTGCAGGGCGAGATGCAGTTCGACAGGTATTCCGTGAACATCACGATCGAGGGACTCGGCCGGCTCGTGATCGCTTTCGCCGTTTGCTGGCTGATGCCTACCGCGGCGGCGGCGGTCGCCGCGTATGCCGTCGCTTCGCTCGCGGCGCTCGCGCTGCTCCCGTCAGTTCCGTCAGACGGCTCCGCACGTTTGCGGCCGCTCCTCGCCTACTTCGGACCGGCCCTCCTGACGACCGTCGTCTACTCGGCGTTTCTGAATTTCGACATTCTCCTCGTGCGCTACTTCTTTCCGACGGCGGAGGCGGCTGTATATGGCGCCTCGTCATTCGTCGCTCGAGGCGTCGGGATGCTCGTGATGCCATTCTACGTGTACGCGATCCCTCAGCTCGCCGCGGTCGCGCACGATCGCGCCGAGGTACGGCGGCGGTTCCTGAGAATCTGCGCCGGATTCGGTGGTCTCGAGCTGCTTGCCATCGCCGGCCTGGCAATCGTGAGGGAGCCTCTCGTCGCGGTGTTGTTGGCGCCTTCGTATGCCGCAGCAGCGAGTCTGGTACTGCCGATCAGCGTGATGGTCGCCGTGGGAGGCCTCGCGTTCATCGCCTGCCAATTGCCGGCATCACGCGGGGACTTCGGTTTCCTGCCGCTCTACGCCGCCGGATTTATCGTCGAGCTGGCGGCGGTCACCTTCTGGCACGCCACGCTTCTCCAGGCGATCGCCGCGATGCTCGCGTCGGTCTGCCTCACGCTGGTTCTCGTCGGCGCGTACGTCGTGCGGCTGTTCCGATCCGGGGCGCGGCACTGAGCGCCGCAGAGCCAACCTGCGTCACCAGATGTACGACGGCGCCCCGTCGCCCGTTATGAACAGCAAATCGAGAATGGTGACCGCGGGATCGTACGGCGGATACAGCTGCAGGTACTCCGGATATTCGTACGTCATCCACTCCAGCGTGATGCCGGCCACGTCGAACTTTTCTTTCTCGATGTAGTCGCGCGCGGAGGGCCCGCTACAAATAGTGCGTCGCGCCGACCTGTTGAAGATTCGAAATCAAACGATCCGTCTTCCGCCCCTCGGCCGCGATCGCCGACGAGCGCATGAATTTCGCCGATGTGATCCCGAGGAATTCCGCGATGTCCTGTGTCGTCGAGACCGTGAAGTCCGCGAGCAGCCGCGGCGCATTCGTGTACGCCGACTGCAGCAACTCGCGATAGCGAGTGAAGAATGGCGCCTTCTGATAGAGCCGCTCGAGCGTCCGATAGTGCTCCGCTCTCCAATCTTCGGCGGGCGAAGTCTCGATGGAGTTGATCGGCCGCGACTCCGTCTACGCACCTTTCGCGCGAACGGGAATCGTGACCCACTTCGTCCCCGCAGGCGTCTTCACGCG
>ORJL011346788.1_pt1 | contig 12893 bp, 10 predicted proteins | sample 1779941 | NCBI WGS metagenome assembly ORJL01 (sample SAMEA104232317, study PRJEB22302) | groundwater metagenome | biome: forest; feature: aquifer; material: groundwater | place: USA | collected 2011-08-07 | depth 5.8 m
ACGCCGCCCTTACCGGCCACCAGGATCAGCCGGTGCGCCAGGAGATCCCGGACGGCGCGAGGCGGTTCGGCTCCGCGCTCGCCACCGGCGGGGCCCGAGGGGGCCGAGGTCGCCGGCCCGGCCGCGGTGGGTTCATCGGTCAGGAGGTCCTTCCATGCCGCCAGTCCGAAGCAGCCCTGGACATCGGGCACCAGGGGAACGAACAGGAGGTCCGGGTCGGGACCCTTTTCCGGAGTGTCGGAGGGTCCGGTCCGGATGCGAGCACCGAGGCGCAGTCCCCTTTCCGACAGAGCGCGACGCAGCCGTCGCGATTCCCGCTCCACCACGTTCCCCGCCCGGTCCACCAGTACGAACCGGGCCTTGGCCAGGACCTCCTCCTGGAATCGCTTGACGCTGCCTTCCAGCTCGTCCACGAACCCCTCCGCCCCGAGGCGGACCTCGCTGTGGGTTAGCTGGGACGCGATCACCGAGGCCTTTCGGCCCAGGGCACGCAGCGCGCGGATCCAAGTCGCGAGCACCTTCCCGGAATCCAGGAGGCGGAGGAGGTGCCCGGTGGGCGCCGTGTCCACGACGATCTGTTCCGCCGGACCGTCCTGCAGTTCGGTGAGACGCAGCCCCGCCATGACTTCATCCACGCCGGGGAGGGAGATTTCGAGGAACGACCGGATGTCGTTGCCGTCCAGATACGATCCCCGATCGAAGAGTTCGGTTACCGGAGCCGTGATCTCCCGAGTCCACTCGTCCGCGTAGGCCCGGGCGTCGAACTCCTCCACCACCAGGGGCTTCCCGCATACACGTTCCCATAGACGCACTCCGTCTCCCTGGAGGTCGAGTACATCGGCGAGGGAGTGGGCGGGGTCGGTGGAGATGAGGTGGGTGGAGCGGTCGGCGTTCGCCCATGCGAGGGCGAGGGAGGCGGCAGTGGTTGACTTGCCGACACCGCCCTTCCCGATCACGAACACGTTTCGGGAGTCGAGGCGTTCGAGCAGCCGCTCCCCGAGGGGGTGATTCATTCCGAATCGCGGGCTACACGGACCGGACCGCCGCGCACGGCCATGCCGAATCGCTCCTGCCACTCCCGCACCTCCCGAAAGCGCTGCATGAGTTCCTGTTCGCGGCGGAGGAATTCCTCCTGGCTGATCTGCCCTACCTCGAGCTCCATTTGGAGGCTCAGGAGATCTTCCCGGACCGGTGTCGTGTCGGTGAGTTGGTCCCGGGCGGTGTCCAGTACCTTCTCCATGGAGAAACGCGTGAGAAACATGGGCCCGGTGACCGGCCAGAACAGAAGGTGCTTCAGGAAACCCATTCAGCGTGCCTCACATGTCGGCCCGCTCGAGCTTGAGCTTGATGTTGACGAAGTTGTAGGGAGGCCACGGACCGGTGTAGCGGAACGAGAGCAGCCCGTCGTATTCGGAGCTCAAGAGCTTGACCGACTCGTCGAACGCGGAATGCCGGTCTCTCTCCACGAGGAAGGCGGCATTCATGATCATGTGTTCGCCGAACGGTTTGCTGGATCGGCTGGCCACCGAGACGGGTTTCAACGTCTCGTAGACGTGGGTGACGAATTCCCCGGCCTTCTCCTCGAGGCCGCTCTCGATGAGCCGCCCCAACTGTACACGGGCGAAGTAGGTCGAGCCCTTGGTGTCGGACTCGATCTGCTCCCGGAGTTTCCGGATCTCCTCGTCTTCGGCCTCCAGCCTGGCCACCACCCTTTCACGGTCCCAAGAGACCTTGAGGCCGAGCTCGATCTTGTCCTTGATCTTCTTCATCACGTCGCTGAAAGCGGTTTCCGTGGAGCGCAGAAGCTCCACGATGTCCTTCTCCGTCCGGAAAATCGTCCCGAACGACATGGGGATGACCGTGTGCGTATCCATCACCCTCTCGTTGACCCGCTCGTGGGCCAGCACGTTCTCCCGGGTGGGGTCGTAGATCTGGATGGGGATGTCGCTTACGACCGCCGCCAGTCCCTTGAAGTGGAGGGTATGGACCGTGTTCTTGCCCTCTCCGATCCCGATGGGGCCGAAATCCTCCTCCTCATCGGTCTCGATGACGCAGTACACGTACTTGCCGATCTCCGCGGAGACCGGTTCGGCGTCGCCTTCGTCTTCGTCCTGGGGGGGATCGGGGACCGGCATGTGGGGTTCTTCAGGCCCGTCGCGATCTGAGAAGCTGGGCATGCACCGACCTTCTTCCGCTCGCGCACTCGGGCCGGCCGGACGGCAGGACATCCGAGCAGCAGTAGGGTTCTCTGGGCAATATTAGGCGGCAGGCCAGCGGGCTGCAATTGGACGCAATCATTTGGCGGGGGCGATTCGTTTCGAGACGACACCCTCGGATCAGGCGTAGCATTTCGAGTCGGCTCTAACCCCTCGCATTCACCATCCGGTCGACTTCCTCCAGGACGCGTCGGGGACCGACGGGCTTGGACAGGTAGCCGTCGCACCCCACCTCACCGGCCGTGAAGCGGTCTTCGGGCAACGCGTGCGCGGTGATGGCGATAACCGGGATATGGGCTGTTTGCGGGTCCGACTTGAGTTGTCTCGTGGCGTCCCACCCGTTCATTCCCGGGAGGGAAACGTCCATGAGGATCAAATCCGGCTTCTCTTTCGCCACCAGCGCCTTGACCTCGGCGCCGTTGGGCGTGGTCACCACTTCGTACCCGTGGTGTTCGAGCATGGTGGCGTAGACGATCCGGTTGTCGTCGTTATCCTCGGCGATCAGGATCTTCTTGGGCATTTCTTAGGCTCCTCGGACCATGCGGGGCGCATGCCCCGAGGCCTGCCTGGGGTTGGAGGCGCATGCCCCACCCTCTGCAAACCCCGTGCCGGTGGTTTCCGTCCCGGCGGGTGGCGCCCCCACGGGGGAGGGGGGGTATATTTGGTGGGCATATCGATTCAAAGCAGGAGGAACCTGCATCCCCCTGGGGGCCGTCCGGCCACCTCGGCCCGTGCCGCGCGGGGACCTGCCCCAGTTCCGAAGTCGGACGCAGGCAATGGCGAAGAGAATACTGATCGTGGATGACGACCCCGACATGCGGGAGATCCTCCGCGACAAGCTGGTCCATTCCGGGTACGACATCACGGCAGTGGCCGACGCCGAGGCGGCCCTGCAACGGGTCGGAGCCCTTCGGCCCGATCTGGTCGTGTCCGACATCCGGCTTCCCGGCATGGACGGCCTGACCCTGTTGAGGCGGCTCCGCGCCAACCTCGACGACGTGGATGTCCTCATGATCACCGCCCACGAGGACATGACCACCGCCATCGAGGCCATGAAGGCCGGGGCGTTCGAGTACGTCGTCAAACCCGTCGACCTCAGGAAGCTCGACTCCCTGGTGGAGCGCTGCTTCCGGGATCAGGAGCTGCGCAGGACGGCCCGGGCCGGCAACGCGGGGCGGGAGAAGGGGGTGCCCGGCGGCCTGGTCGGCCGGTCCCCCCACATGATCGACGTCTTCAAGATGATCGGCGTACTGGCCGGGAACCGCACCACGGTCTTCATTCGCGGCGAGACCGGAACCGGCAAGGAGAGGGTCGCCCGGGCGATCCACGAGAATTCGGCGCAGGGACACGAGCCGTTCCTGCCGGTGAATTGCACGGCCCTCACCGCCACGCTCCTGGAGTCGGAGCTGTTCGGCCATGTAAAGGGGGCCTTCACCGGCGCCATCGCGTCGCGGAAGGGCTTCTTCGAGCAGGCGGGTGCCGGGACCATCTTCCTGGACGAGATCGGCGACACGTCGCCCGAGTTCCAGTCCAAGCTGCTCAGGGTGCTGGAGGAGCGGGAGTTCTTTCCCGTGGGCGGAGAGAGCCGGCGCCGCACCGAGGCCCGGATTCTGGCCGCGACCCACAGGCCCATCGAGGAGTACGTGGAAGACGGGCGCTTCCGGGAGGACCTCTATTACCGAATCAAGGTCGTTGAGATCGATCTCCCACCCCTGCGCCAACGAGCCGAGGACATTCCCTTCTTCTGTGACCACATCCTCTCCGGATTGGCCGTCGAGCTCCACAAGGAGAAGCTCCAGCTCTCCGACGACGCGCTCGGGGCGCTCATGGCCTACGACTGGCCGGGGAATATCCGCGAGTTGCAGAACACGCTCACTCGGGCGGCTGTTCTGGCCCGGGGGCCGGTCATCACGCCGGAGCACCTGACGCTCAAGATCGGCGGCGACTCCCTCATCGCCCCGATGCCCGCGGACGACACCCTGGAGGCGGCGATCGCGGCCCACGTTCAGCACATCCTCCACCGCGCGGAGGGGAACAAGAGTGAGGCCTCCCGCATCCTGGAGATCAGCCGCTCCCGCCTGGACCGCATCATCGACAAGCACCAACTGGTGGTGCCGGTCTGACCCCCACGGCCTCCGCCGGTTACGGGAGGGAGGAGGCCAGGGGCGGACCCAAGCGTTCCGTCACCGCAACGGGGAGATGGCTCCACACCCACGTGGCCGCACGGTACAGGGGCCGGTCGGGTGACGGCGTCGCCGCCGGGGTCCATTGGAGCCACGGTAGCGCGACCTCACGACCCTCCCACTTCTGCTTCCACCTGTGGGTTCCGCTTCCCGGGGTGCACCGCCCGAAGTTGAAGGCGTCGGCGCCCTCCCGGATGAGCATCTCCATGAACGACCAGTACAGGTACTCGTTCACGGTGAAGCGCTGGTACTCCCGTCGTGAACCGGCCCAGGTCATCTCGAACTCCCCCTTCCAGAGGAACCCGAAGCCTGCCGCCGCGGGAGTGCCGTTCGCGGAGTAGACGACGCCGATGCGGACCCACGGTTCCAGATGCGTCACCACGGCCTCGAAGAACCGTCGCGGCAGGGCTGGGGTGCCCAGGTCCCTCATCGTCACCGAGAACACCTGGTAGAAGGCGTCCAGGTGATCGGGTCCGAACCGGACCTCCATTCCCTCCTTGAGGGGCCGACGGACCATGGTGCGGACCTTTCCGCGCAGGTGTCCCAACCACAGCGACTCCAGGTCGTCGGGGAGGTCCAGAACCACCGTGATCTTCCGGTTCGATACTTGCAGCGGGGAGATGATGGGATCCCGGGTCCGGACTTCGAGGAGGTCCACCCGCCGGTCGACCGCCTCGTCCCGGGCGGCATTCAGCAGGGCGAGGCGCGCGTCGTCGGATCCCAGGGGACCGCCGTAGTTCAGGAACGGCATGGAGAGGAGATAGTTGCCGAACAGTGCGCTGACAACGTGGACGAGGGGGAGCACGCCCGACGCCCGGCCGTCGGCATCGCGGGCGATGAGATAGATCGTTTCGTGACCGAGGACGTCCTCCATGATGGAACGCCATCCCGCGAGGTGGCAGAAGGTGCTCTCGGGTCGCCCCACGACGAACGCGTCCCATTCCGCGGGATCACCTTCGAAGCGCGTGACGCGCGGAAGGTCGACCTCGCTGTGGGACTCACGAGGAACTGGAGAAGACATACGTGTCATCGTCATCGAACGCTCCCGCGGCTTCATCGTCTTCGGAGATCGGGTCGTGCAAAGGACATGCCCGGCGACGGCAGAGCCCGTGGGAGCTTCTGCTCCGGGCGTCCACGGCAGCGGCCGGCTTCCTCGTGCGGATTCCCGAGCGGCTCCTTCACGCCCGCAGGAGGAGACACGCCACGGCGCGGCTGGCCGAGATGCGGCCGCGCTCCATCCTCTTTCTCTGCGAGGGCAACATCTGCAGAAGCCCGTACGCCGAGCACCGTCTCCGCCGGATCCTGTCCCCGGACGTCGCCGATCGGATCACGATCCGCTCCGCGGGCTTCGGCCGGTGGAACCGACCCTCTCCGTCCGCGGCCCTCGCCGAAGCCGAACGCCGCGGCATCGACCTCACCTCGCACCGGTCCCGAGCCGTGACCCACGACGTGGTGGACTCCACCGACCTCTTCGTCGTCACGGCAAGGCATCAGGAACGCAGACTGCGTGCCGAACAGGGGGTCGATCCCGACAAGATCGTCCACCTCGGAGATCTGGACCCGCGGGCCATCCGCCAGCGGACCATCGTCGACCCGTGGGGGAAAGAAGACGAGGTGTTCCATCGGAGCTACGATCGCATCGACCGATGCCTGGAGGTGCTCGCCCGGCACCTGAAAGGAGTCGTGCTCCCGGCGGACCGCGAGGCCTGAGCGACCACGAGGTCTGAGCGCCCGCGAGGCCCGAGCGCCCACGGAGCGCCTACCCGCCGACAGGTTCGTGGGCCGAGCTTCCCCCGGTCCTTCCGACGATGAACCGGGCGGTGCTGGAGACGGTCCGGAAGTCGTCCAGATCGAGGTTTTCCAGGTCCATGGAGACGGAGAATTCACGCTCGAGCGTGGCGAGCAACTGAACCAGGGCGAGAGAGTCCAGCAGGCCGGCGTCGATGACATCGGTGTCCCGATCGGGGACATCGAGGTGGAGTCGGCGCAGGAAGATGGACGCCACCCGCTCTTCGACCTGTCTCTGCGACGACGTTCCATCCCCGCGACGCAGGGCTGTCATGGGTTCTCCTCCTTCGAGCCCGCAAAGTCCTCCCGAATGCGCCTTCGGTCCACCTTGCCGTTCCGGTTCCTCGGGAGTTCGTTCTCGACCCGCCAACGGGATGGGAGCATGTAGGAGGGCACGAACTGGGAGAGATCCCGGCGCAACCGCGCGGGCTCGAGGGCCTCGTCGTGCGCCGGGACGACGGCGCACGCCAGGACCGTCCCCTCGAAGCCGCCTTCGTGCAGCGCCACGACTGCCGCCTCGCGCACCGCGTCGAGGGAACAGAGTGCGGCTTCGATCTCTCCGAGCTCGATCCGATGGCCTCGGCACTTGACCTGCGTGTCGTTCCGTCCGACGAAGTAGACGAGGCCTTCGTCCCCCACACGGGCGAGGTCGCCGGTGCGATAGATTCGCCTCGGCCCCCCGGGCCCGGAGACCGTGAGAAAGGCCTCTTCGGTCCTCTCGACGTCTCTCCAATAACCCGGACTCAATCCGATGCCCTCGATGTACAGGTTGCCGACGACGCCGGGGGCGACAGGCTCCAGGCCGTCGTCCAGAATCAGAAGGCTCTCCCCGGTGCAGGGCGTCCCGATGGGAATGGGGTCCGCGGCGTTAGCGGGTATCGTGTGCACCGTGTGGTAACTGCTGGCGACCGTGGCCTCCGTCGGGCCGTACAGGTTGGTGAAGGACGCGTGGGGCACACGCTCCATCCAGTGGATCAGCGTGGGCGTCGGTAGCACCTCGCCGCACCAGAGCACACGCTTCAATGACGGGAAGTCCCGCTCCTTCACGCCCCCGAAGTGCTCCATGTAGGTCAGCACCGATGGTACCGAGAACCACTGGGTCACGGCGGTCCGCCGGATCCAATCTGCGAGCCGCCTCGGTTGGAGGTTGGTCTCGGGGGGAACCAAGTGGACGCTGGCCCCGGCCGCGAAGCTCCCGAAAAGGTCGAAGGTCGAGAGATCGAAGTGCAGGGGCGCGTGCCCGGAGTTCCGGTCCTCAGGCCCCATGTCCAGGGTGTCGACGCCCCACCGCACGAAGCTCAGGACGTTGCGGTGTGTGATGACCACGCCCTTGGGCGCGCCGGTGGATCCCGAAGTGAAGAAGATGTAGGCCGGATCGTCGCCGTTCCGATCGCAGGGTAGTTCCGACGCCGGCTCGGCATCCACATCCCTGCGTGCGAAGGCGACCTCGATGCCCTCGAACCGGGGTCGGTCGTCGTCCATCCACGCGACGGGCAGGGGTGGGCCGTCCCTCATCTCCGATCCCAGAGCCTTCAGTGACGCCAGCGTCCCGGTGTTGGCCACCACGATGGCGGGGTCCGCGGACCGGACGGCTCTTGCCGTTCGCCAGACGGGACAATCCGGATCGAGGGGTACGTAGATACATCCGGCCTTGAGGGTCGCCACGATGGTGACCACGGCGTCGATGGACTTGTGGAGGAGGAAGGCCACGCGGTCGCCGGGCTCACATCCGGAGTTCCTCAATCGACGCGCGAGTCGGTTGGTCGCTTCGTCCAACTCGCTGTACGTGATGCTCTCCTCACCCATGCCCACCGCCGTCGCGTCGGGCCGCACACGGGCCTGTGCCGGGACGAGTTCGTGGAGCAGCTCCGCCGACTCGACGGAGGTGCCCTCGGCCGGCTCGGTGCCGAGGCTCAGGGCGGGGCGGGGCTCGAGGGTCGCCCGGGGGGTCGACATCAGGGACAACGGGTTCATACCGCCGCGCTCCGCTTCGTCCGCTGGAACGCGACGTGGGTATGGCGCAGCTCCTCCTCGGACGGTGGCACGTCGAGGATGAATGTCTCGTAGCCCAGCTCGACGTAGCGCGCCAACTCGTCGCCCACCTCGTCGTAGCTGCCCACCAGGTACGGGCACATGGTCTTGTAGTTCTGGTACGGAACGAGCCAGTACGGGCTCTGCTCGATGCGGCGATCCCTGGCCATGGCCGAGAGCCGCTCGTGCCACGCCGAGTCGGAGACCCGGTCCGCGAGTTGCCGGGTCAACTGGCCCTCGCGGCTGGGGGGAAAGCGACGGTACGCCCCCTGCCATGCCTCGTCGGCGTCGTCCCTGGCGATGATCCCGACCCGGATGCCCGCCCCGGTCTTGATACCCAGTGGGGGCCCCGCGTCCTCGCCCGGTGGCTCGGGATAACACACGGGGGTGGCGCCGATGGCGCGCGCGGCAGCCTGTCCCGCTTCCGAGGATCCAGAGATGAAGGTCTCGGGCTGGAGATTCTCCGGAAGCGGGGCGTCGAGCTTGAGGTTCCGCACCGAGAGGAACTCCCCGTCCAGGGTGACCGCCTCCCCGCCCCGGAGAAGCCCCTGCACCACACGCGTGTATTCCACCAAGCGCTCATACCGACGGTCGTGGGACGTCGGGTCGCCCAACGCGATGAGATCGTTGCGGAAGCCGCCGGCCACCATGTTCAGAAGGAAGCGCCGGCCCCAGATGCGTCCGAACGTGGCCAGTTGATTGGCTACGGCGAACGGGTGCATGTAGGCGGGCTGCACGGCGGGAAAGGGAGCGAGATGCGCGGTGGACTCCAGGATCAACTGGCTGAGGACCCAGGGGTCCGCCTGCCGGTTGTCGGCGAAGATGAGGATGCCCGCGCACCCGTTCTCCTCGCTCCATCGGGCCACGGTGCGGACCCTCTGGGCATAATCGCTCCATCCCTGGTCCGTGACCGGAGGACATGTCGAGATGATCCGGGGCGCCGGGTGTGCCGATGGCGTGCTCAATCTCGCTCCTCACCTGGATTTTTATATGTCGGTTGCCCCGCGGATCCGCGCTCATCGGTCCGGGGGCCTCCCGGTGCGTTTGCCCGGGAACGGCAACGGTCAGGAATTGCAGGTTCCGGGCCAGGGGGGGGGCGCCGATCCCCGGGTCGTTCGTCGGGTTTTGTTGGGCAGGCACCACAATCGCCGCTTCCACACGCCGGCCGTTTGCCGGTCCCGCGCAACACACACGGCTCCCCCGGGCGGCGGGATCCGCCCGATCCGCGCTCCGACGCGAGGGCATATCGGTTGCACCTGGAACGGGCAGACCCCGACCGAGCGGAGACACGCGCACGTATGATCCGACATCATTTCACCGTCGACGTGGAGGAATACTTCCACGCTCGAGCGCTGGAGCCGTGGATCTCGCGCGACGAGTGGGGTTCCAGGGAGAGCCGGGTGGATGAGAGCATCGACGTGCTCCTGGAGCTCCTGGACGAGGCCGCGGTCCGCGGCACCTTCTTCGTCCTGGGCTGGCTGGCCGAACGACGCCCGGGCCTGGTCCGGCGCATCGCCGCCGGGGGGCATGAGATCGCCTCCCACGGGTGGGCCCATCGCCCGGTGCCCACACTCCATCCACGCGACTTCCGGGAGTCCATCCGTCGGACCAAGTGCTGTCTCGAGGAGGTGTGCGATCAGGAGGTGGTGGGCTACCGGGCCCCCAACTTCAGCATCGGCCCCCACCAACACTGGGCGCTGGATGTCCTCATGGAGGAGGGGTATCTGTACGATTCCAGCATCTTTCCGGTGCGCCGACCCGGATACGGGTATCCCGGAGCGCCCGGCGATCCCGCGTGGGTCAAGCGACCCGGCGGGGCCATTCTGGAGTTTCCGCCGGCGACGCTGCGGGTCCTGGGTCTGAACCTGCCGGCGGGGGGGGGCGCCTACTTCCGGACGCTTCCCGAGGGCCTGGTCCATCGAGCCTTCGAGGGGGCGCAGCGGCGCATGGTGCCCGGCACCTTCTACATCCATCCGTGGGAACTCGACCCCGGGCAACCTGCCCTGCCCGTCTCTCCCCTCGTCCGCATGCGCCACTACCATGGACTGGACCGCACGGAGGGCCGTCTGCGCCGACTGCTCGGCACGTTCAGCTTCCGGTCCATTCGTGAAACCCTCGACGAGAACGACCTCCAGCCCGCGATCCGCGCCTCCCGGACGATCCGCGCCCGCTGAGCCAGTGCCTGGACGCTAGCCCCGGGCGTCCAGGGCTCCGGTGAGGAAGGCCGCTTCACCGGGCTGCGCCCGGCGTAGTCGCGTGGGGTGGACGTTGCGCTCGGTCCTCTGGTCCGGACCGACCCGGGTCGTCTTCCAGAGCGCTCCGGCCAGGCCGGCCAGGGTGAAGAGCATCGCCGAGTATGCCATGCTCAGGAAGAACCCGCCCACGATGAAAGCCATGAGGGAGCCCGTGAGCGCCTGAGCGAGCCCCGGTCGGTCGCCGCGCGCCCGCCGCGAGGCCCGCGAGAGGGGCTTCTCCTCGCCCGCGCCGGACATCCGGTGCAGCAATACGAAGATGCTGCCGAGAAAGGCCAGGAAGATGAGGAAGCCGGGCACGCCCAACTCCACGGCGATCTGCACGAAGGCGTTGTGGGGCGAGGTCCAGATGACCCCGATGCCGTAGTCCTGACGGTCGGCGAAGGGGGACAGAACGCCCTCGGCCACCGGGAAGTTCGCCGGTCCCACGCCGAAGAACGGGTTCCTCCACAGGTAGCCCATGCCACGCTGCCAGATCTGCAGACGGCCGGTCTCGGCGGTCAGGTTGTAATCCGACGAAGGGGCGAGCAGCGTGGCCATCTCGTCCCAGTACGCTCCCGACGCCGCCGTGGCCAGGGTCAGGGCCAGGAGGCCCAGTCCCGTGACCCTCCACCGGAAGGGAATCGCCCTATGGCGGACGACCAGGAAGACGATGACGGTGAGGAAGGCGAGAAAGCCCCCGCGGGAACCCGCCTGGACGAAACCCACGCCCACCACCGCCAACGCGAATCCGGTGACGATGCGGCGGAACGCGCCGGCGGACTCGCCCAGGAAGTAGACCCCGAGGGGGATGACCGTCACCGCATAGAGGGCGAAGTCGTTCGCGTCGTATGTGACCAGGTTGCCCAACCGCCACGAGTCACCCAGCGAATACCGGGCGAGGACGACCCCGGCGTAGAGAGCGGCGCCGATGAAATAGGCGTAGGCCAGGCGCTCCACGTCGCGGATGGCGCGTACGCCCCCCACGATCAGGAAGAAGAGCAGGGCCGTCTTGGAGAAGTCGTTGACCAGGAACATGAGGCTCCCGTATTCCCGGAGCGCGAAGGGGACGGTCATGGCCATCCATCCCATGAGCACCAGGAGCAGGGTACTCACCGGCGAGCCGATGGTGACGAGCCGGCGCGTGGGATGGTAGTTGATGGCGAAGAGGAAGATCGCGGCCGCGGCGGCGATCAGCGTCGGATGGAGGGGCTTGAGGACGGGGAAGAGCAGATGGATCCGGGCCACGGACGTCAGGATGAACAGGACCACGGCCATCATGAGGAGATCCCAGGGAAGGCCGCGTTTTTCGGGTTTCGCAGGCCGCGCGCGCTTCCGTTCGGCCCTCCCGAGGTCGGCCCCGGCCCACAGCGTTCCGAAGTCGAAGGAGCCGGCGTCGGCGTCGGCGGGCGCGGGGTCGGGAGCGCGCCTTGCGCGCACGGGGTGGGACGAGGCGATGACGGGCTCGGTCATGGCCGCGACGGCGGCGGGTTCGACGGGTTCGAACGAGCGCGCGCCCAGGATAGCCTCGCGTCGTTGTCCGACGCGCGCCTCCACCCACCGGGCCATGGCGCGGACATCCCGGTCACGGACGCCCTCGTGGGTCGGGGCCGTATGCAGCCGCCTACGGAGTTCGGCGGCGCCGGGGAAGGTCGTCTCGCCACCGGCGAGGGTGCGTGAGGCGGCTTCGTCCAGGTCCGGTAGCAGGCCGGGGTACGGAGGCACGATCCCCAGGGACGGCTCGCCCACCGGATCCTCGCCCGTGTCCGGCATGAGGAAGGGGAGCCGGAGCGCACCCGCCGCCGCACCCGGCACGAGACGGATGGCCTCAACGCCGGGGAACCTCCGTAGTCGCGATTCCAGGTCCCGTGCGCGCAACTGGCGGGCCAGGACCGTCTCATCCGTGATGGTTCCCAGGGTATGGCGGAGAAGCAGGGCGGCCCGACCCGCCATGGGGGCAGGGGAGCGGGGCGGGCGGTAGTGGGTCTCCCCCAGGGCGAGCGCCGGGATCGACCGTGGGATGCGGAAGAGCCCGGGGCGACCCAGGGCCCACTGGCCGGCCGCCAACCCCCATTCGTGCCAGCCGCCGGCCCGTCCGGGCCCGTCTGGTCCGAGGACCTCACGCATCTCCAGGCGGAAGTCCTCCACCAGTCTGACGTTGCGGACCAGGAACGATCCGCCCGCACCGGCGGTAGCGCCCTTGCCGCGCCCATGACTGAAGACGGTCAGGTCGCCGAAGCTCCCCAGGGGCACGCCGTCCAGGGTGCCGCCAGCGGCCTGCGCGGCGTCCTCCACGACCAGGGCCCCGCTCCCGTGGGCCAGGGACAGGGCGCGCTCCATGAACGCCGGGTACCCGAAGAGGTGGGCGACGACCACGGTGCCCGCGCCCCGCTCGAGCGCGGCGCGGGGCGGGTCTTCGTCCCGGTGGAGCGTCCGGGGAGCCA
>ORJL010243680.1_pt1 | contig 12889 bp, 10 predicted proteins | sample 1779941 | NCBI WGS metagenome assembly ORJL01 (sample SAMEA104232317, study PRJEB22302) | groundwater metagenome | biome: forest; feature: aquifer; material: groundwater | place: USA | collected 2011-08-07 | depth 5.8 m
ACCCAAAGCGGCGCGGCCAACCGGCGCGAAGGACGCACGGCATCGGTCGATATCGGCAGATCGGCAGCACTCGTCGCCGTCAACGCTTCGTTCCTCCCAGACTTCCGCAGGTGGGCCTGCGGCATTTTCATTAGCTATGCGACCGTAGCCCATCGTGAAATCCGACGCTACGTTTTGGTTATGAAACTTCCGACCCACGATCGATACGACTATGTGCCGCTACGCGGGCGGGCAGCCTATGCCTGGCCGGGCAACCACAGGCTGGCTGTGTACTTCGCTCTGAACCTCGAGCATTTCTCCTTCGGCGAGGGACTGGGTGCCGAACTGGCCCCGGGCGGGCCGCAGCCCGATATCCTCAACTTCGCATGGCGGGACTACGGCAACCGGATCGGGGCCTGGTACCTGCTCGATGCCTTCGACGCCCTCGGGCTGCCGCTGGCGGCACTCGCCAACAGTTTGATGTACGACTACGCCCCGGACCTCATGGCGGCCGTGCGCGCGCGCGGCGACGAGATCGTGGGCCATGGCCGGACCAATGCCGAACGGCAGGGAACGCTCGATGAGGCCGCCGAGCGCGCATTGATAAGCGAAGCGACGGCTCGCCTGACGGAAGTCGAAGGCCAGTGCCCCGAGGGCTGGCTCGGGCCGTGGATCTCCCACAGCCATCGGACGCCGGACCTCTTGGCGGAAGCGGGCTACCGCTATCTTCTCGACTGGTGCATGGACGACCAGCCGATCTGGTTCCGCTGCCGCGATGGCAAACGCATCCTGGCGGTGCCTTATCCGCAGGAAGTGAACGACATCCCGGCCATCGTCGCACGCAAGATGGGTGCCGAAGCGTTTGCCGACATGATCGTCGACCAGTTCGACGAAATGCTGGAACTCTCCCAGACGCGACCGCTGGTCATGGGCGTGGCGTTGCATGCCTATCTCGTGGGCCAACCGTACCGGTTGAGGCATCTCAAGCGCGCTCTCCGGCATATCGCGGCGCGGCGCGACACCATCTGGCTGACCACCCCGGGCGCGATTGCCCGTCACTGCGAGTCCCTTCCCGCCGGCACGGTTCCCTGAGGAGTTTCATGCGTCTTTTCACCGCCACGCTCGCCACCGAGACCAATACCTTCTCGCCGCTGCCGACCAGCCTGGAGAACTATCGCGAATCGGTCTTCCTGCGTCCGGGAGAGCATCCGACCGACGCGCCGCGCATGTGCACGGCACCGCTGTTCGTCGGCCGCGCGCGCGCAAGGGCCGAAGGCTTCGAACTGATCGAGGGCAGCTGCTTTGCCGCCAGTCCGGCCGGCACGACAAACCGGGCCGACTATGAGGCTATGCGCGACGAGATCCTCGACCAGCTCAAGGCGGCTCTGCCGGTCGACGGGCTGCTGCTCGGCCTGCACGGCGCCATGGTGGCGCACGGCTACGACGACGTCGAAGGCGACATCATCGAGCACGCCCGCGCCCTCGTCGGTCCGAAATGCGTGATCGGCGTCGAACTCGATCCGCACTGTCATCTCACGTTGAAGGGCGTGGCGGCAGCCGACGTCATCGTGCTCTACAAGGAGTTTCCGCATACCGACGTGGTCGAGCGTGCCGAAGATGTGCTCGATCTGGTGCTGCGCACGCTGCGCGGCCAGATCAAGCCGGTGACCTCGGTCTACGACTGCCGGCAGATCCAGAGCTATCCGACGACGTTGCAGCCGATGCGCGGCCTGGTCGACCGGATCATGGCGATGGAGGGCAAGAACGGGATCCTCTCCGTTTCCATCGCCCACTGCTTTCCCTACGGCGACGTGGCCGAGATCGGCACCCGTGTGCTGGTGATCGCCGACGGCGACAAGAAGAAAGCCGATTCGCTCGCCACGACGCTGGGCGAGGAGCTGGTGTCGTTGCGCGGCAAGACCGCGCCGCCATCGTTCGATATTGCGACCGGGGTGGGCGAGGGGCTTGCCTTCAACGACCTGCCGGTGGTGATCGCCGATCCCGCCGACAACGCCGGCGGCGGCGCGCCTTCGGACAATACCGACATCCTGCGACACCTGATCGCGAGCAAGGTCGAGAACGCCTGTCTCGGGCCGATCTGGGACCCGATCGCCGTCCGCATCTGCTTCGATGCCGGCCTCGGCGCGAAGATCGGCCTGCGCTTCGGCGGCAAGATCGCGCCGTCATCGGGCCAGCCGGTGGATGCCACGGTCGAGATCATCGGCCTCAAGCGCGACGCCTGGCAGCGCTTTGGACCGACGCAGGTGCCGGTCGGCGATTGTGCCGCAGTGCGAGTCGACGGTGTCGATGTCGTGCTGATCACCAAGCGCACCCAGGCCACCGGGCTCGAGCTCTTCACGAATCTTGGCATTGATCCTGCACAAAAGAAGATCGTCGTCGTGAAGTCGACCAATCACTTCATGGCGGCCTACGGACCGATCGCCAAGAAGGTGATTTATGTCGAATCCAGCGGTCCTCTCAGGCGCGATCATCGCAAGGTGCCCTATACGAAGGTGCAGCGACCGATCTGGCCGCTCGATGCCGACGCCAAGCCGCGCGGCCTCATTGCCTAGTGTCGCATTGGGTGCCGTGTCGGGCGTTGTGCTGGACAATCGCACACGGCGCTTTGCATACTCTCTGCGGGGAGCTTAGGGAGACTCGCATGTTGAAGCGTATTCTTGCCGGCGCGGTGGCGCTGATCATTCCGTTCGCGGCTCATGCACAGGGACAGGAGAAGGTCCTGCGCGCCGTGATGCACGCCGACGTGCGCGTCATCGATCCGATCTGGACGACCCAGACCATCGCCAGCATCCACGGCATGCTGATCTACGACACGCTTTTCGGCAACGACGCCAACCTCAAGCCGCAGCCACAGATGGTCGGCAAGTATGAGGTCAGCCCCGATCGGCTCACCTATACCTTCACCCTGCGCGACGGGCTGAAATTCCACGACGGCTCGCCGGTCACCACCAAGGACGTCATCGCCTCGCTCAAGCGCTGGGGCGCCAAGGACGGCGTCGGCATCCGGCTCATGTCCTACGTGAAGAAGTTGGACGCCGTCGACGACAAGACCTTCACCATGGTGCTGAGCGAGCCCTACGGCATGGTGCTGGAGTCGCTCGGCAAGAGTGGCAGTTCGGTCGCCATCATCATGCGCGAGAAGGAGGCGCTCACCGACCCGCAGCAGCAGGTCAAGGAAGCAATCGGCTCGGGCCCGTTCAAGTTCGCCAAGGACCTGTGGGTACCCGGCAGCAAGGCGGTCTACCTCAAGAACAAGGATTACGTGCCGCGGCCGGGCAACGAGCCGCCGTCTTCCTTCGCCGGCAGCAAGATCCCCGGCGTCGACCGCATCGAATTGGTTTGGATCTCCGATCCGCAGACGGCGATGTCGGCCCTGGTCAACGGCGAGATCGACTTCTACGAGGCGCCCAACAACGACTTCCTGCCGATCCTGGCCAAGGCCAAGGGCGTCAAGCTGATGATGACCGGCAAGATCGACAGCACGCAGGGCATGATCCGGCTGAACCATCTCCATCCGCCGTTCGACAACATCAAGGCGCGGCAGGCGATGTACCACCTGATCAACCAGGAGGATTTCCTGCGCGCCATCGTCGGCAATCCCGAATACTACCGCGTCTGCCACGGCCTGCTGACCTGCGGCGGTCCCTATGAGAACGACGGCGGATCGGCCTTCCTGAAGGACTACAATCCCAAGAAGGCGATGCAACTCCTGAAGGAGGCCGGCTACAAGGGCGAGCCGATCACCGTGCTGTTCACCACCGACCACAATACCATCACCCCGGCGACGCAGGTCCTGGTTCAGGCCATGCGCGAGGCCGGCATCAACGTCGATGCCCAGTCGATGGACTGGGGCTCGGTCGTCTCGCGCCGCGCCAAGAAGGACCCGCCGGCGAACGGCGGCTGGAACATCTTCATCACCACGACGGGCGGCGTCGGTGCCTCCAATCCGGTGCTGCACACCTGGATCGGTGCGGCCTGCGACAAGGGTCTGTTCGGCTGGCCGTGCGACGCCGAGATCGAGAAGCTGCGCAACGCCTTCGCCTTCGCCCAGACCGACGAAGAGCGCAAGAAGATCGCCAAGGACCTGCAGACCCGCGCCATGGAGCAGGTCGTCTACATCCCGTTCGGTCAGTGGAACACGCCGCTCGCCTACCGCGCCGACAAGATCGAGGGCATCGTGCCCAACACCGGTCTGGCGGTTCTGTGGGGCATTACGAAGAAATAATGCCGTCGTCTCAATCAAGCGGCCCCTCGGAATCCCTCGGGGCAGGCTACGCCGTACACGGAGCGACCTTGCCTGGTTCAGGCGATGCCGCTTCACTTCGCTTCGCTTCGGTCGAGGCGACCGAGATCATATGACCGCCTACATAGTGCGGCGACTCTTCGCGACCCTGCCGGTAATGGCAGTCGTCGCGCTGTTCGTGTTCTTCCTCCTGCGCCTCGCGCCGGGCGATCCGGCGGCGATCATCGCCGGAGACGACGCGACTGCCGAATCGATCGCCGCTGTCCGCGCCAAGCTCGGGCTCGACCGCCCCATGGTCGAGCAGTTCTTCGTCTGGGTCTGGAGCCTGATGCAGGGCGACCTGGGGGTGTCGATCTTCTCCAACCTTGCCGTCACGCGCCTGATCGCGCAGCGGCTCGAGCCTACGGTGGCACTCACCCTTTCGACTCTGTTCGTGGCTGTGGCGCTCGCCATTCCCATCGGAGTCGTGGCGGCCTGGAAGGCGCGAAAGCTTGTCGATCGCCTGGTCATGGGCTTCGCCGTTCTGGGCTTCGCCATGCCGGGATTCGTGCTGGCCTATATCCTGATCTATTTCTTTGCCGTGCAGTGGCAGCTCCTGCCGGTGCAGGGTTATAGGCCGATCGCAGAAGGGTTTTGGCCGTTCGCCGAGAGCCTGATCCTGCCCTCGGTCGCGTTGGGCGTGACCTACATGGCGCTGATCGCCCGCATCACACGCGCCTCGATGCTGGAGGTGCTGGCCCAGGACTATATCCGCACTGCCAATGCCAAGGGTCTCGCAACCGACCGCGTCCTGCTGCTGCATGCGCTGAAGAATGCCGCCGTGCCGATCGTCACCGTGATCGGCATCGGCATTGCGCTCTTGATCTCGGGCGTGGTGATCGCCGAAACCGTATTCAACATCCCCGGTCTCGGCCGTCTCACCGTCGATGCCGTGCTGAAGCGCGATTATCCGGTGGTGCAGGGGCTGATCCTGGTGTTCGCCGGCGCCAAGGTGTTGGTGAACCTGATCATCGACATCTCCTACGCTTTCCTCGATCCGCGCATCAGGTACTGACATGACCGCGATCGCCGACGACTTCATCCTGCCGCCGCGCCGCTTCTCGCTGGCGACCGCCATACGGCGCAATCCGACCATCACCTTTGGCGCCGTGTTGCTGGCGGCCCTCATCATCGTGGGCATCTTCGCGCCCTACATCGCCTATAGCGACCCGTTCAAGATCGCGCCGGTCAACCGCCTGAGGCCGCCGTCGGAGCGTTGGTGGTTCGGCACCGACCAGTTCGGCCGCGACATCTTTTCGCGCACCGTCTACGGCGCGCGCGTGTCGCTGATCGTGGGCCTCTCGGTCGCGCTCTTCTCCAGCGCCGTGGGACTCGGACTCGGCCTTCTGTGCGGCTATTTCCGCAAGGTAGACAGCATCGTCATGCGTATCATGGACGGGCTGATGGCAATCCCTTCGATTCTGCTCGCTATCGCGCTGATCACGCTGACGCGTCCTGGCCTCGGCATCGTGATCGTGGCCATCGTCATCCCCGAGGTGCCACGCATCGTCCGCGTCGTACGCGCCGTCGTGCTGTCGATCCGCAACCAGCCCTACGTCGAAAGCGCCATTGCCGGTGGGACCAAGAACACCAAGCTGCTGCTGCGTCACGTGCTGCCCAACACGCTGGCGCCGCTGATCGTGCAGTCGACCTATGTTTGTGCGTCGGGAATGCTGATCGAGGCCAGTTTGAGCTTCCTCGGGGCCGGTGTGCCGCCCGAGGTGCCGAGCTGGGGCAACATTATCGCCCAGGGGCGGACTTTCTTCCAGATCGCGCCGTGGACGATCCTGATTCCTGGCGTGTTCCTGGCCATTACCGTGCTGGCGGTGAACCTGCTGGGCGATGGGCTGCGCGACCGGCTCGATCCACGGCTGGCGAGGCGTCTGTGAGCGGCATTCTCGAAGTTCGCGACCTGCAAACGCAGTTCGACACGCTGGACGGCGTGGTGCGCGCGGTCGACGGCGTGTCGTTCGACCTGGCGCGCGGCGAGACGCTCGGCATCGTGGGCGAGTCGGGCTGCGGCAAGTCGGTGACGGCGCTCTCCATCCTGCGCCTGATCCCACCGGAGACCGGCCGCATCGCAGCGGGATCGATCAAGTTCGAGGGCGAGGAACTCACGACGCTCGGCGAGGAGGCGATGAAGCGCCTGCGCGGCCATCGCATCTCCATGATCTTCCAGGAGCCGATGACCAGCCTCAATCCGGTGCTGACGGTCGGCACCCAGATCGCCGAGAACGTCGTGCGCCACATGGGCGTGCCGTGGCGGGCGGCGCGCGAGCGGGCCTGCGAGATGCTCGACCTGGTGCGCATTGCCGATGCAAGGCGCCGGCTCGACGAATATCCGCACCAGCTTTCGGGCGGCATGCGCCAGCGCGTCATGATCGCCATGGCGCTCAGCTGCGATCCGCAGGTGCTGATCGCCGACGAACCCACCACCGCGCTCGACGTCACCATCCAGGCGCAGATCCTCCAGCTCATGCTCGAGCTCAAGGAGAAGACCGGCACCGCCATCGTCCTGATCACCCACGACCTCGGCGTGGTGGCCGAGACCACCGAGCGCGTCGTGGTAATGTACGCTGGCCGCAAGGTCGAGGAGGCACCGGTCGAGGCACTGTTCGCCGAACCGCTGCATCCCTATACGCGCGGCCTGATGCGGGCGATCCCGCGCCTCGATGTCGAGGCCGATGCCGCCGGCACACGGCCGCGGCTGCAGGAGATTCCCGGCCTCGTGCCGCGCCTCACGCAGCCCATCCCCGGCTGCGCCTTCGCACCGCGCTGCGGCTTTGCCACGGACCGCTGCCGGACGGCGCCACCGCCGCTGGTCGACACGGGCGCGGGCCACACGGTGGCCTGCTGGGAAGTCGAGCGCGTACGAGCGAGCGCACCATGACGACGGAGCGTCCCGTTCTGGAGGTGGAAGACCTCGTCAAGCATTTCCCGATCCACGGCGGCCTGCTGCAGCGCCGGACCGGCGAGGTGAGGGCGGTCGACGGTGTTTCCTTCTCGATCGCCCGCGGTGAGACGTTGGGCCTGGTGGGCGAATCGGGCTGCGGCAAGTCGACCATCGGCAAGACGGTGCTGAAGCTGATCGAGCCCACGTCGGGCCGCATCGTGCTGGCGGGCGAGGACATCTCCGCGCTCAAGCCCGGCGCCATGTGGTCGCACCGCCGGCGCATCCAGACGATCTTCCAGGATCCTTATTCGTCGATGAACCCACGCCTGCCTGCCGGCACCATCGTGGGCGAACCACTGGAGAATTTCGGTCTTTCGCGGGGCCGTGACACCCACGATCGCGTCGCCAAACTGTTCGAGCGCGTCGGGCTCCGGCCCGATGCTATGCGCAAGTACGCCCATGAGTTCTCCGGCGGCCAGCGCCAGCGGCTCGGCATCGCCAAGGCGCTGTCGGTCAATCCCGACGTCATCGTGGCCGACGAGCCCGTGTCGGCGCTCGACGTCTCGGTACAGGCGCAGGTGCTGAATCTGCTGATCGACCTGCAGGAGGAATTCCGGCTCGCCTATCTCTTCATCAGCCACGACCTCGCGGTGATGCGCCACATCAGCCACCGTATCGCGGTGATGTATCTCGGCCGCATCGTCGAGATCACGACCAAGCGCCGGCTGTTCACCCAGCCGCTGCATCCCTATACCGAGGCGCTGCTGTCGGCTGCGACGGCGCCCGATCCCAAACGCCGCCGCCAGAGGAAGCGCATCGTCGAGGGCGACGTGCCGAGCCCGGCCAACCCGCCGCCGGGCTGCCATTTCCACACGCGCTGCCCCTACGCGCTGCCCGAGTGCAAGGTCAGGGCACCGCCGCTGATCGAGGTGTCTGAGGGACACCATGTCGCCTGCCTGCGCAGGCCGGTCGGCGGCGATCCGGGACCGCTCTCGATACCCGGCTAGCCGCAAGGTCCTTCGGCTACGCCTGTGGCGTTTCGGCAGGTCGGGTGGCCTGCATCGACGGTCGCTTCGATACCGCATCAAACCAGGCGGCCAGTTTGGGAGCGGCGGCGCGCCAGTCGGTCCCGTATCGCCAGTCCTCATACCCGCAGGCGACCGCGGTCGTTATCTGGGCCAGATCGAACGTGGCGCCGAACGCCGACACTTGCTTCTCCAGCGCCTCGAAACACCTGAGCTGCCGATCCTGCATTTTCCCGATGAAGTCGTTCGACCGTTCGTGTTCGGAACGCAGCAGCTCGGCGCGCCGGGAGATTTGAGCTTCGATGATGCCGTTGGCGACGGAGATGTTCGCGAGCGCGCGCCATCTCGCAATGCCATCGCGTGGCAGCAGACAGAAATTGCCGAACTCGCCGTTCAGGTAGTCGCAGATCGAATGGGAATCGGTCAGCGTGAAATCGACGGTGACGAGCGCCGGAATTCTGACGACCGGGGTTGCCCCCCAAAACTCGGGATTGGGCGCAACCGTCTGCGTGGCCCAGGCGTGCGGCCACTTGGTCTGCACGAACTCGAAGCGGTCCCGGATTCCCAGCTCCAGGATCGAGACGACGACTCTCCTCACCCAAGGCGAGGCAGGCGTAACGTAGAGGCGCATGATTATGACTGCCGCGCGCCGGGTGCCGTATCGCGGAGATAGGTGAGGGCCGTCTGCACGCCCCCCGCCTTGTGCGGCACCTTGGCGAGTCCCAGCGCCATCTCGACGCCGGAGAGCGTGCCCATTAGCATCAGGTCGTTGAAGTCGCCGAGATGGCCGATGCGGAACACCTTACCCGCGACCTTGCTGAGGCCCTGGCCGAGCGACAGGTTGAAGTTCTCCAGCGCCACCTTGCGGAAGGCGTCAGCGTCGTGGCCCTCGGGCATCATGATCGCGGTCAGCGAGTCGCTAAAAGCCTTGGGGTCGCTGCACAGGATTTCGAGGCCCCAGGCGGTGACCGCCGTGCGCGTCGCCTCGGCGTGGCGGGCATGGCGGGCGAAGACCGAGCTGAGCCCTTCCTCCAGCAGCATGTCGCAGGCCTCGTTGAGGCCATAGAGCAGGTTGGTGGCGGGCGTGGAGGGGAACCAGCCGTTGGCGTTGGCCGCCAGCATCTCTTCCCAGTTCCAGTAGGCGCGTGGCGTGTTGGCGGTCTTGGAGGCGGCCAGCGCCTTTTCGCTCATGGCGTTGAAGGAAAGGCCGGGCGGCAGCATCAGGCCCTTTTGCGAACCGGCGACGGTCACGTCGACGCCCCAGGCGTCGTGGCGATAGTCAATCGAGCCCAGCGAGGAGATGGTGTCGACCAGCAGCAGCGCGGGGTGCTTGGCGGCATCGATGGCCCGGCGCACGGCGCTCACGTCGGTCACCACGCCGGTCGAGGTCTCGTTGTGGACGATGCACACCGCCTTGATGGCGTGGCTGGAGTCTTCCTTCAGGCGCTTCTCGATGGCCGCGGGATCGGCCGGCTTGCGCCAGTCACCGCCCATGAATTCTGATTTGATTCCAAGCTTATCGGCCATCTTCTTCCACAGCGACGCGAAGTGGCCGGTCTCCCACATCAGGACGGCGTCGCCCGGCGAGAGGGTGTTTACGAGGGCCGCTTCCCAAGCTCCAGTGCCAGATGCAGGATAGATTATAACCGGTTGTTTTGTCTGGAAAATATGTCGAACGGATCGCAGGACTTTCTTCGCCAGCGCATTGAACTCCGGTCCGCGGTGATCGATCGTCGGGTGGTCCATCGCCCGCAGGATGCGGTCCGGAACATTGGTCGGCCCCGGAATTTGCAGGAAATGACGGCCGCTGGGATGTGAGTTCAGGCGCATGTGAAGGCCCTTTCGGTTGATCTCTTGCATTTTGTATACAACATGCCAGTATGAGTCCAGACACATGGATGGCTCCACTCTCCCTATCGCGCGATCGACCCTGCCGGAAGCGGCGGCGGAACGGCTGCGCACCCTGATCATCGAAGGCACGCTGGCGCCCGGGACCCGGCTGAACGAGCGTGAACTCAGCGAACAGCTCGGCGTGTCGCGGACGCCGTTGCGCGAGGCCTTCCGCATGCTGGCGGGCGACGGCCTGCTGACGCAGTTGCCGAACCGCGGCGCCCAGGTCGTGGCCCTGTCGGCCGAGGACGCGCGCCATGCCTTCGACGTGATGGGCGCGCTCGAAGGCCTGGCCGGCGAGCTTGCGGCGACGCGCGTGACCGACGCCGACATCGAAAGTCTTCGCGCGCTGCAGGCAGAAATGGAGGCGGCCCACGCGCACCGCGACCTGCCAGCCTACTACCGGATCAATCGCGCCATTCACGACCGGCTGAACGCAATCGCCGGCAACCCGATCCTCAGCCATACCTACCGCACCCTGAACACGCGGCTGCACGCGCTCCGCTTCCGTTCCAATCTCAATCCTGCGAAATGGGACCAGGCCGTCGCCGAGCATCGCTGCATGATCGCAGCCCTTGCCGCGCGCGACGGGGCTGCGCTACGTGACATCCTGATCAAACACCTGCGCACCAAGCAGCAGGCGGTCCTGGAAACGATGAAGAACGAAAAGATGCTGGGAGGCATTTGACCATGAAGCTCACTTCCGCCACATCGCGCCGCCGCGCGCTCAAGCTTGGCCTCGCGGCATCGCTTGCCGTGCCCGCCACCGTCACATCAGGCGCGCGCGCCCAGCAGGGCTGGCCGCCGCAGACCATCACCTGGATCAACCCGTTCCCGGCCGGCGGCGGCACCGATGTCTTCGCGCGTCCGCTGGCGGCGCAGGTCGGCGAGCAGCTCGGCTGCCAGATCATCATCGACAACAAGGGCGGGGCGGGCGGCACCGTCGGCGCCTCGCAGGCTGCCAAGATGAAACCCGACGGCTCGGTGTTCTTCGTCGGCGCCATCCACCACACCATCGCGCCGTCGATCTACAAGAACCTCGACTACGACCTCGAGAAGAACTTCGAGCCGATCACCATGATCGCGCTGGTGCCGCAGGTGATCTCCATCAACCCGACCCGCGTGCCGGTGAAGACCTACGCCGAGTTCCTGGCCTATGTGAAAGCCAACCCCGGCAAGGTGAACTACGCCTCGCCGGGCGCCGGCACCGCGCATCATCTGGCAGGCGAACTCTACAAGCTCGAGACCAAGACCGAGATCACCCATGTGCCCTACCGCGGCGCTGGCCCGGCGATGCAGGATCTGCTCGCCGGCAATGTCGACATGATGTTCGACGGCATGGGCACATCGGCCCAGCAGATCAAGGCCGGTAAGCTGATCGGCCTCGCCGTGGCGACGCCGCAGCGCAATACGGAATTCCCCGGCATCCCGACGGGCGCCGAGGTCGGCGTCCCCAACTGGATCGTGTCGACCTGGTACGGCCTGTGGGCGATCAAGGGTACGCCGAAGCCGATCGTCGATCGCATGTACGCCGAGGTCGTGAAGGCCTTGGCCAATCCCAAGCTGCAGGCCATCTGGAAAGACCAGACGGCGCAGGTGGGCGGCGAGCAGCCGGCCGACTTCGCCAAGCGTATCCGCGCCGAGATCGAGAAATGGCAGAAGGTCTCGGCCGCCGCCGGGGTGAAACTCGACTGACCCAGCTTGAACAAACGCTGCGCCGCACGATCAAGGGCGAAGTCCTTTTCGACAAGGCCTCGCGCGGACGTTACTCGACCGACGCCTCGATTTACCAGATCGAGCCGGTGGGTGCGGTCGTACCGCGCGACGAGACCGACCTCGCGCTGGTCGTCGACGTGGCGCGCGATGCCGGCGCGGCCATCCTGCCGCGCGGCGCCGGCACGTCGCAGTGTGGCCAGACCGTGGGCGAGGCACTGGTCGTCGACGTCTCCAAATACCTGCGCGAGGTCGTGGGCTTCGACAAGAACCGCGCCGAGGTCACCGTGCAGCCCGGTGTCGTCCTCGATCAGCTCAACGCCTGGCTGAAGCCGCACGGCTTTTGGTATCCTGTCGACGTCTCGACCTCGGCGCAATGCACGCTGGGCGGCATGGCCGGCAACAATTCGTGCGGCTCGCGATCGATCCGCTACGGCAACATGGTCCACAATGTGGCCTCGATCGATGCCATCCTGGCCAACGGCCAGAAGGCGCGCTTCGGATCGGCGCGCCCCGAGGACATGCCGGCAGCGGTCCGCGCCATCGCCGACCGGGTGGCAGCCCTCGCCTTCGCCGAGAAGGCCGAGATCGAGGCGAAGTACCCCAAGGTGCTGCGCCGGGTCGGCGGCTACAACCTCGACATCTTCTTTCCGCAGTCGGAGCGGCCCTACACGACCGACAACTCGGTGAACCTCGCCCACCTGCTGGTCGGCAGCGAGGGCACGCTGGCCGTCACCGAACGCCTCACGCTCAAGCTGGCGCCGCTGCCCAGGCACAAGACCCTGGGCGTGGTGAACTTCGCGAGCTTCCACAAGGCGATGGACAGCGCCCAGCACATCGTGAAGCTGAAGCCCACGGCGGTCGAACTGGTCGACCGCACCATGATCGAGCTGGCGCGCGCCAATCCGGCGTTCCGGCCGGTGATCGAACGGGCCCTCGTCAACAGCGGGGGGATCGGCGCTCCCGAGGCGATCCTGCTGGTCGAGTTCGCCGGCGAGGAACGCGAGGCGCAGTTGCGCGATCTCGCGCGTCTGGTCGAACTGATGGGCGATCTCGGCCTGCCCGGCAGCGTCGTCGAGATGCCCA
>ORJL011034401.1_pt1 | contig 12889 bp, 17 predicted proteins | sample 1779941 | NCBI WGS metagenome assembly ORJL01 (sample SAMEA104232317, study PRJEB22302) | groundwater metagenome | biome: forest; feature: aquifer; material: groundwater | place: USA | collected 2011-08-07 | depth 5.8 m
AACTTCTTCAAAAAATAATTCATCTATATAAGTTATGAAAAGATCCTTTATCAATATTAGAGCTTCTATTGAGGACTTTAAATCTTTCAATCTTAAAGGAAGAATTGTTGCGCACTCGTCAAATATATAGTCTGTAATATATACTTCACCGTATTTTTTTTGCTTTATTTCTTCCATTATTGCTCTTGCTTTAGCATGATGTACATCTTTATTATTATAATGAGCTATTAAGAAGCTAGTATCAAGGAGAATCATCTTTTTTCCATCCGTAAAGAATTTCATCTACTTGTTCACTCAACCTTTCATTTCCAGGACTGAAATTCAAGGGTTTTGCCTCTGCAAGCGCACGAACTTTCTTCCAGTGCTCTTCTCTTCCTTTATTCCTATATTTGACGTATTTTCTCATTAAAGTAGTAAGGGTATCTCCGAGCTTTTTTCTTTCAGCTATCGCTAGTGCTCTGAATTTTCTGAATGTTTCTTCGTCTACATCTCTTACACTAATGAATGTTTTTGTCATATGTTAAACATGTTTAACAAGTATTTAAATTTTATGTTTTTCTGGAGTGTAATAGTCTGATTTTATAGATAATTTACTAACAGGCTTTTGCTTTATCTTCTATAAAGGCTCTTTCTTTTGTACCGAGAAAAACTTTTATATGAGTAATGTCATCTTTCGATGTTCCAGAAGGATAAGTTAGAGCGTATTCTTTTGTTTCGCCTACTTTTGGAGCATCTATGTTTGAAGGTTGAAGAACAACTGCTAAACCATCTTTTTTGTTAGCTATCGTACTTAATATTAAATTATCTGTTCCTTGTTCTGTTTTAATCGTGATTTTAGCTGAATTTTCATTACAAACCAAGTTTGTTATTGTAAAGTCATATTTTATGTAATCTGGCAATTTGAAATTTGATAAATCAGTTATATTTTTATGAGAAGTGAAGAAGTCGTTAAAGCATTTTTGATAATCAAAGTTCAATTTTGGCACGTTATTGAAACAATTTCCAAATTCCTGTAAAGAGGATAGTTTTTCTTGGTCAATTTTCGATGCTTTTGTAAGACTGCTTAGATAGACATTATTACACGCTTCCAAACATGAACTATCAAACCATCTAATTTTGTTAGATGAGTTTAGAGGGTCATCTTCGATTTGAATAGGGCATAAGGACATACATTTATAGAAAGTTAATAACTTTACTTTTACTCTTTTTTCTAGATTTTTTTGATAAATAAGATAAGAAAATACGGCGATTAAGATCATTGTCGCTAGAATGATTGAGTAAAGAATTACTTTTTTTGTTTTTCTTCTTTTTACTTCTTGTTCATTAGTATAAAATTCCATTTATTTAATTTAAATCTATCGCAGCTGCGCCAGCTTTTGTTTTATATCTGCAATTTCACGCTCGAGATCTTTCTTATCTTCGCGGAAAGAAAATATGTCTAAAATATCAGAGTCTTCTTCTGCATAATGTGTCTTAGGTATTATTTTGCTTAATGATGCAAGTGAAGAAAGAGCCTCTTCAACTTTTGTTTTGAGAGCAACTTTCAATAAAAGTTCTTCTTTTCTTAATTGATGATATGTTTTATAGCGCTGCAAGGTTTGAAGGAGTTCAACTTGCGATTGTAATAAGTTTCTTTTTCCATAGATAATTTCGGTGGGGGAAAGCTTGATATATTCAAAACTCATGTTATTTTATTCTACTTTTTCAAAAATGTTCTCTGTTACTTCTTGAATGCGTGATTTTGCCAATGATAGGTCTTTTTCCCAAGAAGCAAGCTCCTGTTCTTCCTTAAGTTTTATCTCTCTTATTTTTTTTAAAATAGATTCAATCTGTTCCAAATGATCCTGCGAAGTTTGCAATGCACGTCTCGCCGATTGAAATTTTTCTATTTTGATAAAAATGTCTGAGTTCTTTTCAAATTTTCTCCCTTCAGAGAACGAAATAGGTTTTGTTGGAGGAAGTGAGAACTGAAGAGGTTTCGTAGGAGCCAATAAAGGCGGCGGAGATAGCTCATCTGAAATATCATTATTAATTTCATGTACTTGAAGAGGAGTTTGTTTCTGCTGAGGTGGCATTAAAAAAGGTTTGATCGTTTCTGCCGAAAGAGATTTTCCTATTGAAAAAATTGAAGGAGATATAGCTTTTGTCTCTTCCATTTCTATGGTTTTAAATTCTTTTCCTTCAGGAAGAGGCGAGCCAGCTACTTCAAAATCATCTTTTGTAGATGAGGAGCCTACAGCATCTTTGATTACTGCTTGAGAAAATCCTTTCGTTATAGGGGAGTCTGGAAAGGATGGAAGAGTCTGCTTTTCCAATGTCTGATCCTCTTCCTCATGTTCAGCAGAATTGGAAATATCCTTATTAAAAGGAGACTGCAAAGGCGGAAGATCCGGCAATACTCTTTTTTCTTCTTTTTTATCCCAGAACATATTCGTAAATTCGAATGTTTATTTATATAGCTTTATATTAACTAGTTAGAGACAACATAAATTAGAAACATTTTTAATAACAAGATTTTAGACTTTAATATGCAATCAGATCTTCTTAAGGATATTGTTGTTTCAGTAGCTGGGGAGAGATCCAAAAGTATTGTTGATTTATTAATCAGCAAAAAGAATGTTAATGAGTTTTTGATCTCTAAAAAGTTAGGTCTTACTATAAATCAAACAAGAAATATTTTATACAAGCTTGCAGATGAAGGATTAGTGAGCTTTATCAGAAAGAAAGACAGGAAAAAAGGAGGATGGTATACATATTTCTGGACACTAAATCTAGAAAAAAGTTTATCAAGATTTCATAATATTTTGTTAAAAGATATTGAATATTTAAAACAGCAAATTCATATGAAAAAAACAGAAAGATTTTATTTATGTGAAGATTGCAGTTCAGAATTTAATGAAGAGAGTGCACTGTTAAACAATTATACTTGTACAGAATGCGGGAGCGTTTTGCAATTGAAAGATAATATTAAAGAAATTGCAGAATTAGAGAAAAAAGCCAAGCACAGAGAGAAATCTCTGCATGAAGTAGATGCTGAAGTAGCAATTTTAAAGGAAAAAGATGAAAAGAATAAAGTGAGAAAACTAAAAGCAGAAGAAAAAAAGAAGAAAAAAGATAAAGATTTAAAGAAAAAAGTAAAAGAAAAAGAAATGAAAAAACTAATCAAAATTACAAATAAAATAAGGTCTAACGAAGCTAAAAATAAAAAAAGAGTTAAGAGAAAAAAGAAATAATGTAATATGAAAAATTATTATATGAATCAGAAGAAAAGAAAAGATTTTTTTGCAAAATTTTCTGCAAATACAACAATAATATTTATTACAGTTTTAATCTCATTGATTTTTTTTATAATGCAATCTGTTTTTCATGATACTTCCTCAATTTTTTGCTACGGAGATAAAGCTATTGATGGTGATTTTAAAAATTATCTTGCTCTGTGTCCTGAGAATATTCTAGCCGGCAAATATTTATGGACTCTTATTTTGCATATTTTTGTCCATGGCGGAATCGGTCATTTACTCATCAATATGTTTGCTCTTTTTTCACTAGGGGGTCTTTGTGAAAAGATTATTGGAAGAAAAAGGTATATTTGGTTTTATCTTATTGCAGGATTAATTGCAGGTCTATTATCATCTATTATGGCTGGATTTTTCGGTCAGGGAGCATGGATAAAAGTTTTTGGATCCCCAGAAGTTTATATGGTGGGTGCCTCAGGAGCTATTTTTGGAAGTGCAGGATTATTTGTTTTGCTGCTTCCTAAAGTGAGATTCACAATAATATTCTTGCCCTTCTTTTCTTTACCAGCTTATATAATGGTGCCTATTGTATTATTATTAACTTGGCTTGCAACTATTGCCGCTAATTTACCTATTGGAAATGTTGCACATTTAGGAGGATTTATAACTGGGATTGCTTATGGATATTATCTAAGAATTAAATATAGAAAAAAAGTGGTTATGTTAGAGAAGTTTTTTAGATGAAAAGAAATAAAATAAAAAAATTGCAGATAAGAAAAAAGAGATTTAGCCTTGAAAGTCAATTTTTTGAGGCTTTGAAATATATTAAGGAAAGCAGGAATTATATTTATTTAGTAATTGGAATATTTTTATTAAGTGCTTTAATAGCATTTATTTATCCAAGTAATTTTAGTTTTTTTGACAATCTATTGAGGGATCTACTAGATAAGACTGAAGGGTTGAGCGGTTTTAGCTTAATAAGCTATATTTTTACAAATAATGTTTTAAGCGCCTCTTTAGGATTGTTTTTTGGAATATTTCTAGGCATTTTTTCTTTTATTAATGGCATGATAAATGGTGCTGTGTTGGGATATGTTTTTGCAAAGATTTATGCAATAAACGGCATAAACGATTTTTGGAGAATTTTACCTCATGGTGTTTTTGAATTGCCCGCTATATTTATTGCTCTTGGACTAGGAGTTAAATTAGGATTTTTTATTTTTAACAGAAATATGAAAGAGGAATTTTTAAGAAGGTTCTATAATTCATTTCTTGCTTTTTTGCTGATAATCGTGCCTTTATTAATTTTAGCCGCAATAATTGAAGGATTAATGATAACTCTGCTTGGATAGTCTTTTTTATTACATTTTGAGTTAGAATACTCCGCAGCTTGCTGCGGCTCAAAATGTAATTAGAGAATTCCGTTTTGAAACCGAGCGTAATACTGCGCAGCTTGCTGCGGTTCGGATAGCGAGGTTTAGGAATTCTCTTTATTAGAGAAATTTTTGTTTTTGTGTTTGAAAAAATAGATTTTTAATTGGAGGATTAGATATTGATTCTCTTCTGTGAATACCATAGCCTTCTTTAACTCCCTTGATTGGGATTCCATTAGAATCATATATCGGTGCTAATATAATATAATCAAACGTGTCTGCTGAAATTTGAAATCTATCGAATAAAACACGATCTATACCTCTAATGGTGTCTACTACCCCTATTTCTTCAATAATAAAACTTGAGTTATCTTTGAAATGGCTTAATATTTTCCCTAAATCATCCATCTTTTCTTCACAAAAATGAGGATTTTAAACACTTGTATTCTAGGATTCAAATAAGTTTTAAAACTCATATTCATATGGGTGCATATGGAAATCAGCAAAAAGAGTGTTGAAGAGATTGATGATGCAATAGAAATTGAGAATATGAAAAAAGTAGAGGCAGCTTTATTTATAGCTGGAAGGTTTATGACTTTGCAGGAATTAGTTGCTTTGACAGATGTCAATCCAATTTTATTAAAAAGGATATTGGAAGATCTAGGTGATAGATACAAGGATTCTGGGATTGAAGTTATTCAGAGGGATAATTTATGGAAAATGGATGTATCTCAAGAATATGTTTGGATGGTAAATAAGCTTGCAACAGGAAGTTCTGAATTTAGCAAAGCAGAGCAGGAAACACTTGCTATAATTGCATATAAACAACCGATCAAACAATCAGTTCTTGTAAAAATAAGAGGGAATAAAGCATATGACCATATTAAGAGATATGTGGAAATGGGTCTTATAAATAAGAAAAAGTCAGGGCATACGGCTGAATTGACTTTAAATGAAAGATTTCATGAGTATTTTCATGTGAATACTTCTAAAACAGAAGCAGAAAATGATTCTATGTCAAGTTCTGATTTTGTTGTTGAGTTGCCAATAGAGAAGATAAATAGTGAAAAAGAGGATTTAAGTGAAAAAACAAAGGAGGAAGAATAATGAATTGGATAGATTTAGTTTTTTTCTTTTATTCTTTTGTCGGATTATATATGATTAGTTTATTTTTATTTATTTATTTTCCTAATAGAAACAATTTATTTAGTTATCCTAAAGGAAATATTGAACCAGTAAGTATTGTTGTACCTTGCTATAATGAATCTGGTTCTGTAGGAAATGTGATAGAATCTCTATTAAATTTGAATTATCCAAAAAATATGATAGAAATTATTGTTGTTGATGATAAATCTAGCGATGATTCTGCAGAAGTCATTAGAAATTATATTAGGAAATATAAAAATGTACGTTTAATTGTAAATAAGAGAAATTCTGGTGGCGCAGCTGAACCAACTAATATAGGAATTAAAGCTGCTAAATACGATTATATTGCTGTTGCGGATGCTGATTCTACTCCTGACAAGGATGCGTTGTTAAAAATGATTGGTTTTTTGCAGAATGACGAAAAGGTTGCGGGAGTTACTTGTGCAGTTCTTGCAAAAAAACCAGAAAAATTTATGCAAAAACTGCAAGAAATAGAATATTATATTATTGGATTTAATAGAAAATTACTGGATTTGATTGATGCAGTTTATGTAACTCCAGGACCATTTGCACTTTATAAAAAGAAAGTACTTCTTGAAATTGGATTATTCGATACAAAAAATATGACTCAGGATATTGAAATAGTTTGGAGGATGAGATCTCACGGTTATACAGTTAGAATGTGCCTTGCTGCTAAAGTTTATTCAACCACTCCACGCAAATTGAGAGATTGGTGGAGACAAAGAGTTAGATGGAATATTGGAGGAACACAATGTATAAAAAAATACAAACATCTTTTGTTTAGAAAGGGAATGTTGGGTGCATTTATTATACCATTTTTTAGTCTATCTTTATTTATCGGTTTATTTGGATTAGGATTATTCCTTTATTTGTTATTAAGAAGAATTGCAGTATCTTATTTATCTACTAAATATTCTTTTTATGCCAGCACTGCAATAGTAAGGTTTCAGGAATTGAGCTTTACTCCGACAGTTCTTAACTTCTTTGGAATTGTTTTGTTTTTATTCGGATTAGGATTTACTTTTTTAGTTCTGGGTATATTCAGCGAGAAGAGGGTGAAAAAGGGGATATTTAACATACTTTTTTATAGTATGATTTATCTTACCTTATATCCACTTATAATGGTAAGTGCGTTATTTAAATTAATCAGAGGAAAATATTCATGGTAAATAATAAACATGCTCTTTGGATGGCTCTTGTATTTACTCTAATTGTATTTTCTTTGGGGTTAATGTCGGGTTTTTTCTTTGAAAGTTCCAGATCAGATGACCTTAGTTTAACGGCTGGAAAATCTGAAATAAATTTGCTTGATGAACAGTTAAGAAGCAGACTAATTGATAATTTAGATGTAGGCTGCAGTTTAGCCCTAGATACCACTTTTGGTTTTGCGGATGAAATTTATGAAGAGGCAGTAAAACTTGAAGAGTATGATGCTGCTAATAATTTTATTGGTAGTTTAAAAGATATTCATAAAAGATATGATTTATTGAGAATGATGTTGTGGATTGAAGCCTCAAAAATAAGGAAAAATTGTACAAGTGATTTTCATATAGTGGTGTATTTTTTTGATTATGATCCTCAAGATATCAATATTAAGGCTAAACAAATTACTTTTGGGAGAATGCTGACAGATTTAAAAAATAAGTATCCTAATCAAATACTTTTAATTCCAGTTGCAGCCAATTTGGATTTGGCATCTATTGAACTAGTGCTTGATAAGTATGATATTAAAGAAAAACCTGCTTTAGTAATTGATGATGAAAGAGTAATCAGAGATGTAATCACTTTTTCTGAGCTTGAGAATCAGGTTTTCCAGAGCAATAAAGAATAAAAAGCCTAAATCTGATTGTTTTTAATGGAAAGACAGATTAAATTGGTTGAAGCAATTGAAGAAGGAAAAATTGTTAATGTTCCTGAAGATTATGCAGTAAGAGAAGGGCTGCCAATATTAAAAAGATCGAAAAGTGAAGAAATTATTAAAGATGTGGAAAGAGAGAAAAGTTTAGATGCTAAAGATTTGAGAGGAGTCGACAGAAGAGAAATTTTCGGACTTAATTTTAAAAAGTCATGGCGGAAAAGAAATGACGTTATTGATTCTCTTTTTGATAATTTTCAATGGACTATTACAGCAAAAAGAAGACAGCTGGGATTAACAAGAAAGAAGCTTGCTGAAGCAATAGGATCTAATGAAGAAGATATTAAAATGATTGAAAATGGAGTTTTGCCTTCTGATGATTTCGTTTTAGTAAGCAAGATTCAGGACCATTTAGGAATAAATCTTAGAAAAGACGGACAGAATTTTGGAAAATCTTTAATGCAGCAGGCAGTATCTTCTAGATTAACAATTACAAAAGATGTTAATAAAAAGATTGAAGATAATCAAAAGGCAAAGAGAAATGAAAAAAGCGAATATAGAAAAGGTAAAGAGAGTATACTCGGAGATGAAATAGAGGTAATAGAGTAATTTATTGAGTATTTATTAACCTTAACTCCGCAATTTTTTAGGGAATATAAATAACTTTCTTGTAAAATTGTGGGTTATATCGACGGATTATCCTATAACTTATTCCCTATATTTGTTTTATACTATATTCCCTATAGGGAATATACATAAGTATTAACAATTGGACATTTTATATTCGGCAAATACAGATTTTTGAAACTTATACCCTAAATTTCTGGGAAGTAAAGGTTATTAAATAATTTTAAAGTTAGAATGAAAAAATAAATTAAATGTAATAATCATTACTTAAGATTTAAATACTTTCAAAGTTTATATCATTTAATTTATAATTAAGAAAATAAATTAAAGAGGGGTAATTATGACAAATATTCAAAAAACATATGCTTTGATTTTAGGTATCATTCTCTTAATTATTGGAATATGGGGTTTGTTCACTGACAGCGTTCTGAGCTTGGGTGTAAATATATTTCAAAGTATTCTATACATTATCACAGGATCATTCGGTCTTTATGTTGGAATAAAAGGAAACGGCCCAGGTTTCAACATAATAATTGGTTGGTTCGGTGTAATCTTAGGAATGTTAGGTTTCATTCCTATTATAGGTCACGAAGCAAATGGATTACTAAATACCCTTTTAAATACCAATCCAGCAACATCATGGCTGCATTTATTAGTTGGAGCAATCTCATTAGTTATATACTACAGCGCAAAATATTAATTTTTTATACAAATTAAAAATTTGCTTTTTTGTCAAGAACTCCGGAATAAATTCCGGAGCGTGTCTGGAGTTCTTGAGCATGTCAAAAACTTTCAGTTCCTGAGCACCTCGAAACTCAGAGAGTTTCTCAGCCTCGAAAATTGATTTTGCTTCATCAAGAATCAAAGATTCTTGAATGCCTCAAAAATCGAAGATTTTTTCAGTCTCGCGAACTGAAGTAGGGAATTTGCGCAAAATCAATTTTCTCAGTATCAATAAAAAATTCATCATATCTTCATCTTCTTAAGGGTTTAATCATCACAGTCATCGGCATTATTTTGATGAAATATAGCAATAAAATTCAATTCCAACAATTTATAAACCTCTTTTTTTTATCTCCTTCATGGCAACCGTTATATTGATTATCAAATTAATGCCTGCTTCTCCAGAAGCAGATTTAGAAAAGATAAAATCTGCTGCTCTGTCATCAATGGAAGCAGAAGGTGCAAAAAATATCACTTTCGAAGAAAAACCAATAGCGTTTGGCCTGAAAGCAATAATTATGAAATTCTCCCTTCCGGAGGAAAAAGGCACTGATCTTATTGAATCCAAATTAACCGAAATAAAAGATGTTTCATCTGTCACAATCGAAGATTACAGAAGAGCTTTAGGATAAATCTTATTTGAAAAAATCAAAAATTAATAAAAAATAAATTTTATTAGCCTGTTGAGTTTGATGTAGAGTTAGATGCTATACATATTCCATTAGAACAGCCTGCTGTGCAATATTGGTAAATTCTGTCTTCTTTCGTGCTTATACATGTTGAACTGCATGTTCCAGGGAATTGGCACATATATGTTGTCCATTCTCTATGTGAATTTCCATCTGTTCCGCAATAAGAAACACCAGTCCATCCAGATGTTCCACACTGCGAAGCAGAGGAACAAGCTATAGATAGATTTTCATCAATTAGTTTATTGCAATTATTGTCTTTTCCATCGCATATTTCTGGATTCTTTTTACATTTGCCAATAGATATTGCTGATCCTGTTGGATCACTAGCTCCTAAGGCAAGAAATAAAATAACAGCAATTACAATAATTCCTGCGATTACTGTTATAGTTGTTGTATTTTTATTCATCTTTTTTATTACCTCCTTTCATCTTTCTGATTCAAATTTAAATGCACACCCCATCGACACAATTACAATTGTAGTAAGATTCTAATATTCTATCAGGACTAGCGCAGTAATATTCAACAACTATTAATCCAGTTGAGATTATAGCACATCTATCTGTTCTTGTAGAATTTGCAAGCGTTACACTTCCTTTTACTGTATAATCCTTTCCGCCATCAGTGTCTACACAAGCGTCATTTTGTTGTTTGCAAGCATAAGCGAAGAAAGGACAACCATAAGGACAGTTGTAATATCTTTCAGCTAACTTGTTAGGTGCAGCGCAATACCATTCTGTTAAATTACGGCTATCACCCCAACAAAAGTCGCTCCTATTGAGGTCTCCAATTTTAGTAGTACCGGCTACATAATAATCTGAACCTCCGTCCGAGTCAATACATGTTAAACTTGGATCAAGACATACTCCGTCATAGCAATTAGTAGGGCAATTATAAGTCTCAATAACTGTTTTATTATCAACACCGCAATATATTTCATTTAATGTTGTGAAATTTTTACAAATATCATCAGTAGTTTTTGAATTTGATTCGAGTGTTACTGTTGCTGAACCCTTTACATTATAATTCTTTCCTCCGTCTGAATCAGAGCATTGTAAATTCCCTTCAACACATATACCTTCGTTACAGCCACTTGGGCACGAGTATAATTCCTGTCTAGGTAATCCATCTGCACTGCAATATCCTTCAATAAGTGACACAGGGTCGACACAAGAATCAGATTGATTATAGTAATATCTGCCGGAAAGTACTCCCAACGTATTATAATTCTTCCCTCCGTCACTATCGATACAAGGCACAGCACATGCTGCTCCAATTCCGCTGTAAAATGAACATGTCGTATTTGGACAAATAAAAACTTCTGTAGATAACCTATTATCGCTTGTACAATACCTTTCATTTAATGTTGTAGAATTTTTACAAGTATCATAATATATAGTTGAATTAGTATCGTTTGTTTCTCTGACAATACCTGCCATATAGTAACTTTTGCCTCCGTCATTGTCGAAACAGGTTATATTGCTAGATAAGTTCGTTGTATTTGTTGGAGGAGGTAAAGTGATGTTTTGCGTTTCATTTGCAGATGATGAAGTCACATTCAAAATAAACCCTACACTTCTTGTTTTTCCATCACTTGAACCAATTATTGTGATTAAGTTCTCCCCTGTTGAAGTTGAACTTGATGTGCTAATTAAAAGTTGCGAAGTAAATGGAGGATTTCCTGTTGAAGAGCCAATAGAACAAATTGCACCTGTTGGGCAGCCTGTCTGCGATAAAGAAACAGGCTGAGATATGCCTCCTAGAGAGCTGATAGAAATTAATGCTGTTGTTGTTCCTCCTTGCGAAGCAGAGTTTCCAGATGGAGTTATCGAGAGAGAGAAATCAAATAGCGTATAACTAACATTTATTGGCAGCCAATCAAGATAACAAAGAGGATTCTTCCCAGCCCCCTGCTTAAAACAGTTGACGTTAATGATAAGATTTTCATTATTGAGAGATGAAACAGACCAATTTCTATCATTGGTAATATCAATCAAATAAGCTTTTTCTGCAGTATTGCCGCCGATTATATGGGAAGGACCGTAAGTTAAGCCGCCATTATTGCTTACTTTAATGTCAAGATAGCCATTCTTAGCGTTTGGAAAGAAGTCTGCTCTAAGATATACTTTTTCTATTGTTGCACTTAAAGGCATTATTAAATTATAATTGCGCCAAATTCCTGTTTTTGAGGAACTCTTCGTACTTGCTGTTGCTCTGCTTGAGTCATCGGCAAAGGCATTAGCGCATGATGACCAATAGCCGCTGCATGATGATGGGGAAATATTAGAAGATATTGCTCTACCAGTCAGGCTTAATCCGACAATGACTAAAACTAAAAATAAAAGAGCTGCAATCAAAAGTATCCCTGCTATCTGTCTCCCTCTTTTCAGTGAGCGCATAAATATCACTCAACGATGAAATATATAAACCTTCTCCCTCATTATTTTCCATGGCTTTAACATCAGATCAAATTCGTGAATTAAAAAACCAGCTTTTAACACAAATACAAAATCTTCCAAGTGAACAGCGAGAACATGCAAAACAGCAGATAGAATCAATGTCTCCTCAAGCTCTTGAAACAATGCTTCAACAGCAGCAGTCTTCTTCAGACAAAAATATTTTTCGTCTTATAGTTGATAAAGAAGTTGATTCAGTAATTGTCGCCGAAACTCTCAATTCTATTGCCGTACTGGATATAAATCCTATCTCAGAGGGCCACACTATTATCATTCCTAAAAATCCTGTGAAAACAACTTCTGAAGTTCCGAAAGATTCAATTTCTTTAGCAAAAAATTTAGTGGAGAAAATAAAATCTAATCTCAATACAAAATCTGTTGATATGCAAATGGAAAATAAGTTCGGAGAAACGATAATTCACCTCATACCTATCTATGAAAAACCTCTTTCACTACAATCTCAAAGACACAAATCAACAATTGAAAATCTTCAATCTATTGCTAAAAAAATTAACACAGTTGTTGAAAAAATTGAAAAACCGGAGCCATTAAAAATAAAACAACAGCCTCAAAAAATAGAATTTATAAAAAGAAATAGAAGAATTCCCTAAATGAACCTCCTCATAGCAAGTTATAGAGCATCTGAAAAATCAATAACATCATTATCTCATAATTATCACTTTTATCGAACATCAATTAATTATTTCTACTAAACTATTTTATTTTTTATATGTCAAGAATTGCATTTTCTAAAACTCGTTAC
>ORJL011047100.1_pt1 | contig 12884 bp, 9 predicted proteins | sample 1779941 | NCBI WGS metagenome assembly ORJL01 (sample SAMEA104232317, study PRJEB22302) | groundwater metagenome | biome: forest; feature: aquifer; material: groundwater | place: USA | collected 2011-08-07 | depth 5.8 m
ACATCCGCCAACAATCCCTTCGCGCCGAGCTTCGCCGACAACGATGAACTTGTCACCAATGCCAATTTTCGTTTCATGAGGCCAAGCGGCTCTCTGTCCAGATGACCGCCTTGACGAGGGCCGGATCCATGCCGTACCGCCGTGTGGCCGCAAGGATGTTGCTGTCCTGGCTGTGCTCAATCCGCCAGGCGGACCACCACCAAATGCCGAGCCCGCCCGCCACGAGCAAACTCAGAGCCATCCGGCACAGGAAGCGTTTCATCACACAGGGCGGCGGTCGAGCATCGACGTCGGGCGCCGCGAACAAACCATGATTGTGAAAAAAGGACATCGGAGGCAAGCGAGGACTCGCGAGTTCTGGAAACTCTCCGGCCCTCGGCGGCTCCGGCGGAAAAGAAGAGGAACGCCCTCAGGAGGCGTTCCTGTGCTGCGGAGATAAAGACTGAAGAAGGGATCGGTTAGTCGTGGTCTTCGGTTTCAGATGCTTCGTGCCAAGCCTCGAAGTACTTGGAGATCGCCTCCGAGTATTCACCCTGGATGCGTTGGGCATCGCCTTTCTTGATCTGGGTGCCGGCTTCGGCATTCCCGCCGGCATCCTGGTTGGCGGTTTCCGCCAGAATACGATCCGCATCGGTCAGCCTAAGAACCACCGCGTTCAAATCCACTTTGGCGGCCAGGGGCAGATCGGCGCGAAGAAGCTGGAGCAATTGCTGCACGGCGGCCTTTTCGGCCGCGAACACGGACTCACCACCACGCTGGCGGACTCGATTGTCGTCAAGCCAGAGCTTGGACTTTAGCGCCAGGCCAATTTGGCTGGCCACCGCGTCGAGGCGATTGCGCAAAGCCCGATTCGTCGTTTGATCTCGGACCGCTACTAAGGCCGCCAAGGCTTCCGTTTTCAGGTTGCGGGCAGTCTGCCGAACGACGTGGAGTTCAATGTAGTTGTGATTGGCCGGAGCATAAGGATCAGCGGCACCTAGATCGAAGGCATCCACCACAAAGTCGATCGCCTGACCGGGTGGCACCGCACGCAAGTCAAGGTCGATGGGCACCAGAAGTTCCTCACCCGGCTGGAGAGCCACTTGCTTGGCAACGTCCGGACAGTCATGCTTCGGCGTGCCGGCAGCATCTTTACAGCGCCCCAGCAACAACAGTTGCAGCGGCTGGTTGCCATCATTCCTGACCGGAACACCATAACTGAAGGTCTCGCCCGCATTGATGACTTCGAGATTGATCTGGCCCCGATCGTCATTGGGATCGTCATTCTGGTCCGATCCGACGATCAAGGCCTCCAGACAAGTGTGGGTACGGTGCTGGAAGACATAGTCCGCGGTGGCGGTGGCTGTTCCACCCGCCGGGATGGAGGGTATAGTAACGGTGGTGATTTCCTGCCACCCCATAAACGTGACGCCCCAGTCATTGAAGGATATTTTGAGCCGGACGTTGGTGGCCGGTTGGTCGCCACTGTTGCCCACAATGACCGCGATATGGGCGTTTTCCCCCACAATCGGATAGGCGGGGCTGGCCGTGATGGTTCCCCCACTGCCGTAGAACGGCAAATAGGGATTAACGGCCGCCCGCACGTGGGCCGCGCCAAGAGCGAGAAACACGCCAAGCGCGGCGCTTGCCAGGCGGGTGGATTTGATTTGCCTGTTAGATAATTGGATTGTTATCATAATGGTACGTTATTAAAACAATAATTCATTTTTTCCAAATTGCAAATTTATTTTCGCCCAGTTCCGACTTCCCAGGCGGCTTTCGCAGGCGGGCGGGCGCTCTGCCGGCGGCGATGACTCTGGAGGGTATGCCTTGACTCCGGGTCCACCACGCTCGACGTTGGTTGCTCGCATGATTGCCCGTGTCACGCTGGAAATCGCGCTCCGCAAGGAGTTTGACTACCTCATCCCGCCCGAGTTCGAGGGGCGGATCGAGGTGGGCAGCCGCGTGAAGGTGCCCTTTGGTCCCCGGGAGGTGATGGGCTGCGTGACGGCTGTAATCGAGGAGTCTCCGCATACCAAGCTGCGTCCGATCTCGAAGGTCGTGGGTCGCCAGAGTCTGGTCACACCCAAGGTGCTCGATCTGGCCCGCTGGATGGCCGATTACTACTGCTGCCCGGTGGAGACCGCCTTGCGGAGCGTGCTCCCCGAGGCGGTCCGACAGCAGGAGGACGGCTGGCGGGAGCGTTTGTACGTGCGCCTACACCCAAGAACAGGCGAAGTGCCCAAGCTCACCCAGCGACAGAGGGAGATCTGGACCCTGATCGAGGAGTGGAAGGAGATCCCGTTGCAGGAGGTGCTGCGTCTGACCGGGGCAACCGCGGAGACGGTCCGCCGCCTCGAGGACAAGGGCCTGGTCACGATCGCGCCGCAAGTGTCGGAGCGCGATCCATACGCGCGGGATGTGATCCTGCCCACCCAACCGCTGGTTCCAAACCCCGAGCAGGCGGCGGCGCTCGAGAAAATCACCGCCGTACTCGACGCCCCGTCCACCGCAAGACCGCCCTCCGGGACAGCCGTTACCGAGCCGGCATCGACCACGTTCCTGCTCCATGGGGTCACGGGCAGCGGCAAGACGGAGATTTACTTGCAGGCAATCGCGCACGCCCTCGCGCAAGGCAAAGGGGCTATCGTCCTGGTGCCTGAGATATCCCTTACCCCGCAAACGGTCGAGCGGTTCAAGGCCCGGTTTTGCGCCGGGACGCTCCAGACCCTGGTGGCGGTGCTGCACAGCCATCTGTCCGCGGGAGAGCGCCATGACGAGTGGCACAAGATCCGGCAGGGCCGCGCGCGCATTGTCATCGGGGCGCGCTCCGCGGTCTTCGCCCCGGTGGATCCGCTGGGCCTGATCATTGTGGATGAGGAGCACGAGCACTCCTACAAGCAAGAGGAGGCGCCGCGTTACCACGCGCGCGACCTGGCCGTTCTGCGCGGCCAGCGGGAAGGGGCGGTGGTGGTGCTGGGGTCCGCCACTCCGTCCATGGAAAGCTACTACAACGTCAAGCGGGGCAAATACGTCCTCCTGGAGTTGCTGACCCGTGTGGACGACCAGAAGATGCCCCTGGTGCGGGTGGTCGATATGCGGCAGGAAGCCCGCAAAGAAAAGGGCATTCCCATCTTCTCCGAGATTCTCAAGGAGGCCATAACCCGCCGTCTGGAACGAAAGGAGCAGACGATCCTCTTCCTCAATCGGCGCGGCTACTCCACGTCGCTCCAGTGCCCGAAATGCGGGTATGTGGCCGGGTGCCCGAATTGCAGCGTGGCGCTCACCTACCATCGCCAGCGCCAGAAGCTCTGTTGCCATATCTGTGGACATGAGGCCGAGGCTCCCACAGCGTGCCCCGAGCCTGAGTGTCGCAACCCGGCCATCCGCTACTCCGGCCTGGGCACGGAGAAGGTGGAAGACACGCTGCGCCGCCTTTTCCCCCACGCCCGCATCCAGCGCATGGACTCGGACACGCTCAAGCGGAAGGACGACTACCGCCGGATCCTGGGTGATTTCCGCGTCGGAAAAATCGACATCCTGGTCGGGACCCAGATGATCGCCAAAGGGCTCCACTTCCCGAACGTCACCCTTGTTGGGATCATCTATGCGGACCTGAGCCTGCACATGCCGGACTTTCGGTCGGGGGAACGAACGTTCCAGTTGCTCACCCAGGTCTCGGGCCGCGCGGGCCGGGGAGACGTGGAGGGCGAGGTGGTGGTGCAGGCGTTCACGCCGTTTCATCCGGCCATCCAGTATGCCCGGCGACACGATTTCGTGGGCTTCTACGATCAGGAAATTGAGTTTCGCGAGCAGTTGAACTATCCCCCTCTGAGCCGCGTGGCGCTGCTCACGTTGAAGGGGCGGAACGAAGACAAAGTCAAGTTCTCGGCCGACCATCTACGGCGTGAGCTCGACAAGCAATTGGCCGGCTGGAAGGGGTTGATCGTGGCGGGACCCGCTCCCGCTCCTTTGCTGCGCGCGGAGACTTATTACCGGTATCAAATCATGCTTCGCACGCGTCTGATGTCGCGGCTCAGCCGGGTGCTCAACACCCTCTCTCAGACACTCGCGTTGCCGGAGGATATTACGCTGACCATCGACATCGATCCGGTGAATATGTCCTGACCACCGCCCCCCGCGCCGAAGCGGCCTGCTCAGAGTCTGTTTGCGGTTTTCACTCCCTCAGGCCCGACAACTGCCGGCGTCACTTCTTGGAACCGTTGCCGTTCGAGCCGTGCGCTTCTCCTTTCGTCAGGGCCTGCTCTTCAAAGCGAAAGCGGCTCGCTGTCAGGTATTCCTCGACGCGCTCGCTCGCCAGCCGGCGACGCCTTAGAAGAAACTCGTTAAACTGGCTGACCTCAAAGACTTCCGACCATCCCCACCAGGGAGAAAGAGAGCGCTGCCACCGGAATGAGCCGACTTGATGACATTTACGTGCTGCTCGACCAATGCACCTTGGAGGAACGGCTTCAGGTGTTCAAGCGCCTCCGCCGGGATCTCCACATCCACCCGTTAGAGAAGTCGCTCAATACCACAGCCGAGATCATCCTTGAGGCCATCAGTAAGGCTCCCGACCTTACGGTTCGAGGAGTGCGCGGCATCATCGCCGAAGCCGCCTTCGTCGTGGACATTGTCGGACCGCTGTTAAACACAGGTTGGCAAGACGTGACCCCTGAGGGAAATGTTCCGTTTGACTGTGTCATCGAGGACCAACGCGGCAAGGTGCGAGTGCAGGTGAAGATGCAGCGCCAAAAAAACCACCGCCCAATGAGGGCAAACGAGGGTTACCGACGCCTTCGGGATGACCTTTTCGTTACCGAAACCCAGCGGACCCGTGGCGGAAGGGATGCTTCGGGTGTTCCCACGCGCCCTTATCGATTCGGCGAGTTCGACATTCTCGCCGTTTCGCTCCACCCCTCGTCAGGTAACTGGACCGACTTCGTCTATACTGTAGCCGATTGGCTCATTCCCAACCCGAATGAGCCGGGATGCATGCTGAAGTTTTAGCCGGTTTCTCCCGTTCCGAACGCTGATTGGACCAAAGACTTCCTGGAGTGCATCCGTTGGTTGCGGAGCGGGCAGAAGAAGCAAATTGCTGGACTCGCTTGAGGGCTCCCGGCCTATAGAAGACGGGCAGAATCCCCGTGGCGTAGCAGCGGACGTCAATCCGCTCCAACTTCCTCTCCCGCGCGCGACATTCGCCTGCGCCAGAGAAGAATGATCCGGCTGACGCCGGATGCTACGTCACGGAGGCCCGATTCCAGCACTGGTTACCTCTCAAGTGAGCTTCAAGGTTTGAGCGCGGATCCACGCCAAATAGCGTCCCGGACGAGGTAATAGAGGAAGAGGGTGTTGTACTTGAGATACCGTCTCAGGAGGCGGCGGGGCTCGGAGGCAAGGCGGAACAACCAGGTCAATCCGAGCCGCTGCATCCAGAAGGGGGCGTCGGGTTTGGTGCCCGCGTTCACATCAAAGGCAAATCCCGCCGTTAGGATGACTCCGCGCCGGATCAAGTGCTTGTGCCGTTTGAGCCATGCCTGCTGCTTGGGCGTGCCAAAGCCGACCCAGATGAAGTCCGGCGAGATCCGGTTGATCTCCTCGATCACCGACTCCTCGTATGGTCCTTCGAGGATGCCCTCTTTGGAGCACATTCCGTGGAATCCACCCACGAATTGGATGGACGGGTTGAGCCGTTGAAAGAGCTCGCGCAGCCGTGCGCCGCACTCGGCGGAGCCGCCAAGCAGGTAGTGGGTGAATTCCGGTCCCGTCCGGGAAAGACACTCGCGCATGAACGTGGGGCCATAGACACGGTCGCGCATCCGAGCGCCCTGCCAGTTCAGGCACCAGACCAGCGGGGTGGCGTCCGGGATGAAGAAGTCGTATGCGCTGGTCAGTTCACGGAAGTCTGGTTCATGGCGGCGCATGGTCACGATCTGGGTGTTGGTGAACTCCATCGCCACGCAGCCGGGCCTCCGGGCGCGTTGATGACAGAAGGCCGCTAACTCCGGATAGGTCGTGATCGGCAGCGCCGTGCCCAAGACCTGGAACCGGCCAGCGTCGAGCGTGGTCGGAGGGATCTCCGCGAGCGGATCGGATCTTGCTGATGCGTGCTCATTCACAGCCGCCCCTGAGCGTAGCGAAGGACGGGCGCCATGGCAAACCTGATCGTCCGCATCATTTGATAGAACGTCCGGTAACGGACCAGCGTCAGTGCGGACGGACCGGTGAGCACGCTGTGGCACCGTTACTCTCAATCTCACGGCAGTATAACACGTTGATTAACAATACAATGCAGATTATTTTCCTGATTCATGGTTTCAGGCACGGACTCTGCTGGGGTCAAAGCGAAATGATGACCAAAGTGAACATGAACACTGCCCAAAGCTCCCAACAGCGGAACGGACGCGGGTCCGAGTTCGTAGGGGATTCTCCAGTGTCCGTCCCCATCGGGGGGTGTGAAGAGAGTTCCCTCGTCTTGCGAGATCTCGAGGTTCCTGCCAACGGGGAATGGGCTCATCGGTCTGGCGGTTGGACTTTTCTGTTGATGCGTGACGGGGCGGCATCGCTTGACAGCGCGACCCTTTCCCGCCCGGTCAAGGCGGGAGACGCCTTGGTGCTGGCGGGGACCGCCGCGGCTACCCTCCATCCAGTCCGCCCCGCGGCGTTCTTCACCTATCACTCCGCAGTCCACCCGGTTTCTTCGGCTGGGTTCTCGTGCTCCTGCTTCAGGTTTTTCCCCGATCGCCTGCATGAAATCCTCAACTTGTCCGAGCGCCATCTGCTCAAGACAGTCGAGCGCCAGTTAGGGGGAGTCATGTATCATCCCGCCGCATGCAAATTCGCGCATTGTTTTCAGGCCATCGCAAAGCGCCAGGAGACTTCGGTCGACCTCGCCCACCGCTCTCAGCTCCTCCAACTGGTGAGTTCCTGGCTAACGGAAAGCACCGTTGCCTCCAACGGCGCGGAGACCGGGGAAGATATGGAAGATCCGTTGGACATGTGCACGGAGGCTCGGGTGGCCGGGGTTTTGCGTCACATGCCCCATGAGCAGATCCAAGCCTTGTCGATCGATGAGGTGGCGCAGCGGTGTGGCTGCAGCCGGCGGCATCTGAACCGCGTCGTCAACAAGCACTTTGGATGTTCCATCGTCCAGTTGAAGCTGGAGGTGAGGCTGGAGCGCGCCACCGAACTCCTGCGAAACTCCAACTCCAAGATCATCGACGTGGCGATGGAGTGTGGGTTCAACCATTTGGGCGCCTTCAGCACCAAGTTCAGGGCAAAATACGGAACCACGCCCGCGCACTGGCGCGGGTTGGCCACTCACGACGGGGCGAGCCTCGCCCAATCAACCAACACCCACCCGCGGCAAACACCCTGTGAAAGGGGACAACCCATCGCAGAGGTCAGCCCATCGTTCGGTTCGTTGCCTCGCGAGATCGATTCTTGACGCAGGGCGGTTAGCATCCGGGTATTCTCGGTCTCTTGCCTCGATCCACACGAAGAAGCGGGAGCCTGCGCATCCTGCTTGACGCTGGCCCGTGGACCTGCGAGAGATTAGCCATGATTAGACTCTCTGTTGCGATTGCCGCGACCGTGGCGGGCGCCATGCTTGTCTCGGCGGGGGATAACAAGCTCCATACCTTCACGAAAAAGCACGTCACCCCCCATTTCTGGGCTGAAGGCGCCTACTTCGGCGACTTCAATCATGATGGCAAGATGGATGTGGTGTACGGACCGTTCTGGTTCGAGGGGCCGGCCTTCGAAAAACGACACGAGTACGCCGACGCCACAGCGTCCTTCAAGCACAAGAAGAGCGACGGCACGGAGGAAACCATCCCCGGGTTCGAGGGCGCGCTGGGTGTCAACAACGCCTACTCGAAGAACTTTCTCGAATATACCGCTGATATCAACGGGGACGGCTGGACCGATATCCTCATCCTGGGCTTCCCAGGCGAGGAATCGTTTTGGTACGAGAATCCGAAGGGCAAGGAAGGCCACTGGCAACGCCATGTCGCGATCGATGTGACCGATAACGAGTCGCCCACCTTCACCGACGTGACCGGGGACGGCAAACCGGAGATTGTCTGCTGCTCGCGCGGTTACATTGGCTACGCCGGGCCCGATCCGGCCGCGCCCACCCAGCTCTGGAAATTCCATCCCATCACGCCCAAAGGAGACTACCAGCGGTTTACTCACGGTCTGGGCGTGGGCGATGTAAATGGGGACCGACGCATGGACATCCTCGAGAAGGACGGTTGGTGGGAGCAGCCCGCCTCCCTCGCGGGCGATCCGGTCTGGACCTTCCACAAGTTCACCTTCTCCTCCGGCGCGTCCCAGATGTACGCCTACGATGTGGATGGCGACGGTAAGAACGACGTGATCACCTCGCTGGATTGCCACAATTACGGACTGGTCTGGTGGCAACAGGTAACCGAAAATGGCGCCATCACCTTCAAGCAGCACCTGATCGTCGGCAAGGACGCGAAGGAGAATCGGTACGGGGTCCACTTCTCGCAGATGCATGGCATTGATCTGATCGACATGGACGGCGACGGTCTCAAGGACATCGTCACTGGCAAACGTTTCTGGGCTCACGGGCGTGAAGGCGATTCCGAGCCCAACGCGCCGGCGGTCCTCTACTGGTTCAAGCTGGTCCGCGGTCCGGGCAAGTCGGTTGATTTCATCCCTTACCTGATCGACAACGACTCCGGCGTGGGCACGCAGGTGGCCGCGGGGGACGTGAATGGCGACCACCTCCCCGATGTGGTGGTGGGCAACAAGAAGGGCCTCTTCATTTTCACTCACCAGACAAAGAAGGTGAGCGCGGACGAGTGGAAAAAGGCCCAACCCCAACCGATCGAGGGGACCGCATCGAAGTAGGTCCTCCCCTGCGGCGTATCGATTCCACACCTGCGGAACGTCCGAGGGGTCTGCGCCGTGTAAATCATGTGAGTCGCTCGATTCCATCCACGCCCAGCCGACTTGGAAGTCGGCGAAACGGCAGACCTGGGAGTCTGCGCTACGGGGGCTGGCGCCGCCGGCGTCCGGTAGCTTCCGGCCTTCCGGCAGGGAGAGGTCTCCTACGGGCGCTCATGGCCGCCTTGATGGTGGCTTGTTTGTTGGCTCTCAAGCCCAGCGTCCAGGCGCAGACTACCCTGGACCACGTCCTGCCGGTTCGGGGTTTTGCCATTGCCGCTCCCACGCCGAGGGAGCTGGACGCTTTCATCGCGTTTGTGAACACCGAACTGGCGCCGCGCCAAGTGAACACGCTCATCCTCAGGGTGGATTACAACTTTCAATTTGAAAGCCATCCCGAGCTGAAAGACCCCAATGGGCTCTCGAAGGAGGATGTCAAAAGGCTCACCACCGCCTGCAAGACTCGTCAAATCCGAATTATCCCGCAGATCAACCTCCTGGGCCACCAATCCTGGGCCGGCACCCTTGGGAATCTGCTGCGGCAATACCCGGATTTCGACGAGACCCCTTGGGTGAAGATGCCGGAGAAATACGCCTGGCCGAATCCGGACAAATTGTACTGCAAGAGTTACTGCCCTCTTCACCCCAAGGTCCACGAGGTGGTCTTTGCCCTGATGGACGAGTTATGCGCCGCGTTTGAGACGGACGCATTCCATGCCGGTATGGATGAGGTGTTTTACATCGGAGAGGCCAAATGCCCGCGATGCTCAGGCAAGGATAGGGCAGAACTGTTTGCCGGAGAGGTCAAGGCCATCCGGGATCATTTGAGCCAGAATGGCAGAACATTGTGGATATGGGGCGATCGTCTCCTGGATGGGCAAACCACCGGGCTTGGCGAATGGGAGGCCAGCATGAACGGGACCTTCAAGGCCATCGACCTGATTCCGAAGGACGTCGTGATTTGCGATTGGCATTACGAGAGGGCGGACCAGACCGCCGTCTATTTTGCGATGAAAGGACTCCGTGTGGTGACGTGTCCGTGGAGGAATCCAAAGAGCGCGGTCTTGCAGGTGCAGGACATGCTCAAGTTCCGGGAGCGAGCCACCCCGGCCATGAAGGATCGGTTTGCGGGAGTCGTGCAGACGGTGTGGACGGGCGCGGGCGGTTTTCTCAGGGAGTTCGACGCGCTGAAGAAGCCAAATGGAGACCCAAAGAGCGAGAACACGTCGGCCAAGTGCTTTGTGAGAATGTTTGAAGAAATCGCAACTTTGCGCGGAGGGCCGGCCGCGGCGCAGGCCGTGCCGGAGGCGAAGAAACCCTAACACTGATAACGCTATGAAAAAAGACCGGTTGACCGAAAGCGGCCTGAGCCGCAGACGATTTATCCAAACCACCACCGCGGCGGTGACCGCGTTTTCCCTAGTTCCCCGCCATGTTCTGGGCGGTCCCAGGTTCGTGGCGCCCAGCGAGAAGATCAATATCGCGATCGTCGGCTGCGGCGGCCAGGGGCGCACGAACATGAGCGCCCTTTTCCAACAGGCCGACGCCCAAATCATCGCCATCGCCGATCCCATCGAATTCCACGACCTGGAAGCCTTCTACTTCAAGGGCACTGCGGGCCGGCTGCCCGTCAAAGCCGCCATTGAAAAGAACTACGCGGCCAAGACTCCGAACTTTAAGGTGTCGGATTACGAGGATTTTCGCGTGATGCTCGAGAAGGAGAAATCCATCGACGCCGTTCTCTGCGCCACTCCCGATCACCAACACGCCTATGTGAGCGTGACGGCGATGCGCCAGGGCAAGCATGTCTATTGCGAGAAACCGCTGACCCATAACGTATGGGAGGCGCGCCAGGTGGCCAGAGTCGCCAAGGAAACGGGCGTGGCCACGCAGTTGGGCAATCAAGGTCATTCCGGCGAGAGCATTCGTCAGACTTGCGAGTGGATTTGGGATGGAGTCATCGGCGACGTGCGCGAGGTCCACGTATGGACGGGCGCCAGTCGTTGGAACAAACACCTCTCGGGCGGACGCCCTGCGGCGGAGCCTGTCCCCAAGGGCGTCAATTGGGATTTGTGGCTGGGGGCCCGCGAGGATCGCCCTTACAGCTCGGCATATACACCGGTGACATGGCGCGATTTTTGGGATTTTGGCACCGCGCCGATCGGGGATTTTTTCTGCCACAATTTCGATCCCGTCCTCTGGTCGCTGGACGCCCGCGAACCCCTCAACATCGAGGCCTTCGGCGTAGGAGGCGTGGATCCTTACATCGCGCCGCCAGGAGGGCTCTATACCTACCAGTTTGGACCTCGTGGCAAGATGCCCGCGCTCAAATGCACCTGGTATGAGGGGGGACTGCGACCCCCCACCCCCGATGGGCTGGACGCGGACGATCAACTGGGTGCGGACGGCAACGGCGCCCTCTTTGTCGGCGACAAGGGCCTGCTCACCTGCCCGGGCTGGGGGGGTGATCCCCGACTGTTGCCCGGCTCGAAACAGGACAGCTACAAACGGCCGGCCAAGACCTTGCCCCGTTCCAAAGGCCACCACCGCGATTGGTTGGATGCCTGCAAAGGCGGCCTGCCCGCTAGCTCCAACTTCGAATACGGCGCCGTTCTCACAGAAATCGGCTTGCTCGGTCTCGTCGCAATGCGAATGCGCAAGAAGATCTATTGGGATGCCAAGGCGATGAAGTTCACGAATGCTCCCGAAGCCGACAAGTACCTGAAAGAGAGCTACCGTCCGGGGTGGGAGGTGGTGTGATGCGTGAAACGTGAAACGTGAGCGGATCATTAGCAACCTGAATTATTTGCGCTCACCGGATGTCCGCCTCGTCGGGGGTGGCATGTTTATAGAAACTGCATCCTAAGAGAACGTCCAGCCCCTTGACCGGGCACCGGAGTTCGGGCATTTCCGGGAAAAATCCCAAAGGGATTTCGCCTCAGAGCCCAAGGTTGCGAGACACGAGCTACCCTGGGTAAGAAGGGTGAAAAGGGCTTCAACCCCAACGGGATTGTGGCAGTGGAAAACCGTTCAGACGCAACCCCAGACCGTTGGGGTTGGGCCAGGTATTGGGACGGTGTCCCCAGGGTAGGCGCGGCGCCAACCCTGGGCTTTGGGACGGAATCCCGTTGGGATTCCCGGCTTGATGCTCGCCTGCGCGGCTCCAATTGCTCCGACACCCTGGAAAAACGTCCAAACTCCAGGGCCCGGTCCCCTGACCGGGCGGGTGCCGGGTGGGGGCGCCCGGCCTACGGGTCAGCGGCTTGCTTGAGGGGCTTTGACTCCCACGCGCTTCATCACCCGATGCACGGCGCTGAAGACTCGCTCTTCCACGGTGTCGGCAAAGGGCCCGGGGCAGCCGTAATAGATCATACTATCGACTGACTCGTAGCCGCCTTCTTTGAGGACCCGGAGCGAGGGGATGTAGCACATCACGTCGTTGCAGTAGCCTGCCACTACCATATTCTCGGCCGCATACTCTTTCTTCGCCCGCAGCGCGTAGTCCACAACCACCTCCCCGCCCAGCGCCAGCAAGGTCCATTCATGGCCCAACCGCACCGCCTGGACAGGGTAGGCAAGGCGGGTGATGGGCTTGCCGCGGTCATAGGCCGCCAGCATCAGTTTGGCCCGGCGCTGGCGGAACCGGTCCTTACCGTTGAGATCGGCCTCGAAGGTTTGGCGGTTGTGGGGCGCGAACTCGAGATTGGTCATAGACCAGGCAGTGCGAATGGGCGCGCGCACCGGGCGCAGTTCGCCGTCGAGCGATCGCTCGACCGCGTCGGCCAGGGACTTGCCATGTTGCATGGCCAGCTCGGGTGTGCCACGAGGCTGCGGGTTCTGGTCACCGCCGCATAGGATGAAGAAGAGCGCGGTGGCGCCCGGGTGCTTGCTCTCGACATCGAGCTGCGCGAATCCGGCGTAATCCCCGTTCACCAGGTAGCGATCCCCGCCAAGGGTGGTGTTGTGGCAGGGGGAGCCGAAGAGGA
>ORJL011175703.1_pt1 | contig 12884 bp, 10 predicted proteins | sample 1779941 | NCBI WGS metagenome assembly ORJL01 (sample SAMEA104232317, study PRJEB22302) | groundwater metagenome | biome: forest; feature: aquifer; material: groundwater | place: USA | collected 2011-08-07 | depth 5.8 m
GGATAAACAGAAATAGACATTAGTGTCACGGAAAGAAAAGCAAAAATAAGGCATAATAGCCTTAAAGAAGACAAAAGAATCCTTTTGTCTTTTAATAAATAAAAAATTTCGCACAGAGCCAGAAGAGCTAGTCCCGTAATAAATAAAATATACCGGGGTGTATAAGCAAAATCAGATCCTGGAATACTCAAAAGCATACACAGGGCTAGAGGAATCTGCAGCCAAAATAAGAAGTTAAATATTTTTCCCTTCATAGCTTCTATGCATGATTTTAGAAAAACATAAAACCAAGAAGGGAAGGCGAGTCCCCAGAAAATTAAACCATAGCCGCCATTAAAGCTTCCCAGGCCAGCATCATCAAAATATAAAAGTTTCGCGTTATTCATTAAATTGCTTAAGAAGGAGAAAGAATGAGAGGATCCGCCTGCTTGGAATATTCCTAATCCCTTATGAAATAAATCAAGCGGATAAAACGGATTCTTAAAGACTGCAAAGTTACGTAAAGCCCAATAACTACCACAAAGCAGGATAATTAAGATATAAGAAATAAAATGTTTTCTTTCCTCTTTAAGTAATGTCCCAAAAATAAATAATTGTAACCACAAAATTAAGGCTAAAAAATGAATTTTCATGCCTAACAGCAGCCCCATTGAGACAGCTCCCAGATAAAGAAAAGGGAGCCTTTTATAAAGCCTGTATCCATATATGGCATAAATGCTTGCCAGAAAAAATACGTTGGTAATAATATCGTTATAGTTGCCTCCCGCCTGCATCAACACAACGGGCGCAAAAAGAAATAAAAAGGATAAAAAGAAAGAATTTCGTTGTGAATGATGCCATTGTCTTAAAAGGGCATAAATCGTGACCACGCCAAAGAGTGCCACGAATAATTGAACACAATCCACCCAGCGTTGGCTGTGGGTAAAAATAACAGGCCACATAAAAAGGAGCTCAGCATTAAGAGGATAAGCAAAAAACTTTGTCATCTCTGGAGGAAGCAAAAATATTCTATGTTTCAGAACGTATTCGTAAATAGTGGGGAGGTGATACCCGAGATCATCGACACCCCGAGGAGGGAAGAAATAAGTTGAAGAGAGGATCCATAGGCAAACAAAAACGCTGAGAAGAACAATGGCGATGTTTTCCCAATGCCATAAGGGTCTAATATTTCTTAGGATAACCAAATCCTCTTTAAATTTTAAATAATTCTTTTCTTTTTTAGAAGAATAAATTAGAATGAAAATTGAGATTGATAAATTTAGAATAATTACCAGGGGCAAATAAAGAAGGGCCAAAATCCCTAAAATCAATTGAGTCAAAATAATTTGGGCAAAAGATAGAATTCCCGTAAAGACCAGCCTGCCGCTTAAGTGTTCCACCTTGAGGGTGAGGACAAGGAGATAATAAGAGAAGAAGATAAAAAAAGTGATCAATAACAGAAGGATCATTGTCCGTTATCTTAATATTTTTTAACCGCATAGGCAAATAAAAACTCTTTATTATGAAACTGTCGATTATTATTCCCGTTTATAATGAATTTAACACTATCCGTGAAGTTATTAAAAAAGTGGAGCAAGTTCAGCTTCCAGAAAAGATGACCAGGGAAATCGTTGTTGTTGATGACGGTTCCACGGATGGCACCACGCAAATTTTGAAAGGTTTCCCCCGGGATTCTTCTTTAAAAATATTTTTACAAGATAAAAATCAAGGGAAGACAGCGGCTGTCAAGCTTGGAATTGCTCAAGCCACGGGGGATTTTATTATTATTCAGGATGCTGATTTGGAATATGATCCGCGATTTTATCCGCTTCTTCTTGAACCCGTCTTAACAGGAAAAGTTGAGATTGTTTATGGTTCTAGATTTAAAGGTAAAATCAGGGGAATGACGTTCATTAATTGGGCGGCAAATAAAATTTCTAATCTTACGATTAACTGCCTTTTTCATAGCCATTTGACTGATTTTCATACGGGTTTTAAACTATTCAAAAGTGATATTCTTAAAAATATTAAAATTGTCTCCCAAAATTTTACCTTTGATACAGAGGTTACGGCGCGTTTGCTGGATCAGGGTTATTCTATTTATGAGGTTCCTGTTGAATATCACGCCAGAAAGAGGGGGGAGGGAAAAAAAATAACCTGGGGAACCGCTTTGGAAAGTTATTTCTTTCTTTTGAGGTATAAATGTTCAAATAAGGATAGATAGATTTTGCTAATCCATAATCTTTCCTTTACATCCGTCCATAATTTTGGTATAAAAAAGGCCATATATTTGTATATTTTGCTGGCGTAGCTCAGCTGGTAGAGCAGCTGTTTTGTAAACAGCGGGTCGTCCGTTCAATTCGGATCGCCAGCTTTTAAATGTAAAAGTGAGGGGGTTCTCCCGACATTCTCTGAATTAATTAAGGAAACGTCGGGGAATTCCTCTCATCGGTTTATCACTTTTTTTAAGGGGCAGATACTCAAGTGGCCAAAGAGGACAGACTGTAAATCTGTTGCGCTTGCGCTTCGGGGGTTCGAATCCTCCTCTGCCCACCAGATTCTCGCGGGAGTAGTTCAATGGTAGAACACGAGCTTTCCAAGCTTGTAGCGAGGGTTCGATTCCCTTCTCCCGCTTTGTATTTCTTACCAAACATCTTTCATGACACGAAAAATTCATAGTATTGGTGTTATCGGTGACGGAGGATGGGGGACGACTCTGGCCATCCATTTATCAAAAAAGAATATCCCTGTTCAATTGTGGGGACCTTTCCCGCAGTATTTAGAGGAAATGGCAAAGAGTCGTCAGAATTCGAAATTCTTGCCTGGCATCCGAATTCCGGAGTCTGTAAGTCTTCAAGCGGATTTAAGCAAGGTTATCAAGGATAATGATCTCATTATTTTTGCTGTCCCTTCTAAATATCTTCGCGGTATTCTGCAAGAAATAAAAAAAGGCAATTTTGATTATTCTAAAAAAATCATTTTAAGTGTCATTAAGGGTATGGATACAGAGAGATTACTGCGCATGTCAGAAGTGATCAAGGAGGAATTAGGACAAATTAAGATAGCGGTTCTTTCCGGTCCCAATATTGCTTTGGAAGTAGCTAAAGGAGTTCCTTCCACGGCGGTCATCGCCTCAAAAGAAAAAAATATTACCAAGACACTGCAAGGCTTATTTAACTCGGAAACATTTAGAATCTACACAAATACGGATGTCGTTGGAACAGAGCTGGGAGGGAGCGTTAAAAATATTATTGCCATTGCCTGCGGTATTTGTGACGGATTGGGATTTGGAACTAACACCAAGGCGGCTCTTTTAACCAGAGGACTTTCGGAAATTGTATGTCTGGGGAAAGCATTGGGCGCCCAGGGAAAAACATTTTTTGGTTTGAGCGGTTTAGGGGATTTGGTGACAACCTGTTTTAATCCTTCCAGCCGCAATCGATCGGTGGGGGAACGGTTGGGCCATGGCCAGCCTATTCAAGAAATTCTCTCTTCCATGAACATGGTCGCTGAGGGCGTGGATACTGTCAAGGCGGTTTACAGATTAAGCAAAAAATTAAAAGTGCCGATGCCCATTACGACAGAAGTTTATCAAATCCTTTATAAAAATAAAAATCCATCCCAGGTTGTTGCCGATCTTCTCAGCCGTAAAACAAAAGCCGAATGAGATTCAACTGGAATAGCCTTTCTAAATTTTGTGACAGAAATTTCGATAGCATCATTTTTTATATTTTCTTGATTTTTATAATGTTTTTCCGCTTTAATTTTTTTTTCGCGGAAAGATTATGGTCAGATGAGGGCCTATATTGTTGGTTTGGGAAAAGAATCTTTACGGACCCTTCCTTGATTTTTTCTAAAGAGATTACATCGCATCACCCGCCGCTTTTCGCCGTCTTTCTGGCGCTGGGCCATATTTTTTTACCATCTGCTTTGGCATGCCACCTTATCCCTTTTATCTTTTATGGCATGGGAATTGTTGCTATCTATTCGCTGGGAACTCGGATAAAGAATAAATTGGTTGGTTTATTCAGCGCCCTAATACTGGCTGTCAATGGGTATTATTTTTATTATTCCACATTTATATTCATTGATGTTCCTCTTGCCGTATTTTTTATAATATTGGCTGTTCTCTTAGAGGGTATAGATGAAGACAGCCCGCCTAAAAAACATTTTCTATTGGGCTTATGGGCTGTTCTGACGCTTCTTTTGAAATCTTCGGCCATTATTATTATTCCTTGGATATTTTTTTATTACCTTTTAAGCTTTAATAAGATCCCTTTACTTGAAAGAATAAAAAAGTTTTTGATGCCATTCTCTCTTATGAGTATGCTTATTTTATTTTTAAGCATTAAAAATTATTCTCAGTTAGGGGGTATGCTACCTTATGGCCCGCAGCTTAGTTTAGTCCATATAAAAGATTTCGGGGCATCTCTGAGGCCATTTATTGATGTTATTCAGCTGCCAAGCCTGTGGTTATTTATCATAATCGGCTTAATTGCTATGCGGGAAATAGAAAGAAAAAAGAAAATTCTTTTGTTATCCTGGTTTTTTATCACAGGAGCCGGAATCTATTCGATTTCGGCTCTTATTGAAATACGTTTTGTTCTTCTTATTCTGCCTTCCCTTGTGATCATCATCGCATTAGCCTTAGAAAAAATTGTTGTCCTTCTGGCTAAAAGAAATTTTCGTTTTAGGCATTTTATACTGGTAGTTGTTTTGATTGCTTTGTTCATTTTTTCAAGTATTTTTTTAATACCTTCTGCCAGGGAAATAAAAAAATCCGATAAATTTTACGTCGGTTACTATCTAGCCGGAGAATATGTCCGTCAGATGGCTCGGCCTGACTCTCTTATCCTGGCGGGTTCTGAAAGACAAATTCGGTATACCTCCGACATTAATTTTAAAGAATACGGCGGTCAAATTATTGCTTTCAGGCAGAATCAAGAAGAGTTTGAGGAATTAGTTCAGAGATCCTCGCATGCAATTCTTGAAATAGATGCCTGGGAAGTTCTGCAGCCGAAATGGGCATTTCCCGTGGCTTCCCCTACTCTAAACTATTTAGGCAGGCAAGGCTTTAAAATCGTCAATATCATTTACTCTCAGAGCGATGAGATGGGTGAAATACCAATCATTTATATTTTTGAACGGTAATCCTATGAAATTTAGTCAGAAAATAATCGCCGGCTGCCAAATATATTTTTTATTGGGTTTCCTGGTTATTTGGATTCTTTTCTGGATTAGATTTAATATCCTTCCTCTTGAGTATAAAATAAATTATTATAAGTTTGCCGCAGGGGCATCGGCAGAGACATTACGGGCGTATCACGCTGTTTATGACAAGGATTCCTTGGACTACTACTCTATTTTAAAATTTTGTGACAATATTCTGCCTCCGTCTGCCGAACTTCAAATTGTTCTTCCCAAAGAGCCCGCGCATAAATTTATGTTTCTAAGAGAAAAAGGCCGATACATTTTGTACCCACGAAATTATGGGGATAATGATTCAGGGAAGGACTATATACTTGTTTATGGTCAAAAAGATTACTTAATTCCTCAAGGATATAAAATTATAAAGATGTTTGACACTGATAAATATTTATTAGAAAAGACAAAAATCTAACGTGAATAACTTATTGGATTTAATAAATTTTCTTCTATGCCTGCTTGCCCCGGTTCTGCTGGGGCGTTTGGTGCTGGGCGCCTTCATAAAATTTGATGACACATTTTTTCCTCCGGAAAAATTTTTCATTGCCTTCGGATTGGGTTTTGGCATCATAACGTTGGTCATGTTTTATCTGTCGATGGCAGGGGTTTCTTTTACTTCGTTACCGGTTATCTCTTCTTTACTTTTTCCATTCGCGGCTATTTTTTTGTTCCTAAAATATAAGAAAAGAAGACGACCATCTAGCTCTAAGCAGGCCTTCCATATCCCTAAGCAGGGAGGGCCCTTTAAAGGCCTTTGCGTATTTCTTTTCATTATTATTTTTGTTAACGCTTTAGGGGTTATCATACGCGCATGGCTAGTGGAAATTGATATGTGGGACAGCTGGGCATTTTGGGCGTTTAAAGCGAAGATTTATTACATCCACGAAATAATACCTTTTGACAAATTCCATGAGTTTTCAACCGTATGGGGACACTGGGATTATCCGCATCATGTCCCCTTAATGGAGGCGTGGGTTTTGATGTGGTTGGGGTATTGGAATGATCAGTGGCCGCGGATTATTTTCCCTGTCTTTTATCTTGGTTTGGGCGCGGGGATATACTATTTTCTCCGCCGGTACACTTCGTTGCTGATGAGTGCCGCGGGGACATTTTTTGTCATGACGTTGAATAGTCTGCAAATTTACACCATGAGCACTATTGCCGAATCCGTCCTGCTGTTTTATTACATATTAAGTTTCCTTTTCTTGCTGAGGTTCGAGAGGGAAGGCCAATGGGGATTGCTTGTTCTTTCGGCTCTCTTTATTAGCCTCGCGGCCTGGACGAAAAATGAGGGGAATGCTTATTTTTTATTTAATGTTCTCAATATTATTTTATTTTTGAAAACCAAGAATTTCAGCCAAAAAATAAAGGCGCTTTTGCTTTACGCGGCCATTTTTATTTGTATCATGTCTCCCTGGATAATATTAAAGAATATATTAGGATTAGAAAATTATGTTATCAATGAGGAACACCTGTCTTTTCACGCTATTATAAAGAATATATCCTTCCTGCCAGATGCCATGCGCGCCATGGCTCTGGATCTCTTTAATTTAGATTATTTTAATTTAAGCTGGATGATATTCTTGTTTTTTCTAATCAGAAATGCAAAAATCTGTTTAAAGCCGTCATATAACTATTTACTTTTTACGATAAGTTTGCATATTTTGATGATTTCAGGTCTCGCTGTGTTATTTCCCGAACCAATATACCTGACAGATACGATGGGGAGGCTTCTGATGGCTCCCACGATTTTAGGTATTATTTTTGCTATACTCGTGATGGATACATCTTCTGATTATAAGGTTTGAATTGGTATCATTAACCATTAATAATGTCAAGAAGCAGGTTTTTTTCTTTTTACTTTTCATAACTTTAAGTCTGTAGTATACTTACACAATATAATATTTATATATCTAACGGAGCGTAGCGCAGTGGTTCAACGCGTTCACTTCGTTCACTTGCTCACCATAAGCGGCGAACCATCCTGAGCAAACGAGCAAAGCGAGTGCGTCGAAGGATTGGCTAGCGCGCTTGTAATTTTTAAATATTTTCACGGAGCGTAGCGCAGTTGGCTAGCGCACTTGTATGGGGTACAAGAGGTCGTCGGTTCGAAGCCGACCGCTCCGACCAGTCTTCGTTCCATCCGCCTGAGGCGGAGGGAACTTCGCCTGGCTTCGTTAGAAGTCAGGCGAAGTAGTATCAGGAAACGAAGACTGTTGTCCTGCGAAGCCAAACGCAAAAGCAATTTGGCGAAGCAGGATTAACAAGCAATAAAAAGAGGTTGCGATATGGCTAAAAAACCAAACGATCCACAAAAAATAGAAGGCCCTCTGCGGGAGGAACGAAGGCGCCATAAGCGCATCAAGAAGAATTTTATTTTGACGTATTTTGACGTCAGCAATCCTTCGCAAAGGTTTGAAATTACCCAATTAAAAAATATCAGCAAAGGTGGGATATGTTTTATCACCACCCGATCGTTTATTGCTTCTACGAAAATAGGGATTGAATTAAAAACGCCGTATCTCTCAGGGACAACATATCTGGAAGGGTCTGTGCTTGAATCCCATGAGAAGATAAAAAATTTGCTTTATGAAACTCGTCTTCAATTTACGTCGGTGGAACCGCAGGCGGAATTTTTATTAAATAAAGTTGTTGAATATTTTGCGAATGGGGAGTCAAAATAGTATGCGAAAAATTAACATTGGGCTTATTGGATATGGCGTGGTGGGCTCGGGAGTTGTCCAGCTTCTGCGCAAAAGGGAAATGTTTATCCGGGATAAATTCGGCACGGAATTTGTCTTTAAGACGATCTGCGATCGAAGTATCCGGCGCAAAGATACCCGCGGATTAAGCAAGACCTATTTAACCACGAATCCCAAGAAGGTTTTGGATGACCCCGCCATTGATGTTGTGATCGAATTAATCGGCGGCCTTAAACCGGCCAAAGATATCGTGATGGGCGCTCTTAAACGCGGAAAACACGTGATCACCGCTAACAAAGAGTTGATCGCCAATTATGGCCGTGAATTATTCCGATTAGCCCGAGAGAAAAATTGTTATTTTTATTTTGAATCATCGGTGGGCGCCGGTATTCCCATTATTAAGGGAATTACCGAAGGCATGGCGGGAAATAAATTCAGCACTTTTTATGGGATTATCAACGGAACCTGCAATTTTATTTTAAGCGAAATGACCAGGAGAAATCTTTCTTTTTCCAGGGCTTTAGAGGAAGCCCAGCGCCGAGGATTCGCGGAGAGTAATCCCGCCTTAGATATCAGCGGTAAGGATTCCGCCCATAAGCTGGCGATTTTAATTTATTTAGCCTTTGGCAAATTCATTAAAGTTGAGGACATTTATACGGAAGGGATCACTCAAATCTCTCATCACGATATTGAGCATGCGGAGACCCTTAATTTAACGATTAAACTTTTAGCCATTGCCAAAAAAGCGGAAAAGAAAATAGAGGCGCGGGTTCATCCGACGTTAATTTCTAAGGATCATCCGCTGGCCTCGATTAACGGGATTTATAACGCCGTTTATTTAAACGCCCGGCCTTTAGGGAATATTCTTTTTTCCGGAGAAGGCGCAGGGCAGATGACGGCCGCCTCCGGCGTGCTCAGTGATCTTATTAATTTTGCCGCGCAAGGAAAGGGATCGATCCTTTTAAGTAATTTGTATACTGAGGCACCGCATACAAAGATTCGCAAAATTGATGAAATTAAAACGAAATTTTATATCCGATTTATGGCAACGGATAAACCCGGAGTTCTCTCTAAAATATCAGGAATTCTGGGCCGGTATGGGATCAGTATTAACTCGGTTACCCAAAAAGCGCATGTCAGAAAGTCGACCGTCCCTGTCATTATGTTGACCGACTATACGACCGAGCGGATGATGCGCTTATCCCTTAACAAAATTTATCAGCTTCCGCTGGTGAAAAGCAAGCCCGTGGCTATCCGAATGGAGAATTTAGAGTGAGCTGGCAAGGCATTATTGAACAGTACCGTGAATTTCTCCCGGTCACAGCTAAGACGCCCATCGTGAGTCTCCTGGAAGGGAACACGCCTCTTATTTTTTCCGAAGATCTAACCAAGCGAATAGGCCTTAAGGTTTATTTAAAATATGAGGGACTCAATCCCACCGGATCGTTTAAAGACCGCGGTATGACCATGGCCATCTCGAAGGCTAAAGAGAAGGGAGCGCGGGCGGTCATGTGCGCCTCGACGGGAAATACCTCCGCCTCCGCGGCATCGTATGCGGCTCGCTGCGGGATGAAATGTTTTGTTCTCATCCCCGACGGCAATATTGCCTTAGGGAAATTGGCGCAGGCCATGATCCATCAGGCTAAAGTTCTGGCGGTTAAAGGTAATTTTGATCAAGCTCTTACGTTGGTCAAGGAAATAACCCAAAAATATCCGGTGGAATTGGTCAATTCGATCAATCCTTTCCGGATTGAAGGACAGAAAACAGCCGCCTTTGAGGTTTGTGATGTTTTAGGTGATGCCCCAGAGTTTCACGCGATCCCCGTTGGGAATGCCGGAAATATCACCGCTTATTGGAAAGGATATAAAGAGTACAAACAATCGAAGAAATCTAAAACTCTTCCTAAAATGTTAGGATTTCAAGCAGCCGGCGCCGCGCCGATTGTTTTAGGGAAAGTTGTTGAAAATCCTGAAACGATTGCGACTGCCATCCGTATTGGTAATCCGGCCAGTTGGAAACAGGCAGAAGTTGCTCGTGATGAATCCGGTGGACTCATTGATATGGTCACCGATGAAGAAATCCTGGAGGCGTATAAAATTTTGGCGGCAGGCGGGGTGTTTGCTGAACCGGCTTCGGCGGCCTCTGTCGCGGGAATTCTAAAGCTATCTAAGAAAAATTATTTCAAGGATGTTAAAGAGGCAGCCAAAGTTGTCTGCACTCTAACCGGCCACGGGCTTAAAGATCCCAATATTGCCATTAAAAATGTTGGCCAGCCAGCCGTCGTTGAGGCGGATATGAAGAGCGTATTGAAGGAACTCGGATTGTGAAACGCATTTTAATCACCAGCGGCCCGACATGGGTACCCATTGATGACGTGCGGATCATTAGCAATCGTTCGAGCGGTCAGTTAGGAAGAATTTTAACGCAGGAATTCCGTAAAAGGAAAGCGTATGTTCATCTGTTAGAAGGCCCATTGGAATTTAATGATTTTTTAAAATCTCTTAAAAAAGAAGTTAAAAACAATTATGACATTGTTATTCACGCGGCGGCCGTCTCGGATTATCAGCTTAAAAAGCCGTTTAAGCATAAATTAAGCTCACAGCTAAAAAGTTTAAAGCTAGAATTTATTCCAACGGTAAAAATTATTAATCTTATTAAAAGAATCGTTCCGTACGTTTTTTTAGTAGGATTTAAGCTAGAACCAGCCTTAACCAAAGAAAACGTTTATCAAAAATCTAAGCGGCTTTTTGAAGAAGCTAGGTGTAATTTAGTGGTGGCCAATTGTGTGAAAGATAACAAATATCAAGGATATATCCTGCATAACAAAAGTATTTTAGCTCAAGCCAGTTCGCGAGAAGGTATAGCTAAAGAGTTAGTGAGAATTTTAGACTTATGAAATACATCGTAATAGTCCCTGATGGAATGTTTGATAACCCCATTGAACAATTGGGGCAGAAAACGCCTTTAGAAGTCGCCAGAAAAACCAATATGGATCATATGGCGCAAAATGGTTTCACGGGGTTGGTTCAGACGATCCCTGATAAAATGAAGCCTGGCTCAGATATCGGCAATATGGCTATCCTGGGTTATGACCCTTCTGTGCATCATACGGGACGCGCGCCTCTGGAGGCGGCGAACCAAAATATTATCCTGGCGCAGGATGAGATTGCTTTCCGCTGTAACTTAGTCACGATTGTTGATGAACAAATGGCCGATTATAGCGCCGGGCATATTTCGACCAAGGAAGCCGCGGTTTTGATGGAGGCCATTAGCCGGCAATTAGGTTCCAAGGAAATTAAATTCATTGCCGGAAAAAGCTATCGTCATCTCTTGGTGCTCAAGGTCAATGACCCGCAAAAGTATATGGAGATTAAAACGACGCCTCCTCACGATATTTCAGGGAAGAAAATTAAATCGTTTCTCCCTCAGGGTGAGGGATCTCAGGTGCTTCTGGATCTGATGGAAAAGTCAAAAGGAGTTTTCCAAAATCATTCGATCAATCAAGTCCGTTTAGACCTGAAAGAAAATCCAGCCACGATGATTTGGCTCTGGGGACAGGGAACCAAACCCGACCTCCCCCTTTTTAAAACAAAATTTGGGATAGCAGGCTCCATTATTTCTGCCGTTGATTTAGTGAACGGCATCGGCCGGCTCGCTGGTTTGGAAATTATTGACGTGCCCGGCGTTACCGGCTATTATGATACGAATTATTTAGGCAAAGCGGAATACGCTTTGAGCTCTTTAAAGAAAAAGGATTTCGTTTACATCCACATTGAGGCCCCCGATGAGGCGGGCCACAGCGGGGACCTGAAAGCTAAAATTGCCGCCATTGAGCGTATTGATAAAGACATTGTCGGAACCGTTTTAAATCATTTTGATGCCAACGATGATGTAAGAATTCTTCTTTTGCCGGATCATCCAACGCCGGTGGAACTGCGTACCCACACATCAGACCCTGTGGGATTTATTATGTACGGCAAAGGAATCCCGAAAGACGGCTCCCCTGATTACAGCGAGCGGACAGCTAAAGAAAAAGGATTAAAGTTTAAAAGCGGCGAAGCCTTGATGGAATGTTTCATAAAAAAATACTTATAAAATGGAAAAGTATATTATTGTTCAGAAATACGGCGGCTCCTCGGTCGCCAATATTGACCGGATCAAAAATGTAGCCAAACGCATTGTCGAGGCTAAAGGTAAGGATAACGACGTTGTCGTGGTCGTCTCGGCTTTGGGGGACACCACCGACGAGCTAGAAAACATGGCTTTTCAGATCATGGATTCTCCACCCGATCGGGAAATGGATATGCTCATGTCGACGGGTGAACAGATCTCCTGCGCTCTTTTGGCGATGGCCGTTAAGGCTTTGGGGCATGAAGCGATTTCTTTTACCGGGGCGCAGGTTGGCATCAGGACTGATAAGACCCATACGAAAGCGCGCATTGAGACAATTGACGCCGGAAGAATCCGCAAGGCCCTGGGAGAAAATAAAATTGTAATTGTCGCCGGTTATCAAGGAATTACTGAGGATCAGGATATAACAACTTTAGGCCGAGGCGGTTCGGATCTTTCCGCTGTGGCCCTGGCCTACGCGCTTAAAGCAAAGGTCTGTGAGATATTCACGGATGTTGACGGCATTTACACAACGGATCCACGCATTGTTAAAGAAGCTAAAAAAATAAAAGCCATCACCTTTGATGAAATGCTCGAGATGGCTTCCTTAGGAGCGCAGGTTATGCAGGCGCGCTCAATTGAAGTGGCTAAAAGATATAATATTCCGATTCATGTGCGTTCATCTTTTTCCAAGGAGGAAGGAACCATGATTGAAGATAATGGCAAATTAGAAGAGATCGCTGTTCAAGGCGTCACCAGCAATAAATCGGAGGCGAAAATTACCATCTGCGCCGTGCCGGATCAGCCCGGAGTGGCGGCTAAAATATTTACCAAAGTCTCGGAAATGGGAGTCAATGTTGATACGATTGTTCAAAATGTCAGCCACA
>ORJL010379236.1_pt1 | contig 12882 bp, 10 predicted proteins | sample 1779941 | NCBI WGS metagenome assembly ORJL01 (sample SAMEA104232317, study PRJEB22302) | groundwater metagenome | biome: forest; feature: aquifer; material: groundwater | place: USA | collected 2011-08-07 | depth 5.8 m
ATCGGGTCAACTGTATTTTTCATCATTGTAAGTTTTCCTGCAGTCGGACAGCCGATGGTATGGTTATGTGAACCGCTGATACCGATTGCATTTACCATTTGATCAACTGTTAAACCTAAAATTTTTCCGGCAACGATGGGTGAAACAAATTGTGTTAATGTTGCATGATGCCATTTGCGTTCTCTAATTCCCGGCTTTGCAAAAAGACATAGCCGTTATTCAAATTCATAAGCAAGTACAATTGCAACGATTACATCTTTCATTGATGCGCCGACAAGTTCAGCACAAGAAAGTGCGGCAGGAATAATATCAGAAGGATGTGAAGGATATTCCTTCCAGTAAATATCATTAAAGTCGAGTGACCGAATCATCAATGAATTTACAAGTGTTGCATTCACTACCGGGATTTTTTCACCAAATGCAATTACAGTTGCTTCCGGTTTACCGCCCATCTGTTTGTATATATCGCGGATGATATTTACATCTTTTGTCTTGTAAGCACCAAATGCACACCCGATCGAATCATAAAGATATCTTTTTACTTCATTGATTACTTCTTTTGGTAGATCTTCATATTTCAAGTTAACAGCAAATTCTGAAATTACTCGTGAAATGGATTTTTCCATATTTGTTTCCCTTGTTTTTATTTTAAATGAATTTGTAAAAGAAAAAAGGAAAGAGGGAAAACTATTTGTTTTGCCAGTTGGTTTCGAAAATTTTTGGAAAGTTGAGCCAGGGGAAGAGTTGTTTTGAAGTATTTGATTTTTTCTTCAGCATTAGATTGTGTTGATTATGAACTCATCAAATTCTTTTCATTGTACGATTCTTCTTTATCTTTAACAACATACAATTCATATAATCTTCTTCCCACCGTGTCAATAGGTGGTATATTATATTCTTGCTTCTTTACTATACCAAGTTTTTTAATTTTCTCATAATACTCATTTAACTGATTTCCTTGAGATTCTTTCTGCTTTTGTTTTTCAGTATTAACGGCTTTTTGTATTCTTTTTATTATTGACATGTTTTCCCTTTCTTAAAAATAATTACGACTGTGTAAAAAGATTTTAAAGTTTGATCTTTCTTTCAGCATCGATCTTAAAATTTCTGAAAAATCTCTGTTGTAAAATTATTGTTTTATGGATTCAAAAAAAAGTGAAAATATATTGCGGATAACATTGATAATGCATAAGCTAGCCTTATGAAAGTAAGATTTTAGCAGATTGATCCGCCAATTAGTTTGGGACATATGAGATCTATGAGATTGTATAATGCGAAATTGGCTGTAGAATATGAGCTGATCTGTTAATAATCTTAACTTTTTGTTATGTTAAAAATATTTCTGAATAGTAAGGTTGTTAAAAGGGTTACTGATTTTGAATCCATAAACTTAAAGACTCTCTTATACTGATTGCATTAGACTGATATGAATTCTATCTATTAATATTAAAATTGGATAACTTAATTAAAGAATTTTCATCCCATTCCGAGGGTTGCCACGCTCTAACATATATTTGGGGATTTTTGCTTTCAAAATCTATTAAAAGAAATAAATAACCTTCATCTGCATAGTTTGTGGAATGATAATTCTGACGCATTGAAATTCCATAAACCTTCTCAACATTTTTTCTTTTAACATCCAGTGTACTGTAACCGATAAAAATATCTTCTGTTTGTCGAAATAATCTTAAAAGGTTTTTTAAATATTCATTTTTAGTGTATTGCATATATTTAACATCGGGTTGTGCTTCACTTAGGCGAAGATATTGATAAGCATCTTTTATATTAGTCTTTTTTAACATTCTTCCAACAATAATAACAGCTTCATCGGCAAACATAGAATCTATAGTAGAGATATCTCTGCAAAGAAATGCAGTGCGATACTTTTCAGCGAACTTCAATATTGTTTGTCGGTTAATCCAATCGTTGCCATAGTTTTTTGCTTCGTATTCAACTTTATTATAAACATTATCCAATACACCATATGTCAAGTCATTGAAATGACCACTTTCATCAAAATCTAAAATTAGATATTCAGAAGATTGTTTTTTAATTGAGTTATATCTATTCAAAATTTTAATTTTTCTTAACTCCCACCCAGTTAAAGTTTTATTTATGTCTGCCTCAATAATATCACCAACAATTGTAGGTTTATTATATGTGATTAAGTTAAAGATTCTGTTTTGGAGGAAGGAGTCATATGAATAGAATTCTTTTACAGATTGTAAATCACTCTTATTCAGTAATTCAAGAAATATTAATGTTTCCTCCGCAATTTTATTAACGACTTTGCAATTATCTTCATTAGAAAGATTGAGTTTGAATAAACCTTTATTTATTAATAATGGTTTTTTATCACTTTTCTGAGTTTCATATTTGGTTTCTGTTTTTCTCGTTAATTCTTTATGTGAGATGTCTTCCCTTTTCAAATTGACATATTTTGTAAGTGTAAAAGTAGGTCTTTTAACAAGATTCCACAGTTCGCCTACCTCTTTTATTTCCTCTCTGCTTTCATAATAACTATATTTAATGTCAATCGTCAATTTATCAAAAGCAATGCTGCTGCCATAAAGCCGTACAACACCTTCCCCATCTATTGCTCTCACATTATTCGGTCCCGAGCCGCTCCAGAAACTGAATTCAATTAATTGAACAGGTTTACTTTGAGATTGAATCGAGAAGACTAATTCACGCTCTTGGTCAGAAATTTTACGGTCGTTGATAAGTGTGAATTTTACATTATATATGATTGTCGATATTCGGGACGGTATTTCTGTTACAAGATTTATCCCATTATATTCAATATTAGTCTCGGGAATAGAATTCATTAGGATAATTGAAAAGTAATACCACTTTAAAGCGTAACCTAAATTCAAATCCTTTTCAAACTGTTCTGCTTTTTGAAAAATATCATAGATGAGTTTTTTCCTTTTTTCAAATATTTTCTCAACTTCATTTTTTCCGATGTAATGAAGTACTTCAATAGTACCGTCATGAGGAGTTAGTATAGTTTTAACATTCTTTAATGTCGCTGTTGCATATGTATTTAATATGCTAGTTACAGTTTCCTCTAATTTCAGATTTGTTTCAACCATATTTCTTTGAAACTCAGCAGAGACTATAATAGCAATATTGCGAGTAAGGTTTGCTAAAGCCGCATCAGATGCTTCTTGTTCTGTTCCTGCTATACCAACACCATAATAATATTGCCCGGAATTTTTAATGTATTGAACTGATGGTTGTTGAGCATAAGTTACTATCGAAATTATAAATAGCAGTAGTAGAATTTTACTCATTTTATTTTCCGGTTTATTTGCACAATAATTCTCTTCTTATTTCTAAAGTGACCCCGCTTCCGCGGGGAAAGCAAGATAGACTAATTCTTGAGGCAACGAACACTGAAACCTCTTTCCTTTGTTGAACTGTCGAAAATGATTTCACTCTTACTGACGTTCAATCCTAGGTAGCCCGAGAAAAGTGTCGAGTATTCTGTAGAACTCCAAATGTAAGTATTGTACCTTAAATACGAGAATTCATTTATAAAGATACTTCCTCGGCAGCCCGCTAGTAACGCAGAAAATCCACTTGTATTTGTGCCTTCGCCAGCCCCATACCCTTGGGTTACTGCCTTCAAGGAATTGCCATCACTTTTCACAATTGAAGTTAATGTTTCAAATTCTGCTTTTGTTGGTAAATGCCAACCAGTTGGGCAAATTCCCTTTGTACCTTCTGTTATGTTGTATGCCATTGCCTCTTGCCATTGATATAGACCACCATAAATATTACAATTATTTTCATCATCGTCGTAGCAATATTTTTCTATGATGCCATTGTTGCTTGCATTTTGGTTTACACTTATTCTATTTCCAATGTTTAGATTTTCTTTAAACCAACATTGTATACCGATCAGCACAGTATTATAGATTTTACCATTGTAAGTTACAGTTGGAGTACCAGGGCAAGGAGTACCACTATCGCTTGCGGTCATTTTAATATTTTGCACATATCCCGCTCCTTGTGCTACATCTATGGACACAGAATAATTTATATAACCTGCTTTCTCAGCAAATACAGTATATGTTCCGCCCGAAATATTATTGATGGAGTAGTTTCCGGAATCATCTGAATACACTGTTGACGTGGAAGGAATAGTATAGATCTTAACATTAGATATTCCGTAATTTGAAATATTTGTGACCTTCCCGCTAATGAATGGCGTCACCGCTATCACTGTAGTAAAGCTATAGACACTTGAATAAATCGATGTTCTTAAACTGTTGCTTGCGTTTACACGCCAAAAATATTTTGTATTATAACTCAGCTTAGTTATTTGTTGGTTTGAAGAGGTAAGTCCGCTTTTGTTATATACATAATCGATAAAATTACTAGCAGTTGAAACTTGCAGGGTATAACTTGTTGCTTCGTTAACCACGTTCCAAGATAAAATAGTTGATGTACTTACTCCTGTTGCATTATCTGCTGGAGTGGATAAAGTAGGAGGGGTCTTTTCGAATATTTCTAAGGGATCGTAAACGCTTGGTGGATTGAGATTATCACAACCTGAGAGAAACATAAAAACAACGCCAACAAATGAAAATATAAAAGCACAGTTTTTAATTATATAATGAATTTTCATCCCATTAAAACAACTATTTACATATTCAGTTGAATCATTTAAGATCATCTTTTCTATTTTGAACATCTTTTATGTCTCAATGATAGAATAGTTCATTGTATAATAATTCTATTCCCTTTTACTGTACAATAACTTGTATTAAAACTAATTAAAAAATCCAAGTAATATAAATACCATCTTCAAAAGCATCACTTTTTAAAAATTTCTTATATCCAACAGTAATTTTCCCATTGCCATAATAACGAAAGGCAATATTAAAAAAAAGAACAGTGTCAGTATGCCATAAACCTCCATCTGAATTTTTATCACGACTGACATCAAGTTTGACTATATGAGCCATTACTCCTATATAAGGGAAAATTCTCTCATAAAAAACAAAAGGGCAATATCCAAGTTTAGCTGTTATTAACCACAATTTCATAAGGCCGGCTCTTTCTAGTGGACCTGACCAATTAACATCTGTATCAATAAGAAATGGAAAGTGTGTATAACTAAATCCGGCTCCAATTAAAAAAATATCTTTTAAAGATTCATAAATAGGAGAATTTGTAGCCGTTGATAATAAATTTGGTTTTATAGTTTCTAAATATCCAGATACCAAAAAGCGAACTCCCGGTGTAAATTGATTTAATCTTTCATTTCCAAATGCTGAAAATCTAAAAAATCTATCTTCTGTTTCTGCAAGATTAAATTCAAGATCTATTGTTTCAGAACTAATTGTAACAACTCTTTCTTCTGAATCATAACCATCTTTTACAACCCTTATATTACAATCTGAAGGATCGACGAGTAAACCTTTTAAAGGTATTACTCCACTATATTTTTGATTAATAAATACAGAAGCACCATCTGTTCCTAATATATTTAAGTATCCTTTTTTAGAAAGTTTAAATTCCTCTATCAAATCATTTTTGTATACCTCAATATTTTTAAATTCCTCCCTATAATTTTCCTTTAAAAGTTTTAGACTATATATGCCCGCCTTAAAAATCTTGTTTACCGGTGTAATTCCAACGTATTCATCATTTATATAGACTTCAGCATCATTGGGTTCACTGCTGATAAAAATATTTCTATAAATAGATTCATAGTTGGGTTTTAATACCAAGCTTTTGGACTGGTTATCATTTGGTTGAACAAAAACTTCCTTTTCAATTTCCTTAAAATATTTTTTCGCAACTTTTACTTTGTGAGAACCAACCAACAATTTGAAAGGACTTTTATTATTATATTCTACAAGTCTATTATCAATATATAAATCAAAATCGGAATATTCAGAATCAACAGTTATGTAACCATATTTTGGTTCTAACTTAGCTAATAAATTTCCTCGTTTATCTTTAGTAATTGAAATAGTAGTATCAATAAAGACATATTCATCTTTCGATAAAGTAATTTTATATTTTTGTGCATTAAATTCTTTTAAAAGAAAAGGTGTCTTTTCATTAAAGGTAGGTATTCCATCTATTTTAATCACTGCACCAGCAGGTAAAGATTCTATTAAGAAATCACCCTTTCCAACATTTAGAAATTTATCACCTATAATTTCTATTTTCCATACATCACCGCTTTTAAGCTTTATACCTATTTCGTTAAGAATTATTTTTAATGGAACGAATCCAGTTTTAAATACTGTTATTATCTGTTCATTTGGAGATAGGAAAAGAAAATCTCTACCTGGAAAACTATTAAATTTAATTATACCGTTATTGGAATCATATGTAAGTCCTTCTAAGTTGTGTTCGATAATTAATCCGGCACAAATTTCACCATTAGCATCACGAATATTCTTGTCTATAATTTGATCACTTAATAAAACACCTTGAGAAATAACACGCATCTCTGGAAACTGTTGAGCGATAAATACGTTGTTGAATAATAAGATTAATACAAATATTTCTTTAACAGAATAATTCATTTACCAATACAATTAAGTTTTAATTAAGCTATCTATTTTTTTTATCAAGTGAATAGCTATGTCTCAAATTATTATCAATTAGTTCTCAAAAATAAAAAGTAGTTTCAATATTTTGTAAACTTAGAAATAGCCTGTTCCTATTCCCATGTTGATTGAAGGGAAGGAATAATTATTATCAAAAGAATTACTAATACCAATATTGATGAATAAATTCTTATATAACTTAACATTAAGATCCAAAGAATATACAAAAAATGATTGCTTCTCAGTTTTTTTAGCATCATTAACAACAAGATACTGCAAAACAAAACTATTATACTCTAGCGAAATAGAAGGATACACAGTTTCAAAAAATGCGAATGGTATAATAGATAGTGATAACCCAAAGCCCAGGATATCTAAACTATCATTTTGAATATTCCCAGCTTTAATTTCATCATTAGAACGTGAAAGAGATGCTGAAAAAACAACAGGATATAAGGTGTATGATAAACCAAGTCTATCAAGAGCTAATTTATGTTTTTCTCCCCAAAAAGTAAGACTATTCATTAATTGTTCATTCAACTCAAGTGGTATATATTTATAAAAAATTCCACCCCCGCTAAATATAGATGCAAGTCTTTCATTACCAAACAAACCAAATCTAAAAAATTTACCTGTTGTTTCTGCAAGATTAATTTCAAGATCTATTGTTTCAGAACTAATTGTAACAATTCTTTCTTCTGAATCACAACCATCTTTTACAACTCTTATATTATAATCTGAAGGATCGACGAGTAAACCTCTTAGGGGTATTGCTCCAATATATTTTTGATTAATAAATATAGAAGCTCCTTCCGTACCAAGTATATTTAAGTAACCCTTTTTAGAAAGTTTAATTTCCTCAACTAAATCATTTTTGTAGACCTCAATATTTTTAAATTCCTCCCTATAATTTTCTTTAAAAAGTTTTAGACTATAAATGCCAGCTTTAAAAATTTTGTTTATCGGTGTAACACCAATGTATTCACCATTTATATAAACTTCAGCATTATTTGGTTCACTGCTAATAAAAATATTTCTATAAATAGGTTCATAGTTGGGTTTTAACACCAAACTTTGGGACTGGTTATCATTTGGTTTAATAAAAATTTCCTCTTCAATTTCTTTAAAATATTTTCTCACAACTTTTACTTTGTGAGAACCAATCGACAATTTGAAAGGACTGTTATTATTATATTCTACAAGTCTATTATCAATATATAAATCAAAATCGGAATATTCAGAATCAACTGTTATATAACCATATTTAGGTTCTAACTTAGCTAATAAATTTCCTCGTTTATCTTTAGTAATGGTAATTGTAGTATCAATAAAAACATATTCATCTTTCGATAAAGTAATTTTATATTTTTGTGCATTAAATTCTTTCAAAAGAAAAGGGGTCTTTTCGTTAAAGGTAGGTATTCCATCTATTTTGATCACTGCACCGGCAGGTAAAGATTCTATTAAGAAATCACCCTTTCCAACGTTTAGAAATTTATCACCTGTAATTTCTATTTTCCATACATCACCGCTTTTAAGCTTTATACCTATTTCGTTGAGAATTAATTTAAATGGTACATAGCCTGTTTTGTAAATAGTTACTGTCTGTTCTGAAGGAGAAAGAAATAAAAAATCCGAACCTGGATTTCTGTTAGTTTTAACAATATTATTATCAGAGTTATATGTAAGACCTTCAAGACTAGATATAATAATTAATCCGGCACAAATTTCACCATTAGAATCATGAATATTCTTGTCAATAATTTGATCTAACTGAAGTGTTGGTTTGCTCTTAATTTTCATTTCAGATATTTCTTGCGCATATAAATTATAGTAAAGAATAAAAAAAATAATCAGGTATAAAATATTTATTGAGTTCTTCTTAATCATTCGATTAGCTAATATTTATTTACAATTCTATAGTAATATATTCTTGCATGTATAAATCAATCATTGCTAGAAATAAGAACAGTTAAATCATTAATTGGAATTCTAACAAGTACATAATATAACTTATTAGTGCTATCAGGATAGCGACCAATAATTTGAATATTTTTGATAATATAATTGAGTTTATACTTTATAATTGTTTCAAGATAAGAGTTTTTATTTGATTCTTCAAAAAGTAATTTGATTTGAGAAATATCACTCCATACACTTCTAAGAATTGAAAAGATCGCTCTCTCTTCTGCGGTTTTCCAAGCATCAATATCATTTCCAATAGTTGTATAAAATCCGACTCCATAATGATACTGATGATCTGTCCAATAACTTTTATTTATCCAATAAGGCAGAATAATAGCAGAAATAAATTTTTTAGAAAAGTTTTTTGATGTGAGGGAATCAGATGAAAATAGGTCTATATGGTCATTTGTTAGAGAACTAATTATAAAGCTATCTATCCTATAAAGTCCCTTTTTTGTAGTAGAATCTTTGTAAAAATAATAAAAATAGTTACTTAGTCTTTCTACATTTAAGTATTGATGATTAATAAAAAACTCAACATCTCCTTGTACAGAGCATTGAGAGAAGAGATTAATATTGTTAACAGCATCAATTATAGTTTCAATACCATTATAACTATAGCCCACATAAAATTGGGGGTACTTTAACGGTTCTATAAACCATTCCGGCCATTTACGATTAAGATTTTGCGATAAGGAAATAATTGAAGATGCTGCAACAATTACAAATAGTAATTGGCATCTTTGCATAATTAAATTAATCGAATGAAAAATATTTTAACTAAAATGAAATACTATCGATTTTCTTTTTCTTTCTTTTCATAAGCTTCAATTTCTTTTTGAAGCTCTTCAAATGCTTTCGAAGCTCTAAACCTTTGATAGAGTTGGTGTTGGCTCGATTGCATCTCATCCATCATAGACATATTTACGGTTTTAGGTGATACAACCATAAGTACTCCACAACGATATAGACCTTTATTATTCGTTAACATTTTATAATCTCTTTCTACAACACCTCTAAGGACCTTTTGAGTAAAAGATTGTTGAACAATAAAAAAAAGTTCATTCACTTCAGCTTGTTTACCCTGACCAACTTCTTCAAGGAAATTTTTTCTTAATCGAGAAATTTTCTTTTCAAATAATTCGGCCAGTGCACCATCTGCCATAGCACGGGCTTTTTCTCTAGCAATATCAATCCTTGAACCTACAGCTTCGACCACAACAGCGGCACCCCCCTCATCATTAATAGTATTAGCTTGCAAAGATAATTCTTTGAATGGATCATCAACTGTAGGCCACTCTCCATCCTTTACAACACTGGTATTGCTACAAGCAGATATTAATAATATTGATAGTAGAGAAGTAAGTAGAAATAGTTTTTTCATATTACACCTCACTGATATTAAAATTGATATAGAATTAGATACCCTATATAATTTAATTTATTGATTGTTCATTTCAAAATTAAAATTTCATAAAAGGAACCTTCGCATATATTTCCAAATTAATGTCTCTTGTACACGGAACATGCTTTGAGTAATTCTTTTTATAAATATTTTTACTAAAGATCTTTATTAATTGACAAATATGTTTAAGGAATATTTAAATTAATCTTTAGTCTGTAAATTCTCTAAATTCCTTTTTACCCATTCTTCTAATCCACCTGTAACAATTAATTCCTGTGCGGCTTCTCCTATTGGATCAATAGAATAAGTTTTTTCTTTTGTAACTAGAAAAGAATTTTGAAAATCTATCTTTCCAACAACTTCAGTTTTAACTGTAAGTTTTTCTTTGCCGTATTTAGTTTTCAAATCATTAACTAGTTCCGGACACTCGATAATAAGAAAACCATTATTGAGAGCATTGCGTTTATATGTTTCGTTAAAAGAACCGGCGATAACTAAACTAATACCGCGATACTTTAGAGCAGTTGCAGCTTGTTCACGCGAACTTCCGGTTCCAAAATTGAATCCGCCCACAAGAATATCTCCATCTTTCACAATCTCGCCAAATTTAGGATCATAATTTTCCATAACAACTTTAGATTGATCTTGCGGGGTCATATCATCGTTGTATGTGTACTTACCTGGATAAATTCCATCAGTATTCAAATTGTCTTGATGACAGAAAATTAATTCACCGCTAAGTTGAGAAGGGAATCCATCAATTATATTAACTGTTGTTTTAGCTTTTTCTGATTTAGGATTTATTTTTATCTCACCAAGTATTTTGCCAGGCGAATCTTGAAAATCATAATTAATAAAACCGGCTAAAGCAGAAGAAGCAACAACTGCAGGTGAAGCAAGATATGCTTGAGCATTAGGTGAACCCATTCTTCCTTTAAAATTTCTGTTTGTTGCAGAGATACCAACTTCACCGTCTTCAAGCAAACCGGTTCCAAGTCCGATACAAGGACCGCAGCTTGGCGGAAGGGGAATTGCACCGGCATCAATTAGAATTTTCCAATCGCCGCGTTTTTCACTTTCAGCTTGGACTTCACTTGATGCTGCTGCAATATAAAATTTAATATGCTCTGCAAATTTTTTACCGCGGACAACCGATGCTGCTTCTGCAATATCATCAACACGTGAATTAACACATGAAAGTAAATATGCTTTGTTGATCTTCACTTGTTTCTTCTTGATCTCAGAAATCGAAGTCATTGTTTTTACTGTGTTCGGTCCTGAAACATGCGGTTCAATCGAAGTGAGATCAATTGAAAGTCCTTTAGCATAGAAAGCATTTGCATCTGCTTTCAATTCTGATATTTCTTTTTCAAGATCGGCAATTTTTTTTTCATTTATGCGTGGATGAATTCCATTACCGTCAACGTCGGAAGTTACTCCTTCCAAACCACGGAGCGAGATAAATCTCGCTCTACTTTTTAACCAATTGATTGTGATTTCATCAATTGGGAATACACCGGCCATTGCGCCCCATTCGGTAGTCATGTTGGCAATTGTAAGACGCTGATCAATTGCTAATTGTTTTATTCCATCACCAACAAATTCTATTGCGTGGTTTAGAACTTCATCATGATTAAAAAATCCGCAGAGAGCAATAATAATATCTTTACCTGTAACACCAGTTCGGAGTTTCCCTTTCAATTCAACTTTTGCAATTGGAGGAACTTGCCACCATGTACGAGATGTTGCCCAAATTGCTGCAGCATCTGTACGGACGATTGGAGTTCCCAAACAACCAATTCCGCCGTACATATTTGAGTGACTGTCGGAAGCAACTGCCATCGTGCCCGGCCATGCGTAACCTTCTTCGATCATAATTTGATGCCCGATACCGCGGCCTGCCGGATAAAAATCTGCACCCATCGATAAAGAAAAATCTTCGATCTTTTTATACTTCTGCAAATTCTTTTCATCTTTGTTTTGAATATCATGATCGAGAGTGTGAACAACTTGTCGAGGATTAGCTAGTTTAGTGGCGCCTATACTTTTGAACTTAGGAATTACGGCACCGGTGTTATCATGTGTCATCACATAAGCGGGACGAATGGAAATATAATCTCCGGCATGAACTGTTTGATTCGGCGCTAATCCGACTGCATGTTTCTGAGCGATTTTTTCTATCAAAGTTTGGGACATATTTTATTCCAATCTTATTAATCTTTTTAGAAGAATGAATAAATATCAAATAACAAAATCCAAATTACAGTTAAATACCAAAAACCAAATCTCAATTTGTTTTTAAGAGAATCGCTGAAAATACTTTTTTTAATTGTTCGGCTTCATCAAACAATTCAAGACCTTCCTTTTTAAAGGAATCATCATTTGTTTCAATAATTAATCTCAAAAAGAAGGATGATTCTTTGGCTTCTTTCCGTGAAATTTTCAATCTCATATTGAAATCTTTTTTGCCCAAAGCTTCATTTGCTTCTCTATAATTTGCCCCTACCGAAGAAGAAGCTCTAATGACTTGCTTTGAGTATTCAATATTTGATGTTGTTTTTGGAAGTTTGGAAATATATTGAGCAACTTTTTTCGCGAATTAAAAAGTCCTTTCTTCCAAATCAAAATTACTTTGTGCATTGTTCATTGAGAATTCACTGTTATTTGCTATTTGGAAATTGTGATTTATACTTTATCACGCATATGTTCTCCAAATATTATTTTATAGCCACAGCTTCTTTTCCGTTCTTGCGTAAAACTTGATATGCTTGATATGCAAGAATAACAGCAAGGACAAATAGTAGTAAAGCTATTAATGAAAGTGTAAAATTTTGTTTGGAAAGATTTGAATAGATAAAGGTAACCAAAGCAGTTAAAGTTACAGCAAACATAAAGATCATTGGTATCATCGTAAATGAGTAATTTAATTTTAAA